>Ga0265797_10000198_pt1 | contig 117713 bp, 92 predicted proteins | sample P2T30metagenome_FD_192433 | JGI IMG/M metagenome (GOLD analysis project Ga0265797, IMG submission 192433) | Plant litter microbial communities from East Loma Ridge, Irvine, California - P2 T30 | ecosystem: Environmental > Terrestrial > Plant litter > Unclassified | place: USA: California... | reverse complement strand
GTAGTAGCGCCGCTTGGCAGTCTGGTACGGGCCGAACCGATCCTCCGGCAGATCGCGCCACCGCCCACCCGAACGCGCCAGCCACAACAGCGCATCCAGAAACCGACGGCCATCGCTGCGCGGGCCACGACGCCCCTTGCGACCGCCCGGCACGAACGGCTGCAAGCGTCCCATTGATCATCACGGAGGATTTCCCCTTCCACGCTGGCCTCCAAAAGCCAGCCTTGAATCTGAAAATCCGTCTCAATGGAATCCGTAAATGGTCACTACAGCCGAGTTAGGCGCACCTGCCCGACCGCCACGCGGGCGCGGACAGTCCGATTGCACGTTCGCAGACAAGGGCTGCGCGGCCAGAACCGGCTACCTTTCGGATGCCACGTGACGCAACCGGCGTCATCGTCATGCAGACAGATCGTCACGGTTGCGTCATGCGCCCGATTTAATCGCCCCGCTACTTCCGGGGGGCTGTTCCATGCATCATTATCCAGCGCGCGCCATCGCGCTCACCGCTCTTCTTTATTCCACGGTCAGCGCCCTTCCGGCTCATGCGCAGGGTCTGGTCGCGCAGCGTTCCGCGCCCGGCGAACAGCAGGCCGCCCCGGCGGACGACATCGTCGTGATGGGCCAGCGCCGCGCGCAGCGGGAATCGATCGCCACCAAGCGCGAATCCTTCGCCGTGGTCGATGCAATCTCCTCCGACGACATCGGCAAGCTGCCCGACCATAACACCGCCGCGGCGCTCCGCCGCATTCCCGGTGTGTCCGTACAGGAAGATCAGGGCGAGCCGCGCTTCCCGGTGCTGCGCGGCCTGCGCTCCACCTATAACCGTACCACGGTGGACGGCGCGATCGTCGCGGGTGTGGACGAGGACGGCCGGACCGTCCCGCTCGACATCATCCCGTCCGTGATGGTCGGCAAGGTCGAGGTCATCAAGACTGTGACGCCGGAAAACGACGCCAACGCGATCGGCGGCATCATCAACATCGAGACGCGCAGCGCATTTACCGCGAAGAGGCCATTCTTCAACGCACTCGCCTCCTATGGACTTTACGAACAGCAGGGCAAGGTCCGCCACGACCGCCCGTCGCTTCGGCTTGCCTTCGCCACCGGACGCACATTCGGCGACGAGGATCAGTGGGGCCTCGTCGTCGGCGGCAGCTACGAACAGCTTGACTATGACATTCCGCAGGTCGAGGTCGCCGCGCCGTCGGTGCGCGAATATACCGCCGCCGGCGCGCCGGTAAATTCGGGCAGCTCGCGCGGCAACGGCATCCAGGTGCCGACGCAGGTCCGTCTCTTCTGGTACAATAACAGCAAGAAGCGCTACGGCGGGAACGGCAAGCTGGAATATCGCGTCGCGGACATCTTCCATTGGGAGTTGAGCGGCGTCTACGCCAAGACGCAGGACGACGAGGAACGGATCGAGTTCCGCACCGAGCCGCTCGGCAACGTCTCCAGTCAGACGCCGACCAGCGGCAGCTTCGCGCGCGGACGCAACATCGTGCAGCTCAACCAGCCCATCACCAACCGCGAGATCATCATCGGCCGCACCGCGTTCGACTGGAAGGCGGACGACCGGTGGACGGTGGACGGCGATGCGATCTATTCGCAGGGGCGGCTCTACACCCCCAATACCTCGGTCGAGTTTCGCACGCGCGATGCGCAAGATGTCAATTACGGCTTCCGCTACGATACATCGAATTTCTACCCGGTCTTCACGCCCGCCAATCCGGCGCAAAACCGCAACCCGGCCAATTTCTTTCTCCAGCAGCAGCGTGATGCGGCGGTGCGGACGCTGGAGAAAAGCGGCCTATTCCGGCTCAACGCCGCCTGGGACGATGGCGATGCCGTGAAGGTCAAGGCAGGGGGCGTCGCCCGCACCACCCGGCGCACCTTCGCCAACCGGCAGGTCAACCATGTCACCGCGGACGGCTTCACCTACACGCTCGACGAGGTAGACGCGCCGGGACCGGAGGACAGGATCGCGGACCGCTACCTGCTGACTCCACGGATCGACGTGCGGCGGGCGATGGACTTCTTCGTCGCCAACCGATCCCGCTTCGCGTCCACCGCGGCACTGCCCACCGGCGACTATCAGGTGCGCGAGGATGTCTATGCCGGCTATCTCCAGACGAGCTACAAGATCGACGCGCTGACGCTGCTGGCGGGCCTGCGCTACGAGCGGACCGACGTGACGTCGCGGGGCGTGCGCGCATTGGGCCGCGTGCTGACCCCGGTGGACAGCGGCGGAAACTATGGCAACTGGCTGCCCGGCGTGCACCTGCGCTGGGACGCCCTGCCGGACGTGGTGGTGCGCGCCGCCTATACGAACACGATCGGGCGGCCCGATTATGCCGCGCTGGCGGCCAGCGAGACCCTGTCTTTCGACGGCAGCCAGCCGACGCTTAGCCGCGGCAATCCGGATCTGCGTCCGCGCAAGAGCCGCGGGTTCGACGGATCGATCGAATGGTATCCGCGCGACGGTCTCGTCTCGATCGCGCTGTTCGCCAAGGACATCGACGACGAGATCTTCAGCCTGACCAATGTCGAGACGCTCGACGTGGGGCGCGGCCCGGAACAGGTCGTCGTCACGACCCCGCGCAACGCCAACACCGCGACGATCAGGGGCATCGAGCTGAACGCCCAGCAGGCGTTGACCTTTCTGCCCGGTATACTGTCCGGTCTCGGGGTGGCGGCCAACGCCACCTTCCTCGACACCCGCTTCACCTTCCTGACCACCGCCGGGCCACGCGAGACGGGGCTGTATCTCCAGCCCGATGCGACCGCGAACGCGACCGTCTATTATCAACGCGGACGCTTCGAGGGCCGCGTGTCGTGGAACTACATTGGCGGGTTTCTGGAAACGATCAACGACACGATCCCCAATGCCGACCAATATTGGAAAGACCGCTCCACCTTCGATGCGAATATCAGCTTCCGCATCACCCCGCGACTGACCGTCTATGCCGAGGGACAGAATCTATCCGACGCCGGACGCCGCGAACTGACCGGACCGGGCCGCCGCTATCTGCAGGAATCGGCGGAATATGGCCGCACCTTCTGGGCCGGCGTGACGGCGAGTTTCTGATGCGCGCCGTCCTCCTCATGGTCCTCGCGGCGGTCGGAACCGGGGTGGCCGACAGCCCGGCCGAAACCGTCCGCCGCCTGCCCGCCGCCGAGGCGCGACAGGGTGTGGCGGTGGGACCGCACGACCTCTACGCGATCGCCAACTACAGAATCGTGCGGTACGACAAGCGCACCGGCGAGAAGCGCGCCGCCTGGGAAGGCGACAAGGCACGCTTTCCCCATCTCAACAGTTGCGCGGTGATCGCCCGCGATCTGGTCTGCGCCTTGTCCAATTATCCGGCCGTACCGCAATGGAGCGCGGTGGAGTTCTTCGACCCCGTCACGCTCGCGCATCGCCGCACCGTATCGCTGGGGCAGCAGATCGGCTCGCTGACCTGGATCGATCGGCATGACGGGGCTTGGTGGGCGATGTTCGCCAATTATGACGTGAAGGGGGCCGAGCCGGGCCGCGACCATCGCCATACATTGCTCGTCCGGTTCGACGACCAGTGGCGCCGCACCGAAAGCTGGGCGCTCCCCGCATCGATCCTCGACCGGATTGCACCGATGAGCATCTCCGGCGGCGGGTGGGGACCAGACGGCCGCCTCTATCTGACGGGGCACGACAAGCCCGAACTCTATGTCGTCACGCTGCCCGATGGCGGAGCGGTGCTGGATCATGTCGCGACCCTCCCGATTGAGGCGGCCGGACAGGCGATCGACTGGGACGAGCGTGAACCCGCCATGCTTTACGGAATCGATCGCATGGGCGGCACGATGCTGCAGATGCGCGTTCCCATGCCGCACCCCTGATCGACCGCAAAACACCCCACCGTAACGGTTCCACATCTGTCTCGGGTTTCGAACGTCCGAATGTTGGAACCTGTGCGACAAAGCCGCCCCATGGATTTCGGGATACAGGCGAAGATCGCTTAACTTCATGTCCATCGCACCGGCAGCAGATCGCGGCCAAACAGGACGCGCCGCGTCGTTGCAGCAGCCTGTCAACGCGTCGATCGGCGTAGCTCCTCCCGCATCGGCCACGGCATCGGATCCGGAACCCATGCTTCAACCGGCCTGTCCGCCGCCTATCGAACCCGCCAACCGAAAATGTCACGTTGCCGTAACGGTTGCGGCCTAGCAGCGCGTCAGCGGGACGCTTTCATGCGATCCAAGCCGGGCGGCGGCAGACCGTGCCGGGTGAAATGATAAATCTGCCGTTCTCCAGGAGGACCTATGTTCATCACCACTGGCGCCGCCTCGCGCGGTCGCCGGGTCGCTGGCGCGTATCTCGCGCTGGCGCCGATCATGCTCGTCTGCGCCATGCCGGCTCGCGCACAGGCCGTGCCGCAGGGTCAGGCGACCGACGCCGATGCCGCCAGGCCCGAACAGGGCTTGGCCGATATCGTCGTCACGGCGCAACGCCGCCCCGAATCCGCGCAGCAGGTGTCGGCCGCGCTGACCGTGATCGCGGGGAGCGAGCTGGAACGCCGCAACATCAACACCGTCAACGACCTGGAAAACAGCGTCCCGAGCCTGGAGGTCGACAGCCAGTTCGGCGGCGGCCAGCCGCAGTTCCGCATTCGCGGCGTCGGCGGTACGGACTATGCCGCGAACAATACCGGCACGGTCGGCGTCTATATCGATGAGGTCGCATTTCCCTATGGCGTGATGACGCAGGGGCAGTTGTTCGACGTGTCGCGCGTGGAGGTGCTGCGCGGACCGCAGGGCACGCTATACGGCCGCAACGCCACCGGCGGCGCGATCAACATCGCCACCAATGCGCCGACCCGCGCTTTCTCCGCCGGGCTGAACGCCAGCTATGGCAGTTATGACGAAACCCAGTTCGAGGGCTATGTTTCGGGACCGCTGACCAGCACCGTGTCCGCGCGCGCCGCGGTATCGGTTGCGGAAGGCGGCGCATGGCAGGTGAACCGCGACACCGGCGAAAAGCTTGGCGATCGCGATCAGATCTCCGGCCGCCTGAAGCTGCGCTGGGCGCCGGTCGCCGGAACGACGGTCGACCTGACCGGCCATTACGGGCGGGACAAGTCGGACGGGCTGGGCCTGCAGCTTCTGCAACCGTTCCAAAGCCATAATTATGCGCCGATCGGCACGCTGTACCCGGCGGACACCAACAGACGGATCACCGGCTGGGGCATCTCCCCCTTCTTCGCCAACCTGATCGGCGCCGGCCTCGACGCCAAGCCGTTCCGCGACAATGAGGGGGGCGGCGGCAATGTCCGCGTCTCCGCCGATCTGGGCGGCCCGACGCTGACCGCCATCCTTGCGCATGAGGACTTTAAGCGCCGCGAGTTCAACGATTGGGACGGCACGGCCTCGAACGAGGCGGGCACCTATTTCTTCAACGATATGAAAACGACGTCGGGCGAACTCCGGCTGGCGTCGCCGGATGCCGGCATGTTCCATTGGCTCGGCGGGCTGTATCACGCCAACGAAACCGTGAAGGGCGGCTTCATGTCGGACTTTTCCGAAGCACAGGGTACGCGCAGCGTCTGGCGCACGACCTATGACCAGACGGTGCGGACCACCGGGCTGTTCGGCAATGTCGAGGCATTGCTGACGCCGAGCCTAAAGCTGTCCGCTGGCGCGCGCTATGAATATGAAACGCGGCAGCTTGCCGGCTTCCGCAGCGAGATCATCGCGCCGGTCTATACGCTGCGCGCGACGGCCGATCCACGTCTGGAAATGCGCGACTGGTCTGGCAAGGCGGCGATCGACTGGGCGTTCGCGCCGACCGCGCGCACCTATGCCAGCATCTCGCGCGGCGTGAAGGCGGGCGGATTCACCACCTACAATAGCGGCATCCCGCAGCAGCTCGACCCTTATAATCCGGAGCATCTGACCGCCTATGAGGTCGGCGTGAAATCCGATCTGTTCCACCGCACGCTGCGGATCAACATCGCCGGCTTCTATTACGACTATCGCAATCAGCAATTGCAGGGCGTGATCTACACCGAGACATCCCGGGTCGGGCGCATCACCAACGTGCCCAAATCGCATCTTTATGGCGCGGAGGCAGAGCTGACCTGGGCACCGGTCGCCGGGCTGCGCATCGCGCAGTCGCTCGCCTATAAATATGGCGAGTATGACGAATATCGCTCCGCCGACACCGCAACGCGCAACCCGATCACCGGAATCTACAGCAATATTCTATACACCGATCGCGCGGGCGAGCGGCTGCCGCTGCCCGACCTCGATTATAAGGGCGCGGTGTCCTACGCGATCCCGATCGCCGGCTGGGAAATCGAACCGGAGTTCAACTATAACTATCGGGCGTCGCGCTACAGCACATCGGATGCATCGATGATTCCGTCCTATTGGCTGGTCAACGCCAATCTCGGCATCTCGCCCGCCAACACCGCGTTGAAGGTGACCATATGGGCGCATAATCTGTTCGACGCCTATATTCAGGAAACGCGCAACCGGTTCATCACCGCGCGCACAGTATCGACGCATCCGCCGCGGACCATCGGCGCGCGCCTGAGCTACCGCCTCTAAGCGACCGGGGTGCGCGGAGGTCCGGCATGGCGCACCCCATTGATCGTCTGTCAGACCGGTTTCGGCAAAGGACGTTGCCCATGACGGTTCTTCCCTCTCTCGATCGTCGCCGGTTCGTGGCCGGCGCGCTCATCGGCGCGCCCGCGCTGCTGATTCATGGTCGCGCGCTGGCGGCGAGGGATCCGTTCGCGCAGGGCGTGGCCAGCGGAGAGCCGGTGCCGGACGGTTTCGTGATCTGGACCCGCATCGCGCCCGATCCGCTGGCCGCGGACGGTCTGGGCGGCAACGCAGCGGTGATGCCGGTGCGCTGGGAAGTCGCCACGGACGATCGCTTCCGCCGGATCGTCGCGCAGGGCGACGCGGTCGCACGCCCCGAACTGGCGTCGGCGGTGCATGTGGAGGTCAGCGGCCTGCGTCCCGAACGTCCCTATTTCTACCGATTCCTGGCAAGCGGCCTCTCCAGCCCGACCGGCAAGGCCTGGACCGCACCGCGCGAGGACACCGCGACCGGTCCGCTGCGCTTCACGGCTGCGACCTGTTCGCATTGGGAGCTGGGCTATTTCGCCGCATATCGCCACATGGCGGCGGAAACCGACAGCCGCCTGACGCTGTTCCTGGGCGATTATATCTATGAATCGACCGCGACGGGCCAGCGCCTGAAGCAGATGGTACGCTCCTATGGGATGCCGCCGGCGCTGACCCTGGCCGATTATCGCCGCCGTTATGCGTTGCACCGTACCGATCCCGACCTGCGCGCCCTCCATGCCGCCGCCGCCTGCGTCGCGACCTGGGACGATCATGAGGTGGAGGATGACTATTCCGGAATATGGGCGGCGGATCCGGCGGTGACGCCTGCGGCCTTCGCCGCGCGGCGCACTGCGGCATATCGCGCCTTTTGCGAGAACATGCCGGTTCGCCTGTCGCGAGTGATGCGCGCGGATGGCAGCTTTCGCCTCAATCGGCGGCTCCGCTGGGGCAGGCTCGCACAATTCGACATCCTCGACGGACGCCAGTTCCGCTCGCCGGGTGCCTGCACCACCGGCCTGCCGACCGCGCGCGGCCATATGGCCCCGGTCGGCTGTGCCGATCTGGAGGATCCGTCGCGCACCTATCTCGGCTTCGAACAGGAACGCTGGCTGTATGACGGTTGGGCGAACAGCCCGGCGCGCTGGAACCTGGCGGTGCAGAATCTCCTGATCGCGCCGCTGACGGTCGAGGGGCCGGACGGCCCGATGATCTGGACCGACACATGGAACGGCTTCGGCGCAGCGCGACGCCGGTTGATCGATGCGATGATCGTCACCGGACTGAGCAACCCGGTGACGCTGGCGGGCGACTATCATTCCTTCTGGTGCAACGACCTGCGCCGCGACTTCTCGCGCCCGACCGATCCGGCCGTCGCGGCCGAATTCGTCGTCAGCTCGATCACCTCGACCGGCCCGCCCGATCAGGGGATCAAGGCCGCGCTGCCGGCCAATCCCCACATCCGCTATTTCGACGCCGCGCATCGCGGCTATCTCAGTGTCGACCTGTCGCGCGATCGCATGGACACGCGCTGCATGGCGATCAGCGACCGGACCGACCGACAGGCGACGGTGCGCGTGCTCCACGCCCAGTCGGTCGAAGCCGGGCGGCCGGGCTTGGCCTGACGTCGTTCCGCCCTGAGTCCTCGCGCAACCCGGACCAACTGGCGCCAGACGCGGCGAAGATGGGTAAGGCATGATGGGAACCGGATGTCCGCTTCGACAGCGTGGCGCTGAAAGTAACTACGCAGGGAAGCAGTCGTCCGGCAGCAAGAGCATAGAGCGACGGAAGCGATGCTGATCCCATCACTGCCTTGCCCGGCGCTTCTTCAGCCGCACGGAATCCAGCGGTTCGCCCGTCGCCGTATAGGCACGATATGTCAGTTCCTGCGGTGTAACCTCGATGACCTGATAGGCCTGGGTTCGTGATGCCGATTTGCGCGCCCATGGCCCCGGCTTGACCGCGTACATCTTCGGGCCGGCCACCGACACGGCATAGGTCGTTCCGGCATGGTCTGCGGAGGGACCATTCGGGCCGATTGCGCCGCGGGCATAGCCATGGTCATGACCCTGCAGCACGAGATCGACGTGATATTTGTCGATCAGCGGCTTCAAGGCCGCGCGGACTTTCGGATTGTCGCGACCGGGTTCGCTCGAAAAGAGCGGGAAATGCAGGAACATCACGGTCCAGCGGTTGGGATTATGCGCGAGCAGCCGGTCCAGCCATGCCACGATCGACGTCCGCGCCGCCTCGTCGCGATCCACCTGCATCGAATCGATCGAGATCAGCCGCAGGCCCTGATAGTCGGTGTACCAGTTGGTTTCGTTGCCGGCCGGCGTATCCGCAGGGCCGTCATCCGGCAGCGTGAATTGCCGCCGCCATTGTCCGGTGATCGAAGAGCCTGCGCGCGCGCCCTCGTCCTTCACATATTCGTGATTGCCCGGCGTCGGCATTTGCGGGGTCTGCGCATAGAGGAACCCGCCGGCCGCGAACCATTCGCCCCATTCGGCATCGCTGTCGTGACGGTTGACGAGATCGCCCGCATGGATGGTGAAGGCGGCATCGCCGGCCTGACGGAACGCCATGCGCAAGGTGCGCGACGCTTCCGACAGGATCTGGGTCTGCATGTCCCCCATATAGATGAAGCGGAACGGTGCCGCGTCCTTGCGCGCGGTGCGGAACTGGAACCATTCGGACCAGTGCGTCCCGTCACCCACGCGATAGGCATAGACGGTGCCCGGCTCCAGATCCTTCAGGACCGCAGAATGATAAGCCGCCTGAAATGCCGGATTCTCACGCACCGGCAGCGTCGCGTCGTCGGTCAGGGCGGAGAGCGTCATCGGTGCCTTCACGAAGTCCGGGCTTGCGGTCGCCCTGGCATATTGCACGATGCCCGCCGAACCGGGTGCGGAACGCCAGGTCACCGCCATTTGCGTCGCGGGGTCGGTGGTGAGGTTCAGCACGATGCGCTCGGGCTGGACGGTCGCGGGTGCGAGCGGCGCGTCCTGCGCGGCGGCGGGAATGGCGGCGCACAGAAACAGCGCGCTGGCGATGGAACGCAGCATCATCATCGATCCTTAGAAAATGAGGTTGAAGCCGAGCGAGATCGTGCGCCCATTCTTGGTATAGGCGCGGCTTGCCCCCTTCCCCGACGAAACCGTTTCCCAATAGGTCGGCCCGTCCAGCAGATTCTGGACCTGAAACTGGACCGACGACGTCTTCATGAAACTCTTGCGAAAGGTCAGATCGACGAAGCTGTAGGCCTGCTCATAGGGATTATTGCCGAAGTCCTGAATGCCACCGAGGAACTTCGACTGGTAATTCCACGCGCCGTAGATTTCCCAGCCGTTGCGCTCCCAGAAAAGCTGGACGTTGGCGATCGTGTTCGGCGTCTCCATCAGCGGCAGGGCGTAGCCGTCCGGATGCCAGGACAGGCCCGTCACCGCCTTGGAATGCTGCATCGTCAGGTTGCCGCCGATCCCCAGCGATCCCAGAATGCCCGGCAACCAGTGCAACAGCTGCTGGCCGCTGATTTCCACGCCATAGACTTCGGCGCGCTTGCCGTTGTTGGGCCTTGAGATCAGCACGCCGGCCGGATCGACATTCTCGCCAAGCGTGCCGTTGCGGACGTTGCTGGAGGAAGATCGGAACAGGAAGTTGTCGATGCGCTTGTAGAACATCGCCACGGAATAGGAGCCGGTGCGGCCCTGATACCGTTCCAGCGAGAGATCGAGATTGACCGAACGCATGGGCTTGAGATCGGGATTGCCCTCGCTGATCCCGGTCAGTACCCATTGCGCCATGGCATTGTCCTTCCCGTCGCCATCGGGATCGGTGTCGTAACTATATTCCCGCGCCGAGCTCATGCGTGCGATGTCGGGCCGGGCGAAGCTGGTCCACACCGCACCGCGCAATTTGGTGCTGTCGTCGACATCATAATTGACATGCACCGACGGCAGCACGTTGACGAAGCTGGACCGGTCGATCGTGTACCGCTCGCCCTGCACCGGATCGAGGTTGAACGCCTCGATGCGATTGCGCGTCGCCTCCATGCGGACGCCCGCGATCATCTGCGCGCGGCCGAACCGTGCGGTGGCCATCGAATAACCCGAGATGACGCGTTCGCCGAAGCGGAAGCTGTCCTCGTTCGAGATCGTTGCATTGGCCGGATCGACGGCGAAGCCCTTGAAGAACTTGCTTTCGCCTTTCTCCGCGCGCTGCAGTTCGGCCAGCATCCTGTCGTCGTCGATCGTCTGGCCAAGCCGGTAGGCGCCCGAATATGCACCACCGAACAGGCGTTCGACGTTCGCCCCATAATAAGGCGAGAAGTCCGCCATCGTCCCATCGGCATTCAGATCGAGGAAGGAGCCGGAGAATGTCCGACGGCGCGAGTCATAATATTTCGCACCGGTCTTGATGGACTCCAGCCACACACTGTCCGGCTTCCAGGCGACGTTCATCTGCGTCTGCCAGAGTTTCTGCCGGCTGCCGCCAATCTCGCCTTCAAGGCTGCTGAATGCATATTGGGCGGGGTTCTGCACCGCGGTCATGCCCGCCGCGTTGAGCAGCCATTTCGGAAAACGCGAATCCTCCGCGCTGCTGAACAGCACACCCTTATTGCCAAGCCAGCCATATTTATCGCTACGAAATTCCAGCGTGTAGCCATCGTCGAGATTGTCCTGCGACTGGGAATAAGACAGGTCGTAATCGACCGTAAAATTCCCCAGCCGCGAGATACCGCCGGCATTTGCAGTGGCCAGATTGCCGGTTTCGTTGTTCGCCTCCCAAAAGCGACGCAGGCGGAAGCCTTGCGGATCCCATGTCCCCGAACCGCCATACAGGCTGTAGAGGGACTTGGTCTTGCGATCGGCATCGGTAATCAGGCCATCCTTATCCTGATCGACAATTTGCTGCGTGGTATATCGGTAGATGCGGCCAAGCTTGGCATCGGTGCGCAGGATGCTGTCGACAGGCTGCGCAAGACCGGTGGCGGCTGCATCGACCTGCACCAGGCGGGTCGAAATCTTCGCCGTGTCATTCCGGAAGTTCAGCCGGTTCAGAAACTGCTGCTTCTGATAGTTGCTATATTGCCCGCGAAGGTGAAAATCATTGTGGTCCGATCGGTAATCGATGCTGGTGTTGAAACCCCAGCGATTCACTTCGGTGTTGCCCAGCCCCAGGTCCATGCCGCGCATCACGAAACGGTTGGGATCCCAGCCCAGCGTCTCGCTATTGGCATACCAGCTGTCGGGCTGGTTATCACCGTCCACCCCGTTCTTTTCATACTGCGACTTGCGCCGGCTCCAGTTACCGGAAACGAACACACCGAAATGGTCGCTGAACCGGTGCGAGAGCGCGGTCGAGAATTGGCCATATTTCCGGTGATCGAACTTGTCGATCATCCCGCCTTCGCCGGAAAGACGCACATAGGTGGATTTCTGGTCGAAGGCGGTCGGCGTCGTGATGTCGACCGATCCACCCAGGGCGTCGCCATCACGATCCGGCGTCAATGTCTTGTAGACGGTGATCGACTTGATACCGTCCGGCGGCAGGACCGACAGACGCACGCCGCGATAAAAGTTATTGTCGCGCGATCCCGCTCCATCGATGCGCACGCCGTTCAACGAGTAATTGTTCAGTTCGGTCGACAGGCCGCGCACGGTGATGCGATCCCCCTCCCCCGTGGCGGGATCGCGCACCGCGTTGACGCCGGGCATCCGCGCGAGCGCCTCGGACACGTTATTGGCCGGCAGCTTGCCCATATCGTCCGCCGTGATCGTGTCGGACACCATCACGGACTTGCGTTTGGTTGCGGCCGAACGTTGCGCCGCCTCGATATAGCCGTTGACGATGATTTCATCGCGTCCTGCGTCGATGGCCGGTACGGGCACCGGTGGCATGGCGCGCGGTGCCGGCGAAGCAGCGGCCCGCACACGCTTCGACACCGGTGTGACGGTGACGATGCCGCCACGAACCTGCGCATCGACGCCGGCGCCGCGCACCAGCAAGGCCAGTGCATCGCGCGTCGACATCCTGCCCGTCACTGCCCGACTATGCCGCCCACGCACCGCCTCGGGCGAGGCAGCCACGGCCACGCCGGTTACGCGGGAAAATTGCTGCAACGCCTGCGCCAGATCCTGCGCGGGAATCGTAAAGCTGTAGCGCGGCACGGCGGCGGCCGCCGGCGCAGCGGCCAGCGTTGCGGCGGCGATGGCCAGCGCCGATACGGCGGGCCGGTTGATCACGAACATCGGAATACTTCCCCCACATCATCAAACAATTCATGCGAGGGACGGCGGGCGACATCATAACCCGACAGATTTTTCTTCTTTCATTTCGGAGACTTTAACGTTTAGGATTTGTGACACGCGCGGATCGTCGTTTGTCGACCCTTACCGTTCCACGACATAATGATCGGCGACTTCGCGCCAGCGCAGGTCATGGATCATCGTAATCGCTTCCAGCGTATTCTGTGGATCGTTCGTTCGGAAGCGTCCGGTCACCAGAAGGTCGCCCAGCGCGGGATCCGCCAGCGTCACGGAACGGCCGGCCGTCCGGTTGAGCCGTGCGACCAACTGGCGCATCGGCATGTCGTTCGCCTCGATCCATCCGCCCGTCCAGGCCGGACGCGAACCATCTACGCCCTTCAGGCTGCGGACCTGCGCGCCGGAAAGCTCCAGCCCGTTCCCCGCTGCCAACTGCCCGCGCCAACCGGTATCGGCATGGACGTTGACCAGCCCCCGATAGACCCGAACGATCCGCATATCCCCATCGATCCGGTCGATATCGAACGCGGTCCCCAGCACCGATACATCTGCGCCCCCCATATCGACCGAAAAGCCCCGCAATCGCTCATGCGCCACATCGAAGAACGCCTCGCCCCGTTCTAGGGTGACCTGCCGCGACCATGGCGTGATGTGGACTATGATGCGAGTATCGCCATTCATACGGACCGTCGATCCGTCCGCCAGCGCAACCATCCGCGTTCCGCCCCGCGCCGTCGCGTAGCAGGCATCCGACACCAGCAGCCGTGCCCCTGCGACACAGGCCAGCGCCAGCAGGCTCGCCGCTACCCCGCGCCACGCCAGACGCCGGCGGCGGTTCGGCGCCGCGTCATTGTCGTTGATGGCGCCGGAGGGATTGGCGGCCTCGCTCATGGCCCTTTCCAGCCCCCTTGCCTGCCAGGTCGCGGTCATTTGGGCATAGCTGTCGACATGGCGCGGATCCGCCAGGATCCAGCGATCGAAGGCCGCTGCGGTGTCGCTATCCAGCACCGGACGGCTCATCCGGTCTACCCACTGCGCCGCCTGCCAGTCGACGGGATCGATGTCCTGACCCATCAATCCTGTCCCGCCAAGTCGATCCGCGCCTGTTCGAGCGCCCGTCGCAAATCGATCATGCCCCTCGTAATATGCTTTTCGACGGCTTTCGCGCTCATCGCAAGATCGTCGCCGATCGCGCGACAACTTTCCTGATTGATCCGCCGGCGGATCAGCACCTCACGTCGAAGTCTTGGCATCTTCCTCAGGCAACGGTTGAAGACGTCCATTGCCCGCCGGGAATCGAGGACGCGATTGAGGGACGGTTCATCGCTCAATATGTCGTCGCCAATCTCCGGTTCGAGACGACTTTCACGACGATACATGTCGATGACCAGATTGTCCGCGATCCGAAAGGCCAGCGAGACGATGCTGCCGATCTGCTGCCTGCGGGCGAGTTCGACAAGTCGCGCAAGCGTTTCCTGCGCAACATCGTCCACGACGTCCGGTCGGGTGCCACGGCCACGCAGATAACGTTTCAGTGCGGAATGGATGGCGTCCCACGGATAGTCGTTAGCGGCGTCCTCGACGGACGATGCCTTGTTCGACGACAGCAAAATATACCCCGATCCAGAAGACGACCGCTGGGGCGGTTAATCCCATCCGATGACAGTTTCGGGAACGACATGACTTCGCCGCCGGGATGCAACGTCGACATTCGGTGGATATCGGCGCCTCGCGGGAAATGGCGGCAAGTCGCACAACATTATGCGGAGGCTGCGACCTGCATCTCAGATCGGAACGTCATGTCGGTCAACGCTCGCAAAGCCATAGGTGCGGTAGCGGCTCTCGATCGTCCGGCCGGAGACGGTGATTTCGGTATAGCCTTCGGGGGTGCCGAGAAACGATCCCCGCCAGTCCGCACCGGCCACAGCGCCGGTGGTGATGAAGGAAATGCCGTTCAACGTGATCCGCTCATAGACGTGGCTGTGCGCCTGAAGCACCGCCAGCACGTCATGATCGCGCAAAATGCGCAACACCTCCCGACCATTGACCACGAACGTCCAGTTGTGTGGCGTATCGAGCCAGGATTCAGGCTCATAGCAGCGCATCGCGGTCACGAGAGGAATATGAGTCACCACGATGATGCGCGTGCCCTTGGGCTGCGCTGCGAGATCGGCGCGCAGCCAGTCCAGTTGCGCGGCATCGACCCGGCCTTCGTAACTGCGGTCGGCGGTCAGGCCGATCGAATCCAGCACCACGAAATGCACGCCCTTGTGATCGAACGCATAATGAAGCGGCCCGAAGCGATCGACATAGAATTGCTTGCCATAATCACGCTCGGACGGGTCGATCCCGCTTTTGGGAAAGACGCCGAGGCAGTCATGATTGCCGATCACATGATGCACCGGCTTGCGGAGATGCGCGCGCTCCGTGCGTTGGTAGAGGTCCATCAACAGCGTCGCGCGCGCACGCCCGGTTTCCAGCGCATCCTCGATATGATCGCCGCCCTGGATCACGAAATCGACGTCGGAAGCGGAAACCTGTTCGAAGCACAGCGCACAGGCGCGCTCCGCCTCCAGTTCCGGCTGGATATGGCAATCGCCCAGAAAGGCGAAACGGAACATGTCGACGGGATCCGCCGACCCCGCCGATGCGGCCCCCGCCAATGGCAGCAGCGGTGCGCCGACCGCAAGCTTCAACAGATTACGACGTTCCATCGGCGGCGTTCCCCGGTCGGGAAGAGCCGTTCCGCCACACTGCGGAAAGGCCCTTCGAAGAAACGGAAGAGCGCCGAATTCGCGCCCGTCCGGGATGAAGATCAGAAATGCACGCGCACCGTGCCGAACAGCTGCCGCGAAGCAGCCGTCTGCAACGTCGTATAGGTGCCGTCCGGATCGGACGTCACGAAACCGGCGGTGCCGGTCGAGGCGATATATTTCTTGTCGAACAGGTTGGTCACGTTGAGTTGCACGTCGAGCAGGCGGCTGAAGCGATAGCCCGCCGACAGATTGACGTTGACCGCGCCGGCCAGCTTCGCGTCGTTCAGATAGCTGTAATAGCGCCGGCTCCGATAATGCGCATTCACGCCGCCCCACAGCGTGCCGTCGTCGTAATTCAGCTCCGCAGTACCGACGACCTTCGGCGAGGCGACCACCTGCTTGCCCTTGGTCGGCACCACCGCGCGTCCCAGCGGCTGCACGTCGTCGTCATAGGTCGCATCATTATAGGCCCAGCTGCCATATAGCGTCCAGGACGGTGCAAACGTCCAGTTCGCCGCCGCCTCGGCGCCACGCGACGAGACGCTGCCGACATTCTGGAGGACATTCTGGTTGCCGACGATCGTCGCGCTGATCGACGAGGCCAGCAGGCGATTGGTGAACTTCACATAATAGCCCGTCAACGAGAGCTGAAGGTCATGATCGTGAAAGCGATAGCCCGCCTCGAACGTATTGGTCATTTCGGGTTTCAGCGTGCGGCGGATATAATCGAAGCCCGCCTGCGAGCTGCTGGAGAAGACCCCACTCGACGTGGAGGCGACGAACGCCGCCATATTCCGCGTATAATCCGCGAACAGCTCGTTGTGGGTGTCCAGCGTATAGAGCGCCCCGACGGTCGGCAGGAACCAGTTCTTCGCCTGGATCGAACCGTTGATCGGCTTGGTGCTGACGACGCTGCGCGCCTTGTTGGTCGACACGACCCCCTTCACGCCCGCATTCAGGCGCAGCGCGCCGGTCGCCTGCCATGTGTCGCTGATGTCGATCTGCACCGTTTGACTGACATAGCGGTTGTAGAAGGTCGTCTTGAACGGATTGGTATAGAATTTCTGGAACGTGCGCGGCGCGATCCCTTTCTGCAGGCCGTACAGATAGGACCCCTGATTGAAGGCGTTGCGCTCATACCAGACGCCGCCCGCAAGGACATGGTCGCCTGCCGCGAACGTCAGGCGCGAGATCACGCCCTTGCGATCAATGTCGTAGCGCAGCGCCGACACCGCGATCGGCGAGCCGCCAAAGGCTGCGGGCGTGGAATTATAGGGGCTGGCATAGGTGCCGATGCCCTTGTCGAGATGGATGTAACCGGTCGTCACGCCCGACAGGCGCGACCCGAGCCGATACTCCAGCGCCTCATAGGCGAGCAGATCGCGCCGAACGCCACCGCCCTGATAGATCGTATCGTCCGCCGACAGGAACGGCGCAGGCGGGGTGCCGCCATTCTGGGTGATCGTGGCAAGCTGCTCGGCCAACGCGAAATCGCGGATATTGTCGAAGCGATAGCCATAGGTTTTGAGCCGGGCGAGCGAGACGTCGTTATAATCATCCTCGCGGCGATCGATCAGGTTCAGGAAAGTGGTCGACTTCACGCCGTCGCCAAGGGGCTGGACATATTTCAGGTTGAACTGGTCCTGCACCTGCTTGCCCCATCCGCGCCACTTGCCCTGCCGGTCATGGGCATAGGACAGCGCCAGCGCCCCGCCCCAGGGCATGTCGCCGCTATTGACGCGAACGAAGCTGCGCCAGGACGCGTTGCTGCCATAGCTTTGCTCGGCATCCACGCCGAACCCGGCCGTCGGATCGATCGAGGTGAAGTCGACCGTGCCGCCGATATTGCTGGTGGACGCGGTGCCCAGCGCGCCGCTGCCCTGCGACAGCGTGGCCGCACCGTTATTTTCGGAAAGCAGCGCGCGGTTGATCGAAAGACCATTATTGTTGCGATACTGCATGTTGCCGAGCGGCACGCCGTCGAGCGTATATCCCATCTGGTCGGTCAGGAAGCCGCGGATCGACAACTGCGTCGCCGCTTCATAGGTGCCACGCGCATCCGAGGAGTCGAAATTCACCCCCGGGAGCCGGCCAAGCGACCGCAGCGGCGACGAGCCGCCGGTCAGCTTTCGCATCGCCTTGCCGGACACCGTCTGCACCTGCCGCGACTGGCCTTGGCCGAGCACGATGATATCCTGCCCGCCCGCGTCGGCAGGTTCCGACGCGACGTCGCGCCGTTCGGCCGGCGCGGCCTTCAGCGAAATCATCGACGGGGTTTCCTCCGCGATCGTCAGGCCCTGCCCCGCGATCAGCCTGCGCAGCGCTTCGCCACGCGTGAAGCGACCGCGCAACGCGGCGACCCGACGGTCGGCAACCGCATCATAGGGAAAGATCATGTGGATACCGGCCTGACGCGCGAACCGGTTGAGCGCGGTCGCGGTATCGGACGCCGCAATGTCGAAGGCGCGTTGCGGCGGCTGTGCGAAGGCGGCAGCCGGCAGCGCGACCGCCATGATGGCGGTCGTCGTCAGAAATTTTAGCATGAAATCCCCGCTTTGATCTGATTGTCGGTGCAGGGATGGATGAGCGCGGCAAAACCGCCATTGCGCCCGCGAAAAAATTCAGCCGCGGGTGAGGATGATGCCGCCATCGGCGCCGGCATTGGCGCGCACGCCGAACGACGTGCGCAACGCCTGAAGAAATTCCGCCGGGTCGGTGGTCGCGAACGTGCCCCCCAGCCGCAGCCGGGACAAAGCCGGATCCCCGATCACGATCTTGTTCGGCAGATACCGGTTCATTTCCGACAGCGCATAATCGAGGCTCTCGCCGTTCAGCACGAGCATATCCCGTTGCCAGGCCGTCACCCGGCCCAGGACCGCATCGTCACCCGGCTGGATGGCGATGTCGCCGCCGGTCGCCAGCACCACTTTGCCGCGCCCGACATGTGTCGCCGATCCAGCCGAGAGGCTCCCCGCCAGCACCGCCACCTCGCACGCCGCACCGCGCAGCCGGGCATTGTAGAGGCCGGATGCGAGCGCGAACCGGCCACCGGGCGTCATCAGTTCGACACGATGATCGGCGGCGAGCCGAAGCGCGATCTCGCCCCGGTCCAGCCAAAGCCGCAACGGCGTGCCGCTCCGCCAATAGACGCGGCTGTCGGTGTTGAGGTCGAGCATCAGGCCGGGCGCCGCGGCAATCGACATGCGCTCGCCGATCCGGGTGACCGCCCGATCACGCGCCGCGGCACGATAGGCGATGCCTCCGCCGAACAGGGTGACGGCGGCGATCGAGGCCGCAGCACGCAGAACCCGGCGACGGTCCGGCGGCCCGGCAGGAATCGCCCCGGTCGGGGGCGCGGGAAGCCCATGTGGCTCACCGCGCCACGCCGTCCGCAACACGTCCAGATCCCGCCAGGTGCCGGCGACCTCCGCGAAGGCGACCGCATGGCGGCTGTCCGCATTCCGCCAGGCCTCGAACGCCGCGACATCCGCCGATCCCACGTCGAGCGCGGCCAGCCACGCGGCGGCGGCCTCCGTCAGGTCGACATGATGTTGCGGGATGTGGGAACGGCCGGACAAACTTCCTCCATCTGGGCTTCGTCGTCGCGCCGCGCCTTGGTAATCAGGGCAAGCCCCTTAGCGATATGCTTTTCCACGGTCGATACCGAGATCGAAAGCGCCTCGGCGATCGCGACGGGCGGCATCCCCCGGATCTTGCGCATGTGCAGGACGCGCGCGCATTGCGCCGGAAGCGCATCGATCAGATCCAGCAGGCGCTGCATCTCCGATCGTCCGGCCGCCAGCGCGAACGCGTCCGGCGCGGGATCCGCCACGTCGAGCATATCCATCGACGCCAGCAGATCGATCCGCACCACATTCGCGCGGCGCAGCCGTTCGAGCGCGAGATTATGGATGATCGTCAGGACGAAGCCGCGCGGCGTAACGATCCGGCGATAGTCCGGCGTCTCCAGAACGCGTGCATAGGCTTCCTGCACGAGATCATCTGCATCGTCACGGCCACAAAAATACGCCGCCTTCGCCCGATAGGCAGGCGCGTGCGGCAGCACCTCGGCGACGAACCAGCGATCAATGTCCCGCAGCCAGCCCAACATCCGCTCCAATCCGCCGGAACGCCCCTAGCCCGCCATTCTTACAGCATGGCGACAGGCTGAAGCGGCGATCAGGATCGGAAGTCCTGCCGTAGCGCACTGATTCTGCGCTACGTTCAGGCGCGTGGCTGTATGCCTCATCGACGGTAGGACGCCGAAACCCGAAGCCGGTCCTTCTACTGCCGTGCGGTTGCCGACCGGCCAGTCACGGGATCCGCCGTGTGATCTGCAATGCCCCATTGGGCGGCGTCTGACCGAAGTCATAGACAATTGTCGCTTTTCAACAGGTTGCCGTTCGCTTTTGTCCCTGCGGCAGTGGAACTCGGTCCGTCGCCGATATACCCTAGCCAAATGATACCGAACTTTATCGCACCGGTTGCAAGGCGGACAATGTCGCGGCGGCCGGGCTTGATCCACGCAATTTTCGGTCGCGCACCGATGGCGAACGAAGGACAATCCGTCGCTCAGACCGGCCATGGGCCATCCGGGTTCACCCGTGCTTTTGCCGCGCCAGCCGCACTGCGCGGAACGCTGCGGATCGGTCGCTTGCGAAACCGGAGGCACCTGTCGATACTTCGTCTCGCGTTTGCCTTCCTTGGGATCGGGATCACCGGCGCACTGGCCGCGGCGCAGGGCGTCACGCCCTATCGCTGGACCAATGTGAAGGTCGGCGCGGGCGGTTATGCACCCAATATCCTGTTCAGCCCGGTCGAGCGCGACCTTGCCTATCTGCGCACCGACATGGGCGGCGCCTATCGGTGGGACGCGGCGGCGAAGCGTTGGTGGCCGCTTCAGGATGACAACGCCACCTCCAGCTTCATGGGGATCGAAAGTATCGCGCCCGATCCGCGTGATGCCGATATTGTCTATGTCGCAGCCGGCATGAATGCAGGTCAGCCCGCGGCGATCCTGCGCTCCGCCAATCGCGGGCGGACCTGGCGGGTGACGCCAGTCCCGTTCGCGATGGGCGGCAACGAGGATGGCCGGGGCATGGGCGAGCGGCTCGCGGTCGATCCCAACGACCCCCGCCGACTGTTCTTTGGTTCCCGGCATGACGGATTGTGGCGCAGCGACGATGCTGGCGCGACCTGGGCGAAGGTGGCTGGCTTCCCGCATGTCGGTCTGGGCCGGGCGACGGGGCGGCAGACCCATGGCGGCGTCTCCTTCGTCGCGATTGACCCCACCGGCGCGCGCGGCGACGGTCCATCACGTCGCATCTGGGCGGGGGTGGCCGATCCGGGTGCCACGCATCTCTATCGTTCCGAAGACGGCGGCACAAGCTGGACTGCCGTCGCCGGCCCGCCCGACTTGCTCGCCGCCAAGGGCGTGATCGATCCGCGCGGCGTCCTGTGGGTGGGCTATGGCAGCAGCCTCGGGCCGAGCCAGGTCAGGACCGGCGCGCTATGGCGTTATGGCTCCGATGGTCGGGGGCGCGACGTCACCCCGCCGGACTGGCGGGCTTCGGGTTCGGAAGGTGCGTTCTTCGGCGTCGCCGTGACGCGTTCGGCACCCGGCACCGTGGCCGTGTCGACGATCGATCGTTACGGGGCGGGGGACACGCTGTGGGTCAGCCGCGATGACGGCAGGAACTGGGACGATGTCGGCCCGCGCAGCCGTCGCAATGTTTCCGCCTCGCCGTTCCTGCTCCACGAAGGGAAGGGCGCAGATTTCGGCCACTGGATTTCGGGCCTCGCCATCGATCCGTTCGATCCGGCACGGATCGTCTATACGACTGGCGCGACGGTCTACAAAACCGATGCCTTCACGCCTGCCGCGCCGATCGTCTGGGCACCCTGGGTGAACGGGATCGAACAGACCGCGATCATCACTTTGGTTTCCCCCACGGGCGGCGCGCCGCTCATTTCCGGCTTCGGCGACCTTGCCGGCTTCGTTCACGACGATCTCGATCGATCGCCGACGCCCAGCTTCACCAACCCCTATCTGTCGAACACCAACAACATCGATTTCGCAGGTCGCGCACCCAATGTCCTCGTGCGCAGCGGCAGCCTGTACCTCAACCGCCCGCGCGCGGCATCGCTTGGCCGATCGAACGACGGCGGCAGGAGCTGGTCGATGATCCAGGTGCCGCCGATGGGCAACCCGGCCAGACGCGAGGACATGAACGGCGATTGGCCGATCACCGTTTCCGCCGATGGCGCGACGATGGTGGTGGCGACGCCCGTCCCACAGGTCAGCCGCGACGAAGGCCGGAGCTGGACTGTGCCGCGCGGCCTGCCGGGCAGGATCCGTGCGGTCGCCGACAAGCAGGATCCGCGCCTCTTCTACGCGGTGGATGTCGACCATGGCCGGCTACTCGTCTCCCGCGACGCCGCCGCCAGCTTCACCCCCGTCGCGGGCCGTGGCCTGCCTGCCGACCTCAAGCCCGTCGGCCGTCAGGGCCGCGAAGCCCAGAGCGCGTTGCAGGTCGCTACCGACCGGAGCGGCGATCTCTGGATCCACGCGGGGGACCGGCTGTTCCACAGCACCGATGGCGGCGCGTCGTTCGCACCGGCCAGCGGCGCACTCTCCGTCGCGCTTTACGGCCTCGGCCCCAAGGCGGTGTTCGCGGTCGGCACGCTGGAGGGCGTGCGCGGCGTCTGGCGGTCGCGCGATCTTGGCCGCACCTGGTCCAGAATCGACGATGATGCGCACCGCTGGGGCGGGCGTTACCGCGTGATCTCGGGCGATCCGCGCCGTGAAGGGCGCGTCTATCTCGGCACCGACGGGCGTGGCCTCTTCTATGGCGATCCTGTGGAGAACAAGTGACAGGATCGCATCTGCTCGCTGACCGTCAAAGCCCGGTTCGGGCACGATCGTCATGACGATCGTGCCCGAATGTTGCATGACGAAGACGATGACTGTCGATGCTGCACGATCTGCGCGCTACTGGCGCGATACACTGGCCGATGCCGAGCTTGGACAGGGCGCCTTCCGCCGGGGAGATACCGACGCCTTCCATTTTGTCAGCGCGGGCGCGCTCGCGCAGGGTCGTGTCGATCAGGCTACCATCGACAGTCTGTTCGGTAAGCAGACAGACGGATTGAAGAGCCTGACGGTTCTCCTGCGCCCGCTCGTCTACAAGTCACGCACCAGCCATGCCCGACACAATGCCGGCCTGCCGGACGTCGTGACACCGATCGTGACGCGCGCCACCCTGATGCGGGACGGCCGGCTGACCGCGCTCGAAACGACGGTAGTGCCGCGCGATCTGCTGGAGCCGCTTCCGCGTGGGGAGTTCAGCATTGGCACGATCGGTTCGCTTGACGACTTCCTGACGGTGCGATCGCAATCCCGGTTCGGGAACGAGGACGAAGACGCGGCGAACACGGCGTCCGAATGGGGCGGCTATCGCGGCTATTGCCGTGACCTGATCGCTGCAGTCTTTCCCCAACTGGCGGGGAGCGCGGATTTCCAGAAGGTGGAAGGCGGTTATCTCACGCTGGGTGCGCCGGGTGGGGCAAGCCGCGCGATCGGCGCGCTCTACGATCGGATCGGGCGCGACACGCCCGCAGCGCCGCTGTTCGGCACCTTCGCGACGCAACCCGCGACGGAGTCCATTCCCTGCCTGTCCGACGATGTGGGCTTTGCCGCGCGGCTCGGCCATGCCAGCGACTGCTACGCGCTGGCCGACGGGCAGCGCGGCGCATTGACGCATGTCCTTGCTGCGGACCATGGCGAGATCGTTGCGGTCAACGGCCCGCCCGGCACGGGCAAGACCACGCTGCTGCTGTCGGTGGTCGCTTCGCTGTGGGTGAAAGCAGCCCTGGCTGGCGAGGAACCGCCGATCATCATCGCGGCCTCGACCAACAATCAGGCCGTCACCAACATCATCGATGCGTTCGGCACGGACTTAGCGCATGGCGACGGACCGTTCGCGGGGCGCTGGCTCCCCCGCATCGCCAGCTTCGGCAGCTACTTCCCGTCCGCTTCACAGCGCAAGAACGCCGCCGCTTATCTGACCGACGCCTTCTTCGATGCCGTCGAACAACCCGACCATGTCGACCAGGCGCAGGCCGCGTACCTCGACGCTGCCGTTGCCGCCTTTCCCGACATGACGGGCGGCTCCGTCGCGCACGTGGTCGCGGCGCTGCACGAGCGGCTGTCCGCGCAGGCCGCCATGCTGGTGGACATCGAGAAGGCGTGGAACGCGCTTGTCGCCGCTCGTGCGGCGATCACGGCCTTGCTCGGAGACAACCCGGCGGAAGCGCTTGCGGACAGGCAGCGAGAGGTCGACGGAGAAGCCGAACGGCTGTCTCATGCCGAGAAGCTGGCCGAGCATTGGGATCGCCATCGTGCGGGCGAACCCCTGCTGTCGCTCCTGCTCGGCTGGCTGTCGCCGATCGCCACCCGCCGGCTTGCCGCCGCGCGTGATGCGATGCGACCGGTCTGGCCGGGCCTCCTGCCGGCCTGGTCCGTCGTTCAGGACATCGCTCCCGCCATTGCCGCGGAAATCGAACGCGCCCGGACGAGGCATATGGATGCCGGGGCTTCGCTCGCCGCCGCGACGATCGCGCATGACGCTTGCGCCGCCGCCCTCCTCGCTTGGCAGACCGCGCTCCGCCCCCTAGGTATCGCGGCCGACGAAGCCGGGGCATTCACGCTCGCGGCATGCGATCCGCGTGCCGATTGCCTGCTGCGCTTCCCGATGTTCATGACCGCCGTCCATTATTGGGAGGGGCGCTGGCTGCTCGACATGGCCGCCATCACCGATCCCGTCCGCGAGAAGAAGCGCAAGGGGCGTGCGGTGATGCTGGCGCGGTGGCATCGCCGCATGAAGCTGACGCCCTGCGCGGTCTCGACCTTCTACGTCCTTCCCGACCTGATGCGGGCAATCCGGTATGAGGACGGCACGTTCGTCGGCGACTATCTCTACGACCTGATCGACCTGTTGATCGTCGACGAAGCCGGACAGGTCACGCCAGAGGTGGCGGGCGCGTCCTTCGCGCTGGCGCGGCGCGCGCTGGTGATCGGCGATACCGACCAGATCGAGCCGATCTGGAACGTGCCCGGACGCGTCGACGTCGGCAACCTGCTGGACAACGGCCTGATCGATGCCGCCGATCCGCGTGCCGGCCAGCAGCGGTTCGCCGCCACGGGCCGGGCGGCATCGTCGGGCAGCGTGATGCGCATCGCCCAGCATGTCTCGCGCTACCATCAGGATCCGGATCTGGCGCGCGGGCTGGTGCTCCGTGAGCATCGGCGATGCTTCGACGAGATCATCGGCTACTGCAACGACCTCTGCTATGCGGGCAAGCTCAAGCCGTTGCGCGGCGCCAAGGCGGACGCGACCGGCGAGGGTGCGGACGGCCTGCCCGCGATGGGCCATCTCCACATCGACGGTCTGTGCGAAACGCTGCCCGGCGGCAGCCGCCGCAATCTCGCCGAGGCGGAGACGATCGCGGCTTGGCTCAACGATCATCGCGCGAAGCTGCAAGCGGCCTATCCCGGGCGGCCGCTGGGCGCGATCGTCGGGATCGTCACGCCGTTCGCGGGACAGGTCAGGGCGATCCGAACCGCGCTCGCCGCCGTCGACATCGATGCCACGCCGGGCGGCGTGACGGTCGGCAGCGTCCATGCCTTTCAGGGCGGGCAGCGGCCGGTGATGATCTTCTCGCCGACCTACTCCAAACATGCCGACGGCAAGTTCATCGATACGAGCGCCAGCATGTTGAACGTCGCGGTCTCGCGGGCGATGAACAGCTTTCTGGTCTTCGGCGATCTCGACTGCTTTTCCGCAGCCCCTTCGGGCAGCCCGCGCGGCCTTCTCCACGCCCGGCTCTTCGGCGACCAGCGCAACGCCTTGCCGTTCCGGCGCATCGAACGGCGCGATCTTGCGCAGCGGTCCAGGATCGAACATCTGCGGGACGCCGCCCAGCATGACGCCTTCCTGAAAACGGTGCTGGCAAGCGGCCGCCGCGAGGTGCACATCGTCACGCCGTGGCTGACATGGCGTGCGCTGACCGAGGCCGCGCTGATGCCCGCGATCGCGAAGGCGATCTCCGCCGGTACGGTGCTGACGATCTACACCGATGCCGGCTTCAACCATGCCCGGAACCGGGTCAGCGAAACTGACTCGCGGACATTTCTGCAAGCGGTCGCGGCTTTGCGCAAGGCCGGCGCGGAATTGCTGCACGTTCGGGGGGTGCACAGCAAGATCCTGATGGCGGGCGACGATCTCTATTGCGCGGGTTCGTTCAACTGGCTCAGCGCCGCGCGAAGCGGCCGCTACGAACGTCATGAGACGTCGCTGGCCTATACGGGACCTTCCCTCTCGTCCGAAATCGCGGCCATGAAGGACAGCCTGAAGCGGCGGATCGTAGAGGATGCACGATGATCGGGACGGCCGGCAAAGGCCGCCCCGGTCCTTCGATCAGAAGCTGGCGCGCACGCCGAACAGGTAACGCGGTCCCGTCGACTGGAGCAGAAGGAAGCGTTCCTTCAGCACCGAATAATCGCGGACATAGCTGTTCGTGAGGTTGACGCCCTGCGCATAGACCTGAAGCTGCGGCGTCAGGTTGTACGAGATGCTAGCATCGACCTGCCCGTAGCTTTCACGGCTTTCGGGGCGTGAGGCCTGACCGAAGCAGGCCCGCAGGAAGGACGAGCGCCAGTTATAGGAGGCGCGCGCCTGGATCCCGTATTTCTCGTAGAAGACGCTGCCGTTCGCGGAGTGCGGTGACAGGCCGTTATAGCCGCACTGCGCGTTGCTGGCATCCGTCGCCCGGCTTACGCTGCTGGTGACATAGGTGTAGTTGCCCGCGACGCCGAAGCCGGACAGCGCTCCCGGAAGGCGATCGAACGAATATTGTCCGCCCACCTCGACCCCGGCGATCGATCCGCTCTGCCCGTTGCGCGTGCGGGTATCCTGGAAGGTGAAGCCGAAGAAGTCGACCGGCAGCGTCTGCGTTTCGAGGAAGTCCTCGAACTTCTTGTAGAAGCCCGAGAGGCTGACGAAGCTGACGTCGGTCACATACCATTCGTAGGACAGGTCATAGTTGGTCGAGCGGAACGGCTTGAGGTTCGGGTTGCCACCGCTGGACGTCGGCACGGTGATGCGTCCGCCATAGCTGTTGTCGACGCCGAGCGACGTCAAGGTCGGCCGGGTCAGCGTCTGCGATGCCGCCGCGCGCAGGAACATGCGCGACGTCAGCTCATATTTCAGGTTCGCCGACGGCAGCAGGTTCATATAATGGTTGCTGACGCTCGTCGCGACCGGCGTGCCGTAGGTGAAGTTCAGATTGTCGTCACCGGACTGGGTGGTCACGTTCACGACCGGAACCGCGAAGCCGCGCGAGACGACACGCGTATCGATGAAGCGCGCGCCGACATTGCCAGACCAGCCATCGCCTTCGAAATTGGCGTTGACATAGGCGGCCCACACCTTCTCCTGCACATCCAGACGCTGGACCGGCTGGTCGCGCAGCCCGAACGGTCCGCCCGGCAATGCCAGCACGCGTGCCGCCTCGACGGCCTGCTGCGCCGCGGTCCGCCCTTGCTGCGGCAATGCCAGCACAGACGGCTGCGACAGATAGGCGAAGATTTCCTGTGGATCGAAGGCGAAGAACGCCTCGGGCGCGCGATCGCTTCCTGATCCTTTGGACAGGAAATTGTCGAGCGTGAAGGTGGTTAGGAGGTTGCCCGGAACGGGGATGGCATAGCCGCAATAGCTGCAACTCGCGTCCGAATTGTTCGCGACGTTGCGGGTCTTGCGCCGTTCATTATAGGCCGTTCCGAACGTCAGCGATTTCAGGATGCCGCGGTCGGCACGAAATTCGCCGTCGGCATGATATTCGCTGCCCTTGTCCTTCACGCGGATCATCTCGTTCAGCGAGAAATGCGCGCGCATCAGGCTGGCGTCGGTGATCGGCCCGAAATTGCCGCCGATCGGCATGTCGCCGCCCTTGTTGATCTCGAACGATGGCGATGTTTGCGCCAGCGATCCAACGACGACGAACTGCCGCGGCGCCTTGCGGGTCGCCTGCGTCTTCGATGCGTCGAACCGCAGCGTCAGATCGTCGGTCGCATCCCATTTGACGTTCGCGCCGATCTGGTAGCTTTCCGACTTGCGCAGGCTGTTCTGGACGATGTTGTCATTCTGCGCCAGCGTCACGCGACGATCGGCCAGCGCCGGATCCGTCAAGGCGGGGTTGGCCGCCAGAAACTGCGAGCCGGGGCGGTTGAAGCTGGTCACCGTGCCATTGGCATCGGTGGTCAGGCCGATGAAGCTGGGCGTGTAGAATTGCCCGAACGCATTGTAATTCTGCGTGACGTTGAACTGCGAATAGAGTCCGTCGACGGTCAGCAGCAGCCGGTCACCCAGCTTGGCCTGCACCGCGGTGCCGAGGTTCAGCCGTTCACGCCGGTTCGCCTCACGGTAGAAGCTGAGATTGCGCGGTGTATGGATGTTCGACGGGCTGTTCACCAGCGCGGAGCCGGTCAGCCCCGTTGAACCCGGCGTACCGTTGATCAGACCTTCCGGACCCAGGATCCAGCCATTCGTGTCGGCAAAATCGCGCTCGCTGCGGCGGTCGGTATAGGAAGCCGACACGACGATGCCGAGCGTCTTGTCCTGGTTGGTGAGCGAGACCACGCTCGACAAATCGGGGCTGAGCTTGTCCGCCAGCTTGTCATAGATGCCGCCGCCGGCGACGGAAACATGAAGGCCGGCCTTGCCGTCGAGCGGCTTGGCGGTGATGACATTGACGGTCGCGCCGATACCACCTTCCTGCAATTGCGGCATCGATGATTTATAGACGTCTGTGCGCTGGATCAGGTTGGACGACAGCACGTCGAAGGAGAATTCCCGGCCGTCATTGTCGGTCGCCATGATGCGGCCATTGACGAGAACGGTATTGAATTCCGGACCAAGCCCACGAACCGTGATGAACTGCCCCTCGCCGCCGCTGCGATCGATCGCGACGCCTGTGATCCGCTGGAGCGACTCCGCGATATTATTGTCTGGAAACTTGCCCGTATCTTCGGCCGAGATGGAATCGACGATCAGGTCAGCATTACGCTTCGTCGCCAGCGAAGAGCGCAGGCTGCTACGGATCCCGGTAATGACGATTTCGTCTCCGGTGTCGGCGGGATCGGCGGGTGTCGCCGCAGGTGCCGGCGCGCCGGTTTCGGCAACGGCTGCGGCATTGGATTGGGCGAAAGCCGGTGCGGCGAACAACGCGCACAGCGCTACACCACCCAGAAACTGGATTCTCATGACATCATCCCCTGTTGATCTTGTTTATGAGTTCGAGTTGTCGATTTTTATTGTGAAATGCAGCGCTCTGGCCTTGGGCATCATCACGAACCGGCCGCGCCTGAACGCCACCATGTTCCAGACGTGCCACCGCACTACGCTGTCATGCGCTCGGTTCTCCCTCTCCTGACGGCCTATGCTCTGACGGCACGGCCGAAATATTGTCCGACAATATCGGTCATGATCCCAATGGCAATCGATTGTCGATAAGATGCTGGTTTTTCAACGATAGCGTTGCAAATGAGCCACATATTCCATGCGTGATGTCTGCCCCACCTGCGAACTCGTCCGCCGCGTGCAGATTTCACCGCAACGGGTCGATTATCCTTCGTCTGCATTGTAAATCTAGGCCATCGAGCGTGAAGTGAGAGCTGGCAGGCATTCCGTTCGGCATGTAAATGTGATTCAACGCGATTTGACGGTGGACCATGGAAAAAGCGTATTCTGGTAATCTACGGGATCGGATATTGCTGCATGTATCATCCGGTCGCTCCTGCCGGGCAGTTGCACGGCAGTTCGGCGTCAGCCCGAGTTTCGCGATCAAGTTGATGTAGCATATGGCGAAGACCGGCCCGGCGACACCGCTACGGCAACGACAGCCATCAGGGGCGGGCTAGCGGGCCGGGCATGTGCCGCAGTTGGTCCGGTGGATCAAGGCAACCCCCGGACCTCCCGCGCCGGAGCTGGCCGAGCACCTCAAAGCCGAAACGAAGGTCGTGGCGCACCTCGCTTCGATCTCGCGGGTGCTGGTAGCGGCGGGCTTTCGATATATTAAAAGCCCTGATGAGCATCGGAATGCAGGCGCGATGACGCCTGCGAGGCGCGACGGCGTTGGCGCGTCTATCGCCAGCCACGATCGAAGAGACGGCTGGGAAATAGTTGCGGCGGATCCGGTCACGCATCCGGAGGACCGGCTGGCCGCGATGGACGGCAAAGCGATGGTCGCCTGCATGAGCCGCCGCATCTGCGTGGCGCTGTATGATCGGATCGCCGCGCTGCAGCCTGAATGGCACAGCGAAGACGACCGACACGGCGCCATCAAGGTCGTGATGACCGGTTCCGCGGCCGACTTGCCCGCCTGACAGCCGCATATCGGCAACAAGGCGCGTCGGGACCTGCTGGCGAAGCGGGCGAAGCGGGCGAAGGATCCGCCCGATCCGCTGCGGCTCGTGATCGTGCGCGACATGTGGCTGACCGGCCTCGACGCGCCGTCGACAAGCCCATGCGCAGGTATGGCCCGATGCAGGCAATCGCGCGGGTGAACCGCATGTTCCGCGACAAGCCCGCCGGGCTGGTAGTGGATTACATCGGCATCGCGCGGAACCTGAAGAAGGCGCTGGGGCAATATTCTGCGTCCGACGCCGCAGAGAAGGGCATCGACGAGGCGCAGGCGTTCGCGGTGCTGCTACAAAAAGTTCGACGTGGTGCAGGCCATGTTCCACGGGTTCGACTGCACGCCCGGCATCTCCGGCACCCCAGTCGCGCGTCTGAAGTGCCTGGCCGAGGCAATCGAGTTCATCCTTGCCCGCCAGCACGAGGCGGCGGCGAAGGAAGCAAGTGACGAGGCCCGAAAGGCCGCGCATCGCCGCTTTCAGGACGCGGTGCTTGCGCTGACCAAGGCCTTTGCACTGGCCGCCACCAGCGACGCGGCGCGCGCAATCCGCAACGACATCGTCTTTTACCAGACGATCCGCGACGCGCTCGCCAAGACCGGCGGCGGTGGTGTGGCAGCCAGCGACCGTGACCTCGCCGTGCAGCAGCTGATCGACAAGTCGGTGATGTCGACCGAGATCGTCGACATCCTGCACGCGGCCGGCTTGACGACGCCAGACATCTCGATCCTGTCGGACGACTTCCTCGCCGAGGTGAAGGCGATAGACCGGCCCAATCTGGCACTGGAGGCGCTGAAGAAGCTGCTCGGCGACCAGATTCGTTCCCGCAGCCACACCAACGCGGTCGAAAGCCGTCGCTGTTCCGAACGCCTGACCGAGGCCATCGCCCGCTACCACGCCAACGCCGTCAGCACGGTCGAGGTGCTCCAGACCCTGATCGACCTGGCGAAGCAAATCCGGACCGAACAGGCCCGTGGCGAGGCGGAAGGCCGGACCCCCGACGAAAACGCCTTCTACGACGCGCTTGCCGACAATGAGAGCGCTGTCGACACCATGGGCTATGATAGCCTGAAGGTGATCGCCGCAGAGCTGGTGAACACCTTGCGCGCGGGCGCGACAGTCGATTGGCCGCACCGCGAAAGCGCCCGCACCCGAATGCGGGTGCTGGTGAAGCGCATCCTGCGCAAATACGGCTTCCCGCCGGACCTTCAGGACCTTGCCGTGCCAACGGTGATCCAGCAGGCGGAACTACTGGCAGAGCGGTGGTAGCCGACCATTGGGCGATCACGGGCCGTGCGTGCATGGCAATCTCTCAAGAAACCGGCGCTTGTCGCACTTTTGCGCAAAGCGCTGCCGGACGGCGTGCGGGTGAGCATAGACGCAGTTGTGGGCGCGGGCGCGCTAGCGCCGGTGCTACGATGGCCCCGGCGTTCTCAGTTAAATTCTCCGCATCAGAACGACAGGCGACCGCCGAAATTGAACTGCCGCCCGCTGTGCGTCAGCACATTCAGTCGATTGGTCTCATCCACAAATTGATCATTGGCCTGATCGGTCAGGTTGATGGCTTCCAGGCTGAGCTTGAAATTGTCCGTGACGTTGTACGAGATCTGCGCATCGACATTCACCGTGCTGTTCGTCCCGTTGTAACTGTTGCCCTCCGTGCCCGGCACTGCGGTCAGGTAACGGGAGCGGTACGCCACCGATCCACGGATCGCGAATTTCTCCGTTTCATAATAAAGTGTTCCGTTCGCGGCGTGGCGAGAAAGTCCGACGAGTGGTTCGGTGACGAACGCCGATCCCGTCGCCGATGTCAGATACCGGATCTTGGAATCCACGAAGGTGTAATTGGCCAGCACACCAAAATTGGCGAGGAATCCCGGCAGGAAGCTGAAGGGCTGCTGCACGTTCACCTCGAACCCGCGCAGCTTGCCGCCGCTCGAATTGACCGGCTGGCTGACGATGAACACGTCGTCCGGCGATGCGGTGGTACCGGTCAGCAACGATGCCGGCAAACCCAGCTGACCGAAGGGCACGCCGACGCTCAGCGTCTGCACGAACGTCCCGATGTCCTTCTGGAACGCCGCCACGGCATAGATCGCACCCCGCGTCGGGTACCATTCGATCGACGCATCCAGATTGTCGGACTCTGTCGGCAACAGATCGGGATTGCCACTGCTGAACGAACGGTTGCCACCCGATACGCTCAGATTCCCGCCCGGCGAGATTGAGGAAATTCCGGCCCGCGCCAGTGTCTTGGCCGCGGCCAATCGCACGAGCAACGAGTCCGTCACGTCGACGACGACGTTGGCAGAGGGCAACCACCGGTCATAGCCCCGGTTCGCCGTCACCAGATTGGCCGTGGCACCCTGGCTGGCATAGCCGGTCGACCGCTGCTTCGTATCGACATAGCGCAACCCGACATCGCCGCGCACCGGCAACCCCGCATCCGCCAGATTGAACGCGCCCATGCCCCAGATGCCCAGATCCTTTTCGCGCACCGTGACGAACGATCCGCGCGCCGTGGCCGCTTCGACACCGCCGGTGGCGTAAAGCGGGTTGGTGAACACGCCATAGAGTTCGGTGAATTTGGCGAGGTCCGGCACCACCCAGGAGGTGATCGTCCCATCAGGCATGTCCAGTCCCTTGCCGAACCCGGAAAAGACCGTCGTCGCCGCCGCCAGTTGCGCGGGCGTCAACGTCTGCACCACCGTCTCGCCCGACAGGCGACGCCGCTCCGTCGAGCGATAGTCGAACTTCCGCCAGTCCGCGCCGGCCTTCAAGGTCACGATCGGCGTCACCGTCCATTCCGCGAAACCCTTCGCGTTGGTGAAGCTGTTGTCCACGGTCTGGGGCCTGATGCGCACTTCGGACGTGCCGCTGACGAAACCGAACGTCGCGGGGTTGGCGACGTCGACGCCCGGCCGAATCGTCGGGAAGCGCGTCGAGAAATCGTAGAAGAAGCCGCGCGTGTTCGACGCGTCGATCGTGACCGTGGTCTGTTCCGGGTTGCTGAACGCCGAACTGGAATAGCCGACGACTCCGCCTACCTTGAAATCGTCGCTGAACTTGTGGTCCAGCGTTCCGGTGACCTGATAGAAATCGGTCTTCAGCCGGTCGAACCGTGACTGGGTCCGCAGATCGACATTGTCGAACGTCCCGCTGATGATGTTGTTGTCGCTGTCCACCACGCCGTCCCGGATGATGGATTGCGGCTTGCCCGTGCCCGATCGGCTGAACCCGATCGCCTGGAACTGCGATTCCGCGCGCGTCCCGTCCAGCCGGGAGAACAGCCCGTCGATCGACAGCAATGTCCGGTCGGTCGGCTGGAACTGCACGGACGCCGCTGCCCCCAGCCGTTTCTGAAAGATGTCATAGCTGACCAACCCGGGAATACGCGGATGGTAGAGCGCGGTCGCCGGATCGGGATTGTTGATCTGCCCGATCGTATAGCCCGGCAGGGTCGATGCCGCGTTGAAGCCGTTGTTGAACCCGCCATAGGTCCAGCGCGTGATGTTCGCGCCCTCTTCCTTCAACCGCCGTTCCTCATAGGCGAAGGACAGCAGCACGCCGAACCGGCCATCGGGGGTCAGCGTGCTGACCAGCCCCGACAGCCGCGGCGTCGCCCGCTTGCGCAAATCGTTGTAGCTGGCCTGCGCGGACAGCACGACGGTCGGCTTCTTGTAATCGAACGGTCGCGCGCTTTGCAGGTCGACCGTGCCGCCCAGCGACCCTTCCTCCACATCGGCGGTCGCGGTCTTGCGCACCGACAGGCTGTTGAACAGGTCGGAGGAGAAGATGTTGAAATCGAACCCGCGCCCGCGGTTCACGCCGCCCGAATTGTCGGTGCCGCCGGTCGTACCGATCGCTTCCATCCCGTTGATCCGGACGCGCGTATATTCCGGCCCCAGCCCGCGGACGGAGATGTTGCGACCTTCGCCGTTGACGCGGTTGATCGTCACGCCGGGGATGCGCTGCAACGACTCGGCAAGGTTCAAATCGGGGAATTCGGCGATATCCTCCGCCTTGATGACATCCACCGACGCCGTCTCGTTCCGCTTGATGTTCAGCGCGCTCGTCAGGCTGGCGCGGAACCCGGTGACGACGATTTCCTCGCCCGTCTCGGGTGCATCCGTCACCGCGGCGTCGGGCGCGACCATGGGCGATGCGGGCGGCGCATCGGTCGTCTGCTGGTTGCCGGGCGCGCGCGCGGCCTTCTGGTCGTTGGTTTCTGGCAAAGCCTGTGCGCCGGCGGCGGTCGCGGCAATGCAGCCGCCGATGGCGCTGGAAATGGCGAGCATGGTTTTCAGGCGACGAATGCCGATCATGATCTTCCCCTAACGGCGTGGCACCTTGGCGGTCCCGCAGATTGCCGGCTTCGTGAAGCGCCGGTCGATGCATGGTGTTAATCGGCGTCGGGCGCTGAAAGCCAACCTGTTTCGGGCATCAATTGATGCAAGCCATGCACTGATCGCGCATTTCCTCGGCGACGCGGGGGGTGATCGATCCACGCCTTGGCTTGATTGACGCCGTTTTTGATTTGGACCCGGTCGCCCCCTCGCTTTAGCATCCGTGCGGACCGGACGACGGCACGGCAGCCCCCGCGACAAGAGGGGCACCGTTCACAGGAGAACGATGATGACCGCCGCAGCCACAACCGCCGGTGCCACCCGCCCCACGCATGTCCGTTACGGCATCATCGCGCTGATCTTCCTCATCACGTCGATCAACTATGCCGATCGCGCGACCTTCTCGATCGCCGGCAGCGCGGCGTCGCACGAACTGGGCCTGTCGTCGGTCCAGACCGGTTTCATCCTTTCGGCTTTCGGTTTCGCCTATGTGCTGGCGCAGATCCCCGGCGGCGCGCTGCTCGACCGGTTCGGCACGAAACGCATCTATGCCGGTGCCATCGCGCTCTGGTCGCTGTTCACCGCATCGCAGGGGCTGACCGGCCTCATCCCCGGCATCTCCGCGATCGCGATGCTGTTCACGCTGCGCTTCGCGGTCGGACTGGCGGAAGCGCCCTCCTTTCCCGGCAATGCCCGGCTGGTGGCGGCATGGTTCCCGGGCACGGAGCGCGGCACCGCATCGGCCATCTTCAATTCCTCGCAATATTTCTCGCTGGTCGCCTTCGCGCCCCTGATGGGCTGGCTGGTCCATAGCCATGGCTGGCGCGCGGTGTTCTGGGTGATGGGCGGCCTCGGGCTGCTGGCCGCGCTGCTGTTCTGGCGCTTCATCCACAGCCCGGTGCGGCACCCGTCGATCAACGCCGCCGAACTCGCGCTGATCGAGGATGGCGGCGGGCTGGTGCGGATGGAGGATGCGGCCATCGCCCGCCCGCCCTCCTTCACCTGGGTGAATGTCCGGCAATTGCTCGCCAACCGCATGTTGCTCGGCATCTATCTCGGCCAATATTGCATTAACGTGCTGACCTATTTCTTCGTCACATGGTTCCCGATCTACCTAGTCCGCGAACGCGGGCTGAACATCATGGAAGCCGGCTTCGCCGCCGCCGCCCCCGCCTTGTGCGGCTTCGTGGGCGGGCTGGTCGGCGGCTATGCGTCGGATCGGCTGCTGAAACGCACCGGTTCGCTCGACATCGCACGGAAAGGTCCGCTCGTCGTGGGCATGCTGCTCGCCACCGCGATCATCGGCTGCGTCTTCGTCCGCGCGGAATGGATGGTCGTCGCGCTCATGTCCGTCGCCTTTTTCGGCAAGGGCGTCGCCTCGCTCGGCTGGGCGGTCATGTCCGATGTCGCGCCGCGCACGCTGGCGGGCCTCGCCAGCGGCGTGTTCAACATGTTCGGGAACATCGCCGGCATCGTCACCCCGATCGTCATCGGCTACATCGTCGCCGCCACCGGTTCGTTCGATCTGGCGCTGGTCTTCGTCGGGCTGCACTGCCTGCTGACCATCTTCGCCTTTCTGGTGATCGTCGGGCCGATCCACCGGCTGGAGTTGCGGGAACTGGCGGCATGAGCGTCGACCGCCGCACCATATTGGGCGGCCTCGCTGCCCTCCCCGCCACCTTGCCCGCAGCGACGCGAACCGCCTCCGCCACGATCCGCATCGACACGCCGATGGCAGCACCAGAATGGGCCGTTCTGCAACGCCGCCTGCTCGCCGCGAACGCCGATGCCTGCGAAGCCTATTACGCCAAATATGTCGATCGCCACGACCAGTTGCGCGTCTTCGCCCGCTGGGGCGCGAATGACGGTCCCGACGATGCGGCGGAGGCGACCAACGACTGGGCCTTGCTCCACGCGCTCGGCGGGCGCGACCGCATTCTCGATCTGACCGCACGTTTCTGGGAAGGGCATTTGAAGCAATATGCCGCCGCCCGCACGGTCGACGTCCCGATCGCGCGCGAAGGCATGTATCACCGTGAATTTCCGGTGCAGATGGACTGGCAGCATAATGCCGAAGGGTTGACGACGTTCAACCAGATGGGGCTCTCCCGCCCGCGCGACGCGCTGCTCCGCGCCCGCACCTGCCGCTACGCCGATTTCTATACCGGCCGCGATCCCGCCGTGCGCAATTACGATCCCGCACGCCGCGTGATGCGCAGCATGGTCAATGGCAGCCGCGGCCCGCTGCTCACCCCGCCCGATGCGCTGTTCTGGGCGGGCGACCCGTTCGATGCCAGCCACTTCCATCTGGAACATGGTGAGAGCAGCTATGCCCAGACGCTCGCCCATTATGTCGATTATACCGACGTGGTCGGCGACAATCCGCTGAACCTGCACGCCACCACGTTGGGGTTGAACGCCTATGCGCTCGGCGCGGGCGACGTCTATCGTCGCTGGGCGCTCGACTATCTCGATGCGTGGGTCGATCGTGCGAAACGCAATGACGACATCCTGCCCAGCCATGTCGCGCCCGACGGCACCGTCGGCAAGGACTGGTGGACCGGCGTCTATGGCTGGGGCTTCTCCCCCATCGTCCCGCAAACCGGCAAGCGCGAGAATCGCAACCGCGTGCTCCGGTCGATCACCGCCTTCATGAACGGCACGCTGCTGACCGGCGACAGCACCTATATCGATGTCTGGCGGCGTCAGCGCGCCCGGATCGATGCGGCCGGCCGGACGATCGACGGCGTGTTCAGCACGCCCACAATGTACGGCGCGCAGGGCTGGTATGGCTGGAAACCCGGGCCGCACCGCACCAACGGGTTCGAAATCTGGTACGTCACCCAATCCCCGGCCGACCGCGCCGCCGCGGGCGACCATCCCTGGATCGCCTATCTCGAAGGTCGCAATCCCGCTTATCCGGTCACGGTGCTGAAGGCCGATCTCGCCCGCATCGCCACCCGCGTCGCCGCACAGGCCGCGGACACCACCACGCCGGAAACCCGCCTTGCCGATTGGCCGCTCGGCATCAACCCGGCCAGCGTCACCGGGCTGATCCAGACGATGACCGGCGGCCTGCACATCGCCCGCCCGCCATGGTCCTCCACCACCGCGCCGCAGGGCGGCGTGCCGCTGCATTGCCGCCTCCGCTATTTCGACCCCGACCGCCGCCGCGCGGGTGTTCCGGATCATGTCGCGGCGCTGGTCCACATGCTGGCCGATCGCAGCACGGAGGTCACCTTGGTCAATCTCGATCCGCATCGCGCACGCACCGTCGTCGTGCAGGGCGGGGCCTATGCCGAACATCGCATCGACAGCGTGACGGTCGCCGGCCGCACCGTCGCGGTCGGGAACAGCGCCGTCACCATCCGCCTCGCCCCCGGTGCCGGCGCGCGGATGACGCTGGCCATGGCCCGCTATGCCGGTCGGCCGACTTTCGCCTTTCCGTGGGACCGTAGCTGACCGGCCTCATCCCCCCGGCTTGATGTACGGCGCGGTCGCGAACAGCAACCGTTCCGCCCGGCGCGGATCGTCCGCCATCCGCACGTCGCGGTCGAACAGCATGGTCGCGCGCCGGTCCAGCCGATATTGCCCCCATGCCGGTACGCCGCGATGGTTGGGATCGCCGGTCCGCGCCAGCGCGATGAAGCAATCCGCCATCCGGCCCGCCAGCCGCCGCGCATCCGCCCCGTTGCCGGTCTGCGCGCCTGCGACATGGCAATTGTCGAACACCAGCGGGATATCCAGCGTATGGAACGCGCCCAGCACGCCCCCCGCCTCGGGCGACGGGAAATCGAGCTGGTACATCCAGGTCGGCGCATCGATCCGCGCCCGTTCCTCCGCCTGGATCAGATGGCCCGGCCATGACCGCCCCGCCGTCGATGCCGCCAGCAGGATCTGCCCCGCCGTCCGTTCGGGATACAAAGCGCGATAGCAGGCGATCACATAGGCCGGGTCCAGATCCTTCGTCATCTGCGCCGCCAGCCGCGCGGGCAGGCTGCTCCAGTCCGTATCCCCGCGCTTGAGCATGTCCGCCAGCCAGATGCCGGTTTCGTCATGCGTATTGCCCACGATCAGCGGAATCCCGGCCGCCTCGCGCGGGGCGTCGGGATAGAAAGGATGCCGCGTCAGCACATGATGATCCAGCGTGGACGTGAAGCTGATCTCGCCCTTCTGCTCCAGCGGATCGGTCATCACCATCGCCGCCATCAGCCGCTCGACCGGCATCGTCGCCAGCGCCGCGACGTCCTTCGCGCCCGCCCTGTCCATCCAGGCCCGCGCGCGCCGCGTCGCATGCATCGGGCCGGCGGCGGTCACATGCTGCCCGCTCATCGTCGCGGCGGCGTGAAAGAGCGGGCGCGCCTCCGCCATCGCCATCAGCGTCACCACCTTCGCCCCGCCGCCAGACTGGCCGAACAGCATCACCCGGCCGGGATCGCCCCCGAACGCGGCGATATTGTCCCGCACCCATCGCAGCGCGAGGATGATATCCAGATTGCCGACATTCCCGCTCTCCGCCGGTCCCCCCAGCCCCGCCAGATAGGCATAACCCAGCCCCGCGAGCCGGTGGTTCAGCGTCACCACCACCACGTCGCCACGCCGCACCAGATTGCCGCCATCATAAAGCGGGTCCGATCCGGACCCGTGGGCGTGTCCCCCACCATGCAGATAGACCATCACCGGTCGCCGCCCGCGGTCCGGCGCAGGCGTCCAGACGTTCAGGAACAGGCAGTCCTCGGACGTCGCCTCCCCTGGCTTCGTCTGCGGGGATGCCGCGCCATATTGCGTGGCATCCGCAACGCCCGTCCATGGCACCGGCGGCAGCGCGCGCCGGAACCGTCGCGGCGCGGTATCCGCTCCGTACCGCACCCCGCGAAACATGGTCACGCCGCCGTCGCGCATGCCCCGAACCCGTCCGGCCGTCGTCGCCACCACCGGATCGCCGCGCGTCGCGCCGAATGCCGGCGTCGCCGCCAGCCCCGCCAGCACGATCCGCCGGTCGACGATCATCCCAGCGTCTCCGCGCATAGCCGGCGCATGGGTTCCAGCGCCGGGTTCCGGTTGTTCCGCCGCCAGACCATATGCAGTTCGACCGGCTTTTCGGGTTCGGTCGCCAGCCGCCGGAACTGCACGTCATGCATATGCAGCCCCATCGCGGATTCGGGCACGATCGCCGCCGCCAGCCCGGCATGGACCAGCCCCAGCATCGAATGGATCTGCGTCACATGCTGGACATAGAGCGGCGCGACATCCGCATCCTCGAACAGCCGCATCAGCATCTGGTGGAAATAGCCCGCGCCCTGCCGCGCATACATGATGAGCGGCTGCGCATCGAAATCCGACAGCGCCAGCACCGCCTTGGCCTGCCGCGGATCGCCGGCCGGCAACGCCACCACCAGCGGCTCCACCAGCACGCACAGCGTCTCGAATTCCTGCCGATCCAGCGGCGGCCGCACGAAGCCGACGTCGATCAGCCCGGTCAACAGCGCGTCTACCTGATCGGTCGTCACCATCTCGCGCAATTCAAGCTCGATATTGGGCAGGCTGGCGCGCGCCTGCGCCACGATCTGCGGCACCAGATGATAGCCCGATACGGCGGTGAACCCGATGGCGACGCGCCCGGCATCGCCCTTCGCCACGCGCCGCGCGGACAGTTGCGCGCTTTCCGCCAGCCGCGTGATCCGCCGCGCCTCGATCAGGAACACGCGTCCGGCCGGCGTCAGGCTCACCTGACGGCTCGTCCGTTCCAGCAGGGTGACGTCCAGAATGCGTTCCAGCAACTGGATCTGCCGGCTAAGCGGCGACTGCGTCATGTTCAGCCGCTGCGCCGCCCGCCCGAAATGCAGTTCCTCCGCGGCCGCGACGAAACACCGGAGCTGGCTGAGTTCGAACATGTCCCAGACTAACGCCGATGTCCGACCGATGTCACGCCGCGTCGGCCAACATGTCCGGGGAAGCCTTTTCGATCAACGCCCTGAGCTGGGCATCCTCGGCAGGACTGAGGTCGGTCAACGGCGAACGCACCGGCCCCGCATCGCGCCCCACCATCCGCATCCCGGCCTTGACGATCGATACCGCATAGCCGCGCCCCTGATTGCGCAGCGTGATGTAGGGCAGCACGAAATCGCGCAACTGGTTCAGCACGGCGACCCGGTCGTCGGCCCGCACCGAACGATAGAAGGCCAGCGCCCATTCCGGCATGAAGTTGAAGATCGCAGACGAATAGGTCGTGACGCCCATCGTCAGATAGGGCGTAGCGAAGGTCTCGGCGGTCGGCAGGCCGCCGATATACGTCAGCCGGTCCCCCATCCGTGCATGGATGCGCGTCATCAGCTCGATGTCGCCCACCCCGTCCTTGAACCCGACAAGATTGGGATTGCGTTCGCACAGCCCCGCCAGCGTTTCGTCGTTCACGATGGCATTGTCGCGATTATACACGATCACGCCCAGCCCGGTCGCGCGGCACACCGCCTCGATATGCTGCGCCAGCCCCTCCTGCTTCGCGCCCACCAGATATGGAGGCAGCAGGAGCAAGCCGTCCGCGCCGGCCTTCTCCGCATCGCGTGCGATGCCCGTCGCGATCGCGGTGCCATATCCGCATCCGGAAATGACCGGCAGCCGCCCGCCCGCTTCCGCCACTGCCGCAGCCACAACCTGCGCAACCTCCGCCGGGGTCAGGGAGAAGAACTCGCCCGTACCCCCGGCCGCGAACAGCCCGGACAATTCATATTCCAGCATCCAGCTGCAATGCGCGCGATACGCATCCTCGACGAACCGGCCATCGGCGTCGAAATGCGTGACCGGAAACGACAACAGGCCACTGCCCAACCGCCGTGCCACCTCATCGGGGGTCATGATCGTCATCCCATGCATCTCCAGCAAAGGGACACCGCCGTCGGGCGCCCCGGAACGACCCTCTGACTAGGCCCGGGATCGCTACCGGTCCAAATCAAAGGTGCGCTCGAACGATGCGCTTTCTGGCTGGATGTCGTGATTATGTTGACTGCCATGTTCAACGTTTTCCCCACTTCGTCCCATCCGGGTCGGAGTGCCCCGCTGGCCAACCAACATCATCGCCGACGCCAATATCCGTCGCGCCGCTCGGACGCCCTTCGCTCGACCCGATGCATGGCGAAGGTCAGCCGCAGTCACATCCCGTCGTGTAATCGTGATCCCCGACATCGCCGCCACCGATCCAACGCTTCCGCATTGAATCGGCAAATCAGTCCCTTAGGAATCACGCCGAGTCGGGCTTCTCGCCCGTGGGTATCACAGCGCCTGTCAGCCACGCGTCCTTCGCCCCCGACTAACGCGCAGCGCGCGCGCATCCCGGGTGCTTGGGCAAAAGATTGATCGCCTCGGGCGCCGGTGATTGACCGGTGACGGTTAACGGTCGGCAGACTGTCCACCACGTTTGACAGGATCTCTATTCGCGTCGCACCAGCATAGCGGATGGCATTCGCACCGCCGATCTGCTTCCCCAAGAGGTTGGCGCCCGTCTCATCGAAGGTCTGGAGCAACTCCAATTCGGTGCCAACCATGAGGCGACCGCTATGCACCGCCTGACGTTCTCGCTCACTGGCATCAGGGATAGCCCCGCCGACTGGCGTCAGTTTACGCCACTGCGATGGTTAACGCCCGGCCAAGCCACGGCAAACCGCAGTTCACCGTCCCCTTGGCTGGGATTTCCAATAACTTGGCTGGGGCGGCAGGGTTCGAACCTGCGCATGGCGGCATCAAAAGCCGCTGCCTTACCACTTGGCGACGCCCCAACGTGCCCGGCCTTATAGCCGGGCCGGCGCGGGAGGAAAGGGGTTCAGAACAGCTTTTCGACCCAGCCATGCGGATCGGGGGCGAGACCGCGCTGAATATCGACCAGGGCGCTGCGCAATTTCAGCGTCAGATCCCCCGCGCTGCCGCCATTGCCGATCGTGAAATCGCCGTCCACGCTGCGCACCGTGCCGATCGGTGTCACCACCGCGGCGGTGCCGCAGGCAAAGGCTTCGCGCAGGCGGCCGCTCTGCGCATCGGCGCGCCACTGGTCGATGCTGTACCGTTCCTCGCGCACCGGCACGCCCAGATCGCGCGCCAGCGTCAGGATCGAGTCGCGCGTGATGCCGGGCAGGATCGTGCCGCCCAGCGGCGGCGTGATCATCGATCCGTCGTCGAACACGAAGAAGATGTTCATCCCCCCCAGTTCCTCGACCCAGCGCCGCTCGACCGCATCGAGAAACACCACCTGATCGCATCCGCGCCGGATCGCTTCCGACTGCGCGAGCAGGCTGGACGCATAATTGCCGCCGCATTTGGCGGTGCCCGTCCCGCCCGGCGCAGCGCGCGTATAGCCGTCGGACACCCAGAGCGACACGGTCGGGGTGCCCGATTTGAAATAGGCGCCCACCGCCGACCCGATCACCATATAGACATATTCGTGCGACGGCCGGACGCCGAGGAACACCTCGCTCGCGAACATGAAGGGCCGCAGATACAGCGCGCCGCCTTCCTGTTCGGGGATCCAGTCGCCATCCGCCTGCACAAGCTGCCGCACCGATTCGAGGAACAGGGGTTCAGGCAGCACCGGCATCGCCATCCGTTCCGCCGAGCGCGCGAAACGCTGCGCATTGGCATCGGCGCGGAACAGCGCGGCCCCACCGTCGCCGGTGCGATAGGCCTTCATCCCCTCGAAGATTTCCTGCGCATAATGCAGCACGGACGAGGCGGGATCCATCTGGATCGGCGCGCGCGCCTGCACGCGCGCATCGTGCCAGCCCTTCCCCTCGGCATAGTTGATGACCACCATATGATCGGTGAACACCCGCCCGAATCCGGGATCGACCAGCATCCCCGCGCGCGTGCCGGCATCGACCGGGGTGGCGTGCGGTTCGATCCGGAAGGTCTGCTCGGTCACTGGCGGCTCCTTGGGGGCGTTGGCACGCGCGGATCCGGCCGGCGGCCACCGCGCTTGTCTGTTGCGTCCGGTTAGGCCGGCTGTCAGGAGGGGTCAACATGCCCGCCCCGCCCGCCTCGCCGCTGTTCCTGCGCGAAGCCGAAATCCGGCGCGGTCTCGAACTCGTCCATTTCGCGCAGACGCAGTTGTATCGCGGGCTGGACGAGGCGCTGGCGGTCCACGGCCTCGGCCGCGCGCATCAGCGCGTCCTCTATTTCACCGCGCGGCAACCGGGGCTGAGCGTCGGCGCGCTGCTGCGGCTGCTGGGCATCACCAAGCAATCGCTGGGCCGCGTGCTGACCGACCTGACGTCGCGCGACCTGATCGAAACCCGTGCGGGCACCAGCGACCGGCGGCAAAGGCTGCTACGCCTCACCCCCGCCGGCATGGCGCTGGAATCCGAACTGTTCGAAATGCTGCGCGCCAAGCTCGGCCGCGCCTATAGCGATGCCGGGCCGGGCGCGGTGGCGGGCTTCTGGGCGGTGCTGGAAGCGCTGATCCCGCCGGCCGATCGCCCCCGCGTCGCCGGCCTGGGCAGCAAGAACGGACCAAGCGGACCAAGCGGCAGAGGCTGAACCGATGACGACATCCTTCACGCGCACCATCACCGCCATGCCGGACGACATTGACGAGCTGGGCCATGTCAACAATGCGGTCTGGGTCCGCTGGATCCAGGATGTCGCCACCGCCCACTGGTATGCCATCGCCGCGCCCGGGCATCAGGACGCCTATGTGTGGCTGATCGTGCGGCATGAGATCGATTATCTGCGTGTGCTGAAGGCGGGCGAGACGGTGACGGCGCGCACCTGGGTGGCGGATGCCCCGCGCGGCGCGAAGTTCGACCGGCTGATGGAATTCACCGGCGCGGACGGCCGCGTCCATGTTCGCGCGCGCACCACCTGGGCGATCCTCGACCGCGCCACCGGCCGCCCGCTCCGCGTACCGGCCGAGGTGATCGCGCCGTTCATGACGTAGCGGCGTAATCCGCCATCGCTGCCCTTTCAGCCGAACAGTGAAATCATGCGTCTATCGTCGGAAGATGGCGTCCTGAAAGGATATGCGCGTCGCCAGCGCCGTGGGGGGACGTGCCCCAAACGCTGGATGGCGTGTTCCGACCCAAAGCGTGATGACTTCGTCCTGACCCGTCCATCCCGAGCGCAGTCGAGGGACCGGCCGAGCGAAGCCGAGGCCGCCAGCCTTCAAGTTTCTCGACGACACTCGGGATGGGCGGGTTCTTAAAGCATGATGACTTCAGGTTGATCCTATTTACCGCTCATCCTGAGCAGGGACTGAGCGTAGTCGAAGGCCCGTATCGAAGGACGGGTACAGTGCTTCGATACGCGTCCTCGATACGCCCTTTCAGGGCTACTCGGCCGCTACTCAGCATGAACGGATTCGCTTAAAGTCATCATGCTAAGGGAACTCAGCATCATGCCATCCCACTCCTGCGCGATACGAACGACGTCCCCCCTCGAATGAATCACACCGGCCGCGCCAGCACCTCCAGGATCGCGCGCAATGCCGCCGGCGCGCTGGTGAAGCCGATATGGCGGCAATCGACCTGCACCTGCACGTCCGCCTCCCCCGGCAAGCCGCGCGATGCCGCCGGGGCGACGATCCCGTCGCGTGCGGACCAGAGCGCGAAGGTCAGCACCGGCGGCTTTTCGTGCAGCACGGCCGGGACCGGCAACTGCCCGACCGCGTGCCCCGCCACCCGTTCATACAGCCGCCACGCATGGTTGGCGTGCATGTCGCCGGAAAAGGGCGTGCCCAGCGTCAGCACGCGCTCCACCCGTTCGGGCATCAGCTTGGCGATCTCGCGTGCATAGAGTCCGCCGAGGCTCCACCCGATCAGCGCCGCGGGGCGGTCGTGCGTCATCGTCTCCAGCCGCACCAGCATCGCCGCGATCAGCGCCGGGCTGATCCCGCGATTGCGCCCCAGTCCCCAGCCGGCCGGCGCATAGCCCGCCGCCGCCAGCGTGCGGCGCAGCGTGCGGGTGGACCCGTCATCCGCCAGAAAGCCCGGCAGCACCAGCACCGGCCGCCCGTCCCCCGCCTGATGCGCGCGCGCCAGCCCGCGCCACGCCGCCCGTCCGTGCAGCCATTCCACAGGCACGCCCAGTTCCGCGATCAATTGCCTGCGCGACGGCGCTCCGTTCATTCCGCAATGCCCACTTCCGATCCCGTCCTCCCGTCATGACGGGTCATAGATATTTCAGCCAGCCTATGTCCCGGCGGCGCTGCTTGAGCTTGGAATACCAGCGCGTCGGGACATAGAGCGGCACGATCAGCGCGGCATAGCATAGCCACACGCTCGACAGGTGATCGACACCGAACACCGCCCCCTTGGTCGGCCCCCAGATCGCCAACGCCGCCAGATACAGCCCCCGCAACACATAGAGATGCAGCAGATAGAAGAACATCGGCGCACCACCCAGCACCACCAGCCAGCGCGACACACGCCCGCCCTCCAGCCGCTCGAACAGCGCGAGCAGGATCGCCCCCATGCCCAGCGCCAGCGCCAGAAAGAGCAAGGACGGCGGATATTTGGTGAGCGCGAAAAACGCCATCAGCGTGCGCAGCGGATCACCCGGCACCACGCCCCAGGGCGCATCGCCATAGACATTGGCCGCCCGCAACAGCAGGAACCCGACGATCAGCCCGATCCCCAGCGTCATCAACCGCCTTGTGCGCAGCGCCGCCGCCGATGCCGCAAACCATGGCCCCGCCGCATAGCCGAGCAGGATCACGCCGATCCAGGGCAGCACCGGATAGCTGGTCTTGACCATGAACCCCGCCACCATGAACGCCTCGCGCTGGTGCAGCAGCGCCCACAGAATATAGAAGGCGTAACCCGGCGCCAGCCGCACCGGATCGAGCAGATCATGCCCCGCGACGATCAGGATGCCGAGCGCCAGCACCGCAAAGCGCGGCAAATGCAGCAACGCCGCCAGCGCGATCATGCTCACGCCGATCGCCCAGATCACCTGCAACCAGAAGGTCTGCGGCGGAAATTGCGCCGTCCATGCAAAGCCGACAAGGGTCAGTTCGAGCAGCATCAGGAACAGCCCGCGCCGGATCAGAAATGCCGATGTCCCGCCGGCCCCATGCTTCCGCCCGTACAGCCAGGCCGACAGCCCGGTCAGCGCGACGAACACCGGCGCGCAGATCATGCTGGCCGTCCGCGTGAAGAACAGAGCCGGCATCACGATGCGCGCATCCATCGGATCGGCAACCTGCATGTGCAGGAAGAAGGTCTCGCGCACATGGTCGAGCAGCATCACGACCATCACGAACCCGCGCAACGCATCGATGCTCCGCGACCGGCCGCTCGCGTCCGGCCGTGCCATCTGCGCGGGCGCGTCTCCCCGCGCCGCATTCCCGCTCCTGCGCGTCATCATGGCTCTCCTTGCTCGTCGCGGGTCGCCATGCCAGCCCCACACTAGATTGTTAAGATGCTATATCATCTCATGATGATCCGCATCGCGGCTGGGATGCCGGCCCATCCGCACCTATATTGCCGCCATGGCAGCGAAGCGGGAGACGGACGAAATGGCGACCATGACAGGCGATCGGCGGCAATCTCACCCGGCTTATGTCGGCGGAGCGCCCCGCTGATGCACAACCCGCTGAACCTCGCCGATCCTTCCTTGCTCGCGTCGCGGATGCCGATCGGCGGCGCATGGATCGATGCAGTCTCGGGCGCGACGCTGGCCGTCGATGATCCCGCCACCGGCGCGACGATCGGCACCGTCCCGTCCGGCGATGGCCGCGATGCGCGCGCCGCAATCGACGCCGCCGCCGCCGCCCTCCCCGGCTGGCGTGCGCGCACCGCGGGGGACCGCGCCGCCATTCTCATGCGCTGGCACGCGCTGATCCTCGAACATGTCGCCGATCTCGGCCGGATCATGACCGCCGAACAGGGCAAGCCGCTGGCCGAGGCGGAAGGCGAGATCCGCTACGCCGCCAGCTTCGTGCAGTGGTTTGCGGAAGAGGGCCGCCGCGTCGCCACCGGCGGTGTCCCCGCCCCCACGCCCGATCGCCGCATCCTCATCCTGAAGGAACCGGTCGGCGTCTGCGCCGCGATCACGCCGTGGAATTTCCCGGCCGCGATGATTACCCGCAAATGCGCCCCCGCCTTCGCCGTCGGCTGCACCATGGTGGTGAAACCATCCGAACTGACGCCCTATACTGCGCTCGCGCTGGCGGTGCTCGCCGAACGGGCGGGGTTGCCGGCGGGCGTGCTGAACATCGTCACCGGCCTGCCGGCGGAGATCGGCGCGGAATTCACCGGCAATCCGGTCGTCCGCAAATTGTCCTTCACCGGCTCCACCCGCGTCGGCGCGCTGCTGATGCGCCAGTCGGCGGACGGCATCAAACGGCTCAGCCTCGAACTGGGCGGCAATGCGCCCTTCCTCGTTTTCGACGATGCCGATCTCGATCTGGCGGTGGCGGGCGCGATGGCCTCCAAATATCGCAACGCCGGCCAGACCTGCGTCTGCGCGAACCGCATTCTCGTCCAGTCCGGCATCCATGACCGCTTCGTGGAACGGATGGCGGCGGAGGTCCGCGCCCTGTTGGTCGGCGACGGGCGCGCCGCCGGCACCGGCATCGGCCCGCTCATCAATGCCGCCGCCACCGCCAAGGTCGCCGCGCACCGCGCCGATGCGCTGGCCAAGGGCGCGGCCATCGCCGCCACTGCGCCCCTGCCCGACGATGCCGATCCCGATCGCTTCGCGCAGCCCGTGCTGCTGACCGGCTGCACGCCCGACATGCTCGTCGCGAACGAGGAAACCTTCGGCCCGGTCGCGCCCATCTTCCGGTTCGAAACCGAAGCCGAAGCGATCGCGCTCGCCAACGCCACGCCCTTCGGTCTCGCCTGCTATTTCTACACCGACGATCTCCACCGCGCCTGGCGCGTGGCGGAGTCGCTCGAATATGGCATGGTCGGCCTCAATACCGGATCGATCGCGATGGAAATGGCCCCGTTCGGCGGCATCAAGCAATCCGGCCTCGGCCGCGAAGGCGGACAGGCGGGGATCGAGGAATATCTGGAGACGAAGGCGTTCCACTGGGGCGGCCTCAAACCCGGTTGAGGATCGCGCACCGGCCCCGGCGCTCCGGTCAGAGCAGCAACCCGCTCGCCCCGCCGCCGCATACGCGCCGCTCATGCGCCAGCAGCCAGCGCTTGCGGTCGATCCCGCCGGCATAGCCGGTCAGCGCACCGTTCGCGCCGACCACGCGGTGGCATGGCACGATCAGGCTGATCGGGTTGCGTCCATTGGCCAGCCCAACCGCGCGCGCGCCGGTCGGCTGGCCCAGCGCGACCGCCAATGCGCCATAGCTTTGCGTCGTCCCCGCCGGAATGCTGCGCAGCCTATTCCACACCCGCCGCTGGAAGGCACTCCCGCCGCCATCGATCGCCAACGCATCGAGCGCCCCGATCTCGCCATCGAAATAGGCCCGCACCGCGTCCGCAATGCCCGCATCGTCCGCACCGGTCCGCAACAGCGGATCCGCCCCGAACCGCGCCCGCAGCAGCGGCAGCAATCGTGCCTCCGGCGCACCGAAATCCAGCGCCAGCACCACCGGCCCGTCATGCACGACCGCCACCGGCCCGATCGCGTCCGGCCCGGCGACGATGGTCAGCGAAAATGTCGGCGGCATCGTCATCACGCCGGCCTACGCGCTCCCCCGCCCGAAACAAGCCTCCCGATCGACGCACCGCCCGCCCACCCCCTCTCACCGCCTTTTTTGCATGGACGATGCGTCCGGTCATGGCGATGATCCGTTTCCCGGCCGATCCACCTTACAGGAGACGATCCGATGTCCGTTGACGTGATCTACAAGACGAAGGCCACCGCCACCGGCGGGCGCGATGGTTCCGCGAAATCCGATGACGGATCGGTCGACGTCAAGCTGGTCGTCCCGAAGGAAATGGGCGGCCCCGGCGGCGTCGGCGCGAACCCGGAAAAGCTCTTCGCCGCCGGCTATTCCGCCTGCTTCCTCGGCGCGATGAAGGCCGTGTCGGGCAAGGAAGGCGTCAAGGTGCCGTCCGACGCCACCGTCACCGCCGAAGTCGGCTTCGGCCCGCGGTCCGAAGGCGGCTACGGCATCACCGCCGACCTGACCATCTCGCTCCCCGGCGTGGACAAGGCCGACGCCGAACGCCTCGCCAAGGCCGCGCACGAAGTCTGCCCCTACTCCAACGCCACCCGCAACAATGTTGACGTCGGCCTGACGATCGCCTGAGCGAACCGTCGCCCCGGATCCGTCCGGGGCGACGAACCGCGCAGGGCCAGCCCAAACCTCCCGTTCATTCTGACCCGCCCATCCCGAGCGCAGTCGAGGGACTGGCCGAGCGAAGCCGAGGCCGCCAGCCTGCGGACTTCTCGACTACGCTCGAAGGGGTCCCTCGACTGCGCTCGGGATGGGCGGCTGCCCCAGTGATTTCGGATGATGCCATCCCGCTCCTTCCAAACCCAAACCCCGTTCGGTTCGAGCGTGTCGAGAGCCCTATCCCGGCAGCCGAAGCTTCGCCCAGATCGGCAGATGATCCGACGCGCGCGACGCGCTCTGGCTGTGATGCACGCCCGAATCCAGCACGGTCACGCCGGGGCCGACGAGGATGCGGTCGAGACAGGCCATCGGCCGGCGCGCATGATAGCTGCGCCCGGTCGGCGCGAAGCGGTAATCGCGGCCGAAATCGCGCAGGCACCCGCCGTGCAGCGACCATTCGTTCAGGTCGCCCATCATCACGGTCGGCAGCGCGCGGTCGCAGCCGGTGACATGCGCCATCACCGCCTTGGCCTGCCGCCGCCGCCACAGGCCCGACAAGTCCAGATGCATCCCCACGATCCGCACCGACGCCCCGCCGATCGCGATATCCGCCAGCACCGCGCCGCGCGGTTCCAGCACGGGCAGCGCCAGCGGTCGGCAATCGACCACCGTCGCCGATTTCCGCACGAGGATCGCATTGCCATGCCAGCCGATCCCGCCCGGTCGCACGTCGAACGCCACCGGCTGATAATCGGTGATGTCCGCGATCAGGTCGAGCGGCAGCGCGGACAATTTCAGCCCGAACCGCCGGTCCGCTTCCTGCAACGCTACGATATCGGCATCGATTTCGTGCAGCACCTCCAGGATGCGCTCCGGCCGCCGCCGCCGGTCGGTGCCGATCGCCTTGCGCATATTGTAACTGGCGACCGTGATCGTGTTGCTCATGCGGTCGGCAGGTCCAGCGCGTCCGCCGCCGCCCGCCGGTCCCCCGGCGCGATCATCAGCCTGACCCCGCCCATCACGCCGATCCCCAGCGCGCCGAACCCGTCATCGAACAGTTCCGCTGCGATCCCGTCCGCCGCCAGCCGCCCGCGCGCCAGTTCGCCCAAGATGCGGTCGGGAAAACGGGCGAGTTCGATCAGCGACATGAACCGGCAACGCCCCGCACGGAGAAAGGGTGCAGCCTGCCATTCCCCGATCTCCCGCGCAACGCCCCGTCCATCCCGAGAGCAGTCGAGGGACCGACCGAGCGAAGCCGAGGTCGCCCACCTTCGACCTTCTCGACTACGCTCGAAGAACTCCCTCGACTACGCTCGGGATGGACGGGGGAGAGGGGGAGTGTCCCGTGCCGAAATCAGGCCGCAGTACCGCCCACTGTCAGCCCGTCGATCAGCAAGGTCGGCTGCCCGACGCCGGCCGGCACCGATTGCCCGCCCTTGCCGCAAATGCCGACGCCTTCGTCCAGCGCCATGTCGTTGCCGATCGCGCGTACCTTGGTCAGCACCGAAGGTCCGTCGCCGATCAGCGTCGCGCCCTTGATCGGCGCGCCCAGCTTGCCATTCTCGATCCGGTACGCCTCGGTGCAGGAAAAGACGAACTTGCCGCTCGTAATGTCCACCTGCCCACCGCCGAAATTCTTGGCATAGATGCCGTTCTTCGCGCGGACGATGATCTCGTCCGGATCATCCTGCCCGCCCAGCATGAACGTATTGGTCATGCGCGGCATCGGCGCATGGGCAAAGCTCTGCCGCCGGCCATTGCCCGTCGGTGCCACGCCCATCAGCCGCGCGTTCAGCCGGTCGTGGATATAGCCTTTCAGGATACCGTCCTCGATCAGCGTGTTGCACTGCGTCGGCGTGCCTTCATCGTCGATGGTCAGCGATCCGCGCCGGTTGGCGATCGATCCATCATCCACCACCGTCACGCCCGGCGCGGCCACCCGGTCGCCGATCCGCCCGGCGAAGGCGGAACTGCCCTTGCGGTTGAAATCGCCTTCCAGCCCATGGCCGATCGCCTCGTGCAGCAGCACGCCGGGCCAGCCCGCGCCGCACACCACCGTCATCTCGCCCGCCGGAGCCGCGACGGCCTCCAGATTGACCAGCGCCCCGCGCAGCGCCTCGTCGATCGCGCGGTTCCACACCGCCTCGCCGAACAGGTCGTCATACAGATAACGCCCGCCCAGCCCGTGATAGCCGCTCTCGCGCCGGCCATTCTGCTCGACCACGATCGACACGTTCAGCCGCACCAGCGGCCGCACATCGCTCGCGACGAAGCCGTCGGGGCGCACCACCTCGATCACGCTCCACGTGCCGGACAGCCCGACCGACACCTGCACGATGCGCGGATCGCGCGCGCGGGCGGCGGCGTCGATCCGCTGGCACAGATCCACCTTGCGCGCGAACGGGATCGCCGACAGCGGGTCCGCCCCGGTATACAGCCCGACATTGGTCCGCCGCGGCGGCGGCGCCAGCGCGCCTTTCGCCGGATCGAGCAGGGTCATCGTCTCGCCCGCACGCCGGATCGCGGCCTCGCTGATCTCGTTGGCATGGGCGAAGGCGGTCGTCTCGCCCGACAGGCCGCGCAGCCCGAACCCCGCCTGCGTATTGAAATCCGCGGTCTTCAGCCGGCCATCATCGAAGCCGAAGCTCTCCGACGCCAGATATTGCAGGTAAAGCTCGCCATCATCGCACCCGCGCAGCGTCTCCGCGGTCACGCGCAGCGCGGCATCGGGATCGAACGAGTCGCGGTAGAGGAAGGAGCGGGGATCGGCCTGTGTCATCCGGCCGATATAGGCGTGTCAGGCGGCCTGCGCATCCCCGTGGTCGGCCGGTCCGCCGATCAGGATGAAGCGCCGGTCGCAATAGCCACAATCGACATAGCCCTTCTCGTCGATCTGCAACCAGACGCGCGGATGGCCGAGCGCGGCGCCGCCGGGAATATCGGTCGCCCCGTCGCAGGCGGCGCGGGCGGTGGTGACGCGAAGGGCTTCGGGCGCGGAGGATGTCATGCCCGTGGCGTTACCAAGCGGCGGACGCGGACGCAACCTGTCCCGCCGGGGCAGGCGGCACGCCCGTCGCGGCCCGCGCGCCGCCCGACTGCGCCATGCCGGCCAGCAGGAAGGCGACGGCCCCCGCTGCGGCCAGCGCGCGGCGGGAACGGCGGAGGTGGAGCGGATCCTGCGTCATGCGCGCCATTGTCGCGGATCGGCCTTACCCGGGCGTAAAGGATCATGGTAAACACCGCGACGCTTTGCACCCACGCGCGCGCCCGGCTATGCGCATCCCATGACCGAAGCCGCCATCCGCATCCAGAATCTGTGCAAAACCTATGCCGGGGGCAAGCGCGCGCTCGACGGCGTGTCGCTGGACGTGCCGCGCGGCACGATCTTCGGCCTGCTCGGGCCGAACGGCGCGGGCAAATCGACGATGATCAACATCCTGTCGGGCATGGTGAACAAGACCGACGGATCGGCGGAAATCTGGGGGTTCGACATCGACGCGCACCCCCGCAACGCGAAGGCGTCGATCGGCATCGTCCCGCAGGAAATCCTGTTCGATCCCTTTTTCAGCCCGTTCGAATCGCTGGAGATCCAGGCCGGTCTCTACGGCGTGCCCAAGGCAAAGCGCCGCACGATGGAATTGCTGCGCGCCGTCCATCTGGAAGACAAGGCCCATGCCTATGCCCGCACCCTGTCGGGCGGCATGAAGCGCCGGCTGCTGGTCGCCAAGGCATTGGTCCACACGCCGCCCGTGCTGGTCCTCGACGAACCGACCGCGGGCGTCGACATCGAATTGCGGCAGCAGCTCTGGGCCTATGTCCGCGAACTGAACGCCGGCGGCGTCACGGTCGTCCTCACCACCCATTATCTGGAGGAAGCCGAGGAGCTGTGCGACCGGATCGCGATCATCAACCATGGCCGCGTGATCGCCGACGAACCGACCCCCGTCCTCCTCGCCCGCGCGCAGGAAAAGATCGTCGAGGTCACCGTCGATCGCGACCTGACGACCCCGCCGGCAGCCTCCTGTTTCGAAAAGGCCGCGATGAAGGGCGACCGCACGATCGTCATCACTTACTCCAAGGACAAGGTGAATGCCGGCGAAGTCCTCGCCGCCGTGCAGGCCGCCGGTCTGGGTATCGTCGACGTCTCGACGCGCGAAGCCGATCTGGAAGACGTGTTCCTCAACCTCACCCGCGCGGCAGATGCGGGCTAAGAGTTTCTTCTTCCGATATTCCCCCCAACCGCGCATCCTGAGTAGCTGTTGAGCGCAGTCGAAACAGCGTATCGAAGGACGGTCCCGACAGATCCTTCGATCCGGGCCTTCGCCAAGGCTCAGTCCCTACGCAGGATGAACGGTCGGCGCATGAGACGATAAGGCAAGCCGCATGACCGACCCCCGCCCCTTCGACATCGTCATCATCGGCTCCGGCGCCGCCGGCCTCACCGCCGCGATCAACCTCGCGCAGCATTACCGCGTCGCCGTGATCGCCAAGGGCGGGCTGTCCGAAGGCTCCACCGCCTGGGCGCAGGGCGGCATCGCGGCGGTGCTGGAACCGGGCGACACGTTCGAAAGCCATATCGAGGATACGATGATCGCGGGCGCGGGCCTGAACGATCGCCGCACCGTGGAATATGTCATCGAAGGCGCACCCGCCGCGATCGAGCGGTTGGCAGCGCTCGGCGTCCCCTTCAATCCCGGCGAATCCGAACGCTGGCACCTGACGCGCGAGGGCGGACACAGCCATCGCCGCATCGTCCATGTCGACGACGCCACCGGCTGGGCGGTGCAGCAGGCGCTGGAAAAAGCCGCCGCCGCCAATCCCAACATCACGCTGGTGCCGGACATGGCGGCGATCGACCTCATCACCAGCCGCCACGGGCAACGTTTTTCGGGCGACGGCCATGTCTGGGGCGTCTACGCGCTGGATCGCAAGACAGGCCGGGTCGAGGCCTATACCGGCCGCGCCACCATCCTCGCCACCGGCGGGGCGGGGCGCACCTATCTCTATTCCACCGCCCCGCGCGGCGCGACGGGGGACGGGATCGCGATGGCGTGGCGTGCCGGTGCGCGCGTGTCGAACATGGAATTCATGCAATTCCACCCGACCTGCCTCTACAATCTGGAGATCAAGAATTTCCTGATTACCGAGGCCGTGCGCGGCGAGGGCGGGCATTTGCTGATCCCCGGTTCCGGCCACCGCTTCATGCCCGATTTCGATCCCCGCGCCGAACTCGCCCCGCGCGATGTCGTGGCGCGCGCGATCGATCATGAGATCAAGCGGCTCGGCCTCGATTATGTCCATCTCGACATCAGCCACCGCCCGCCGGAATTCGTCCGCGAACATTTCCCCAATATCCATGCCAAGCTGCTGACGCTCGGCATCGACATCACCACCCAGCCCATCCCCGTCGTCCCCGCCCAACATTATACCTGCGGCGGCGTGCTGACCGATCTGGACGGCCGCACCGACCTGCCCGGCCTCTATGCCGCGGGCGAGGTGACGCAGTCCGGCCTGCACGGCGCGAACCGGCTCGCCTCCAATTCCCTGCTCGAATGTTTCGTGTTCGGGGAAGCCGCCGCCAACCACATCACCGCGCATTGGGACGACCTCCCCGCCCCCCCGCCGATCCGCCCCTGGGACGAAAGCCGCGTCTCGCATTCGGACGAGGAAGTCGTCGTCCAGCACAACTGGCGCGAGATCCGCCGCTTCATGTGGGATTTCGTCGGCATCGTCCGCACGACCAAGCGGCTGGAACGCGCCATGCACCGCATCACGCTGCTCGCGCAGGAGACGGAGGATTATTATGGCCATTTCCACGTCACCGCCGACCTGATCGAACTGCGCAACCTGGTCGAGGTCGCTCGCCTGATCGTCCGCTCCGCGCTCCACCGCAAGGAAAGCCGCGGCCTGCATTATACGCTCGATTATCCCGAGACACTGCCGGACGCGGTGGACACCATCCTGGTGCCTTGATCGCATGACACGCTACGACCGCGACGTGCAGGCGCTGGCCGTCGCGCTGGCCGCGCTCGCCGGCTATGTCGATGCGGTCGGCTATCTGATGTCGGGCGGCTTCTTCGTCTCCTTCATGACCGGCAATTCCACCCGCATGGGCGTCGGTCTGGCGGATGCGGCGCAACCGGCCGCCATCGCCGGCGGGCTGATCCTCACCTTCGTCGGCGGCGTCTGCGCCGGATCATTGCTCGGCCACCACGCCCCGCGCCGCCGCAGCGTCGTCATCCTCGCGCTGGTCGCGCTGCTGCTGGCCGGCGCGGCGGCGCTGCACGGGTCCGGCCGGGATGGCGTCGCGATCGGCCTGCTCGCCTTCGCCATGGGCGCGATGAACGGCATCTTCGAACGCGACGGCGACGTGCGGCTGGGCCTGACCTACATGACCGGCACGCTGGTGCGCGTCGGGCACGGGCTGGCGGGGTTGCTGGTCGGTCGGAAACGGCCGGACTGGATCGCCTATCTTTGCCTGTGGGGCGGGCTGGTCGCCGGGGCCTGCATCGGCGCGGCGGTCCATCTGCGCACAAGCGGGGCGGCGCTGTGGATCGCCACCATCGCCGCGATGCTACTCGCCATGGTCGCCGCCATCGTCGGGCCGGAACGCCGCGCAGGCCGTCCGGGTGGCGGGGCCGTGTCCGATCTGCACGGTCGCGACGAATAAGCACCGGCGGCCCGCCCATGCAGTCGCCAAGCGCGCACCACATTGCTACATCGCGTCGGTGTCTAACCATCTCTATCTCGTCGACGGCTCGGGTTACATCTTCCGCGCCTATCACCGGCTGCCGCCGCTCACCAACCGCAAGGGCCAGCCGGCCGGCGCGGTCTACGGGTTCACCACCATGTTGTGGCGGCTGGTGGACGATCTCCACAAGTCGGACGGTCCCACCCATCTCGCGGTGATCCTCGACGCGTCGTCGCACACCTTCCGCAACGACATGTATGCCGAATACAAGGCGCATCGCCCGCCGCCGCCCGAGGATCTGGTGCCCCAGTTCCCGGTCATCCGGGAGGCGACGCGCGCCTTCTCCGTCCCCTGCATCGAAACCGTCGGGCTGGAAGCGGACGACATCATCGCCTGCTACGCCAAGGCCGCGCTCGCCGCGGGCTGGAAGGTCACGATCGTCAGTTCCGACAAGGATCTGATGCAGTTGATCGAACCCGGCCTCGACATGCTCGATACGATGAACAACCGCCGCATCGGCGCGGACTATGTGCAGGAAAAATTCGGCGTCCAGCCGGAGCAGCTGGGCGACGTCCTCGCGCTGATGGGCGACGCGGTCGACAATGTCCCCGGCGTCCCCGGCATCGGCCCCAAGACCGCCAGCCTGCTGATCCAGGAACATGGCAGTCTGGAAGCCGTGCTGGCCGCGGCGGAGGGCATCAAGAAGCCCAAGCTGCGCCAGTCGCTGATCGATCATGCCGACAATGCCCGCCTCAGCCGCGAACTGGTCCGCCTCGCCTGCCAGCATCCGCTGCCGCAGCCGCTGGAGGAACTGGCGATGCAGGGCATTCCCCCTGCGCCGCTGCGCGCCTTTCTGGAGGATCAGGGGTTCAAGTCGCTGCTGCTGAAGGTGACCGAGGGCCACGCCGTCGGTGCCGCCGCGACCCCCGCCGTCGCGCCCGCCCCCGACCCGGCGGTTGCCGCCGTCTTCGATCACAAGGCCTATGAATGCGTCGTCACCGAAGACGCGCTCGACCGCTGGATCGCGGAGGCGACCGCCACCGGCATCGTCGCGGTCGATACCGAAACCGACAATCTGGATGCGATGCGCGCCAATCTGGTCGGCATCAGCCTCGCCACCGCGGCGGGCAAGGCCTGCTATATCCCGATCGGCCATGTGGGGGACGGCCTGCTGTCCGAAACCCCGGCGCAATTGCCACGCGCGCTGGTGCTTGATCGGCTGCGTCCGCTCCTCGCCGATCCGGCGGTGCTGAAGATCGGGCAGAATATCAAATATGACCTGATCGTGCTGCGCCGCGCGGGCGTCGACATCACCCCGCTCGATGACACGATGATCCTCAGCTATGATCTGGATGCCGGCCTGCGCAATCACGGCATGGACGATCTGGCCAAGCATCATCTCCATCATGAGACGATCAGCTTCAAATCGGTCTGCGGCACTGGCAAGAGCCAGATCACCTTCGACAAGGTGCCGCTGGAACAGGCCACCGCCTATGCCGCCGAGGATGCCGACGTCACGCTCCGCCTCTGGCAGGCGCTGAAACCCCGTTTGTCCGGCGAAAGCGCCACGCGCATCTATGAGAATGTCGATCGCCCGCTGATCCCGGTCGTGGCCGAGATGGAACGCGCCGGCATCAAGGTCGATCGCGCCGAACTCGCGCGCCTCTCCGCCGAATTTGCCGGCCAGATCGCGACGCTGGAAACGCAGGTGCACGAAGCCGCAGGCGGTCCCTTCACCATCGGCAGCCCCAAGCAACTGGGCGAGGTGCTGTTCGACCGCATGGGCCTGAAAGGCGGGCGCAAGGGCAAGTCGGGTGTCTATTCCACCGACGTCACCGAACTGGAGCGGCTGGCGGGCGAGGGTGTCGACATGGCGCGGCTGGTGCTGGAATGGCGGCAGCTGTCCAAGCTGAAATCCACCTATACCGATGCGTTGCAGGCGCAGATCAATCCCGAGACGAACCGCGTCCACACCAGTTTCAGCCTCGCCGTCGCGCAGACCGGGCGGCTCTCCTCCACCGATCCCAATCTTCAGAATATCCCGATCCGTACCGAAATCGGCCGCCGCATCCGCGATGCCTTCGTCGCGGAAGAGGGCAAGGTTCTGCTCGCCGCCGATTATTCGCAGATCGAACTCCGCCTCGCCGCGCATATGGCGGATGTGCCGCAACTGCGCGCCGCGTTCGAAAATGGCGACGATATTCACAGCCTGACCGCGCAGGAATTGTTCGGAGAGGTGAATCGCGACACGCGCGGCAAGGCCAAGACGATCAACTTCGCGATCCTCTACGGCATTTCCAGCTTCGGCCTCGCCGGCCGGCTCGGCACCGACCGGATCGAGGCGCAGGCGATGATCGATCGTTATTTCGATCGCTTCCCCGGCGTCCGCACCTATATGGCCGAAACCGTGTCGATGGTGCGCGACAAGGGCTATGTGACCACCCTGTTCGGCCGCAAGACGCATCTGCCCGGCATTCGCGGCAAGACGGTCGGCGAACGCCAGTCCGCCGAACGGCAGGCGGTCAACGCGCCGATCCAGGGCACGTCGGCGGACATCATCAAGCGCGCCATGGTCCGCATGGGACCGGCGCTTGAGGAAGCGGGCCTGCCCGACGTCCGCATGTTGCTGCAGGTGCATGACGAACTGGTATTCGAACTGCTGCCCGATCAGGTGGAGGCCGCCAGTGCCGTCATCCGCGAGGTCATGGCCACCGCCGCCCTCCCCGCCGCCGCGCTCTCGGTGCCGCTCGGCGTCGAGATCGGTACGGGCAAAAGCTGGGGCGCGGCGCATTGATCCTCGCCCCACCCCTAGTCCGTTCAGCCGCCGATCAGCCTTGCCGGCCGCAAATGGGGACATCCCCGGCGCAGGCGATGGACCTTCAAACGATCGTGACCTTCCTTGTCTGAATCCTCCGTCGCCCCGGTGGCGACTCCCGGCCAGCCCGGTGCCGATATCGAGGCGCTGGCCAAGGGCGGCCGCACCAATTTCTTCGGCTTCCTGCTGCGGCTGGCGGCGCGCCTGCCCTTCCTGTTCATCGCGGGCCGCATCTATGGCACCGATGCGCTCGGCCGCTTCGCGCTGGCGACGATCACCGTCGAATTCGCCGCGCAACTCGCCACGCTCGGGCTGAAGCGCGGGCTGGCGCAGCAACTGGCGCGCGCGGAGGATCGCTCGCACACGCATATCGTCTATGATGCGATGCTGGTCGGCATGGTCGGGTCCGCCATCGCGGCCACCATCCTCATCTGCCTGCCGGGGCTGATGTTCCCCAACAGCCGGATCAACGGGTTGGACTGGCTGTTGCCGCTCACCGTGTTCGGCTGGGCCGGGTCGGACATCGCGCTGGCCGCGCTCGCCTATCGCGGCGATGTCGCGGCCACGGTCAAGGCGCGCGCGCTGGTCGAACCCTGGACGATCAGCTTGGCGGCTTTGGCCCTGTCCTTCTATTCGATCCGCGACGGGCTGATCCTGTCCTATGTCCTGTCCACCATCGCCGCCTTCGCCGCGTCGATCGTGCCGCTCTGGCGCAGCTATGGCCGCCCCGCCGGCTGGCGTCCGCAACCGCGCGTGCTGGCGCGCATCGCCCGGCGCAATCTGCCGCTGGCGGGCGCGGACGCGATCGAATGGGGATCGCGCCGGCTCGACATCTACATATTGGGCATCTTCTTCGCGCCGCAGATCGTCGGCATCTATTGGGGCGCACAGCAAGTGGCGTCGCTGCCGCAAAAGCTGAAGACCAGCTTCGATCCGATCCTCGGGCCGGTCATCACCCAGAATCTGGAGGAAGGAAACCGCGCCGCCGTCGCCAAACAGGTGCGGCAGGTCGGTTTCTGGATCATCGCCGCGCAGACCGGCATCGCGCTCGCGCTCGCCATTCCGGGCGAGGCGGTGATGGGCCTGATGGGACCGAGTTTCGTCCTCGGCACCGGCGCGCTCGCCTTCCTCCTCTCGGCCGAAGCGATCGCGGCCACCGCGGCGGTCAGCGAATCCGCGCTGATCTATGTCGCGCGCTACCGCAATCTGGCGATCTCGGTGCTGATGATCGCGGTGCAGACCGCCTTGTCGGTCGGCCTGATCTTCGCGCTGCGTGATGCCGTGCCATGGCTGGTCAAGGCCGGCTGGATCCCCGTCGCCGCCGATCCCCGCGCCGATCCCGTCTCCGCCGCCGGCGTCGCCATCGCCCTCATGGCCGCCCTCGGCCTCGCCTCGGTCCTGAAGGCGCGAATGCTCGCCAAATCGCTGGGTGCCAAAGTGTCCGGCTGGCGCTGGGCGCTCGTCCCCGCCACCGCCCTCGCCCTCGCGGTCGGCGGCGCCGTGCTGCTCCTCCCCGAATGGATGCAACTCGCCCTCGGCATTCCCCTCATCCTCGCCGCCTATGGCGCGGTCATCTGGTATCGCGGCTTCGGGAAAGAGGATCGGGTGCTGTTCAAGATGCGGTCGGACAAGGTGGCGGAAACTTCCCCAGCCATATGAAACCGAGATGGATGTCGCCGTGACGACCTCGTCACAGCGCCCGGAACCGGTCCCCACGCTGCTGCAGTTCGAAAACGCCCGGCCGCACACCCTGGGACAGGCCTACCATTCGGTCCCACACGGTCAGGATGCGTGCCGTCTTTTTCGGCAATGGTAATTCCATCACGGCTGATCGTGGAAAGAAGCCGACAAGCCGGGATCGAAAGAACAGTTCACGCTGGGGGCGACGATGCGCGATGTTCAGATCGCCCGAAAGAACGACCCAATCGCCTTCCGTACCGAGCGCCGGGATCCATTCCTCGTCAAGGATATGTGTCCTGCCATATTTATCACGATGGCAGACGATTTCATGCTCGCCTTCGAATAATGCCGCCAATCCTCGCGCCAATCGCGGCGGAAGGTTGTTATCGACGAAGAGCTTCAAGCGGCTTTGCGCAATTGAAGGTTCTGTTCGAACCGGATCGCATCACGGACCGTCCGAACAGGCAGTTCGTATAATCGCGCCACGCGCTCGACGGATCCTTCCGCCTTCAACTCCTGAACGATCCGCGTCGTAAGCAGTCCGGTAGCGGCGACGATCGGCTGGCCGAACGACCGCCCCGGATCCGCCACGATTGTTTTCCTGCCCGGCACCAGCCACCAGCGTTCCGCCACATCGGGTCCAAAATCCAGTCCGGTCAACGATGGCATCACCACCTCGCGAAACACCCGCTGCCTGGATTTCAGATCATACATCGCAGCGTCCTGCACACCGTCGGTGATATCCAGGAACAGCGCACGCCCATCGGTCCGGAAGGCGCTTGTCGAAAAAGGATGGTCGTCACCCAGCAAATCACGTGCCGCCATCATGCAAGCGCGGATCGTGGGCAAACCAAAGCGTGCTTTTGTAAGCGCCGCCACGATCCGCGCCTCGATCAAATCGCGAAAACCGAGAAGCTGCCCATCCTCCACGACGTCATATTGCGGCTGCCATAGGGCAGGCTGAACACCCCGCCCCCCATCATATTCATAACCGTAGAGCCAGCGCCGAAGTCTTGCCGGTGCCATTCCGATCAGACGCGCCGCTTCGGCGACGGTATAGGCCCCCATGCCGTAATGCGGCGCTGTCATTTCCCATTGTCCATTGCCGGCACCATCATTGCAAACAAGCCAGCCTGTCGCAATCGATCATCGCAAGGCCTCAATGCCGGAAATGGCGCATCCCGGTGAAGACCATCGCCAGCCCGGCTTCGTCCGCCGCCGCGATCACGTCGGCGTCGCGGATCGATCCGCCCGGCTGGATCACGGCCGTCGCACCCGCTTCGACCGCGGCGAGCAGGCCGTCGGCGAAGGGGAAGAAGGCGTCGGAGGCCACCGCCGAACCGATCGTGCGCGGCGTTACCCAGCCGGCCTTGTCCGCCGCGTCCTTCGCCTTCCATGCCGCGATGCGCGCGGATTCCAGCCGGTTCATCTGGCCGGCGCCCACGCCCGCGGTGGAGCCGCCCTTGGCATAGACGATCGCGTTCGATTTCACATGCTTGGCCACCGTCCAGGCGAACAGGCAGTCCGCCATTTCCTCGGCGGTCGGCTGGCGCTTCGTCACCACCGTCAGGTCCGCCGCCGCGACATGGCCGGCGTCGCGCGACTGGACCAGCATCCCGCCCGCGATCGATTTCAGCATCAGCCCGCCCCGCTTCGGATCGGGCAGGTCGCCGGTCAGCAGCAGCCGCAGATTCTTCTTCGCCGCAAACACCGCGCGCGCGGCATCGTCCGCGGACGGCGCCACCACCACTTCGGTGAAGATCCCGCTGATCGCCTCGGCGGTTGGCCCGTCCAGCGGCCGGTTCACCGCGATGATCCCGCCAAATGCGGACACCGTATCGCAGGCGAACGCCGCCTTATAGGCCTCGATCAGCGTATCGGCCGACGCCACGCCGCACGGATTGGCATGCTTCACGATCACCACCGTCGGCGGCCCATCGCGAAATTCGGCGACCAGTTCCAGCGCGGCATCCGCATCATTATAATTATTGTAGCTCAGCGCCTTGCCCTGCACCTGCTCGGCCTGCGCGATTCCCGCTGTCGCAGTGGCTGGCAGATAGAGCGCCGCCTGCTGATGCGGATTCTCGCCATACCGCAGGTCCGCGCCCTTGCGCAGCGCGACCGACATCGTCGCGGGCAGCATCTCGCCCTGATCGACGCCCGCAAACCACGCACCGATCGCCGCATCATAGGCCGCCGTCGCGGCAAATGCCTTCGCCGCCAACCGCTTGCGCAGGTCCAGCGTCGTCGCGCCCTCCGCCTCTACTGCCGCGATCAGTTCGGCATAGTCCGCCGGATCGGTCGCGATCGCGACATAGGCATGGTTCTTCGCCGCCGACCGCACCATCGACGGGCCGCCAATGTCGATATTCTCGATCACCTCGTCCCGGCCCGCGCCCTTCGCCACCGTCTGCGCGAAGGGATAGAGATTGACCACCACCAGATCGATCGCGCCGATCCCGTGCGTCTCCATCGCGGCGACATGCGCGGCATCGTCCCGCACCGCCAGCAGCCCGCCATGCACCATCGGGTGCAGCGTCTTGACCCGCCCGTCCATCATCTCGGGAAAACCGGTCAGGTCGGACACGTCGCGCACGTCCAGCCCGGCCTCGCGCAGCGCCTTCGCGGTCCCGCCGGTCGACACCAGTTCCACGCCGCGCGCCGCCAGCGCCTGCCCGAGATCGACAAGGCCGCTCTTGTCGGACACCGACAGCAGGGCACGGCGGATGGGAATGGCGGTCATGAACAGGCTCCGGATCTGAATCTGCGCGCGCCTTAGCCGACCCGCGCCCGGAGGTCACGGCGGGAGTGCATCGGATATGATGCCTTCACCCTGCCCCGCATGTCCCGAGCGCAGTCGAGGGGCGGACCGAGCGCAGCCGAGGTCTTCGACATCGCGCTTCTCGACTACGCTCGAAGGGGTCCCTCGACTACGCTCGGGATGGGCGGATTCGGGCAAGGTTCAAACCAACCCAGCCCCCGCCTCACACCATCTTCTTCAGCACCCATCCCGCTTCCGCGCCGCCCGGTGCCGCCTCGCCGCTGATGACGAGCTGGAAGGAGGCGCGCGGACGTCCGGCGGGATCGATCCACAAACTGTCCTCCACCGCCAGCGCGCCGCCGCGGCAGCGAAACTGCCACGCCCCGCCCTCCGACATGCGTAGCAACGCACCCTGCCCGTCCGCCGTCACCGACGCGCTCACCCCCGGCGCCAGATGGAACCGGATCGCGAAGGCGGTCGGCTCCGACCGGCGGCGACGCGGCGCGGGGAGGAGAACATCCTCACCGCGCAACTCGCGTCCATCCACCGACAACATCAATTGCCGGCGGTGGAGCAGCCCGTGCCGCCGCGCATAGCCGTCATGGCTGGCGTCGATCCGGCTGCCGGCATCCACTTCCTGCCGGTCCAGCTCCACTTCGCCCACGCCGCGCCCCAGCGATCCGTCCGCATGGAGCGCGGTCGAATTGGTGTCGGCCAGCGTCAGCGTGGAATGCGCCGCCGTCGTGCGCAGCCCTTCGGCCAGATCGGCGGGCAAGGTCGCCAGCCCCGCCGCGCCCCCGCAATTGACGATCAGCCGCCGCACCCCGTCCGACATTTCGAACGCCAGCGTCGAGGCGCAGCCGCCCGCGGACAGGCGCGACACCGGCGGCGGCGCGGCGTCCATGACGATCAACGTCCCCTGCGCCGACAACCGTTGATAGCCCCAGTCGCGCGCCTGCCGCAAAGGCCGGGTGCGGATGCCCGATGCCGCCACCGCCGTCGCCACGCGCCGCGCGGACACCGGCCCGCCGCCCTGCCAGCTCGACAGCCCGCCATCGCCCATCGTCACGCCCAGCAAGGCCGGCACCGCGCGCACCAGCGCGGCGGACAGCGCCTCCGGCAAGGCGCTTTGCCGCGCGGCATAGACTTCCAGCAATTGCGACAGCAGTTCGATCAGTTCCAGTTGCGCGGTGGGCGACCGGTTCACCAGCCCGCCATCCGGCAGCACCGCCTGCGCCAGCGTGCGCGCCAGCCCCTGCTCGCCATGCGCCAGCCGCACCTCGCCCCCCGGGATCAGCAGCCCGGCCGCGACCACGCCGCACCAGGCCGCGATCCGCGGCAGCCCCGCCGCCGCCTTGTCCGCGCCGCGGTCCAGATGCCGCGCGCCCTGCGCCAGCGCGTTCAGCACGGCGGAGCGATAGACGATATCCTGCGACGACAGGATCAGCGGCGCATGGGCACCCCATGCCAGGATGCGCCGCCCCCAATGGTCCGGCCGCCACCCGGCATCGGTCACGCCGCCGCCATGCACGCTCAGCCATTGCCGCACGATCAGTTCGGCGATCGGTGCCGCCCGCTCACGCGTGGCTGCAGCCGCCAGATCGCGCAGGAAGCCGAACGTCTGGAGATGATCGACCAGTTCCGCCGGGATGGTCGCCGGGTTCGCGAAATCGATCGTTTCCAGATCCGCACTCACGCCGCAGTGGCGGATCATGCCGTCCAGCAACGCCGCGCCGTCGCTCGCATGGCCCGGAATCGGATCGATCGGCACCGCCAGCAGCTTCAGCGGATACCGCCCGCGCAGATGCAGCGAATGCAGCGGCGATCGCCACGCCAGACGTTGCAACTGCGCCACCAGCCGGCCCGCAAGCGATGCCCCGCGGTCCCCGCCCGCGCGGATCAGTTGCCGTCCGGGCGCGATCCCGTCGATCGGCCCCGGTTCGTTCATCGGGCCGCGCTGTCCGGCTGCGGCCCGCGGATGCGCGCGATATTGGCGGCATAGGCGTCCGGCCCGCCACGGAAGGTGGCCGTCCCTGCGACCAGCACGTCGGCCCCCGCCGCAATCGCCTGCGGTGCGGTCTCGAAATCGATTCCGCCATCCACCTGCAACCAGATGTCGCGCCCGGTCTTGTCGATCATCTTGCGGATCGCCTCGATCTTGCGCAACTGGCTATGGATGAAGCTCTGCCCGCCAAAGCCGGGATTGACGCTCATCACCAGCACCAGATCCAGATCGTCGATCAGATAATCCAGCATCTTGGCGGGCGTGCCGGGGTTCAGAACCACTCCGGCCTTCAGCCCCAGCGCGCGGATCCGCTGCACCGTGCGGTGGATGTGCGGCCCCGCTTCGGGATGCACCGTGATATGGTCCGCGCCGGCCTCCGCGAACGCATCGAGATAGGCATCGATCGGGGAGATCATCAGATGCACGTCGATCGGCCTGGCCGTGTGCGGGCGGATCGCCTTCAGCACGCCCGGCCCGATCGAGATGTTGGGCACGAAATGCCCGTCCATCACATCGAAATGGATCCAGTCCGCCCCCGCCGCATCGATCGCCCGCACCTCCTCGCCCAGTCGCGCGAAATCGGCGGAGAGGATGGACGGGGCGATCAGGACGGGGCGTGTCATAGGCGGACGGCTCTACCGGCCGCCCGGTGGCGGTGCAAGGGAGCCGATGCGCCCCGCCCGCCCCAACGGGCATCACGGCGCGATCACGCGTGGCGACGGCTACGGTCCCGTCCACCCCGAGCATAGTCGAGGGACCGGCCGAACGCAGCCGAGGCCGCCTACCTTCGGGCTTCTCGACTGCGCTCGGGATAAGCGGCGTCCTCATGCAATTACGGGGCCGTCATCCCGCCCCGGTCGCCGGCATCAGCCGCCCAGCTTCTCCATCACATCCTCGGGCACGTCATAATTGCCCCACACGGTCTGCACGTCGTCATCGTCGTCCAGCACGTCGATCAGCTTCATCAGCGTCGCGGCATCGGCTTCGTTCACCGTCACCATCGTCTGCGGCCGCCATGCCAGCTTCGCGCCCTCGGCCTCGCCCAGTACGGGTTCCAGCGCCTTGGCCACTTCGTGCAGATCGCCCTGCGCGGTCCAGATTTCGTGGCCGTCCTCGCTCGACTGCACATCCTCGGCCCCCGCCTCCAGCGCGGCTTCGAAGACCTTGTCGGCGTCGCCCGCCTTGGCCGGGTAGGAAATCAGCCCCATCCGGTCGAACCCGTGGCTCACGGATCCGCTCGCGCCCATATTACCGCCATTCTTGGCCATGCCGGTGCGGACATTGGTGACGGTGCGGTTGCGATTGTCGGTCAGCGTCTCGATGATGAGCGACACGCCGCCCGGACCGAAGCCTTCATAGCGGATTTCCTCGTAATTTTCGGAATCGCTGCTGCTGGCCTTGTTGATCGCGCGCTGGATATTGTCGTTGGGCATGGATTGCGCCCGCGCCGCCAGCACCGCCGATCGCAGCCGCGCATTCATGTCGGGATCGGGCAGCCCCGATTTCGCGGCCACCGTGATCTCGCGGCTCAGCTTGGAAAAAAGCGAGGACCGCTTCTTATCCTGCGCGCCCTTGCGGTGCATGATGTTCTTGAACTTGGAATGGCCGGCCATGTGCCGCTCTTCATCCTATCATTGGAAAGAAAACGCTCTAGGCCCGCAGCCCACGATCGCGCAAGCGCTCGTCCGCAAGCCGCCATGCGACCACGGAGAGCGCCATGGTGAACATCAGCTGGATCGTCGATACCACCCCGTCGATCAGCGCGAGCGCCGCCAATCCCTTGCCCGCCAACGGAATCCGGACGGCAACGAGCGTCAGTGCAGAATGGATCGCGCTGAACGGCGTCACGATCTGGAGCAGCGCAACCCCAAGCGGGATACTGTTCCCCGCCAGTGCGCGCCAATAGGCCGGCAATTCCCGGATCGGCCGATCGACCGCCAGACCGGCACTCCACGCTGTCAGCCGAATGGTCAGCAGGCTCCAGCCGGTCATCGTTACCAGCATCAGCATCCATTCCGCAGCCATCGAACTGCGGTCCGCCCCCAGCAGGGTGACCAATCGCAACAAAAGTCCAAACAACGCGGCCATTGCGAGTGTGAACAACACGTATCGGACAAAGCCCGGCCGCAACCGATAGGGCCGGTCCACATTCGCCATGCGCCGGATGACGAAGTAGGAAAGGGCGAACACCAGCATCACCCGGATGATTGCCGCAACGACGAAGCCGGGACCGGGCCTCACCCCCTTCACCGGCGCTTCGAGAAAATCGAGGAGATCCGTGCCGACGGTGACGCAGATCGCCACCAGCCACAAAATCGGCGGCATGGCGGTCGCCAGCTTCCAGATCGATTGCCGGACGGAGGCGGCGGACAGGGTCTTCACGCCGGCATCATTCCCGCTGCGGGCGGGAGCATGATTGCGTCCGCTGTCACATCGAAGCTCCCGTTCATTCCGATGCCGCCGAGTCGGCAATCGATCTTAATGAAGCCCCAGCGCGTTGCGATAGGTTTCCACCAGCGCGTCCATCTCGTCGCGGGCATCCTTCTCCATCTTGCGCAGGCGGACGATCGTCTTCATCGTCGCCGGCACGAAACCCTGGCTCTTGGCTTCGAGATAGACGTCCTTGATGTCGTCGGCCATGCCCTTCTTCTCTTCTTCCAGCCGCTCGATGCGTTCGATGAACAGCCGCAGCTGGTCCGCGGCGACATTGTCGTCACCCATGGTCAGTCTCCCCGATATGATCCGAAGCCGCCGCCTCTAGAGGGAGGACGGGGCCGCGATCAAGTGCGGGACTCGGAAGGCCGATTCCCGTGGCGGTCAGGGGTTCAGCTTCAGGCTGGCTTCCATCCGGGCGATCTGTTCGGGGGTGGCGGGGCGCTGGTGCGTCGCCTTCCACTCGGAATAGGGCATGCCATAGACCGCCGCCCGGCCTTCTTCCCGCGTGATCGTGCCGTCGGACGCCTCGGCCACCCAGTCGCCCAGACAGTTGCGGCAGAACCCCGCCAGCCCCATGATATCGACATTCTGCGCATCGTCCCGGTGGCGCAGATGCGCGACCAGCCGGTGGAAGGCCGCCGCCGCAACCGCATCGGGGATTATATTGTCAGACAAAACGAGACTCCATTCTATGCGCCGGGGCGATAGTGGCCTAGGCCCGCAGGCTCCGTAGACGAAAGAGGACATATCGTCTTGGCCGACAGCACTGCTCCCCGCGTTCACTCCCGCGCCCGCAAGGTCCGCGTCCTCGCCACGCTCGGCCCCGCCAGCGCCAGCCTCGATATGATCCGCAAGCTCTATGTGGCGGGTGCGGACGCGTTCCGCATCAACATGAGTCATGGTGCCCATGCCGACAAGGCGGTGATCGTCGATGCGATCCGCAGTCTCGAAAAGGAATTTGATCGCCCGTCGACGATCCTGTTCGATCTTCAGGGGCCGAAATTGCGCGTCGGCAGCTTCGCCGACGGACTGGTCGCGCTCAAGACCGGCGACGCGTTCACGCTCGATCGCGATCCGACGCCGGGCGACACCACGCGCGTCTCCTTGCCGCACAAGGAAATTTTCGCCGCGATCGAAGTCGGCGCGCGCCTGCTGCTCGATGACGGCAAGCTGGTGCTGCGCGTCACCGCCTGCACGCCCGACCGGATCGACACGCTGGTCGAGGTCGGCGGCGCATTGTCCAACAGCAAAGGCCTGAACGTCCCGGACGTCGTGCTGCCCATGGCCGCGCTGACCGAAAAGGACCGTCGCGATCTCGCCTTCGCGCTCGAACAGGGCGCCGACTGGATCGCCTTGTCCTTCGTCCAGCGGCCCGAGGATGTCGCCGAGGCACGCAGCCTGATCGGCGGCCGCGCCGCGCTGCTCGCCAAGATCGAAAAGCCGGCCGCCGTCGAACGACTCGAGGAGATTCTCGAGCAGGCCGACGCCGTGATGGTCGCGCGCGGCGATCTGGGCGTGGAAATGCCGCCACAGGAGGTTCCCCGCCTCCAGAAGCATATCGTCGAGACCGCACGCCGCCTCGGTCGCCCGGTCGTCGTCGCCACGCAGATGCTCGAATCGATGATTCGAGCACCTTCGCCGACTCGCGCCGAAGTGTCCGACGTCGCCACCGCCATCTATGACGGCGCGGATGCGGTCATGCTGTCGGCGGAAAGCGCCGCCGGCGACTGGCCGGAAGAATCGGTCGCGATGATGGACCGGATCGCCATCTCGGTGGAGGCGGATCCCGGCTACCATGCCCGCATCCACTTCACCGAAACCCCGGCGGACCCGACCACAGCGGACGCACTGGCTGCGGCGGCGACCGACATCGCGACCACGGTCGGCGCGAAGGCGATCGTCTGCTTCACCACCTCCGGCTCCACCGCCCGCCGCGTGGCGCGCGAACGCCCGTCGGTGCCGCTGCTCGTCCTCACCCCTTCTCCGGAAGCAGCCCGGCGACTCGGCCTGCTCTGGGGCGCCCACGCCGTGCTGACGCGCGATGTCGACAGCTTCGAATCAATGGTCGCCAAATCGAAGCGCATGGCGCTCCGCCACGGCTTCGCCAAGGCCGGCGACCGCATCATCGTGATGGCCGGCGTCCCCTTCGGCACGCCCGGCTCCACCAACGTGCTGCACGTGGTGCGCCTGACCGGCGATGAACTGGTGAATTACAAGCGAGGGTGAGCTTCTACGGCCCCCTTCCATGTGCGGAAGGGGGCATTCACGGCCCTTTCCCCACACTGACCGTCACCGCCTGCTCCTAACCCCCTCACCCGCCCATCCCGAGCGTAGTCGAGGGACCGACCGAGCGAAGTCGAGGGCTTCAACCCGCACGCTTCTCGACTTCGCTCGAAGGAATCCCTCGACTACGCTCGGGATGGGCGGGGTTCAGGGCAGGAGATCAGCCCCGGCCGATCCCCGCATCCCGCAAACACGAAAATCCGGGAGACGCCCATCGGCATCCCCCGGTTCTTCCCATCGTCAAAACCACCCCCGCGCCGCAGCGCGAAGGTCCAGGGCGATCAGCCCTGGCGCGCCTTGAAACGGCGGTTGGTCTTGTTGATGACATAGGTCCGCCCACGGCGACGGATCACGCGATTGTCGCGATGACGGCCCTTGAGGGACTTGAGCGAATTGCGGATCTTCATGGCCGGACGCGCCTTGTCTGTCTTATCGGTTTCTCGAAATGAGGCGCTCCCCTATGCGGCGGTCTGCCGTGAGTCAAGGTAAAGGGCGCAACGTCGTGCTTGACGGGCGCGCGCCACGTGCCACTGAGGGGCGCAACAGGGTGTGCCGAAGCGTGAGGACCACAGGATGAACCGAACCATGACTCGATCGCTGGCCCGCTGGTCCGGGCTGGGCGCGCTCGCCTTGCTGGCCGCCTGCGCCAGCCCCCGCCCCGATACGCGCGTCACGCGCTTCCATCTGAACCAGCCGATCGCCCCCGGCCAGATCGCGATCGAACCGCGCGATCCGCGTCAGGCGGGCGGGCTGGAATTCGCCGCCAACGCCCGAATCGTCGCGGCCGAACTGACGCGACTCGGGTTCCGCGTCGCACCCGGCATCGCCGCGTCCGAACTGGTGGCCGTGGTCGATGTCACGCGCACCACGCGCGAAAGCGGTGTCGAGCCGCCACCCGTCTCGGTCGGGCTGGGCGTCGGCGGTGGCAGCGGTGGTTACCGGCGCGGCGGGCTGGGGCTTGGCGGCGGCATCAGCTTTCCCGTCGGCAAGGCAAAGTCGCGTTACGTCACCATGACGGAGATGAAGGTGCTGCTGAAGCGCCGGTCGGACGGCACCGCCATCTGGGAAGGTACCGCGCAGCAGGCCGCGCGGTCGGATGCGGCCATGGCCGACGCCGCCACCGCCGTCCGCGCGCTCGCCGCCGCCCTGTTCCAGGGCTTCCCCGGCGAATCCGGCCGCACGGTCACCGTCAAATGAGCGCCGAAATGAATGCTCTGGTCAGCGCCCGCTTCGACAGCGGCAACATCCGCGTCGTCGCGCAGCGCGGCGACGTGTTCGATCTGGAAATCGTCGCCGATCACGCGTCGGACTTCTACCAGTGGTTTCATTTCCGCCTGTCGGGCGCGGCCGGCCGCGAGGTCACGCTCCGCATCCTGAACACCAAGGGGTCCGCCTATCCCGGCGGCTGGCCGGACTATCAGGCGCGCGTGTCGGAAGACCGGATCGACTGGCGGCAGGCGCCGACCACCTACGCCGGCGACGTGCTGGAAATTCGCTACACGCCCGCCAGCGACGGCGCATGGTTCGCCTATTTCGCGCCTTATCCCATGGAACGGCATCATGACCTGATCGCGCGCACCGCGATGGCGTCCGGCGTCACGTCGCGCGTGCTGGGCCATTCGCTCGACGGGCAGGCGATCGACTGCATCGATCTGGGGGAAGGGCCACTGTCGGTCTGGCTCTATGGCCGCCAGCATCCGGGCGAGAGCATGGCCGAATGGTGGATGGAAGGCGCGCTCGATTTCCTGACCGATCCGCACGCGCCCATTGCACGCGCGCTGCGCCAGCGCTGCACCTTCCACATCGTCCCCAACATGAATCCGGACGGATCGGCGCGCGGCCATCTGCGCACCAATGCCGCGGGCGTGAATCTCAACCGCGAATGGCATGATCCCACGCCGGAGCGCAGCCCGGAAGTGCTGTGCGTCCGCAATGCGATGGACGACAGCGGCGTCGCCTTCGCGATGGACGTGCATGGCGACGAGGCCATTCCCTATGTCTTCATCGCCGGGTTCGAGGGCATCCCCTCCTGGACCGATGCGCAGGGGCAGCTCTATACGCGCTACCGCGAGACGCTGGCCCGCCGCACGCCCGACTTCCAGACGCGCCACGGCTATCCCGTCACCGGTCCCGGCCGCGCCAACCTGTCCATGTCGACCAACCAGCTTGCCGAACGCTATGGCTGCATCGCCTTCACGCTGGAAATGCCGTTCAAGGACAATGACGATCTGCCCGATCCCGAATATGGCTGGTCCCCCGGCCGTTCGATGCGGCTGGCCGAAGATTGCCTTGCCGCGCTCTGGGAAATGATCGACGCCATCCCCGCCGCCCCGCGCGGCTGATAACCCTGCCCATCCGGAGTTTCCGTATGCCCACGCTCGTCCTGATCCGCCACGGCCAGTCCGCCTGGAATCTGGAAAACCGCTTCACCGGCTGGTGGGACGTCAACCTGACCGAACTGGGCATTCAGGAAGCGGAGGAAGCCGGCGCGGCGATGGCGGCGGCCGGGCTGGATTTCGATCTCGCCTTCACCAGCGTGCAGACCCGCGCGATCAAGACGCTCAACATCGCGCTGGAAGCGATGGGCCGGCTCTGGCTGCCGGTCGAAAAGGACTGGCATCTGAACGAACGTCATTATGGCGGGCTGACCGGTCTCAACAAGGCGGAGACGGCGGCGCTGCACGGCGACGAGCAGGTCCATGTCTGGCGCCGTTCGTTCGACGTGCCGCCGCCCCTGTCCGAACCGGGCAGCCCCTATGACATGACCGCCGACCGCCGCTATGCCGGCATCGCGGTTCCGGGCACCGAAAGCCTCAAGGACACGATCGCGCGCGTCCTGCCTTATTGGGAAGAACGCATCGCCCCCGAACTGCGCCTCGGCAAGCGCATCGTCATCTCCGCCCACGGCAATTCGCTCCGCGCGCTGGTGAAGCATCTGTCGGGCATTTCGGATGCCGACATCGCATCGCTGGAAATCCCGACCGGCAAGCCGATCGTCTATCAGCTCGACGACGATCTGAACGCGATCGAACGCTATTATCTGCATGAGCGTGCCGCAGGTTAAGCCACGCACCCGACCGGATCGTATCCCCGCGCAGGCGGGGATCCAGTTCCACGCTCCGAACTGGATCCCCGCATGCGCGGGGATGCCGAAAGGCCAGACTTCATGACCGAACCATCCTCCCCACCCCCCGTCGTCGGCATCATCATGGGCAGCCGTTCCGACTGGGACACGATGCACCACGCCGCCGATACGCTGACGGCCCTCGGCGTCCCGCATGAGGTGAAGGTCGTATCCGCGCATCGCACGCCCCAGCGGCTCTATGATTACGCCACCAGCGCCGCCACGCGCGGGCTGAAGGTGGTGATCGCCGGGGCCGGCGGCGCGGCGCATCTGCCCGGCATGGCGGCGGCGATGACGCGGCTGCCCGTGCTGGGCGTTCCCGTCGAATCGAAGGCCCTGAGCGGCATGGACAGCCTGTTGTCGATCGTCCAGATGCCCGCCGGCATCCCCGTCGGCACGCTGGCCATCGGCAAGGCGGGGGCCACCAACGCCGCCCTGCTCGCCGCCGCGATGCTTGCCACCACCGATGCCGCGCTGGCCGACCGGCTCGACGCATGGCGCACCGCGCAGACCGACGCCGTGGCGGAAACCCCCGAATGACCACGCCCGCCCCCCACGTCCTGCCGCCCGCCTCCACCATCGGCATCGTCGGCGGCGGCCAGCTCGGCCGGATGCTCGCCAGCGCCGCCGCGCGGCTCGGCTACCGCGTCCACATCTTCGCGCCCGACGCCTGGTCGCCCGCGGCCGAAGTCGCCGCCGATTTCACGCAGGCCAACTATGCCGATGCCGACGCGCTCCGCGCCTTCGCCGATGCCGTCGATGTGGCGACCTACGAGTTCGAGAATATCCCCGTCGCCACGCTGGAAACGCTGGCCGCGCGCGTGCCGCTCCACCCCTCGCCCCGCGCCATCGCGGTCGCGCAGGACCGTCTGGCGGAAAAGACCTTCGTCGCCGGCCTCGGTATCCGCGTCGCGCCTTGGGCGCCGGTCGATGACCGCGCGATGCTCGACGCCGCGATCGCCACGGTCGGCACCCCCGCCATCCTGAAAACCCGCCGCTTCGGCTATGACGGCAAGGGTCAGGGCCGGCTGGCCTCCCCGGCGGATGCGGATGCCGCATGGGCGGCGATCGGCGGCCAGCCCGCCGTGCTTGAAGGTCATGTCGCCTTCGACCGCGAATTTTCGATCCTGCTCTGCCGCGGCGTGGATGGCGCGGTGGTGACATGGGACGCGCCCGACAATGTCCACCGGGACGGCATCCTCGCCACCTCCACCGTCCCCGCCACCGGCATCGTGGCCGCGCAGCAGGCGGAAGCGACCGCCATCGCTACGCGCATCGCCGATGCGCTCGGCTATGTCGGCACGCTCGCCTGCGAATTCTTCGCCGCGGCAGACGGCCCGGTCTTCAACGAAATGGCCCCCCGCGTCCATAATAGCGGCCACTGGACGATCGAGGGCGCCCGCACCTCGCAGTTCGAAAATCATATCCGCGCGGTCTGCGGCCTGCCGCTCGGCGGCACCGACACCGTCTATCCCCGCGTCGAGATGCATAATCTGATCGGCGACGAAGCCGATGGCTGGCTGGACATCCTGTCCGATCCCACCGCCCATCTCCATCTCTACGGCAAGCCGGAAGCCCGCCCCGGCCGCAAGATGGGCCACGTCACCCGCCTGCTCGACTGAAGCCCGACGGCCTCAGACCAACCCGACCATCCCGAGCGCAGTCGAGGGACCGGCCGAGCGCAGTCGAGGCCGCCAGCCTTCAGGCTTCTCGACTACGCTCGAAGAGATCCCTCGACTGCGCTCGGGATGGTCGGGTCGGTATCACGTCATCACAAGCAAGCGCATGATGGCTTCAAGCGAATCCGTTCGTGCTGAGTAGCGGCCGAGTAGCCCCGCAGGGGCGTATCGAGGACGCGTATCGAAGCGCTGTACCCGTCCTTCGATACGGGCCTTCGACTACGCTCAGCCCCTACTCAGGATGAGCGGTGAATTGGATCAACCTGAAGTCATCAAATTTTAAAGAGTCACCCCCGCCGGCCGAACCAGCGAGGGCGTCGGCCTCACTCCGCCGCCGGGGTCGCCGGCATCACCTCCACCGGCAGGCCCGTTTCGACCAGTTGCGGCTTCACCGTGGCGGCATCGCCCACCACGACCCACAGGATCTTGGACGGATCGATCGCCGCACGCGCCGCCGCGTCGAGCTGGGGCGCGGTCAATGCGCGATAGCGCGCGGCGAGCCGCTGATAATAATCGTCCTTCCACCCATAAAGATCGATCTGTTGCATCCCCGAAAGCACCGCGTCCGACATTTCGAAATTGCCCGAAAGTTCGCGCACGCGCCCGTTCACCGTCCGCTCCAGTTCGGCCGGCGTCACGCCCTGCGGCCCCAGAAACGCCTTCATGTCAGCCGCCAGCGCGGTGATCGATGCGCCGGTCTTGTCGGTCTGCACCGGCGCGCTCACCATATAGGGCACCGTGCCCACGAACCGGCGGAGATTGGCGCCTACGCCATAGGACCAGCCCTTCGTCTCGCGCAAATCGCTGTTCAGCCGCGACAGGAAGGAGCCGCCCAGCACGTCGTTCGCCACGATCAGCGACGTCAGGTCGTCCGTGCCCTTCCGGTCGAGCAGCACGCCCCCCAGGATCAGCGACTGCGGCGATTGCGGCCGGTCGATCAGCACGATGCGCGGCTTCACGGGCGGCGTCGCCGCCGCGATCGGCTTCGTGCCGCCCGGCGCTGCCGGCGCGCGCCAATTGCCGAACCGCGCCTCCAGCAAGGGCTGCACCGCCGCCAGCGGTGCCGACGACACGACATAGATCCGCGCCTTGTCGGGCCGGATCCAGCCCTGATGGAATGCGGCCAGATCGGCCGGGGTCAGCGCCTTCACCACCGCCGGATCGCCCGTCCCCGTGAACGGCGCGCCATAAGGATGCGCCTTGCCGTAGAGCAGCCCCGGCAGCGCGCGATAGGCGATGGCCTGCGGGCTGGTCAGTTCGGATGCGATCCGCGCCAGCTGCGCGTTCCGCAGCCGGTCCACCTCGGCCGGGGCGAAGGCGGGGTTCCGCACCACATCCTGAAACAGGTCCAGCGACGGCGCGAGATTGGCGGTCAGGGCCGACAGCGAGATCGTCGTCCGGTCCATCGATGCGCTCGCGCCGATTCCCGCGCCCAGCCGCTCCTCTTCCTCTGCGATCTGGATGGAGCTTCGCGTCTTCGTGCCTTCGTCCAGCAAGGCGAGCATCAGCGACTGCGTGCCCAGCTTCGCCTTCGGATCGGCCGCGTTGCCGGCATCGAACGAGACCGAGACCTTGGTCACCGGCACCGCCTGCCGCTGCGCATAGATCACGTCGATCCCGTTCGACAACGTCGTCCGGCTGATCGCGGGGAATTCCAGTTCGGACACGGTGCCGACCGGCGGCAATCCACCGCGGCCGACCGGGCGTGGCGCTTCGGCCACCTCCGCCACCGGCTTGGCCGGGGCGACCGGCGCCTCGACATAGGCCTCGCGCGGGCCGGGAACGACCTACAGCGCATAGACCGGCCGCGACAGCCATTTCACCGCCGCCGCGCGCGCCTGTGCCGGCGTCACCGCCGCCAGCGCGCGCAACTGCTTGGCATAGAAATCGGGATCGTTCGCATAGACCGCGCCTTCGGCCAGTGCGACCGCCTTGCCGCCGAAGCCGCCCACCGATTCGAACCCGTTGATCTGCGCCGCCGTCGTGCTGGTGACATAGCGCGACACTTCGTCCGCGGTCGGCCCGGTGCGCAGATAGTCGGCGATGATCGCATCCAGCCGCTTGCCCGCCAGCACGGGATCGACCCCCGGCCGCACGTCGATCTGCACCGCGAACTGCCCGGCCTTTTCGAACGCATCGTACCGCGCCGATGCCGACACGGCGAGCTTCTCGCCCCGCACCAGGATATTGTCGAGCCGCGAGCTGGCGAGGCCACCCAGTACGCCACCGGCCACCTGCAACGCGGCGGCATCGGCATCCAGCATCCCCGGCACCGCCCAGTTGCGCATGATCCGCGTCGTCGCGACCCGGTCGTGCATCACCTCGTCCTTGCGCGCGGGCAGGGTCGGCACCGGCGCCACCACGGGCGCCAAGGCCGGCCCGCGCGCGATATCGCCAAAGTAACGCGTCACCAGCGTCTTCGCGGTCGCCACGTCGACATCGCCCGCCAGCACCAGCACCGCATTGTTCGGCCCGTAATTCTGCCGGAACCAGTTCTTCACATCCTCCAGGCTGGCGGCGGAAAGATCCGCCATCGAACCGATCGTGTTGTGATGATAGGGATGCCCGACCGGATACAGCGTCTCGCCGACCTTGTAATCGACCAGCCCATAAGGCTGGTTGTCGCCCGAACGCTTCTCATTCTGCACCACGCCGATCTGGTTGGTCAGGTTCTTCTGCGTCACCGCGCCCAGCAAATGCCCCATCCGGTCGCTTTCCAGCCACAGCGCCCGTTCCAGCGCCGGGGTCGGCACCGTCTCGAAATAGTTGGTGCGGTCATAATAGGTCGTGCCGTTATAATCGGTCGCGCCCACCTGCTCCAGCGGCTCGAAGAAATCGCCCGGTGCGTTTTCGGATCCGTTGAACATCAGATGCTCGAACAGATGGGCGAATCCGGTCTTCCCCTTCGGCTCGTTCTTCGATCCGACATGATACCAGACCGACACCGCCACCACCGGCGCCTTGCGATCGGTATGCACGATCACGCGCAATCCGTTGGGCAAGGTGAAACTTTCATGCGGGATCGACACCTGCCGCACCAGCTCCGCGGGCTTGGCGATCGGGGCCGCCGCCGGAGCCGTCTGCGCCATCAGCGCGGCGGGCGCCGCCGACAGGAGCAGCGGGGTCAGCAGAGTCGGCGAAAACCAGCGGCGCATGTGGATTCCTTCAGGCAAGGACAGGATGCGCAGCACCTATCCCGACCCACGGCCTCCTGCCAAGCGATCGATGCGGAAAGCCGCAGATTCCGGCCATTTTGCATCGGGAAGCGCCCGCATCGGGGACGGCGCGGATGCACCGAAACAGGATCCCTTGCGGCGCACGGCAAATAGCGTCACGTTCCCATACGCATCGTATGAAGTGGAGACCTCCATGCTCGCGCTGTTGCTCATCATCGGTTTGCAGGCCGGCGAGATCGTCGTCACCGGAAAGCGGCTGGAAGCCGCACAGCAAGCCTGCGTGCGCGGTGGCTGCACGCCGCTGCGCGATGCCCAGGCCTCGATCGCGCTGGCCGAGGCGCAGTTTCGCAACGGCGACTATCTCATCGCAAAGCGGACGCTCGCCGCGGCGGTGGCGCGCAATCGCGACCACGCGGCCACCGCACCCAAACCGGTCGCCGCGCTGTACGAGGCGTATGCCACCGTCGCCTATCATGAAGGCGATCGGGAAAATTTCCGCCGCGCCGTCGCCGGTCAGGTCCATACACTGCGCGACAACCTGCCCGCCGGCGATCCGGCAGTCACCGCCGTCGCGCCCGCACTGGGCGACATGTGGATCAAGCTCGGCCATTATCGTCAGGCGGAGATGAGCTTGCGATCCGCCGAAGCCGACGCGATCCGCGCGGGGCAGGATCGCGCCGCCATGCTGGTGGCATTGCGGCGCGCATGGCTGATCGCGTCCTTCGACGATCGTCCGCGCGCCAACCGGATGCTCGACGAACTGGAACGCCGCCCGATCGCGCAGGACGCAGGTCTGCGCACCGCGCTCCGCGTCGTGCGGTTCCGCATCAACGCCGCCAGCGCGGACGATGCGCAGGTGGCGTCATTCGCGGCGGCGCTCGCGCGGGATCAGGGTGCGCCCCCCGTCCTGCTCTGGTCTCCACGGCTGCCGATGGGGAATATCGAGGCGACGCGTGCTGAATCGCGCAAATTCGGCGGGCCGGATCCGCTTGCGCCGCGATCGGGGGATGTCGCCGCCCTGCAATGGGTCGACGTCGGATACTGGATCCGGCCGGATGGCCATACGGACGACGTCGAAATCCTGCGCGGAACCCGGTCGGCCGACTGGGGGCCGGCAATCATCTGGCAGATATCCGGTCGCCGCTATACGCCCCTCAGGGGTGATACCGCCCCTGCGGCCGGCGATGCGCCCGGTCTCTACCGGATCGAGCGCGTCACCCGACATTCGCGATACACCACTCCGCGCGGCAGCTTCATCCGCCGTCGTGTTCAGGAGGATGGATATGAGTATCTCGACCTCACCCGTCCGTCGGATCAGGCCGGAACCGGCCCGATGACCGGGCAGGTCGATGCCTCGGAGAAAACCATCTCCCGCAACTGAACGGCTGCGTCACGCTTACCCTTGTGTGACAAAACCGCAACACCATATCCCCGGCAACAGCACGGGAGTTTCCATTGAACTTCGACCTCTTCACCGACCGCGCCAAGGGTTTCCTGCAATCGGCGCAGACCGTCGCGATCCGCAACAGCCATCAGCGGGTCGGCACCGAACATCTTCTGAAAGCGCTGCTCGAAGACGAGCAGGGCATGGCCACCGGTCTCATCAAGGCCGCAGGCGGCGATGCGAAGATCGCGCTGCGCGACACCGATGCCGCGCTGGCGAAGATCCCCGCCGTGTCGGGCGGCGGTGCGCAGGCGACGCCGGGGCTGGACAATGACCTGGTCCGCGCGCTCGATCAGGCCGAACAGGTGGCCCAAAAGGCGGGCGACAGCTTCGTCACCGTCGAACGGCTGCTGCTCGCGCTCGCATTGTCCCCCGCCACGGCCGCCGGCAAGGCGCTCGCCGCGGCGGGCGCGAAGGCCGATGCGATCAACAGCGCGATCAACAGCCTGCGCAAGGGCCGCACCGCCGACACCGCCGGGGCCGAGGACCGCTATGACGCGCTCAAGAAATTCGCGCGCGATCTGACGCAGGCCGCGCGCGACGGCAAGCTCGATCCCGTCATCGGCCGCGACGAGGAAATTCGCCGCACCATCCAGATCCTCGCCCGCCGCACCAAGAACAACCCCGTGCTGATCGGCGAACCCGGCGTCGGCAAGACCGCGATCGCCGAAGGCCTCGCGCTGCGCATCATCAATGGCGACGTGCCCGACGGCCTCAAGGACCGCCGGCTGATGGCGCTCGACATGGGATCGCTGATCGCCGGCGCCAAATATCGCGGTGAATTCGAGGAACGGCTGAAAGGCGTGCTGGACGAGGTGCGGCAGGCCGAAGGCGAAGTCGTGTTGTTCATCGACGAGATGCACACGCTGATCGGCGCGGGCAAATCCGAAGGTGCGATGGATGCCGGCAATCTGCTCAAGCCCGCGCTCGCCCGCGGCGAACTGCACTGCATCGGCGCGACCACGCTCGACGAATATCGCAAATATGTCGAAAAGGACGCCGCGCTCCAGCGCCGCTTCCAGCCCGTCTTCGTCGGCGAACCCACGGTCGAGGATACGATCTCGATCCTGCGCGGGCTGAAGGAGAAATATGAACTCCATCACGGCGTCCGCATCGCCGATGGCGCTTTGGTCGCCGCCGCCACGCTGTCGCATCGCTACATCGCCGACCGCTTCCTGCCCGACAAGGCGATCGACCTGATGGACGAGGCCGCCTCGCGCCTGCGCATGGAGGTGGAATCCAAGCCCGAGGAGATCGAGGCGCTCGACCGCCGCATCATCCGCCTAAAGATCGAGCGCGAAGCCTTGCGTCGCGAAACCGATGCCGCGTCGAAGGACCGGCTGGACACGCTCGAATCCGATCTCGCCGATCTGGAGGAGCAATCCGCCGCGCTCACCACGCGCTGGATGGGCGAAAAGGACAAGATCAACGCCGAAGCCACGCTGAAGGGTCAGCTCGATGCCGCACGCATCGAACTGGAACAGGCGCAGCGCAAGGGCGATCTCGGCCGTGCGGGCGAACTCTCCTACGGCGTCATCCCCGGTCTCGAACGGCAACTGGCGGAGGCGGAAAGCGCCGCCGAAGGCGCGATGCTGCGCGAGGAAGTGACTGCCGACGATATCGCCGGCGTCGTCAGCCGCTGGACCGGAATCCCGGTCGATCGCATGTTGCAGGGCGAACGCGACAAGCTGCTCGCGATGGAATCGATCATCGGCAAGCGCGTCATCGGTCAGGATCAGGCGGTGAAGGCCGTCTCCCGCGCCGTCCGACGTGCGCGCGCCGGGCTACAGGATCCGAACCGCCCGCTCGGTTCCTTCCTGTTCCTCGGGCCGACCGGCGTCGGCAAGACCGAGCTGACCAAGGCGCTCGCCGGCTTCCTGTTCGACGACGATGCCGCGATGGTCCGCATCGACATGTCCGAATATATGGAGAAGCACGCCGTCGCCCGGCTGGTCGGCGCGCCCCCCGGCTATGTCGGCTATGATGAAGGTGGCGTGCTGACCGAAGCCGTCCGCCGCCGCCCCTATCAGGTCGTGCTGTTCGACGAGGTCGAGAAGGCGCATCCGGATGTGTTCAACATCCTGTTGCAGGTCTTGGACGATGGCCGCCTGACCGACGGACAGGGTCGCACGGTCGATTTCTCCAACACGCTGATCGTGCTGACCTCCAACCTCGGCAGCCAGTATCTCGCGCATCTCGCGGACGACCAGACGGTCGAAAGCGTCGAGCCGCAGGTGATGGAGATCGTCCGCGGCCATTTCCGCCCCGAATTCCTCAACCGTCTGGACGAGATCATCCTCTTCCACCGGCTGGCGCAGGCGCACATGGCCCCGATCGTCGACATCCAGGTCGCTTATGTCCAGCGCCTGCTCGCCGACCGCAAGGTGACGCTGGCCCTGACCGACGCCGCCCGCGCCTGGCTCGGCCGTGTCGGCTACGACCCCGTCTACGGCGCCCGCCCCCTCCGCCGCGCCGTGCAACGCTACCTCCAGGATCCCCTAGCCGACGCCATCCTGCGCGGCGAGGTGCATGACGGCAGCACCGTGCAGGTGGACGAGGGCGACGGCGCACTGACGATCGTGGCTTGACGATGACGCGTTCCCCCGATCGGCCGGGGGAACGCGTCAGTCCGTCATGGGCGCGCGCAGATCATAGCCGTTGCGATCGGCGATCGGGAAGAATGTACGTAGCAAGCCGCGTTCGGCTTCGGTCAGATGGGGATTCCAGACGTCGAAGATCAGGATCGCACGCATCCGGTCGGACCGGTTCCACGCCTCATGCTCGATCGTATCGTCGAACGCCCAAGCCTCGCCGACCCGCCATTGCCGCGTTTCGCTCCCGACGCGAAACGTGCATCCGTCCGGTACGATCAGCGGCAAATGGATGATCGTACGCAAGTTGGTGACGCCGGTATGCGCCGGCAAATGCGTTCCCGGTTTCAGGATCGAGAAGAATATGGTCGGCGCACGATCGGGCAGGTCCGCGATCGGCAGGGCCTCGATAACGGCCGCGGTCCCGGGACATCGGGCACAGGCGGCATCATCGCGTCTGCCATTCTTCCAGAGATGGAAGGCCCCCCAGTCGAGCCGATTGTCCAGCGCCGTCCATTTATTCGCGGGCGTCCCCGGCTCCATCGCCACATAGGGCTGAAACGCTGGCGAAGCCGACGCCAGCAGTGCCTCCAATTCCGCACGGATCAGGTCCGTCTTCGCTTCGATTGCCGCCAGCCATGGAAAATGACGGCGATCGAAAAACTCCTCCGCCGGCAGAAACGGAAAATGCAGGCCGCTGCACCGGTTCGTATAGATTTGCCGCTTGCCGAGCAGATGATCGACACAGGCGTCGAACCGCCGCCGGTCCGCTTCGGGCAGTTCCGCACGCGCCGGTTCCAGCCCGGCATCAATCGACGCCGCGAACGCCGCCTGCGTCCGGGCGACCTGTTCGCGGGCATGGGTCAGCATGACTTCGATCGCCGGGCTGCGCTCATCCATCATGACCGCCATGGCCAGCACCCCGCTCCAGCGCTCCGCCGCCTGCGCATCCTGCCCCATTCGCTCGAACAGCTCCGCCAACCGGACCAATGCCATGAAATGGCGTTGATCGATCGCCAACGCGCCTTCCAGTGCCGCGCGTTCGCCGGCATCGTCGCCCGCCAGCCGCATCGCGGTGGCCAGATTCATGCACAGATCTGGCGATTGCGGATCTGCTGCGCGCGCACGACGGAAGAACGTAGCGGCCCCGGCCGCATCTTTTCGGGCTAGGGCCTGCATCCCCAACGCGTTCAGGGCGACGGGCTGCTCCCCCGTAGCGGCCAGGATTGCGTGGTAGCCACGCGCAGCACCCGCCTGATCCCCCGCACGCTGCGCCTGCCCCGCCGCCAGCAAGGCGTTCCGAATTTCCGTCTGGTTCATTGTTACCCCCGGCAACAGGATATACCGGAACAGCGGGTGGACAAAGCGGGCGATCGTCGCCCAATTTGCGCGGCATGAGCGTTACAATGCCCCCCGCATCCCTAACCTTCCCGAAATCGGTCGCAACCGTTGTGGGCGACGCCGCATGGATCGCGCATCGCTATGATCCGATCGAGGATGCCGTCCACTTCCTGCCCGTTCCCCGCGCGGTTCAACGTGAGGCGATCTTCATCACGGACGAATATCTACCTGCCGGACTGCAACCCCTAGTCGTGCGGCGCAGCGACGCGATGGCGGTCGCGCCGCCGTCCGTACCGCTGCATTTCGTCTTCCATTCGGCCTTCTGCTGCTCGACGCTGTTGGCGCGCGCTTTCGATCGTCCCGGCTGGGCGATGGGGCTGAAGGAACCGATGATCCTCAACGATTGCATCGGCTGGCGACGACGCGGGGGCACCGGCCCGGACATGGCCTCCGTTCTCGATGATATCCTGACTCTTCTCGCCCGCCCGCTGACGCCCGGGGAAGCCGTGATCGTCAAACCGTCGAACGTCGCCAATGCTTTGATACCGGCCATGCTGACATTGCGGCCACAGGCACACGCCTTGCTGCTCTATGCACCGCTTCGTACCTATCTCGCGTCGATCGCCAAAAAGGGGATGGACGGGCGGCTTTGGGTCCGCACGCTCTTGCTCGGGCTGCTTGACGACCGGCTGATCGATCTTGGTTTTTCGATCCGCGACCATCTGGGTCAAAGCGATTTGCAAGTCGCCGCAATCGGCTGGCTGGCGCAACAGGCGCTGTTCGCGGCCACGGTCGCACGTTTCGGCGCGGATCGCGTTCGCACACTGGACAGCGCGACGCTGACGGCGGATCCGGCAGGCGTCATGCGCGCCCTATCCGATCTGTTCGGCTTGCCGTTGTCTCCCATGGCGCTCGATGAAATCGTGACCGGACCTGCCTTCACCCGCCATTCGAAGCTCGGAACGACCTTTGCCACCGATGACCGCCGCCGCGAACATCACGACGCCGCGACCATCCATGCGGACGAGATCGAAAAAGTTTCGATCTGGACGGAGGTCGTCGCGCGCACCATGGGCGTCGCGATCACACCGCCTGCACCGCTGCTGGCCGCGTCCGGCTGACGCACCCGCAGCGGTCTATCAACGGCTTAGCGGCACAATGCGTCCCCGCTCCCCGCACAGGCGCGCGTCGTGTTCATCTCGTGGGCGGCATCCCGGTCGCGTTGCCAATCGGCCTTCGTCTTGCAGATACGCTGGCCCTTCACCAACGATCCTGTTTCCAGAAAGCGCTTGCACACGATCTTGTCGGCAGGGTCCGAAACCTTCTCTGCCGTTTCGCGCGGCGGCGCCGCAGCCATCGCCGTAAATCCCGAACAGGACAGCGTCACCCCGGCGACGATCAGACGCAGCATGCTCTAACTCCTTGCATAGCCCAGGCAGCCTACGTCAATGCACCGCTACTGGGAAAGACCCTCGTTGCGAAAGGTCCGGACGATGCGTAGGAAACAGAAGCCGGCACCCGCCGTCGCCGGCCATGCGGCGCGCCGCGCGGCGATCGAACGCGCTCTTGCGGCGGGATCGATCCCGCAGGCCGCCGCCCTGGCGGAGGCGGCGCTGGCACGTGGACCGGACGATCCGATGCTGCTCAACCTGGCAGCATGGGCGCGTGAGGAAGCGGGCGACTATCCCGGTGCCCATGCCTTCCTCCGGCGGGCCCTGATCCTCGCGCCCGGGGATCCGCTGATCCTGGGCGCGATCGGCGCGGTGTTACGCAAGGAGGGCCGGCTGGATGACGCGCTGGCCGTCCTCGATCGCGCTATCGCGGCCGAACCGCGACACGGCGCCGCCTGGCTGGAACGCGGCTATGTCCTGGATGCGTTGCGATCGTGGGATGCGGCGCGGGCAAGCTATACCCACGCGCTTACGATCGATCCGCAACTGGCCCCGGCGCTTGCCAGACTGGCCGACATCGCCGCCAAGGACGGGGATCGCGAGACCGGGCTTGTGCTCGCCCGTCGCGCACTGGCCATCGATCCCGACGAACCGAGCGCGGTCTGCGCAATGGCCATGATGGAAATCGAGGCGCGCGACGGTGTGCCCGCGGAAGCCCGCCTGTCCGCCTTGCTGGCAGGCCCTTGTCGCGGAGATGACCGGACCCGCGCGCTCACCCTTCTCGGTGACGCGCTCGATCGACAGGATCGCACTGCCGAGGCGTTCGACGCCTATCGTCATGCCCAGCAGAATTTCCGCACGGTCTACGCGGCCGATCTGGCACCGACCGCCGATCGGCCATCGCATCGCCGCTTCATCGAACGGATCGCGGAACAGGTTCGTGATACGCCGCCGTCGGTGGCATCATCCTTGGCAACCGGCGATGCCGGAGCCGCTGTTGCACGTCATGTGTTCCTGCTTGGCTATCCCCGTTCCGGTACGACGCTCGTGGAGAATGTGCTGGCCAGCGCACCCGACGTGATCGCACTGGAAGAACGCGATACGCTGGCCGACACGGATGGCGTCCTGCTTCATAATGATGGGACGATGCCCCCACTGGATGCGCTGGATCCGCCACTGCTGACGGAACTACGTGCCGCCTATTGGCGTCGTGTTCAGACCATGGCCGGTGATATGACCGGCAAAACCTTCGTCGACATGAACCCGCTCAATGGCGTCAAGCTGCCGCTGATCGCGCGCCTGTTCCCTGAAGCGCGCATCCTCATCATGCGCCGCGATCCGCGCGACATCGTGCTGAGCTGCTTCCGGATCAATTTCACGCCCAGCACCGCTGCCTGGGCGTTCAGCGATCTGGAGGAAGCGGCACGACATTATGACGCGCTGATGCAATTGACCGAGCTTTGCCGGGAACGGCTGCCACTGGCCTATCATGAGGTTCGCTACGACCGGCTCGTCGTCGATTTCGAAGCCACCATTCGGACGCTGGCCGACTTCATCGGGCTGGAATGGACCGAGGCGTTTCGACGATTCGACCGGACGGCACAGACCCGCGGCGTCCGCACCGCCAGCGCAACGCAGGTCCGTCGTGGCCTGTTCGACGGGCGCGGGCAATGGCACCGCTACGCCGAACAACTCGCACCGGCCCTGCCGATCCTCGGGCCCTGGATCGAACAGTTCGGTTTCGAACCATAAAAAAAGGGGCCGGTCTCGCGACGGCCCCCCTCTTTCGAACGCTGATCCGCAGATCAGAACTTCATGCGTGCGCCAACCGCAAAACGGCGACCCAGCGCGTCGTAGGTCGACGGATAGGTATTACCGCTGTTGAACGATACCTGCCCAACAGTACCACCCACGATTGGTGGCTGCTTATCGAACAAGTTCTGTACGGTGACGGTAAAGTCGAGGTTATCGTTCACGCTAAAGCGTGTCGCCAGATCAAAATAGTCATATGCTTTGATACGGCCGAAATCATAAGTGTTCCCGCTCAGCGCACCATTGTTAATCGTGCCCTTGAACGTCGTCACGCCGTCTTCGACCTTCACGCCATCAATATGCCGCCACAACAGCGAGAAGTCTGCCGGACCGAAGGTAAAGGTCGTCCGCTGGTTCCAGGTGAACTCCGGCTGGATCGATCCAGGCGTCGAGCTTGGACCTGCCGAGGCGGGGGAACCGCAATTCTGTCCATAAAGACCGACGCAGGACCGGATGGTCGACACGGGGGTCGCTTGGAAGATCGAACGGTTCGTCCAGTTACCCTGGAAGCTCAAATTCAGCTTCGTGAAGCCCAGATCACGGCGATAGTTGATGCCGAGATCGATACCATCCGTAAGGACACGGCCCTGATTGCTGGCTGCCAGGAAAAGACCGGCAGTCGTTGCGGGATCGCCATCGAGCGCGCCCGTGTCGGGATTGCGACGGATTGCGGTACAGGCTGCGGCAGCCGCGCTGCTTGCCGTAATTCCGCTGCCTGCGGCGTCGCCGAAGCAAAGATTATAGGCATCACCCGCGGTGGGCTGCGAAATCGCATCGCGGATCTTGATATGGTAATAATCAACGGTGATCGACAGACCCGGGACCAGGTCGCGAGGCTGAATAACCACGCCGAGCGTGTAGGAATCCGCCTTTTCAGGACGCAGGGCAAGGTTACCACCGGATGTCGCTGCAGCCTGTGCTGCCGTTGGAACATCGATGTTACCGATCGACGATGCAGGTGCCCCTTGAGCGATACAGACGGCGCGCAAGTTGGCATTGGTCGTCGGCCCCACACCGGCACAGGCGTCGTAAGCCAAGCTGGTCAGGCCGGTGTTCACCGGCGCGAACAGTTCCGCGATGTTCGGTGCACGCACGGCGCGCTGATAGCTACCGCGGGCCTTCAACCCTTCGAAAGGCTCCCAAGAACCGCCACCCTTGTAGGTTGTCGTGTTATAGCTGGGGCTACCGGCTGCGAAGACCTTGTAGTCGGAATAACGGATACCGGCTTCCACCGTCAGGCTCTTGAACCCAGGCCGATCGGAGATCAGCGGCGCGATCAATTCGCCATAACCTTCGTACACACGGTAACCGCCTGTGAAGCTCGGAGCCGCGCCGCCCGCGCCGCCCAGTTCGCCTGCCTGCTGCGACAGCGTATCCGACTCCTGCGATGCACGATATTTGCGGAACTCGGTGCCGACCGCAAAGCCGACTGGCTCGGACGCGAACGGAGAGGACACCCCAAAGTCACCGGACAGCAAGGCGCGTGCCTGGGCTAGCGAGGTGCGGTTCGTGGAGGTGCTGTTGGCCGTCAGATAGTTGATCTGATCCTGGGAAATCGATCCTTCCGGACCGAACAGGTTGATCGGAACGCAACCCGTGCCTGCAGCCAGATCCGCACCATTTGGTGCGCCCCCGAGGCAGCTCGTGGTATTGGTCGCAAACGCGGCCGACCGGACTCGCGACGTCAGCACATAATTGCGGATCGTCTGCTGGTTTTCCGATTCACCGTAGGATCCACCTACGTCCAGATTGATCGACTCGGTAATCCCGACTTTCACGCCAGCACGGTAGTCGAAGACCTGCGTGACATAATCGGAGATACGCGGCCCGACTTCGGTCGTCCGGCGATTCGTTGCAACGTTGAAGTAACGGAAGTTTGGATCCGTGACCGACGTCGCGGCTGCCGCAGCGGTGCACTGGGCCGCCGTGAGCTGCGCCACGCGGACGCCCTGCGCATTGAAGGTCGGGTTGTTGTTACAGAAAGTCTGCCGCGCCGCGGCTGGCAGATAGGGGTTTGAAAAAGGGATCGCGATGGATGCACCGAAGATACCCGATGGCGCGATGATCGTGCTGACGGTATTTTTTGAGAACAGACCACGGGCATAGACTTCGACACTGTCGGACACGTCATAATGCCCCGCACCGTAGATATTGAAACGTTCGAACGGCGTCTGGAAGATGTTGTACGGGTTGAAGTTGAACGGCACTACAGTGGAGGAGAGCGCTCCGGTAGTAGGGTTGATCTGCCGATTGCCTACGCCAGGGATACTGAAGCGCGTTGGCACGGTTGTGCCAGAACCGCCGGCACCGCCTGAGGTCGACGTGTAGTTGTTGATCGCGAAGTTACGCGCACCCTGATAGACCGGATCGGCATTCTGATAGCCTACCGACAGCACAACGTTGCCGCGGCCATCGTCCAGATTGGCACCGACGGTCAGGTCGATCCGCGTCGTCTCGCCGTCACCCTTCTCGGTGAGCTGCTCGGAAGCGTTCAGCTCGATTCCGGAAAAATCGGAACGCGTAATGAAGTTGATGACACCCGACACGGCATCTGCGCCATAGGTGGTGGCGGCACCGCCAGTAAGTGTGTCGACCCGCTCAACCAATGCGAGCGGGATATTGTTCAGATCGACGCGGCCGACAGTGCTAGATGGCGCAATACGAGTACCGTCGAGCAATACGACGTTACGGAAATTGCCCAGACCACGAAGGTCGGCAAAGGAAGCGCCACCGTTACCGTTGTTCACTGCCGAACCGATGCTAGCCACCGCGCCCGGAAGGTCGCGCAAGATCTGTTCAGCGGTATTGGTTTGACGAAGGCTGAGCTCTTCCTGGCCGACCACAGTAACCGGGCTGGACGAAATCAGGTTCGGATTGCGGATCAGCGAGCCGGTGACGACGATCTCGCCCGTGCTGTTCTCGTCGGCGGGCGGTGCCGAATCCTGGCTGGAAATGCCGGCCGCAGGAGCGGCAGGGTCGCTGGACTGGATCCCCGTCTTGGGCTGGCTCGCGGGATCGGCGGTCTGCGCAAAAGCCGGCTGGGCGATCACGGCGGCACTGACCATCAGCGTCGACGCCAACAACCGGGAACGATATGGATTAAGCATGGAATCCCCCTTATTTCGTGCGCTGCCACGGTTCGTTGACCAACGGCAGATCGGACGGATGACGTTGCGTAATTCAGTTTCCCCGTACCGCCAATGGGATGGATGCCGCAGCGCAATATTCAGCCGGCTTGTAGCAATAGTGCAACACTGAGCGTCGACGCACGCCGTCTTGTCGTTCCGGAAGCCCTGCCCTACCGTTCCCGTGGCCCCGGAGGAGAGTGGAATGAATGGCATTCGGATCGCGACGCTGGCAGCATTGCTGGCCTGTGGCGGTGCCGCCGGTGCACAGTCGACGTCGGGCGCCGACATGCTGCAATCACTTTCCCGGTGTCGCGCGGTTGCCGCCGCAGATGCCCGCCTCGATTGCTTCGACAAGGCGACCGCCGCGCTGGAATCTGCGGTGCAGTCGAAGTCGGTCACGATCCTCGACCAAAAGGATATCCGCGATGCCCGACGGTCGCTCTTCGGTTTTACGCTGCCAAGGCTGGGCTTGTTCGGTGCGGGACAGGATCGTGGCAGTGAGGAGGCGAAACGCGAGGATTTTGACGAACTCAACACCACGATCGCCAGCATACGCCCGATCGCCAATGGCCGCATCGAACTGCGACTGGCGGATCAGGACGCGGTTTGGGTCACGACGGACCCCGTGCCCTTCCCGCCCCGCGCCGGCGCAAAGATCCGGATCCGGAAAGGTGCGGTCGGCAATTATTTTCTGGCCATTGCGGGTCAGCGCAGCGTCCGCGGAATGCGCCTGCGCTGATCGATCAGGTCTCCAGCGTGATCGCGGCCAAGGTGGTGGTGGCCGCATCCGCCGCAGCCCCTCGTGCCGCGATCCAGCGTTCGGCGTCCCGAATCTCGGTGACCAGCGTCGTTTCCGCGGCGCGCCGTCGTGCCAGCCGGTCATCATTGCCGAACGCGACGGCGGGATTCTTGGAATAGGTCGCGAATAGCGGCCCGGCGACAAGATCGGCGATCGCGCCATCCGGCAACGCCACGCCGAAATGCCGCGCGACGCCGGACGAAATCGCGGCCGGTTCGGCGAAGAAACGCTCCGCGTTCAGGCTTTTCGCATGTGGCAGCTTCCGCGATGCCGCGGCGTAAGCCTGCATCTGCGCCAGCCACAGCGCCGCCGCCCGCTCGGCGTCGCTCCATCCGGTCATGTCGCCCAGATACGCGCCAAGTTGCGCCGTGACGTGCCGCAGCCATTCGCGGTGCGGCCCGCTGCGCAGGATCGCGAGCAGATAATCGCGCAGCGGCAGATGCAGGAACAGCGCACGCGCATCCGGATCGATCGCCGCCAGCCGGGGCAGCAGGAAATTGACGGGAACATTCGCCTTCACGATCGTCGGCGCATCCGGCCGGTAGCGTTTGGACAGCATCGCCATGACGATCGCCAGCCGGTCGTCCGCCGGCACGAAGGCCAGTTGCCGGAGGGCAAGCGGCTCGCGCAGGACGAGCGTCGCATCGGGCCGGTCCAGCGCGCGCGCCAGCAAGGTCGATCCGCAATGCGCGACATGAAAGATCCATGCGGTCGGCGCAGGCCGCGGCACGGCGCGGGCCAGCATCGCCACCGGTATCCGCATCGATCCCTCCCCCGCCGGGGCGATCCGTCCGTCCAGAAAGATCGAACGATGATAGGCGTCGCGATTCATTGGCACGAACAGCGCGGCGTCGCCATCGAACGCGTGCAGGAAATGGTCGGGTGAAACGTAGAGATCGTCGAGCGTCAAGGCCATGGCATCGCTATAGATTGCGCGCCGCTTTGCCGCTATCCCCCGACGATCATGTCCAAGGTTCATCTGCCTCAACCGGGCCGCCCCCAGGTCCTGATCGAACGGACGGGTGAACGCGCGCTCGACGACCTCGATACCGCCAGCATCGTCGAACTGTACAAGACGCACGGAGCATTGCTCTTCCGCGGGTTCGAAGCGGATATCGCGCAATTTCGTGCGTTCGCCCGCAGCTTCTGTTCGACATCGGTGATGAACGAAAGCCCGGGCCGACGGCCGATCGACCCGGCCGGCAATATCCATACGGTCGATGGCGGAACCGGCGCTTTTTCGCTGCATCCCGAATTGTCGCGCGAACCGTGGAAGCCGGACGCCGCATTCTTCGCGTGCTTCTCCCCGCCGTCACGCGGCGGCGCGACGACCATTTGCGACGGCGTCCAATTGGTCCGGGCCCTGCCGGCTGCGTTGCGACAAGCGCTGCTGCCAAGACGCTTGCTGTATATCAAACCGACATGGTCGGCCTTACTGGATTTCTGGCTGGGCGATCCCGAACCCGATGACGCACGGCTTGCCGCGCCGCCGGCAACCTGTCCCTATTTCTTCCGCAGGATCGAGGGCAATATTCTGCGCGTCTTCACGCGTCCCGCGCTGCACAAACCGATGTTCTGCGACGAACCGGCATTCGGTAATTTCCTGCTGTTCGCACGGTTCAACAACAACCGAAATGATTTCCCGGTCCTCGACGACGGACATCCCGTGCCGGAAAACTGGCTGCAGGCGATCCGTGCCGCCGGCGAAAGCGTCACGACGGCCATCGCCTGGCAGGCCGGCGACGTGCTGATGCTCGATAATACCCGCTTCATGCATGGCCGCACGCCGATCCTCGATGCCAGCGAGCGACTGATCGCGACGTTTTTCGGCTATGTCGCCTTCGCCCGCCCTGATCCGGAGGAACCGGTCGACGCATTATGGCGCAAGGGCGACTTCTATCCCCCGCTGCCGCCAAATCTGCCGCACTGAGCCTCACCGGCCCGGCATCGCCCCCGCCAGCGCTTGCGGGTCGATACGTCGGCCCGCCCAGGTCATCGCCCAGTGCAGATGCGGGCCGGTCGCGCGGCCCGTCGCGCCGATCGCGCCGACCGGTTGGCCGCGCGTCACCCGGTCGCCGACGCGCACGTCGATCCGCGACAGATGCAGGAAGGCGCTGCCCAGTCCCATGCCGTGATCGATCAGCAGCAAATGCCCTTCCAGGCTGAACGGATCGGCCGCGGCCAGCACCACCGTCCCGTCCAGCGGCGCGGCCACCGGCGTGCCGGTCGGGCGGGCGATGTCGACGCCGCCATGATAGGCGCCAGGTTCGCCGGCATAGATTCGCTGCGATCCGAACACGCCGCTGATCCGCCCGGTCGCGGGCCAGAGCGGGCGTTGCCGCCAGCCATCGCCGCCATGATCCTCCGCCCGCGCCGCGCGGATCTGCGCCAGTTCGCCCGTCCGCCTCGCAATTTCCGCCTCGGTCCTCGGCGTCGCTTTCGGCAGGGTCGGCAGGGACTGGAGCGCCCAGTCGCGCGGCGTGATCGCCAGCGTGCGCGTCACGGACTGCCCATCCGCCAGCGTCGCGACAAGCTGCGCCGCCGGCCCAGCATCACGATCGAACCCCAGCAGAAAATGCCGGTCCCCCGCCAGCACCAGCTTTTGCCCGTCCAGCGTCAGCGCCACCGTACCGACCGGCGCGATGCCCTGCACCAGCGCACCCTGCCGCAGCGGACCCGCCAGCACGAACCCGTCCGGTCGCGCCGCCTCCCGCGCCGCCTCCGTCTGCACCGTCGCGGGCAGCGCCAACGGCACCTGCGCCATCCCCGCCACGCCGCCGCCCATCAGCATCGCAGCCAGCACCCGGCCGCGGATGCGGGTCAAGCCGGCGCCATCGCCGCCGTCGCGGCCTGCGCGGTCGCATAGGCTTCCTGCCGCTCCACGCTCCAATATTTCAGCAAATCGAGCGGGATGACCGCGCCCGTCCCGGCGCACAGCACATGATCGCCGCGCACCAGGACACGGAAATGATTCGCCATATAATGCAGCTTGGCTGGCCGGCCGGCGGGGGTCATCAACATCGCGTCATCTCACTCGAACAGGCTGGGCTGGCTCGCCCTCGTCTTGGGATACGGCGCGCCGCCCGCTTTCTCAACCCGCGCGTCCACCGCGCCATCGGCGAAGTGCAGCGTCAGCAGCCCCGCCGCCCGCGCCGCATCGGCACTGGTCAGCACCGTACCATCGCCGCGCCGCTCCACCTTCACATAGCCTTTGGCGAGCGGCCGGTTGGGATCGAGCTGCTCCAGCAGCCGCCCGACCTGCGCCAGATGCGCCGCCTGCGCCGCCATCGGCCGCTGCACCAGATGCGGGCCGAACCGCGCCGTGCGCAGCCTTTCCCCCGCCCGCGCCGCCCGCGTCCGCAGCACGGCGGGCCGCAGCGCGCCCGCCGCATGGGCCAGATCGCCGCGCGCCACCGCCAGCCGCCGCCCCAGCGCGCGCGGCAGGCGGTCGCCCAGATCGTCCAACCGCTGCCGCTGCGGCCCCAGCAACGTCTCCGGCGTCGGCAGGCGGCGCGCCGTCGCTTCCAGCCGTTCGTCCGCACGCTCGCGGTAACGCCGCACGCAGCGTTGCGTGCGCAACGACAGGCTCCGCACCCCTTCCAGCAATTCCGCGCGCACCGGCACCGCCATTTCGGCAGCCGCCGTCGGTGTCGGCGCACGCCGGTCGGCCGCGAAATCGGCGAGGGTCGTATCGGTCTCATGCCCCACGGCGGAGATGATCGGGATGCGGCAGTCCGCGATCGCGCGCACCACCACTTCCTCGTTGAACGCCCACAAATCCTCGATCGACCCGCCGCCCCGCGCCACAATCACCAGATCGGGCCGCGGCACCGGGCCATCGGCGCTCATCGCATCGAACCCTGCAATCGCGCGTGCCACCTGTCCCGCCGCCGCCTCGCCCTGCACCGCCACCGGCCACACCAGCACCTGCGTGGGGCAGCGGTCGCGCAGCCGGTGCAGGATGTCGCGGATCACAGCACCCGTGGGGGACGTCACCACGCCGATCGTGCGCGGCAGAAAGGGCAATGCCTGCTTCCGTTCCTCCCCGAACAACCCTTCCGCCGCCAGCATCCGCCGCCTCTGGTCCAGCAGCGCCATCAGCGCGCCCGCCCCGGCAATCTCCATCCGGTCGATCACGATCTGATATTTGGACCGGCCGGGATAGGTGGTCAGCTTGCCGGTCGCGATCACCTCCATCCCGTCCTCGGGCCGGAATTTCAGCGTCGCCGCCTGCCCCTTCCACACCACGCCGTCGATCACGGCGCGATCATCCTTCAGCGCCAGATAGCAATGGCCGGACGTATGGCGTTTCCACCCGGAAATCTCGCCGCGCACGCGGACATGGCCGAACGCATCCTCCACGCTGCGCTTCAATGCGCCCGACAGTTCGGTCACGGAAAGCGCTGGTGCGTTGTCGCCGGGGGCCGGCTCGGCTAGGAGCCGCGCTGGATCGAAGGGGGAAGCCATGAACGTCCTGTTGCTCGGGTCCGGGGGTCGCGAACATGCCCTCGCCTGGAAGCTCGCGCAATCGCCGCTGCTGGATAGGCTTCATGCCGCGCCTGGCAACCCCGGCATCGCGCAACACGCCATCTGCCACCCGCTGGATGCGACGGATCACGCCGCCGTCGTTGCCTTCTGCGCCGAACAGGCGATCGGGCTGGTCGTGATCGGGCCGGAAGCGCCGCTGGTCGACGGCCTGGCCGATACGCTGCGCGCGCAGGCCATCCCCGTCTTCGGCCCGTCAAAGGCGGCCGCCGCGCTGGAAGGGTCGAAGGGGTTCACCAAGGATCTGTGCGCGCGCGCCGGCATCCCCACCGCCGCTTATGTCCGCTGCACCTCGCGTGCGGAGGCGGAGATCGCGCTGGCCGGGTTCAGCCTGCCCGTCGTCATCAAGGCGGACGGGCTGGCCGCGGGCAAGGGCGTCGTCATCGCCACAACCTATGCCGAATCGACCGATGCGCTGGCGATGATGTTCGACGGTGGCTTCGGCACCGCCGGCACGGAAGTCGTGATCGAAGCCTTCATGACCGGCGAGGAAGCCAGCCTGTTCGCGCTGACCGACGGCGTCACCACCGTCGCGCTCGGCTCCGCACAGGATCACAAGCGCGTGGGCGAAGGCGATACCGGCCCCAATACCGGCGGCATGGGCGCGTACAGCCCCGCCCGTATCCTGACCCCGGCGCTGGAAGCGCAGGCGATGGCGGAGATCATCCTCCCCACCGTCCGCGCGCTGGCGGAGGCGGGCACGCCTTATTCCGGCGTGCTCTATGCCGGGCTGATGCTCACCCCCACCGGCCCGCAACTCATTGAATATAACGCCCGCTTCGGGGATCCTGAAACGCAGGTGCTGATGCCGCGACTGGAAAGCGACCTGTTGCCGCTGCTGCTCGCCACCGCCAACGGCACGCTGGCCGATGCCCCCGCGCCGCGCATGGTGGACGATACCGCGCTGACCGTGGTGATGGCCGCCAACGGTTATCCCGGCACCCCCGAAAAGGGCGGCACGATCGCCGGACTGGATGCCGCCGCCGCTACGGGCGCTGTGCTCTTCCACGCAGGCACTACGCTGGCGAACGACCGGCTGGTCGCATCCGGCGGCCGCGTGCTGGCCGTCACCGCCATCGGCGCGACCGTGACGGCAGCGCGCGAAAAAGCCTATGCAGCGGTCGACGCGCTCGATTTCCCGACCGGCTTCTGCCGCCGCGACATCGGCTGGCGCGAGGCCGCGCGCGAAGCCGGCTGAACCGCACCCCGCTTCCCTCGTTCACCCGACAAATCGACCGAAGTCAGTTAAGGCCCCGCCATGTTCAGCCATACCCTCGACATCAACAGCATCGGCATCGTCGTCGGCGCCGCCATCATCCTGATCCTCGTCCTCTCGCTGCTGCTCGGCCGCAAGCGCAAGGGCCGGCTGGAAGGGCAGGAAGGCGATAGCGTCGCCGACGGCGCGGCCGCCGCGATCGAGGACACGATCGGCCAGCTGCTCGGCGTCGACGCGCATCCGGACGTCCCCCCCGTCCTGCCCGAAGCCGCCGGCGACCCGGACGTCCTGACCACCCTCAAGGGCCTCGGCCCCAAGGCGGCCGCGATGCTCAACGACCTCGGCATCACCCGCTTCGACCAGCTCGCCGCGCTCACCCCCGATCAACAGACCGCGATCGACGACCGCATGGGCAATTTCAAGGGCCGCATCCACAAGGACCGCTGGGTCGAACAGGCCGCCTTCCTGGCGAAGGACGACCGTGCGGGCTTCGAGGCGCAGTTCGGGAAGCTGGGATAATTTGCCCGAAACAGGGGGGGGCGTACGTTACGATCATCCTGTCAGGAGATTCCAGATGAAATCAGCGCCGGTCGCCATCCTGTATCAGGCGCTGCCACCACCCTTGATCGACGGGTTGCGCAAGGACGCGAAGCCCGGAGGCTACTCCGATGGCGGCGCAGACATCGCCTTCGCCCTGCGGACCGCGGGTGTCGACGTCGTGACGCCAACCTCTTCACCCGTTCCGCGGCGGGCGCTCGACTGGGTCTTCCCGGACACGCCCGATGGGATCCGCCATGCGGGAAGCGCCGGTGCATCGGTGCTCTGGGCGAACACCGTCCTGTTCGAAGGGCACCCGCTCGAAGCCATGCTGGCCGACTTCCACATCGTCGGCCAGCTTCCCGCCGCCATGCAGGCCTATGACGACAAGTTCGCGACCAACCGGCTGCTGGCGGAAGCCGGGCTGCCGGTAGCGCGATCCTTCCTGTTGTCCGGAGCCGCCCGTGAGAATGTCTGCGCGCTCGCAGACGTCGAGCAGGCCTGCACTCGACGCGGCATGACCTTCCCCTTGATCGTCAAGCCGGTACGGGGGCGGGGTAGCCAGGGCGTCACGCTGGTAGAAACCATCAGCGCGCTAAGGGCTGCGTCTAACGCGCTGATCGAAGCCGCGACCTTCGGCGAAATGCTGATGGTGGAGGAATATCTCGACGGGGAGGAGATGACCGTCACGGTGATGCCGCCGGCCTCCCCCCGTCCGGACGGATCCCGGGCGCACGCCCATTGGGCCTTGCGGCCTGTGTATCGTTTCGACCAGCGCGGCGGCGTGGCCCCCTATAATGGCGACGTCCCCGTTACCGCCAACAGCGTGGCGATCGATCCGCAGCGGATGCAAGACCCGGCGATCACCGCCATGACGGAAAGCTGCATCGCGGCCGCAGCCTTTGTCGACGCCCGCACGGCGATCCGGATCGATTGCCGCGCCGACCGGCAAGGGACGTTCAAACTCTTTGATCTCAACATGAAACCGAACATGACCGGGCCCGGTCGACCGGGGCGTGACGATCAGGATTGTCTGTCCGCCATCGCAGCCCGCGCGGATGGCTGGCGCTATGTCGACCTTCTCTGCGCGATGCTCGCAGCGCAATGGACGCACGCCTGAAGTCAGGTCGCTGGCCTGCCCGGCCACGCGCCGTCCATCCGCCGGACGCTCCCGTGCAAAAGGCCCTTCCGATCCAACAGACCGGAAGCGACCCCTCCGACCGCCTCACCCTCGACCCGCCACCCGTACCGCCAGCACCTTGTCGATCTTCCGCCCATCGATATCGACGATCTCGAACTTCCACTCCCGATCGCGGAACGTCTCGCCCACCTTCGGCAGATGGCGCAGCACGGACAGCGCATAGCCGGCCACGGTCGCATAATCCCGGTCTTCGGGCAGGGCGAAGCACAGCCGTTCGGCCATCACGTCCGCCGCGCAGGATCCGGAGAGGAGGAAGCTGCCATCCTCGCGTTCGTGGATCGGCGGATCGCGGTCGTCATCCTGATCGGAGGCGAAGGCCCCGGCGATCGCGGCGAGCAGGTCGGCGGGGGTCACCAGCCCTTCGAAATGGCCATATTCGTCATGGACCAGCGCCACCGGCACTTCCGCCGCGCGCAGCACGCCCAGCACGTCCATCGCATCCATCCGGTCGGTCACCACCGGCGCATCGCGGGTCAGCGCGCGCAGGTCGATCGTCTCGCCCGCGATCAGCGCGGACACCAGATCGCGCGCCTGCACGATGCCGATAATCTCGTCCACCGATCCGCTCGCCACCGGGATCCGGCTGTGCGGCATTTCCGCCAGCCGCATCGCCAGCGTTTCCGGCTCGGCATTCAGGTCGATCCACGCGACGTCGATCCGCGGCGTCATCACCTCGCGCACCGGCCGGTCGGCCAGCCGCACGACGCCGCTGATGATCGCGCGCTCGCTCTCCTCGATCACGCCGGCATTGGAGGCTTCCGCCACGATCAGGTGCAGTTCCTCGGCGGTGACGTGGTTTTCCGATTCTCGGTCCAGCCGCAACAGTCGGAAGATCAGCAGGCTGGTCCCGTCGAGCAGCCAGACGAACGGCGCGGTCGCCCACGCCATGCCGCGCATCACCGGCGCCATCACCACCGCGATCGCTTCCGGCGCGCGCAAGGCGAACTGCTTGGGCACCAGCTCGCCGATGATGAGCGAGACATAGGTGGTCAGCGCGATCACCACCGCAAAGCCCCAGCTTTCCGGCAGACCGATCCGCGCCAGTTGCTGCCCCACCGGCCCGCCCAGGCTCGATCCGGAATAGGCACCCGCCACGATGCCGATCAGCGTGATGCCGATCTGCACCGTCGACAGGAAGCGCCCCGGATCGCCGGTCAGCGCCAAAGCGGTGCGCGCGCCCCGCCGACCGGCCCGCGCCATCGCCTCCAGCTTCGGCTTGCGCGCGGACACGATCGCCAGCTCGGACATCGCGAACACGCCGTTCAGCGCGACAAGCGCCAGGATGATCGCAAGGTCGATCCAGGGGAAGGGGGAAGGGGCGTCGGTCATGGGCGCCTATGCTCTTTGGACGAAAGCTGTCGATCCGACAACAACGCGATCAGCGTCGGTTCAACTTCGTTGGTGGAACAGAGCGGCCGAACCGGGGTTCCCCGGGGCATTCCACGTCAAACAGGGTCAAAGAAAATGCGCCACCTGAAGATCGCCACCGCCGCGATGCTCGCTTTGTCGACCACAGCCTGCATCACGGACCCGAATACGGGTGAGAAGCGCGTCTCCCGCGCGGCGATCGGCGCGGGTCTGGGCAGCCTTGGCGGCCTGCTGGCGGGCGATGTGCTGGGCGGCCGCCGCGACCGGACGGAAAAGATCGTCGGGGCGGGCATCGGCGCGATCGCGGGTGGCGTCGTCGGCGGCTATATGGATCGTCAGGAACAGGCGCTCCGCCGCCAGACCGCGGGCACCGGCGTCGAGGTCCGCCGCGACGGCGACGACCTGCTGCTCAACATTCCGTCGGGCATCACCTTCGATACCAACAGCTACGCCATCCAGCCGCAATTCCGCGCCACGCTGGACAAGGTCGCATCGACCCTGTCCGAATATAACCAGACGATGGTGGACGTGTATGGCCACACCGATTCCACCGGCAGCGACGCCATCAACTTGCCCCTGTCGCGCAATCGCGCGCAGTCGGTGGCGGATTATCTGACGACGCGCGGCGTCCAGTCCGCCCGCCTCGCCACGCGCGGCTTCGGCAGCAGCCAGCCCATCGCCTCGAACGACACGAATGACGGCCGTGCCCAGAATCGCCGCGTCGAAATCAAGATCGTCCCCGTCCGCGACGATCGCAGCTGAACATTCACCTTCGCCCTTCTTCCCCCCGCTCATCCTGAGTAGGGGCTGAGCGCAGTCGAAGACCCGTATCGAAGGACGGCCCAAAGCTCGGGACAAATGCTTCGATACGCGTCCTCGATACGCCCCCGTGGGGCTACTCCGCCACTACTCAGCACGAACGGTTGGGGTGCCAAAGTTGGCGCCCCCATCCCCCCAAGGGGCTTACCCCCGCTTCCCCGCGCGGCTAAGGACCGGCAAACCTTCCGCCGGAGCCGCCGCATGACCAACGACACCCCCCGCTGGACGCTGGTCCTCCATGGCGGCTCCGGATCGATGACCCGCGAAAACCTGTCGGCGGAGGCCGATGCCGCCGGTCGCGCGGGGCTGCACGCCGCGCTGGCCGCCGGCACCGCGATCCTCTCCGCGGGCGGCAGCGCGGTCGATGCGGTCGAAGCCGCGATCCGCGTGCTGGAGGATGATCCCGCCTTCAATGCCGGGCGCGGGTCGGTCTTCACCGCCGAAGGCCAGATCGAATGCGACGCCGCCATCATGGACGGGCGCGATCGCAGCGCGGGCGCGGTCGCCGGCATCACCGCCACCCGCCACCCCGTCAGCCTCGCGCGCACCGTCATGGAACGCAGCCCGCACGTCCTGCTCGCCGGGCGCGGCGCGGATGTGTTTTCGCGTGAACAGGGGCTGGAACAGGCCGATCCCGACTGGTTCGCCATCCCCGAACGCCGCCGGCAACTGGACGAACTGCTCGCCCGGCCCGAAGGCGCGTTCGATGTCGACATGAAATATGGCACGGTCGGCGCGGTGGCGGTGGACGATGCCGGCCATGTCGCCGCCGCCACCTCCACCGGTGGTCTGACCGCGAAGAAATGGGGCCGCATCGGTGATTCCCCGCTGATCGGCGCGGGCACCTATGCCGATGATCGCGCCGCCGCCATTTCCTGCACCGGCGCGGGCGAGTTCTTCATCCGGCTGGGCGTCGCGCATGAAATCGCGGCGCGCGTCCGCCTGTCCGGCTGGTCGATCGAGGAAGCCGCCGATGCGTTGATCGACGAACTGGGCGAGCTGGGCGGCAAGGGCGGCACGATCGTCGTCGGGCCGGACGGGTCGGGCGGCTGGGCGTTCAACACCCCCGGCATGTACCGCGCCATCGCCACGCATGACGCACCGCCGGAAGTCGCGATCTACGGCGACGAATGAACGCCGTCCGCACGCCGCCGGGGCGATATCGTCAGGCGGCGATGCGGCCCTCGGCGAAAAGCCACGCCTCGGCGTCCGCGCGCGTCTCGAACATGGCGGCGTCTTCGCGGATCCTGATGATCCGGTTGGTCTGCATCCGGCCCATCGATCCTTCTCGCACGATCGCCAGCCGAAGCGACTTGTACGGGCTGTGAAGGACGAGATCCTGAAACGCGGCGATCACCTCCTTCGACTGCACCACGCATTCGGAAGTGATGACCAGCAACAGAAACTCACCGGATTTCAGGCCCATCGCCTTCACGGCGCCCTGCTCCTCGCGCGCGAAATGCGCGACATCCGCAACCTCCAGGAAACCGGACATATGGGCATGGACGAGTTTGCGCGGCGGATCTGTCGTGACCGTAATCATGGAGATGCAGAGCCTGAAAGAGGACAGCCCATCATTGATCCGGTCTGCTTGTGATTCGGTTAAGGCGCGTCCTTTCCGCAAGAAAAAATACCGTGGAAACCGGATCTTGGCACCATCCACTCGCCTTTGCCGCACGATCGCGGTAGCGGGTCGCGCATGATCCGCCCGCTCTCCTTCCTCGCCGCGCTGCTCGCGCTGGCGACCGCCGCGCCCGCCTTCGCCTGGTGGGATTATGGCCACCGCACCGTCGCCACCATCGCGCTGGCGGAGGTCACGCCCCGCACCCGCGCGGCGATCCGCCGGCTGATCGCGCAATCGCCCGTCCTGCACACGCCCACCTGCCCGATCCGTTCGATCGAGGAGGCCAGCGTCTGGGCCGATTGCGTCAAGCCGCTCGGCGACCGGTACAGCTATGCCTATGCCTGGCATTACCAGAATGTGGACATCTGCAAGCCGTTCGACCTCAAAACGCCCTGCGCGGACGGCAATTGCGTCTCCGCGCAGATCGAACGCGCCGCGCGCCTGCTGAAGGATCGCAGCCTGCCGACCGTGAACCGGGTGGAGGCCTTCGCCTTCCTCGTCCATTTCGTGGGCGATCTGCACCAGCCGCTCCACGCCGGCGACCGGCATGATCGCGGCGGCAACGACCAGCCCGCCAATTACGGCATCATGGCCGGTCGGCGGAACCTGCATACCGTCTGGGACGGCTTGCTCGCCGATCGGGCGATCTCCACCCCGCCGGGCGGCGCACAGGGCCTCCTGTCCGAAATTCCCGCCGCGGATCGCAAGGCCGTCGCCGCCGGCAGCGTTGCCGACTGGTCGCGCGAAAGCTGGCAGATCGCCCATGCCGCCTACGCCGATCTGCTCGGCGGCGACGGCTGCGGCCCGCAACCCGCCGCCCGCCCCACGCTCACCGCCGATCTGATCGCGCGCGAAATCCCCGTCCTGCGCCGTCAGGTCGCGCGCGGTGGCCTCCGCCTCGCCCAATTGCTGGACGAGGCGCTGGACGACGTTACGCCCGATCCCTCGCGCCTGCCGCGCAAGGCGCGGGGCTGACATGCGCTATTTTCTGGATACCGAATTTAACGGCTTCGGCGGCGACCTCATCAGCGTCGGCCTCGCCGCCGAACATGGCGACGACGATTATTATGTCGTCCTGCCCCTCCCCGACCGGATCGAGGATTGGGTGGCGCGCCATGTCGTCCCCTATCTGCGCAGCGTGCCGCCCATGCTCCACAACGAACTGGACCGCATCGCCGCCGCGCATGACATCGCCGCCTATCTCCGCACCGATCGCGATCCGGTGATCGTCGCCGACTGGCCGGAAGATATCGCGCTCTTCTGCCGCCTGCTGATGCCCGCCGCCACCGACGTCGTCGACCTGCCCGGCCTCCGCTTCGAATATCTCCGCACCCCCGGCTTCTCCACCGCCCGCAACAGCAAGGTGCCGCACAACGCCCTCCACGACGCCCGCGCCCTGCGGGATTTCGTGCTGGGGGGTGAGGGGTAACCCAACACCACCGTTGCTTCCCAGCATCCGACAACCGCTCATGCTGAGTAGCGGCCGAGTAGCCCCGCAGGGGCGTATCGAGGACGCGTATCGAAGTACTGTACCCGTCCTTCGATACGGGCCTTCGACTACGCTCAGTCCCTACTCAGGACGAACGGAGCGGAGCGCCGACCGGGCAGGTGCCACCCGCCGCGCGCCCCCTCAAGCCTCCAGCTCAATGTCCCAATACAACCAGTCCAGCCAGCTCTGGTGCAGATAATGCGGCGGAAAGCTCCGCCCATGTTCCTGCAATTGCCAGGTCGTCGGCCGGATCGGCTGGACATAGAGCGCCATCTTGGCCTGATGCGGCGTGCGCCCGCCCTTCCGCAGGTTGCACGGCGCGCAGGCGGTGGCGACATTCTCCCAGGTCGTGCGTCCGCCCTGCGCGCGCGGAATCACATGGTCGAAGGTCAGGTCGCTCTGCACTCCGCAATATTGGCAGGCGAACCGGTCGCGCAGGAACAGGTTGAACCGCGTGAACGCCGGATGCTGCGACGGCTTCACATATTGCCGCAGCGCGATGACCGACGGCAGCTTCATGACATGGTTGGGGCTGTGCACCTCGCGCTCATACAGGTCGACGATATCGACCCGTTCGAGGAACACCGCCTTGATCGCGGTCTGCCACGGCCACAGGCTCAGCGGATAATAGCTCAACGGCGTATAATCGGCGTTCAGGACGAGGGCGGGGCAGCTATCGGGATGCCGCAACAGATCGGGATGGTTGAGGAGATCGGGATGGTACATCGGTCGACACATGCCTTCCACCAAGGGGGGAGACATGAGGTCACACCGGTCCACCGGTCCCGTCGCACGCGGGGCACAGCGGGCCTTGTGGCCTCACCGTCTCCGTCACCACGACCCTGACGAAAGGTCGTGACCGTGGCATGACACATCGAATGCGATTCAAGGTCAAGCCCCCTTTCGCCGTCCGGCGGCAGACCGTCCGGCGGGGGACGTCTTACCCTACATGCTCACTGGCCGGGCGGCAGGTACGGATTCCTTCGCCCGGTGGACGTCGCACCCTGCCTCGGCTAACCTTTACTTAAATTAAGGGAGGATCGATTGCATGGGTATTGACCATTGGAATCTGCAATTTTTGCTGGAATCCTATAAAATGTGCGGGCCTCTGGGGGATACGCTCCAGATCGGCCGACAGGAATTGCATATCGGTCTCGACGGCTTCGGCTTCGCCGACGAACTTTTCCGCCGCTACGGACATAACATCACCTATGCGCAGGCGCATGGCGGCACACGCTACGCAGACGAGGGACTCCTGCAATTTTTCGGCGCGACCAACATTCGCACCGCCGATGCCTCCGCTTATGAAGGTGCGGAGATCGTCCACGACTTCAACAATCCCGTCCCGCTGTCGCTGCATCAGCAATTTGACACGGTCTTCGACGCCGGATCGCTCGAACATATCTTCAACGTGCCCTGCGCGGTCGGGAACGAGATGAACATGGTCCGCGTCGGTGGTCGGCTGCTGTCCACCTTGCCTGCCAATAACTGGCTGGGGCATGGCTTCTACCAGTTCAGCCAGGAATTCCCGTTCCGTGTGTTCACGCCCAGCAATGGGTTCGCGGTCCTGCGCGCCTATTTTTCGGGCATGGCGGACAATCACGAACTGCACGTCATTGACGACCTTGCCCGTCGCGCCGGTGGGGAAATCGGCGTCACCGGCGGGCAGAATGGCCTGATGGTCATCGCCCCGAAATCGGCGCATGTCCCGCTGTTCCGCCGTTGGCCGCAACAGGGCGATTACTGGTCGGAATGGGAAAAGCATGGCGACGCCAGCGACACGCCGGCTGCCAGTGAAGTCGGCCCGGCCCCCGCCGAAGGCCTGATTGCGCGAACCGCGCGCAAGCTCGGTCTGGTCGGCTAGACGGCTGCGTCGGCTGCAAAGGATCGAGCGCGCGGGCGCTCCTCCTTCGCTAAGGGGGCGGGCATGTCGTTCACCACGCGCTTCGCCCCCAGCCCCACCGGCCGCCTCCATCGCGGCCACGCCGCCTCGGCCATCCGCGCGCATGATCTGGCGCGTACTCAGGGCGGCCGCTTCCTGCTGCGGATCGAGGATATCGATGCCGGCCGCAGCCGCCCCGAACATATCGACACGATCCTGACCGATCTGGAATGGCTCGGTCTGCAATGGGATGGCCCCGTCCTCCGCCAGTCCACCCGCCTCCCCGCCTATGCCGCCGCGCTGGACCGGCTCCGGCAGCATGATCTTCTCTATCCCTGCACCTGCACCCGTGCGGAGATCGCCGCCGAAATCGCCGCCAGCGCCACCGCGCCGCATGGGTCGGCGCCCGTCTATCCCGGAATTTGCCGCACGCGCCCGCCCGATCCCGCGCGCGCCGCGGCATGGCGGCTGCGCATGGACCGCGCCGTCGCGCTGGCCGGTCCGCTCACATGGCAGGACGCCACCGCCGGCACGATCGCCGCCATACCGCAGGATCAGGGAGATATCGTCCTTGCCCGTCGCGATGCCCCCGCTTCCTATCATCTCGCCGTCACCGTCGATGATGCGGCGCAGGGCATCACCGATATCGTGCGCGGGGTCGACCTGTTCGACGCCACCCATATCCACCGGCTGCTACAGGCGCTGCTCGGCCTGCCGACGCCGCTCTACCACCACCATCCGCTCACCCTCGGCCCCGATGGCCGTCGTCTCGCCAAGCGCGACGGCGCGCCCGCGCTCGCCGATCTGCGCGCATCGGGCGTCGACGGCCGCGCGCTGGCGGACGATATCCGTAGGACATTCGGTCCATTGGCAATCCCCTGATGAAGGCGTACCTTTGTCGCCATGCAGACTTTCCTCATCATCCTGATCGTGGTCGCTGCGATCGGCGCGCTCGTCTCGCTCGTGCGCGGCATCGTGATCTTCCTGAAGACCAGCCAGGCGGATCTCACGGGCACCGGCCCCAACGTCTCCGGACTGCGCCAGAACAAGATGATGTGGCGAAGGATCCAGTTTCAGGCGGGCGCGATCATCCTCGTCATGCTGTTCCTGCTGCTCAGCCGCCCGGACTGACCCATGGTCCGCCTGACGAAAATCTACACCCGCACCGGCGATGGCGGCGAAACCGGCCTCGTCGATGGATCGCGCATCCCCAAATCGGATGCGCGGCTCGACGCGATGGGCGATGTCGACGAAGCCAACAGCGCCATCGGCGTCGCGCTGACGCATAGGCTGAGTGACGATGCCCGCTCCATGCTCGGCCGCATCCAGAATGAATTGTTCGATCTCGGTGCCGATCTCGCCACCCCCGGACAGGATTTCACCCCGTCCGAGATGACGCTGCGCATCGTCCCCGAACAGGTCGCGCGGCTGGAACGGGAAATCGACGCGATGAACGCGGCGCTCGCCCCGTTGCGCAGCTTCATCCTCCCCGCCGGCCACCCCGCCGCCGCCGCACTCCATCTCGCCCGCGCCATCACCCGCCGCGCCGAACGCGCCTGCGTCACCGCCGATGGCACGGTCGGCCTCAACCCGGTCGCCTTGGCCTATGTGAACCGCCTGTCCGACCATCTCTTCGTCCTCGCCCGACTGGTGAACCACGACGCCGATGGCGACGTCCTGTGGCAACCCGGCGCGACACGGTAAGCGCTGCAACGACCAATCCATACCGGCGGGAACGATGTCACGACGCCTCAGGATGAACGCACTACGAAGCGACTGCGCGATACATCCTCCCCAACCCGTTCACCCTGAGTAGGGACTGAGCGCAGTCGAAGGCCCGTATCGAAGGGCGTGTGCCGTGCTTCGATACGCGTCCTCGATACGCCCCTGCGGGGCTACTCGGTCGCTACTCAGCATGAACGGTTGTTGCAAAGCGACCTCCCCGACCCGCAACCAATCCGCCCCTCGCCGGTTCTTGCACGGTATAAATTTCGGGGCGGGACAAAGCAGATGGCAGCACGCGCGGATCTTTCCGCTCCGGATCCGCTGTTGCGCGCACTGGCCGATTGCCGCGCGCTGACCGTCGCATTGACCGCACCGCTGTCAGACGCGGATGCCACCGTGCAATCGATGCCCGACGCGTCCCCGGCCAAATGGCATCTCGCGCATACGACATGGTTTCTCGAAACCTTCGTGCTGCGCGATCATGTCCCCGGCTATGCCGCGTTCGACCCCTCCTTCGCCTATCTGTTCAACAGCTATTACGAAGCCGAAGGCGCACGCCACAGTCGCACTGCGCGCGGCCTGCTCACCCGGCCGGCGCTGGACCGAATCCTCGCCTGGCGCGCGCATGTCGACGCCGCCGTCGCCGTCGCCATGCCATCGCTGGGCGAAGATGCCCGTGCGCTCATCACCCTCGGCATCCATCACGAACAGCAGCATCAGGAGCTGCTCCAGACCGACATCCTGCATCTGTTCGCGCAAAACCCATTAGCGCCCGCGTTGTGGGATCATCCCCGCACCGCCCCCGCTGCTTTGCCAGATCCGATCCGCTGGATCACCGGCCGCACCGGCATCGTCCAGATCGGCCATGACGGCACCGGCTTCGCCTTCGATTGCGAAGGTCCGCGTCATGACGTGCTGCTCCACCCCCATGCGCTGGCCGATCGTCCGGTCACCAATGCCGAATGGCTGCACTTCATTGCGGACGGCGGTTATGAGCGCCCCGATCACTGGCTGTCCGACGGCTGGGCGTGGGTGAAGGCGGAAGGGATCATCGGCCCGCTGCACTGGCGTCGCGTCGGGACCGAATGGCATGGCTTCGCGCTGGACGGGCTGCATCCGCTCCACCCCGCAGCGCCGGTGACCCATATCAGCCATTATGAGGCTGATGCCTATGCCCGCTGGGCCGGCGCGCGCCTGCCGACCGAACCCGAATGGGAATCCGCCGCGCAGGATCATGATCCGCTGTCCGGCAACCAGCTCGATACCGCCGGCCCCGTCCGGCCGCGCGCCACACCGGTGGGTGACGGGCTGCGCGGCCTGTTCGGCGATGTGTGGGAATGGACCGGATCGGCCTATCTCCCCTATCCCGGTTTCCGTACCGCCCCCGGCGCGGTCGGCGAATATAATGGCAAGTTCATGTCCGGTCAGTCGGTGCTGAAGGGCGGCAGCTGCGCCACCCCGCGCGGCCATGTCCGCGCCTCCTACCGCAATTTCTTCTATCCCCACCAACGCTGGCAATTCACCGGCGTGCGGCTGGCAAAGGATCTGTGATGATCGACCTGGCCGACCCCCTTCCCGCCACGCTGCACGATCGCCCGGCGGCCGATCCCGCCTTCCGCGCCGATGTGCTCGCCGGCCTCGCCGCGCGCCCGCGCGCCATCCCCGCGCGCTGGTTCTATGACCGCGAAGGATCGGAACTGTTCGAACGCATCACCGACCTGCCCGAATATTACCCCACCCGCGTCGAAACCGCGCTGCTGCGCCGCCATGCCGACGATGTCGCGCGACTGGTCGGCCCCGGTCGCGCCGTGGTGGAATTCGGCTCCGGCTCCTCCACCAAGACGCCGCATCTGCTCGCCGCGGTCGAACCCGCCGCCTATGTGCCGATCGACATTTCGGGGGACTTCCTCCGCGAATCCGCCGCCGCACTGGCGCAGGACTTTCCGAAACTCCCGATCGTGCCGGTCGAGGCGGATTTCATGCACCCGATCGCCACGCCCGAACGGATCGCCGGCCTCCCCCGCCTCGGCTTCTTCCCCGGTTCCACGATCGGCAACATGGTCGCGCGCACCGCGGTCAACCTGCTGCGCGCCATGGTCCAGACGCTGGGCGAGGGATCGATGCTATTGATCGGCATGGACCGGGTGAAGTCCCCCGGCATCCTCGTCCCCGCCTATGACGATGCGCAGGGCGTCACGGCCGCCTTCAACCGCAACCTCCTCCACCGCATCAATCGCGATCTGGATGCGGATATCCCGGTCGATGCCTTCCGCCACAAGGCGGTGTGGAACGACGCCCATGCCCGCATCGAAATGCATCTCGAAGCGACGCGCGACGTGGCCTTCACCGTCGTCGGCGAACGCTTCATGCTCGCGGCCGGCGAAACCATCCACACCGAAAACAGCCACAAATATGGCCCGCGCGACGCCCGCGTCCTGCTCCGTGCGGGCGCATGGGAACCCATCGCCGAATGGACCGACCCGGACGACCAGTTCGCGCTCATCCTCGCCGAAGCCCGCCCCGCCGGCATCGCACCCTGACGCCCGGCCCGGATCGCTAGAACGGGATGACCCAGGCTGAGCCGTCCATCCCGAGCGCAGTCGAGGGACTGGCCGAGCGAAGCCGAGGACGCCGGCCTTCGCGCTTTTCGACGTGGCTCGAAAGAATCTCTCGACTGTAGCGAAGCAATCTGTTCCGAACCTCTGTTAGCGGACCGCCAAAGCGCCGGAATGAACCAGTCAGCTTATAGTATGATGATATCGAATCGATCCGTTCGTCCTGAGTAGCCATTGAGCTTGTCGAAATGGCGTATCGAAGGACTGTGCGCGGCAGGTACTTCGATACGGGTCTTCGACAGGCTCAGCCCCTACTCAGCACGAACGGCTCTATCTTACGTCGTCACGCTCCAAGGTCGTCATGCCCTAACCCAAGGCCCGAAGCCACAGGCACGGTGTCCGATCTTCCGGATCCGGAATGTCATCGGGGATGAAGGCGAATCGAAGCCAATCGAAACTGCGTCCAGCATCGCGGTATCAGGCGTGATCGACTGCCCCGGCAAACGGCACAGCGTCATCCCAAAACCATGGCCCGATCAGCCCTTGGTCACGCTCATCGTGCCCAGCGGCAGCGCCACGATCTTCTTGTCCGCTTCCTTCTTCGGCTTGCGGACTTCCTTGTTACTCTTCTTCTGACCCTTGGCCATGTTCGTTCTCCGCTTCGGAAATCAGCGCTGGCGCATCGCGCTGGCGGCGGCGGCGCGCTTGGCGGCTTCGACGCGGGCGGGCACGCGGGCTTCGGCGCGGGCTTCGGCTTCGCCGACATTGGCGACCAGCTTGCGATAGATGCTGTAGGCGCGGCGGTGGAAGGCGCGGTCCCGCTCGCTGGTAGCGGCTTCTGCGGCAGCGAGGCTTTCGGCGGCTTTCGCGCTATAATCTTCTACGGTGCTCATCGCGCTGCTCCCATGCCGAGCGGGAGCGCAAACCGTCTCTCAGTCGTCGGATGCCGGCGATTACGCTGCGACGATGGGCTTAACCTAGCGCATGATCCACGAACAAGCGAGGGCTGATCTTATCGGCTGTTCGACGGCCCCGAACCGAACAGAGATCAGGAAAGGGGCGGCGCATCGGCACCACCCCCCCCTTGCCCGGTTCAGGCCGCCAGTTTGCGCAGCACGTACTGGAGGATGCCGCCGTTCAGAAAATATTCCAGCTCGTTGACGGTATCGATCCGGCACCGCGCCTGGAAGGTGGAGGTGCGGCCATCGGCATGGCCAACGTTCACCGTCACCTGCTGACGCGGACGCAGGCCGGCCACATCGGCGACCGAGAAGGTCTCCGTCCCGTCGAAGCCCAGCGTCTCGCGGCTTTCGCCCTCGGCGAACTGGAGCGGCAGGATGCCCATGCCGACGAGGTTCGAACGGTGGATCCGCTCGAAGCTCTCCGCCACGACCATGCGCACGCCCAGCAGCATCGTGCCCTTCGCCGCCCAGTCGCGCGACGAACCCGTGCCATATTCCTTGCCCGCCAGCACGACGAGCGGCGTGCCGTCTTCCTTGTACCGCATCGCCGCGTCGTAGATCGCCATCGTCTCGCCGGTCGGGATGTAGCGGGTGACGCCGCCTTCGATGCCCGGCGTCATCTGGTTCTTGATGCGGATATTGGCGAAGGTGCCGCGCATCATGATCTGATGGTTGCCGCGGCGCGCGCCATAGCTGTTGAAATCGGCGCGGCTGACCTGATGCTCCGACAGATATTTGCCGGCCGGGCTGTCCGCCTTGATCGAACCGGCCGGGCTGATGTGGTCGGTGGTGATCGAGTCGGCGAAGATCGCCAGCGGACGCGCATCGACGATGTCGGCGATCGGGGCCGGCGTCATCGACATGCCTTCGAAATAAGGTGGGTTCTGGACATAGGTGGAGCCGGCGGCCCAGCCATAGGTGTCCGATCCCTCGACCGCGATCCCCTGCCAATGCGCGTCACCCAGGAAGACGTTGGCATAGCGCGAGCGATACATGTCGCTGTCGATGTAGGAGGTCACCATTTCGGTGACTTCCTGGTTGGTCGGCCACACGTCGCGCAGATAGACGTCCTGCCCGTCCTTGCCCTGGCCCAGCGGGGTCTTGGTGATGTCCTCGCGCACCGTGCCCTTCAGCGCATAAGCGACGACCAGCGGCGGCGATGCGAGGAAGTTGGCGCGCACGTCGGGCGACACGCGGCCTTCGAAATTGCGGTTGCCGGACAGGACGGACGCGGCAACGAGATCATTCTCGTTGATCGCCTTGGAAACGGGGGCCGGCAGCGGACCGGAATTGCCGATGCAGGTGGTGCAGCCATAGCCGACGAGGTTGAACCCGATCGCATCCAGATCGGCGCTGAGGCCGGCCTTGTCGAGATAGTCGGTCACGACCTGCGAACCGGGGGCGAGCGAGGTCTTCACCCACGGCTTCGGCTTCAGGCCCAGCGCATGGGCCTTGCGCGCCACCAGACCGGCGGCGATCAGGACGTTCGGGTTGGACGTGTTGGTGCAGCTCGTGATCGCGGCGATCACCACGTCGCCATGGCCGAGATCATGGCCGGCGCGGTCGCCATCGGCATCCACCGCCACGCGCACGTCGCTGTCGCCCGACTTCTTGTAGCCGCCCGACAGTTCAGTGTTGAAATTCTCGTCCACCTTGTCGAGCAACACGCGGTCCTGCGGACGCTTCGGCCCTGCCAGCGACGGCAGCACGCCCGACATGTCGAGTTCCAGCGAATCGGTGAAGATCGGGTCGAGCGCATTGGCATCGCGCCAGAAACCCTGCGCCTTGGCATAGGCTTCGACCAATGCGATCTGGTCGTCCTCGCGGCCGGTCAGGCGGAGATAGGTAAGCGTCGCGTCATCGACCGGGAAGAAGCCGCAGGTCGCGCCATATTCCGGCGCCATGTTGGCGATGGTCGCGCGATCGGCAAGGCTGAGCGCATCGAGGCCGGGGCCGTAAAATTCGACGAAGCGGCCGACCACGCCCTTGGCGCGCAGCATCTGCGTGACGGTCAGCACCAGATCGGTCGCGGTGATGCCTTCGGCCAGCGTGCCGGTCAGCTTGAAGCCGACCACTTCGGGGATCAGCATCGACACGGGCTGCCCCAGCATCGCGGCCTCCGCCTCGATCCCGCCGACGCCCCAGCCCAGCACGCCGAGGCCGTTGACCATCGTCGTGTGGCTGTCCGTGCCGACCAGCGTGTCCGGATAGGCGACGGTTTCGCCGTTCACGTCCACCGACGTCCACACCGTCTGCGCCAGATTTTCGAGGTTCACCTGATGGCAGATGCCCGTGCCCGGGGGCACGACCTTGAAATTGTCGAGCGCCTTCGAACCCCAGCGGAGGAATTCATAACGTTCGATGTTGCGCTGATATTCCAGCTCCACATTGGCTTCGGCGGCCTTGGGCGTGCCGAATTCGTCGACCATCACCGAGTGATCGATGACCAGATGCACCGGAACCTGCGGATTGATCTTCTGCGCGTCGCCACCCAGCGCGTTCATCGCATCGCGCATCGCCGCCAGATCGACCACGCAGGGGACGCCCGTGAAATCCTGCATCAGCACACGCGCGGGGCGATACTGGATCTCGCGTTCCGACGTCTTGTCGGTCAGCCACTGCACCATCGCCTTCAGATCGTCGATCGTGACGGTCTTGCCGTCTTCGAATCGCAGGAGATTTTCCAGCAGCACCTTCATCGAGAAAGGCAGGCGCGACACATCGCCCAGTTGCTCCGCCGCCTTCGGGATCGAATAATAAGAGACGGTTTTACCCCCGACCTCCAACGTGGTCCGGGTGCCGAGCGTGTCCTGGCCGATGGCGGTCATGGGAATGTCCCTCATGTTGCGGATGCGAAGTTTGTGGGGCGCATAGCAAGGGGGCGCGCTTTGGGGAAGGGCGGGCCGGATGCCGTCCAGCGTTGTCAGGCCGCGGCGCTGGCCCACCGCGGCGTCCGGCCCCCGTCGTTCCGCAGATGCGCGATGAACCCGTCCGTGGACGACCGCAGCGACCGCGCGCTGCCCGACAATTTCGCCGCCGCCTCGCGCACGTCGAGCGAGAGCGCACCTGCCGCCCCGGCGGCGGTCGCGACATGGCCGGTGCGCCGCTCGATCCCCTCGGCATCGTCCGCCGCATCGCGTGCATTGTCGCGGATCGCGGTCGCGGTGCCGCGTTGCGCTGCCACCGCCTGCGCGATCGTGGTCGCGGCCCCCGCCAGTTCCTCCACCGCGGTCGATGCCTCGTGCAGATGGCCCGCCGCCAGATCGACCCCCTGATGGATCGCGCGGACCAGCCCCTCGATCTGCACGGTCGCCTCCGCCGTCTGCGCCGCCAGATCCTTCACCTCCTGCGCGACCACCGCAAATCCCAGCCCGGCATCGCCCGCCCGCACCGCCTCGATCGTGGCGTTCAGCGCCAGCAGACTGGTATGCGCGGCGATATTCTGGATGGTCTCCAGAAAGCGTTCAATGTCGCGCGTCCGCTCGGACAGGGTCCGCACCGCATCCGCGCTGCGGGTGGTGCCGGCATGGGCGATCGCACCGAGCGCGCTTTGCTGGTCCGCGCTTACCGCGACATCGCCGATCGATCGCATCAGCGCGCCAATCCCTTCGGCCACGTCATGCACCGAAAGCGAGGCGGCCGCCGCGCTGCGCAACACCGCCGACGCCTGCTGCCCCGCATCGCCCGACAAGCTGTTCAGATCCCCGGCGGAATGCGCAAGCTGCCCCGCCGCCGCCTCCACGGACAACACGATCTGCGCCACCGATGTCTCGAAGATCCGGGCCAGCGCCAGCACTTCGGCGCGGTTGCGTTCCTCCGCCTGCCGTTCGTCCGCCTGATGCCGCTGCCGCGCCGCCGCCGCGCGTGCATCCGCCGCCTGCGCCGCCGCCAGCGCCGCCACCGCCTGTTCATGATGCGCGGTCGCCAGCGCCGCCAGCCGCGCGCTTTCGGCGCTGTCCGTCTCCTGCTGGCGCAGCAACGCCGCCATCCGCGCCGCGACATAGGACAGCATCCCGCATTGCAACGCCACCGCCAGCCCGTGCAGCACCACGCGGCCGACATTGGCGCGGCTGGCGAAGACCCAGCCCGGCGCCAGGATCATCAAGGACAGATGGTGGAGCAGGATCAGCACCGATCCCAGCAGGATCGGCCGCCAGTCGCACAGCATCGTCAGCGCGGCGAGCGCGACGAAGAAATACATATGCCCGTCCATCTGCCACGCATGGCCCGCCAGCAGGAAGACCATCAGCGCCGGATGGACCGCCGCCAGCGTCCCCATCGAAAGCCGCGCTGTAGGGTCATGGCGATGGCCCAGCGCGGCCAGCGTCGGCAGAAGATTGACGAGGCACGCCACCCCGAAGACCGGCCCCACGCCGGACGCCCCCACCACCCCCGCCAGCAGCAGCAAACCCAGCGCGCTCGACCAGCCATAGACCACCATCAGCAGGACGCCGCGCTGGCGCAGCGCATCCAGCCCCGAGACTTGCTTCGGCGGCGCGCCCTGCTTGTCCGGAGCGGCGGAAATGGCCGTGATTCCCCGGAGCAAGTCCTTGCCGCGAAATATGAATTCGAGTCCCGCGATCATGACCCCGCTATCGTCCGACAAGGTTGCCAACCCGTAAAGCATGGGCGGCGGAACCGATGTCCCGGCAGGATCGCTCGATCATGGTTCAGCGGTGGTTCAACGGCTTGGCGCCAGACCGCTGTCATAACAGAATCAGATGCTGGAGCAGGACATGCGCTTTTCTCCAAAATGGATCGCGACCGCCGCGCTCGCCGCCGCCTCGCTCGCACTCGGCGGCTGCGCCTATGACGATTATGGCTATGGCGGCGTCAATGTCGGCTATGGCGTGGCGGGCGGTTATGGTGGCTATGACGACGGCTATTATGGCTATCCGGGCGCGGCCTATGGCTATCCCGCTTATGCGGGCTATGGCTCCGGCTGGTATAATGATTTCTACTATCCCGGCTCCGGCTATTATGTGTTCGATCGCGGCGGTCGCCGATCGCGCTGGAATGACGGCCAGCGCCGTTATTGGCAGCAACGTAACGCCACGCAGTTGCGCCGGGTGTGGCGCGGCGATGTGCGGCCCGGCGTGCCGGGGCGCGATGACGGACCGGGCCGCGGCTATGGCCGCGGCCGCGTTGACCGTCCGGGCATCGTGACGCGCGATCCGAACTGGCAGAACCGCCCCGGCGGACGACCGGACTTCCGCCAGGACGGACGCCGCGACCGCCCCGTCTTCCGCGATCCCGGCCGTCCGGCACCAGGCATCGGCGCCGGCGGCGGTCGCCGCGGCAATGGCGGTGGCGGACTGGTCGAACGGTTGCAACGTCGCGTGGAACGCCAGCGCTAGACGGTAATGATTCCCGGTTCCGTTTGGTTCGAGCCTGTCGAGGACCCCGCCCAGCGTTCTCGACAAGTTCGAACCAAACGGCGTCGGGACGCTGGATCAAGGTCAAGTCATCAAGCTTTAAGTCCGTTGTAGGAACCGCTTATCCCGAGCGCAGTCGAGAGACCGGCCGAGTGAAGTCGAGGCCATGAGCCTTATCGACGGGATGGACGGCAGCCTCAAATGGATGACGTCACCCCATTCAAGACCGAACGGCCCCGCTCCGAAGCTCAACCGCCCGGCCGCATTCGGGCCGGCGGCAGCGCATTGCAGATGTCGAGCGCGCCCGCCGGATGCCGGAAAAAGTCATCCTGCCGGTTCGCCCGCACCCGGATCCAGTCGGTGAAGGTCGCGCTGTCGCTGTCCATCAGCTCCCAGTGCGGTCGCTCCGCCGCCGGCAGGTCACTGGCCAGCCGCACGCGGAGAATGCCCGTCCGCTGCGCAGGATCGGTATAGAAACCCAGATCCCCCGTGCCGCGCGGCAGCGCCGACAGCGCTTCCATCCCCATCAGGACGCGACCGACGATCGCCACATTGCGGTCGAGATGCCGCGGCGCAGTGCCGATATTGGTGTAGAGTTCGGCCCCCGTCCCCGTATCCGGGGCCATGTTGCGCCCCACGCCGACCATGCCATAGCAATGCGGCAACCAGGCCCGCGCCCCGTCCCGCGCGACCGGCCAGCCCCCGACATGCCCGACCGCCGCCGCATAGGCATCGCGATACGGCAAGGCGCGGAACCGCAACCCCGCCGCCGGCCGGTCATAATCCCCCGCCGGTGCCGTGATGCCGGGCGGCAGCGGCTTGGCCTCGGTGGCATCCCCCCATTGCGTGACATAATTGTCCTGCACCCGGTTGATGCTGGTCCCATCCCACCAGTGCGCCCGCGCCAGCGCGACGATATTGGCGACATGCGGCCCCGCGAAATCGGGCGACAACGCGATCAGCACGCGCCCCCCACCCGCCAGCTCCATGACGAGCAACCGGTCGTCCCGCACAGCGATCCACGCCGAAGCCGGCGCCGCCGCCACGACCCCCGCCGGCGTCCGCGCCGCGACGGGCGCAGGCGCAGGCACCGGCAGAGCCACAGGCGGCGCGACGGATGTTGTGGAACCGGCCTGCAGAAGCAGCGCCGCGGCGAGGGCGGGAAAGAGCAGCATGGAAAAGCATGTCGCACAGCAAAGACGCTTGCGAAACCCATCCCCAACCGATAGGGCGCGCTCTTCCAGGAACGCGGAGCGGTGGCCGAGTGGTCGATGGCGCACGCCTGGAAAGTGTGTAAGGGTTAATAGCCCTTCGAGGGTTCGAATCCCTCCCGCTCCGCCAGTATTTTTCCGTAATGCGTTGATTTTTTAGGCTGTAGTGACGATTTAATCATTTGAGCCAAGCATGATGCTGGCGAGTTTGTCGTAGCGGGTTGCGATGCGTCGCCATTGTTTGAGCCGGGCGAAGAAGCCTTCGATGCCCCATCGTTGTTTGTAGGCGATCCGGTCATAGTGGCGCTGATGTTTGCGGTGCCGGCGTGGCGGTATGACAGGTTCACCGCCCTGCGCGCGGATCAGATC
>Ga0265797_10000197_pt1 | contig 118047 bp, 119 predicted proteins | sample P2T30metagenome_FD_192433 | JGI IMG/M metagenome (GOLD analysis project Ga0265797, IMG submission 192433) | Plant litter microbial communities from East Loma Ridge, Irvine, California - P2 T30 | ecosystem: Environmental > Terrestrial > Plant litter > Unclassified | place: USA: California... | reverse complement strand
TGCGCGGCATTAGCGCAAACCTGGCTGCCGCATCCCTGCGGCAGACACCCGGCTAATGTGCTCCGTGGTGCCACCCGTTAAATTCAGTGCTGTTGGTGGGCCTGGCGTTCACACAGGTCAAAACCAGATTTGATGCTGGTTTTGGTTTTGGTTTTGGTTTTGGTTTTGGTTTTGGTTTTGGTTTTGGACCTGGACCTGGACCTGGACCTGGACCTGGACCTGGACCTGGACGTTGGTTTTCTGTAACAGGCAACACCAACGCTGTGGGGAAGGGTGAGGGGGCTGATAAGCAAAAGCTAAGCGGCATGGACGCCGCTTCGCAGCCCCCAGGGAGGGGTTCACGGCGTTTTTGTGTTCAGCCCCCTCTCCCTGACCAGGCTACTGACCCTTCAGACGACATGCTTTTTAATTCAGTACCCCATTCACCCTGACCTGGCTACTAGCCCCTCAGACGACATGCTTTTTAATTCAGTACCCCATTCACCCTGACCAGGCTACTGACCCCTCAGACGACATGCTTTTTAATTCAGTACCCCATTCACCCTGACCTGGCTACTGGCCCCTCAGACGACATGCTTTTTAATTCAGTACCCCATTCACCCTGACTTGGCTACTGACCCTTCAGACGACATGTTTTTTAATTCAGTCCCTCATTCACCCTGACCAGGCTACTGACCCTTCAGACGACATGCTTTTTAATTCAGTACCCCATTCACCCTGGCCTGGCTACTGACCCCTCAGACGGCACGCTTTTCAATTCAGCATCCTCTTCTGCCTGTTCAGGCCAGCTCTCCCCGCATACCCCGTGAAAGCCGGTCACTTCCGTTCCCATTAACGCTGCATTTTTGACTTGCAATTAAGACACTTCTGGAGATAATCGCAATCCGAATAATAATGATTATCACTTGTATTAATTTTTCAGGGAATTGTAATGGCGACCCCCTCTTCACATCAGAATGGTTTTAAATTAACGCTACTGGCTGCCCTTATTGGAGCCGTGACTGCGCCAGCCTGGGCAGCGAACAGTGACGGCACTGCCGCGAAAAAAGCGGAAAATCCCGAAGACACCATGACCGTAGTGGCTACGCCGGATGAGAACTTCAAAGCTGGCGGTGACCAACTGGTTCCTGCTTATCTGGATGGACAGGTTGCTAACGGTGGACGGTTGGGCATGCTGGGCGAACAGGAAGCCAAAAACGTGCCGTTTAACGTAATTGGCTACACCTCTAAAATGATTCAGGATCAGCAGGCTACAACACTGAAAGATGTGGTAGCCAATGATGCATCAGTACAAAACGTGCAGGGCTACGGTAACTTTGCGGAAACTTATCGCATCCGTGGGTTTGACCTGGATGGCGATGATATGACGCTGGGTGGATTACCGGGCGTAATGCCTCGTCAGGTTGTCTCCACGCAAATGATCGATCGTGTTGAAGTCTTTAAAGGCTCGAATGCTTTAATCAACGGTTCCGCCTCTTCTGGCGTCGGTGGCATGATCAACCTTGAACCTAAGCATGCTGAAGAGATACCGCTGACGCGCCTGGGAGTGGATTACACCTCTTCCTCGCAGGTGGGAACCACGCTGGATACGGGTCGCCGCTTTGGCGATAACAATCAGTGGGGCGTCAGGGTTAACCTGATGCATCGTGAAGGCGAAACGGCAGTAGACAATGAAAAACGCCGGGCCACCCTTGCCTCATTAGGCCTGGATTATCGCGGCGAAAAACTGCGAACCTCGCTGGATCTGGGTTATCAAAAACAGGCTTACCACGGCGGAAAACTGGGCGTAAACATCAGCGGGGTGGACTTCATACCGGAAGTTCCTCGCGCTACCAGCAACTACAGCCAGGATTGGGTCTACAGCGATCTGGAAAGCGAATTCGGCATGGCGCGTGCCGAATATGATATCACTCCGGAGTGGACAATCTATGGCGCAACGGGTGGGCAGCACTCCCATGAAACGGGCGCTTACGCCTCCCCGAAACTCACCGATGCAGACGGCTCAGCCACCATTGGACGCATGGACACCAACAAAATTGTTGATGCCTTCAGCGGCATGGCGGGGATCCGCGGTAAATTCGACACGGGCGTGGTCAGCCACAGCGTTAATGTTGGTTATGCCGCTCAGACCAAACGCGAAAAAACCGCTTATGGTATGGCGCTGACTCCTTCAGCCACCAATATCTACGACACCACGGCGGTAGCGGCTCCGGCTAACACCTTCTTCGGCGGCGACCTTGACGACCCGCGTCCAACCAGCCGTATCCGCACGGAAGGTTTGCTGCTTTCCGATACGCTGGGCTTTGTTGATGACAAAATCCTGTTAACCGTTGGCGCGCGCCATCAGAAAGTTGTGGTGCGCAACTATGCCTACGGCACGGCAGCTGAGGACACGGATGCACGCTTTACCCAGTCTCGCTGGACGCCCGGCTATGGCCTGGTGGTAAAACCCTGGGAAACCGTCTCGTTCTATGCGAACCATATCGAGGCCTTACAGCCCGGCGAAACTGCCTCTACGGGGGCGGTTAATGTCGGACAAGTCACCGGGATTTCACTCTCTAAACAGAACGAAATCGGTATGAAAGTCGATTACGGTAATATTGGCGGATCGCTGGCGCTGTTTGAAATCAAAAAGCCGAAAGGCATTATCAACCAGCAAACGAATGTTTTTGGCCTGTATGGTGAACAGCGTAACCGCGGCGTTGAGCTGAACGTCTTCGGCGAGCCTCTCTATGGCGTGCGGTTAAACGGCAGCGCAACCTGGCTTGATCCTGAGATGAGTAAAACAGAAGAGGGCACCTATGACGGCAAAAAAGCTGTCGGCGTGGCGAATTTCTACACCGTGCTGAGTGCGGAGTATGATATCAAACCCGTGGAAGGCCTGACGGCGCTGGCTCGGCTGACCCACTCCGGCTCGCAGTATGCTAACGAAGCGAATACGAAAAAGCTCGACAGCTATACCACGCTGGATCTGGGTATGCGTTACCGGATGAAAATGCAGCAGAATGAGCTGACCTGGCGTCTGGCTGTGGAAAACGTCACCAACGAAAAGTACTGGTCGGGGGTGGAGAGCTATGGCACCTACATCTATCAGGGAGATCCGCGTGAGTTAAAGCTTTCGCTCTCTTACGATTTCTGATCCTCTGGGGCCGCAGCAGCGGCCCGTTTTATTACCCGAAATATATACGTCAGAATAGCGACATAAGCCGGTTCAACGGCTGAATTTACGCGCTTAAGTCTGGCCTTCTGCGAAAAATCTTTATTTCCGGCTTCTCAACAGACTAACCATTTTATCAGGGTCAGACTGTGCTATAGTACAGTCTTCCTGATATCAGGGGAGAGGGAATGGATTGACAGGGAAAGGTCAAAGCAAAAATATTGCTTCGATATTTTTGTAATCCCCTGAATAGATTATGGATCATCCGGTTTCGCCCAGTGAAGGCGAACCTATAAAATATACTGGCTTCTGACAAGGGACGTTTGGCCAGCAGATGATGATAAAAAATGAACAACCGTTCTGAACACGATTTTCCTGAAGAGCCTCATCTGTCGCTGGACGATGCGCAGTTCGCTATCGTTGCTCTCGCCCTCACGTCGTTTACGCTGATCGTCTTTGTGTTGATCATCACCTTGTGGATGACCTGACCTACCGCCTGCACACGTTTAAGATGGCCTTCACTCAGGAGTGGATTCAGAGGGTGAGGGCCGATCGGCCTGCTTCATCTTGATTAACTGACTGCGGATCTCAAGGGCATAGGGTTCATAAATCGTTCTGTTACCGTTAGCATCGGGCAGACCAAACAGGCCGCCGGGTGAACGCCGCGCGTCCGCCCAGGCAGGGTAGTCAACGGCTGGGAACAGAGAGATACCCTCCACCTGCACGCTGTTATCCAGTGCCGCGCTCGTTTGCTCTACGACATATTTCAGCCAGGGCACGCGCTTGTCACCCTCGGCACCCGTTTCCGCAATCAGCAAGGGGCGCTGGTAACGCTGCCAAATCTCCTCCAGTAAAGAGGAGAGTGAACGATATTCGGGCTGATGCGGCTCAAGCGGTTCACCCGTGATATACCACTGATTATCGGGATACCAGGTCACCCCTACAACATCGAACAGGGAAAGATCGCCCCCTAATTCCGGTTGCAGACGGCCACAAAGCATATCCCACGCTTCAAACTGCGCCTCGTGTTGCTGACGGGCATTCTGCTGGCTGGCGTCCGAGCGCTCTGCTGTCGCTACATGAACCAGCGGATCGGTCAGCACAAATTTTGCCGCTGGCAACTCCTCCCGAATAGCACGCATAGCGGCCAGAGAGGCGCGAACCAGTTGCTGCTTTAATTCTCTGCCACGGCCCGTTACGCCAGGATTAAACCAGGCTACGTCACCTCCGGCCCACGACCAGAAAGAGATCTGATTTATTGGGGTGATAAAGGGGGCGTCAAATCCTTCATCACGCATCAGGCAGGCGGCTGCGCGGGCAAAAGCGGCAAAACGATCTATAAACTCCGGCTGCCAGATATCCAGCCCGGCGGGCCAGCCAAAATGCGCCAGCTCCCAGATCATCTCTATTTCGTGTTTTTTTGCTGCATGTAACATCGGCAAAAAGGTCGACCAGTCATATTCGCCAGGCTGTTTCTCTATCAGATACCAGCGGGCGCCGTCCCTGGCGGTCAGTAAATTTTCTGCCGCCAGTTGCGCATAATCTTTATTAAGTAGCGTATCGTGACCGCTGTTGATCACCAGATCCACGCGCTTGCCTTCGTCACGACAGGCGGTTGAGCAGGCAAAGCTGCCCTGAAAGAAGCTTTTGAACAGCGTTGGCCGGTGACGCTGGGTGGCAGGGGGTAGTGTGTCGGTATTCATGGCATCTTCCTCTTTGCAAGGGCTATCGCAACGCACTGCGCTAAGTCTAGACTACCTGACTAAACTGACCGCAATCATAACTGTTGCATGACAAAGTCACTCAACTGGATTGATAATAGATCCAGCAGGAATTTACCTGAACTAAGGACAATTGATGGCTGAAGTCTACACCCCGGAACCCTACGAGCCAGCCTTTGAGCACTCCCGGCTGACCCGTGCCGTATCGCCGCTGGTGGAAAATCACCCTGAACACAGCGGGATCCATCCTCTTGAAGATGGGCTTGATGCCTTTGCCGCCCGCTATCTGCTGATGAGTATGGCCGAGCATACGCTGGATATTCAGTACTATATCTGGCAGAACGATATGTCTGGCAGGCTGCTGTTCAGCGCCGTGCTGGAGGCTGCCGATCGGGGAGTTAAGGTCCGTTTGCTGCTGGATGATAACAACACCATGGGGCTTGATGAGACGTTAAGTCAGCTCTCTAAACATAAAAATATCCAGATCCGCCTCTTCAATCCCTTTTCTTTTCGTACGCTGCGGGCGCTGGGTTATCTGACCGATTTTGCCCGGCTGAACCGCCGTATGCACAACAAAAGTTTCACCGTAGATGGGGAAGCGACCATTGTCGGCGGGCGCAACGTGGGCGATGAGTATTTTGGCGCGGGTGAAGCGCCACTCTTTTCTGACCTGGACGTGCTGGCTATCGGGCCGGTAGTGAGGGAAGTAGAAAAAGATTTTGAACGCTACTGGATGAGCCGTGCCGTTGAACCCTTTAACAAGGTGGTGGATATTAATGAGGAGCGGGCACAGGCCGCCGTCAGGCTGCCCGAAGCCTGGAGCAGCGATCCACAGGTAGAACGTTATCTGGAACGTATCCACGCTTCCTCCTTTGTTACACAGCTGGAAGCGGGCGATCTGCCGCTGATCTGGGCGAAAACGCGTCTGCTGAGTGACGATCCCCGTAAAGGGCTGGGTAAGGCTAAAGCGGGATCGTTACTGCCGCAGCGCATGCTGGAAGTGATTGGCAAGCCTCAGTCGCAGTTCGATATCATCTCTGCCTATTTTGTACCGACCCGCGCCGGTGTGGCGCAGTTGCTTTCGCTGGTGAGAAACGGCGTAAAGATTGCCATTCTGACTAACTCTCTGGCGGCGAATGATGTCTCCATAGTGCATGCGGGCTATGCCAAATGGCGCAAGAAGCTGCTGCGGCACGGCATTACCCTGTATGAACTCAAGCCGCACTCCGACTCGCGTGATGCCCCCCATGACCGGGGCCTTACCGGTAATTCCGGCTCCAGCCTGCACGCCAAAACTTTCAGCGTGGACAACGAAAAAGTCTTTATCGGATCGTTCAATTTTGACCCCCGTTCAGCCATGCTGAACACCGAGATGGGTTTTGTTATCGAGAGCGAAACGCTGGCCAGCAGCATTCACCAGCGCTTTATCAGACAGATACAGGAACGTGCCTGGACGCTGCGCCTGGATAAGTGGGGACGGGTGAACTGGGTGGAATACCCTGGCGAAGGTGAAAAAGAGCAGGTTCATAAACATGAACCCCGTACCCGCTTTATGCAGCGATTGCTGGTGCGGCTGGTGTGGCGTTTACCTATCGAATGGCTGCTTTAAGCAGGCGGCATGTCGGGTAAATGAGAAGGGCGGAATATATCCGCCCTTTTTTTTATTCAACGCTGCGGTTTACCTGAGAACAGGAAGCGCAAAAACGGAATACGCAGGTGGAACTCGTAAAGGAGAAACGCGATGCCAAACACAAAGAGCAGCCCGGTAAAGAAGCCCAGGGTGTTACTGGTGATATGAGGCACCACGAAGATACCATACAGAATGGTCAGCGGATGGTGCACCAGGTAGATAAACAGCGAGGCATTGACCAGGTAAGTCACGCGAGGCGAATGTGAATTAAGCAGGCGGTGGCCCAGTGAGAAGACCACATTCACCATCCACAGGCCCATAGTCATGGAAACAATGGCATCAATCTCATAGAGCCATCCTTCGCCTCTGCTGTAAGTCTGGTTCAGCACATAGGCTACGAAAGCCAGCGCGGAGCCGATAAACGTCCAGGGCACAGGTTTTACAAACAGCGCCTTAAGCGCCGGATATTTCCAGGAGAGGGCGCCCAGCACAAAGAACGGCAGGAAGAACAGGGATTGCATTACCGCATAGTTAAAAAGCCCGTCGCTCAATATCAGCGGAGCATAAAGGAACAACAGATGGCGAATTGCTCCCCACGCGAGGGCGCAAAGCAGAATGGCAAAAGTTAATTTCGTCCAGGTAACGTCGGAATAGTCTGTTTTTGCACCCTTACCGTCACGCAGCCATCTGAATAACCACAGACCCAGGGTGGTGAGAACCACCAGCACCAGCAGGAACCAGAGGTGCGAGATCAAATCCCACGCCAGGGCGTTAAATTTCTGGTAAAGAGAGAAGCCATGCCAGTCACCAATCTTGGTGGTCCAGGCCTTAATCATAAAGAACTGCGGCAGCGTCAGAAGAGGAATGGCCGCCAGCATAGGGATACCCACGCGCTCCAGCCTCACTTTCAGCCACTGTCCGGAACTGTAGCGCAGATAAAGCATGTAGGAAAAATAGCCAGAAATGACGAAAAACACCTGCATGCGGAAAGCATGAATAAAATCATTTAGCAGGGTAAGCCATTCTGAAGGTGCTGGACTGTTAACCGACCAGAGCTGCGTGGAATAAATCAGGGAGACGTGAAAGGGTACGCCCAACAACATTAAATAAGCCCTGATTGAATCAAAAAAATATTCTCTTTCCTGTTTCTTAGTCGTCATAATCATCCAATATTCAACACGTTATTGCAGTGGTTCACCCTGAACCACGCTAAAGCTTAACGCTCACTTTAGGCGAGAATTTGCGAGTATACTATCAGGCTAATCTGTATCCGCTAAGCACTTGAGAACAGGGCGCTTACAGCAGAGAAGGCGAGGAACTAAATCATTGCCGAGCTGTCGGAATGCTGAATAATCCATTAAGATGGATAGGATTGATTTAAGCACACGAAAGGGGGGGATGTGCTGATTAAAATGAAAAATAAGCCAAAACTGATGAAATTGCGCTGGCTTGGCGTAACGGTTTTGCTGTCAATGTATGCCAGCTCAAGCTGGGCATTCAACATTGATGATGTAGCAAAGCAGGCAAAAGATTTGGCTGGGAAAGGGTATGAAGCGCCGAAAAGCAATTTGCCTTCCCAATTGCGCGAGATGAAATATGCGGATTATCAGCAGATTCAGTTCAATCGTGATAAAGCCTACTGGAGTAAGCTGAAGACCCCATTCAAGCTTGAGTTCTATCATCAAGGAATGTACTTCGACACGCCGGTGCAGATTAATGAAGTCACCGCTTCTACGGTTCGACAGATTAAATATTCACCCGATTACTTTAACTTTGGCAACGTAAAGCACGATCCGGAAACGGTGAAAAACCTCGGTTTTGCCGGGTTCAAGGTACTTTACCCGCTGAACAGCAAAAACAAGAAGGATGACGAGATCACCAGCTTCCTGGGCGCGAGCTATTTCCGGGTTATTGGTGCAGGCCAGGTGTATGGTCTCTCTTCTCGTGGTCTGGCTATTGATACGGCGCTGCCGTCCGGTGAAGAGTTCCCACGCTTTAAAGAGTTCTGGATTGAACGTCCAAAACCTTCTGATAAGCATCTGGTGATCTATGCACTGCTGGACTCTCCGCGGGCAACAGGGGCTTACCGCTTCCTGATTACCCCAGGTAAAGAGAGCACTGTAGACGTGCAGTCTAAAGTTTACCTGCGCGATAAAGTTGGCAAGCTCGGCGTGGCGCCGCTGACCAGTATGTTCCTGTTTGGACCGAATCAACCTTCGCCAAACCTGAACTTCCGTCCGCAGTTACATGACTCCAACGGTCTCTCTATCCATGCCGGCAACGGCGAATGGATCTGGCGTCCGCTCAACAACCCGAAACATCTGGCGGTCAGCACCTTTACCGTCGAGAATCCGAAAGGCTTTGGGCTGTTGCAGCGCGGACGTGACTTCGACCAGTACCAGGATCTGGACGATCGTTACGATCTCCGTCCAAGTGGCTGGATTGAACCGCAGGGTGACTGGGGTAAAGGCCGCGTAGAGCTGGTCGAGATCCCAACGGCCGACGAAACCAACGACAACATCGTTGCGTTCTGGACGCCGGAAAACCTGCCGGATCCTGGCAAAGAGATGAACTTTAAATATCGTCTGCACTTCACCCGCGACGAGAGCCAGCTGCATTCGCCAGATTTGGCCTATGTGAAAGATACGCTGCGTTCAACGGGCGACGTGAAACAGTCTAACCTGGTCCGCCAGCCTGATGGCACCGTAGCCTTTGTGGTGGATTTTACCGGTCAGGAGATGAGTAAGCTGCCGGAGAACACTCAGGTTACGCCGCAGGTCAGCATCGGTAACAACGGTGAGCTGGTGGAAAACAGCGTACGCTATAATCCGGTCACTAAAGGCTGGCGTCTGGTCATGCGTTTACGCATTAAAGACAACAAGCAAGCTACCGAAATGCGTGCTGCGCTGATGAACGGTGATAAGACGCTGACAGAAACCTGGAGCTATCAGTTGCCTGCCAATGAATAAGCCTACTGCACTACCCACTGACTATATTGATGCGTTGCCCCTTTCCCCGGAGCGGAAAGGGGCGCTGCGTGAGACGCTGCCTGAACAGCCTGAAGAGGCGTTTGTTCAGCTGCACCACTCGCTGGCGGAAGGCGCCCCTGTAGAGGCGCGTCCCGACGACGCGCCGCTGGAGTCGGTCAAATCACGCATTGAGATGAGCTGGCCAGATTCGCTGGGCAACGGGGAACAGTTCGACACCGATGAACTCAACCGTACCACGCTGAAGGCGATGCCTCGTCACACCCGCTCCTCCATGTATCCGGAAGCCTGGCGCACCAACCCGGTTGCGCGCGCCTGGGATTCCGTCCGTGGCCGTAAATCCACCCATCGCTATGCCAATGCTGAAGAGCAGCGGCAGGAAGATAAGTGGCGACATGTAGGCTCGATCCGCCGCTATATATTGCTGTTGCTGACCATTGCACAGACTGTTGTAGCAACCTGGTATATGAAAACCATTCTCCCTTACCAGGGCTGGGCGCTGATCGATCCTATGGAGATGACCAATCAGAACTGGCAGCAGTCGGTATTGCAGATCCTGCCTTACGTGCTGCAAACGGGGATCCTGTTCCTGTTCGCGGTGCTGTTCTGCTGGGTCTCTGCCGGGTTCTGGACGGCGTTGATGGGCTTCCTGCAACTGATGATGGGCAAGGATAAGTACAGTATCTCCTACGGTCTGAACGGTGATGAGCCAATCAACCCGGAGCACCGTACGGCGCTGATCATGCCAATCTGTAATGAAGATGTGGAACGCGTATACGCGGGTCTGCGCGCCACCTGGGAATCGGTGGTCAGAACCGGCGAACAGCAGAACTTTGACGTCTACATCCTGAGCGACAGCTACAACGCCGATATCGCCCTGGCCGAGCAGAAAGCCTGGATGGAGCTGGTGCGTGACGTGGGCGGAGAAGGGCGCATTTTCTATCGCCGTCGCCGTCGCCGCGTGAAGCGTAAAAGCGGCAACATCGATGACTTCTGCCGTCGTTGGGGCAGCCAGTACAGCTACATGGTGGTGCTGGATGCGGACAGCGTGATGAGCGGTGAATGTCTGACCGGTCTGGTGCGCATGATGGAAGCTAACCCGAACGCCGGGATTATCCAGTCTTCGCCAAAAGCGTCAGGCATGGATACGCTCTATGCCCGTTGCCAGCAGTTTGCTACCCGCGTGTATGGCCCGCTGTTTACCGCTGGCCTGCATTTCTGGCAGCTTGGGGAATCCCACTACTGGGGGCATAACGCCATTATCCGCGTTGCGCCGTTTATTGAACACTGTGCGCTGGCGCCGTTGCCAGGTGAAGGCTCGTTTGCCGGTTCCATCCTCTCCCACGACTTCGTGGAAGCGGCGCTGATGCGTCGTGCGGGCTGGGGCGTGTGGATTGCTTACGATCTGCCCGGTTCTTATGAAGAGCTGCCGCCAAACCTGCTGGATGAGCTGAAGCGAGATCGCCGCTGGTGTCACGGTAACCTGATGAACTTCCGTCTGTTCCTGGTAAAAGGAATGCACCCGGTTCACCGTGCGGTATTCCTGACAGGGGTGATGTCCTATCTCTCTGCGCCGCTGTGGTTTATGTTCCTGGCGCTCTCAACCGCGCTACAGGTGGTGCACACGCTGATGGAGCCGCAGTACTTCCTGCAACCCCGACAGCTGTTCCCCGTCTGGCCGCAGTGGCGTCCCGAGCTGGCGATAGCGCTCTTCTCCACCACTATGGTTCTGCTGTTCCTGCCGAAGCTGCTCAGTATCATGCTGATCTGGTTTAAAGGTGCGAAACAGTATGGCGGCGTGATGCGCGTCACTCTCTCTCTGTTCCTGGAGATGTTGTTTTCGGTCTTGCTGGCACCGGTACGTATGCTGTTCCATACCATTTTTGTGGTCAGCGCCTTCCTGGGCTGGGAAGTGGTCTGGAATTCACCGCAGCGTGATGATGACGCCACCCCCTGGAGCGAAGCGTTCAAGCGCCACGGCTGGCAGATGGCGCTGGGTATCGTCTGGGCAGCAGGAATGGGCTGGCTTGACCTGAACTTCCTGTGGTGGCTGGCACCGATCGTCTTCTCGCTGATCCTGTCGCCTTTTGTTTCGGTCTACTCAAGCCGTTCTACAACAGGTAGCGCCTCTAAACGCGCCAAACTGTTCCTGATCCCGGAAGAGTATGATCCGCCAAAAGAGCTGATGGATACCGACCGCTATCTTGAACTGAACCGCGAGCGCGCGCTGAAGGATGGCTTTATGCACGCGGTGTTTAACCCGTCATTTAACGCCCTCGCCAGCGCGATGGCCACCTCCCGCCACCTGAAAAGTGATGTGCTGGAGTTCGCCCGCGATCGTCAGGTTGATCAGGCGTTAAGTGAATCACCGGCGAAGCTGGACCGCGATCGTCGCCTGACGCTGCTCAGCGATCCGGTGATGCTCTCAAGGATGCATTACCGCTTGTGGCAGCATGCCGACAAGTATCACGACTGGTTCGATTACTATAAGTCGCTGAAAATGAATCCGCAGGCGATCCAGACAAAACCTTAAAGGTTGAAAAGCATAAAGGCCGGGAAGCTCTCCCGGCCTTTTTTTATGTTTTACCCGGCGGAGAGAATGACAAAAAGCTGACGGAAATTTTACCTGTTTTGCCTGAACGGCAGGGCCGGGTTACTCTACACTAGCGTGTTGTTTTACAGATAAAGGGATAAGGGTGATGAAGATACTATTCCGCAGCCTGCTGCTCGCCCTGAGCGTGCTGGTGCTGAGCGGCTGTGGCAGCATTATCAGCCGCACTTTTCCGGGCCAGGGGCAGGGTAATCAATATTATCCCGGTGTGCAGTGGGACGTTCGTGACACGCCCTGGCGCTTTCTGACGATTATCGATCTGCCGCTGTCACTGGTGGTCGATACGCTGTTATTGCCTGTTGATGCGCAACATGGCCCTTACGAATAAGTAGCCCGGCAAAATTTACCGGGCTGAGAGGTTTGCGCTATCGGGCAGGATTACTGGTAGCGGTCAGAATCGCTGTTGTCATCTTCCCATTCGTCCGCTGCGGCCTTGCCTTCTTCCGTATCCAGTGGCGGCTCAAGCTGGAACTCCCCTTCGTCCCACTCGTGCAGCGTATTTTCAGGTAACCACTCCTGACGCAGTTCAATCTCGTCGAAGTCGTCATCAAAAATAGCCTGAGCTGCTTCGCCGCTGCGCAGAGAGAGGCACTCTCCTTCGTCACCCTCATTGGTAAAGAATTCGGCCTGCCACATGATATCGCCATCCTGCATCACATACTTTTGCAGGTTGAACTGACCAACCGAAGCATCAGCTTCTTCCACTTCCGGGTTTGCCGCAAGGTACTCTTCACGCGCGGCGTCTATGGCCTCTTCCAGCGTTGCAAACATGCTCATGGGGATTTCTCCATAACTTCATTTTCAGGTTTTAGAAGGATAGTCGAAGTTTGGCCAGGGGAAAACCTGAGAGCAAAAAAAGTTATAAGATGAATTTATCATGATGTTTCAGAGAGTTACTGATGAGGTCGCGGCCGGAAAAGCCGATGTTCAGATTTCCAACAAACGGGGCGCAAAGGCAGATTACTGTCCGCATGCCGGTAAGAGAAGGTTCGGGTGAAAAGGCAGCAAGCGGGCTGAAGGTGGCAATGAACAAACTTTTGCCAGTAAGGTGATGTGAGAGAAGCGTTAGCGGAAGGTAGTGCAGCCTGCGTGACCATTTATCCGCCTCCTGAGGGTGACAGCAAACAGCCAGCCACCCTCAAAACAGGCAGAGGATAAGAACTAATAGAGTGAGGCTTCGCCAGCCGGACGGGTTTTAAAGCGGCGATGGAGCCACATATACTGCTCGGGTGCCATCAGTACGCCATGCTCAACAACCTTGTTCATGCGCGCAGCCGTGGCTGCCTCATCATCCAGCGGCATCGCCTGCTCTTCCGGCAAAATCACCATTTCATACCCTTTGCCGTGCGGCAGACGGCGCGGCACAAAGGGTATAACGGCAGGCTGACCGCTACGGATAAGCAGATAGCTGCCTTTGGTTGACGCCGCTTTTTCCACGCCAAAGAAGGGAACGAAAACGCTGCTTTTAGGGCCGTAATCATGATCGGGCGCATACCAGATGATGTCGCCGTTTTTTAACGCGCGGATCATGCCCTTCAGATCTTTGCGATCCAGCATGCTTTTATTGGATCGCATCCGGCCCCAGGTTTGCAGCCAGTCGATAAGCGCATTGTCATTTGGGCGATAGACGCCAATGCCGGGGTTATGAATACCAAAAATGCGGGCGCCCAGCTCCAGAGTCAGAAAGTGCATGCCAATCAGCAGTACGCCTTTGCCCTCCCGATGCGCCTTTTCAATATGCTCCAGGCCGCTGACATGAAACCATTTTCTGATGCGCCAGTCAGGCCAGAACCAGGCCATGCCGGTTTCAATCAGGCCCATGCCGACCGATTCAAAATTACGCACCACCATCGCCTCCCGTTCTGCTTCCGGCATAGTGGGGAAGCATAACTCCAGATTACGGCGCGCTACCTCTACGCGGCGCGTAATAAAATGCATGGAGATTCGCCCAAGAGTGCAGCCAAGATAATAGAGCACGGGGTAGGGCAGCAGAACCAGCAGGTAGAGTAAACCTATACCTAACCAGGTAAACCAATAACGGGGATGCAACAACGCACGCGTAAATTGAGGCAACTGAGTCATGAGTTTCCAGTTCGAAAAAAAGGGGCATCATTATGCTGCCCGTGATTTTTTGTTTATGGCCTATTGTGCCATTTTTTGGCACCGAACTGAAATAACCCGCTACGGAAGGGCCACTCTGGATGCCGCCCGCCACAACCGGGAGAGCGGCGAACGGCTTACTGGTTAAACAGCCCTTTGACCTCATGAGGTTCACAGCGCCAGTACTGTTCAGGGGCGTGAACTTTCGCACCCAGTTTAGCTGCCGCATGCCATGGCCAGCGCGGGTCGTACAGCATCCCGCGAGCCAGAGCGACCATATCGGATTGCTTGTTGGTCAGCAGTGCTTCAGCCTGTTCCGGCTCGGTAATCAATCCTACGGCAATGACCGGGATATCCACCACTTCTTTGATCGCTTCGGCAAAGGGCACCTGATAGTTCGGCCCAACTGAAATCTGTTGTTCAGGCGACAGGCCGCCGCTGGAAACATGGATATAGGCACATCCTTCTGCTGCCAGGGCTTTGCTCAGCTCAATCGACTGTTGCAGATCCCAGCCGCCCTCAACCCAGTCCGTGGCGGAAATTCTGACGCCAACGGGTTTATCAGCCGGGAATACGCGGCGAACTTCGCGGAAAATTTCAAGCGTCAGACGCATTCTGTTCTCAAGCGAACCGCCATATTCATCTTCCCGCTGGTTAGAGAGAGGGGAAAGGAACTGATGGAGCAAATAGCCGTGTGCGGCATGCACCTCTACCAGGTCCAGGCCCAGACGATCGGCACGCAGAGCGCTATCCACAAACGACTGCTTAATCTCTTCAATACGCGCTTTGGTTAATGCTTCTGGCGTGCCGTCTTCATCATTATAGGGCAGCGCTGAAGGGGCGGAGGTCTGCCAGCCGCCTTGTTCCGGCTTCAGGAAGCCGCCGCCACGCCACGGCACATCCGTAGAGGCTTTGCGACCGGCATGAGCCAGCTGAATACCAACAGGCATAGGGGAGTAGTGACGCACGTCCTTCAGCACGTCGCCCAGCGCCTGTTCAGTCTCATCATTCCAGAGACCTAAATCCTGCGGTGTAATCCGTCCCGCGGCTTCAACGGCAGCGGCTTCAATAATCAGTAAGCCCGCTCCCGAGAGCGCAAGATTGCCCAGGTGGATGCGATGCCATGCCGTAGCTTTACCCGCGTCTGCGGAGTACTGGCACATAGGGGCAATGGTGATACGGTTTTCAAGCGTTAACTTCCCCAACGTAATGGGCGTAAAAAGTTGGCTCATGCAATTTCTCCGGTGGGTTTAACAGACTGACGCTAAAGGCTAACTATAGGTAAAATTTTTTGTGATGTTGAACAGGGTATGCTTTTAATCAGCTGACTGGCGCTTTTTTACCCGTCGGAAAGCCGCTGTGGCATAAAGTTTTCGGTTTGCATCCTCTGGCAATCAGGTATGATAGCGCCCGCAAAAATTCTCTCTTGAACGCAGGAACGTACACCATGCCAGTGTTACATAACCTTGTTTCCAATGAAGAGCTGAAAGCGCGCATGCTGGCCGAAACCGAACCGCGTACCACAGTCTCTTTCTACAAATATTTTACCCTCGACGATGCGAAAGCTTTTCGTGATGCGCTCTATGTAGCGTTGACCAAATTAAAGGTTTTTGGCCGCGTCTATGTTGCCAGCGAAGGCATCAACGCCCAAATCAGCGTGCCAGCCAGCCAGTATGAAGCGATGAAAGCGATGCTTTATGCTTTCCACCCGGCGCTGAATAATCTCCGCATGAACATTGCGCTGGATGATGATGGAAAGTCGTTCTGGGTGCTGCGCCTTAAAGTGCGTGAGCGCATCGTGGCGGATGGCATTACCGATGAAACCTTTGATGCCAGCGATGTCGGGGGCTATCTGAAGGCGGGTGACGTTAATGCCATGCTGGATGACCCGGACGCGGTGTTTGTGGATATGCGCAACCACTATGAATATGAAGTGGGGCATTTCGACAACGCGCTGGAGATCCCGGCCGATACTTTCCGCGATCAGCTGCCGATGGCGGTGGAGATGCTGAAAGAGGAAAAAGACAAAAAAATCGTGATGTACTGCACGGGCGGTATCCGTTGTGAAAAGGCCAGCGCGTGGATGCGTCATAACGGCTTTGAAAACGTCTATCACATTGAGGGCGGTATTATTGAGTACGCACGCCGCGCTCGTGAGCAGGGCTTACCTGTACGCTTCAGGGGCAAAAACTTTGTCTTTGATGAGCGGATGGGTGAACGTATTTCAGACGATGTTATCGCCCACTGCCATCAGTGTGGCACCCCGTGCGATACCCACGTCAACTGTAAGAATGATGGTTGTCATCTGCTGTTTATTCAGTGCGACAGCTGTGCAGAGAAGTATCAGGCCTGCTGTAGCCCAATCTGCATGGAAGAGCTGGCCTTAACGCCGGAAGAGCAGCGCGCACGTCGCGCGGGCCGTGAAAATGGCAATAAGATTTTTAATAAGTCCCGCGGCAAGCTCAGCATGACGCTGAAAATTCCTTCCGGGGAATAAAGGGATCGGGCCGGTTATCTGCAACCGGCCCGAAACTTATTTACGACTGTTTTCTCTCTGCTACTGACGGATCCCCTCAACAGAGATCATCAGCTCCACATCCTGAGAAGCTGGCCCTAAATCGGTAGTGATATTGAAATCTTTCAGGGCAATTTTCGTTTCTGCTGCAAACCCTGCGCGATAGCCTCCCCACGGATCTTTGCCTTCACCCAGTTTTTTCGCTTCCAGCGTCACGGGTTTGGTGACGCCATTCAGCGTCAGGTTGCCGGTAATATCCAGTTCATCCCCATCCTTTTTCACGCTGGTTGAGACGAAGGTCGCCTGTGGGAATTTCGCCACATTGAGGAATTCTGCGCTGCGGAGGTGCTTATCGCGCTCGGCGTGATTGGTATCCACGCTGTTGGTATTCAACGTAACGTTCACCTTATCTTTGGCGGGATCGGCCTCGTCAAATGTGAAGCTGCCGTCAAAATCCTTAAAGGTGCCATACAGCCAGCTGTAACCCAGGTGCTGAATGCGGAACTGCACAAAAGCGTGCTGCCCTTGTTTATCAATTTTGTAGTCGGCGGCGGAAGCCGCGCCACTGCCCAGCAGTAAAACAGCGGCGGTCAGACCTGTCAGGCTTTTCTTCAACATAGTGTGTTCCTTTCAGAGGTTAATCAACACGGCTACCCAGCATTCGCTTAAGCGTGCTGTCGCCGTCAATAAAATGGTGTTTCAGAGCAGCTAAGCCGTGTAGCACGGAGAGGATCACCACGCTCCAGGCCAGCCAGAGATGAATATCACCGGCCAGATCGGCCTGCTCGCCAAATCCTTCCAGCGTGGCAGGCACAGATAGCAGGCCAAAAACTTCAATGGGTTTACCGTCGGCAGTTGAGATCAAATAGCCGCTGATAAAAATGGCGAACAAAATGCCATAGAGCAGCAGATGGACTGCCAGGGCGCTGATACGGGTAAGGGCGGAGTAACTGCTAAGGGGAGCCGGAGGGGGCGAGAAAAAACGCCAGATTACCCGAAAGATCATCACCACAAAAAGCGTGATACCAATACTTTTATGCAGCTCCGGAGCAGGGTGATACCAGCTGTCGTAATAGCCCAGCGTAACCATCCAGAGGCCCAGCGCAAACATGCCATAAACCGCAAGAGCGACCAGCCAGTGAACTACCAGGCTGACAGAACCAAAACGAGTAGGGGTATTTTTTAACAGCATAGCTATTCTCTGCCCGATTATTTTTTGCCAAGACTGACCGGAGGAAAACATAAAAGCAATCAATTATTACATGATGTAAGTAAATAATGTTTTTTATTCAAAATAATTGATCAACTATCAGAATGATGAGCATAAATATTGTTAGCTTTAAGCCTGCTATCTTATTTAGTCGCTTTTAAACAGCTCGTTAACCACCGCATCTGTGAAAATAATTTGTCGGTAAATTTGATATAAATATAAATTTTTGTCAGCGTTTTGTCACTTTATGTCAGGAATGGGTGTCGTGAATGGTTAATTTAGTTCATTAAAGGGGCAGGGGACAAATAACAGAGACAAGTGGAGGTCAGACCAGTTCGGTGAAAGAGGATTACGCCAGATTTGGCGCTGAAAGGAGTGTACATAATAAATATTATGCAGAATAAAAGCGATAACTGTCACAAACTTGAAAAATAAGAGACTGTCGTATAGAGTCAGTAAGCGTAAAGAGATGTCGTTAATGCGTAAATTTACGATTTATTTTGCTGCTTTATAGCTTTCTTTCCCTTCTTTACTTCTGCGCTGGCAACGAAAGCTATGACGCTGCTCACTACCATCAGGCACCACGGAGAAAGTATGAGCACTGATTCAGGATCCAGCCAACCGCCAAAGAAGCACTTCTGGCGTAAAAAACAGAAAGAACTCACCGTTGATGATATCACCATTGTTGATGCGGATATGTTGAAACGCGCCGTAGGTGCGGCTGCGTTAGGCAACGCCATGGAGTGGTTCGACTTCGGCGTTTACAGCTACCTGGCCGTCACCCTGGGGAAAGTCTTCTTTCCCGGTGGTAATTCCGCCGCGCAGTTACTGGCTACTTTCGGCGCTTTTGCGGCGGCGTTTCTGGTTCGTCCCGTCGGCGGTCTGGTCTTTGGCCCGTTAGGCGACCGGATTGGCCGACAGAAAGTGCTGGCCATCACCATGATCATGATGTCGATAGGGACATTCTGTATAGGCATCATTCCCGGCTATGACAGCATTGGGATATTTGCTCCGGTGCTGCTGCTGGTTGCTCGTCTGGTACAGGGCTTCTCTACCGGCGGTGAGTATGGCGGTGCTGCCACCTTCATTGCTGAGTATTCCACGGATAATCGTCGCGGGTTTATGGGCAGCTTCCTGGAGTTCGGTACTCTGGGAGGATATCTGCTTGGTGCCGGCCTGGTCACCATCCTGACGGCGGCAATGAGTGAAGAGACGCTGCTCAGCTGGGGCTGGCGTATTCCCTTCTTTATTGCCGCGCCGTTAGGCCTGTTCGGGCTTTATGTGCGTCTTAAGCTGGAAGAGACGCCTGCGTTTCAGAAGCATATGGAAAAGCAGGAAGCGCTGGAGCACAGCAAACCTCGTCTGACGCTGTTGCAGATGCTGAGCAAGTACCGTGCACAGATGCTGAAATGTATCGGGCTGGTTCTGCTGTTTAACGTCTCTAACTATATGCTGACCTCTTATATGCCGAGTTACCTGACCGGGATCCTGGGCCTTAGCGAGATGAGCAGCCTGCTGCTGATTCTGGTGGTGATGTTTGTGATGATGCCGCTGACCCTGTTCTGGGGCCACTGGAACGACCGTCTGGGACGCCGTCCGGTGATTTGGGCTGGGGCAATTGGCCTTATTGTGTTGGCGGTTCCCTGCATGATGATGATTGGCTCCGGCAATATGTGGCTGGTGTTCCTGGGCCTGATCGTGCTCGGGGTGATCCACACCTGTTTCAGCGGCTCCATGCCTGCCACGCTGCCCGCTTTGTTCGCTACGGATATTCGCTACAGCGCGCTGGCGATTGGTTTCAATCTGTCGGTTTCGCTGTTTGGCGGCACCACGCCGCTGATCACCACCTGGCTGGTCGCGACGACCCATAATCTGATGATGCCTGCCTATTATCTGATGGGCGCCGGGGTGATCGGGGTGATCACCGTCTTCACCTTGCGTGAAACGGCCCGCAAGCCGCTGACCGGTTCTGCACCCGCAGTGGCGAATGAAGCCGAGGCGCACAAGCTGGTGAAAAAGCTGCGGCTCCGTCAACAGAAGAAAGATGCTGCCGCGTTAAATAAGCCTGAATAAATCTCTGTAATAAAAAACCGGGCCAGGCCCGGTTTTTTTATTTCTGAGCTTAATAATTAAAATCTTGATAATGAGAAGGGGGATAAATCAAACTCAACCGTTTTATTTTGCGCAAAAGCGGCTGCAATTTCTCCCAGTACGCTGGCAAATTTAAAACCGTGACCGCTAAGGCCGGTAATAATAAGCCGGTCTGGCGAGCCTGGCAGCGTATCGATAATAAAATCTTCATCGCTGGTATTATCATAAGTGCAGGCTTCTCCCCGCAGGCAAACGCCCACGCCAGGCAATACGTGCCGCAGGAAAGAAAAAAGCTCGCTGCCATCGTCAGCCACAGTACCAAAAGGTTTGCGCTGCTCTGGAGAGGTGATGGGTTGGCCGCCATCATGCCGTCCGATTTTAAGGGCGTTATTATCCGCCGGAAAACCATAAAAATGCGATCCGTCAGCCATCTCTACGGTAAAAGCGGGGAATTTATTATTTTCGCTGTAGCGACCATCCGCCTGATGCCAGGCAAATACTTTGCGCACCGGCGTAACGGGCAGCTCAGGCAGCAATGTTTTTACCCAGGTTCCGGCACTCAGGAGAAGCTTCCGGGCTTTGTAGGTGCCATCCGGCGTGTGGGCCAGTTGCAATCCGTCCTGCTCTTCAATTGCACTGACGGCACAATTAAACAGCTGCGCGCATCCCGCCTCTTCAGCCAGACGGATGTAGTGGCGGATAGCCACTTCCGATTTCAGGTAGCCGGATTGCGGCTCGAAAATTCCGGTATAGTCATCGGGAACAGTGAGTTGAGGCCAGCGAGCTTTCGCTTCAGCACCGCTTAGCTTCTCTACAGGGAGGGCATAGGTTTCCGCACTTTGCTCTACGTTGCGGATAAATTCAGAGGTTGCCGGAGCCAGGTTAAGCACGCCGCAGCGATGCATAATTCGCTCGCCACACTGCTTTTCCAGCTCGTCCCACAGCACCTGTGCCCGAAGCACCAGCGGGACATATCGCGCCCCTTCACCATAGGCATGGCGAATCAGACGGGTTTCCCCATGATGGCTGCCTTGAGTATGTGGCGGATGGGCGCCGTCAATCATCAGAACCTTCAGGCCAGCCTGAGTGGCATACCAGCCGGCTGCGGCGCCCACTGAACCACTTCCTACCACAATTAAGTCATAAACCATCTGCACCTGGCTCCTTTGTTGATCAGGTTAAGGGTGCAGAATAGCAAAATGTCGCGGTAATGAAAAAGGCACCACAAGGGTGCCTTCAGACGTGAGAACTTAATGCTTCTGGTAATCTCTGTCCAGGTAATCTGTTGCTTCTATTTTGGCTATGCCAGCTTCCAGAATCGAAATGAACTGTCTGGCAACATCAGTGGTTAACCAGTACGTCTGTCCCACTTCTGCTTCGTCAGATTGCTGTTCATTAGACGTAAGCGAGTGCAGGCGGATCATCATGGCATCATACGTATCTACAGTACTGATATCCCACCCGATGAGGGGATGTGTCTGGATTACATCTTTGTTTCTGTCCATTATAACCCCCTTATTACTCGTATTAATATTGATAACGAAGTGATTTATCGAGGTTCAATGCGGCCTTTTTTTCATAGAGCAAAGTAATTATAACAGGATTTTAGCTTGACGCAGAACGAAATTTTAGCGGGCCAGGAGAAGAGAGATTGATTAAAGTTTTTAAATAAACCTGAGCCGCACAAAAAAATAATGCTCAGGAAATAAGGGAAAGTTCCCTCAGCGCTCAACGTCTGGCTGAATATTAATCACCCCGTGCCGTTTTTCCAACGCCTCGGCTAAATGGGAAAAATGCTGCTGCATATTTTCATCACGATCCTGATTTTGCGCTTCCAGCCGCAGGCTGTGGATCAGTAACGACGCTGCCTTGTCGTCCAGACAGAAAGAGAGGCTGGCAAAGGCGCTTTCCAGTACGCTCAGGCGACGTTGCTGATCGGCAATCAGCGCCAGCAGTTCCCCAAACGTCATCACTTCTTCAGGATTTTCACTGTTCATGGTGCCGTCCCCGCTTGTAGCTCAAGTCAATCAGTCTACAACCTCAGCGCGAAATCGGCGAGTCCTGGCGACAAAAACAAAAAAGCCGGGTGGCGAAACCCGGCAAACAACGGCAAAAAGAGTGAACCCGCCGGACTAATCCGTGATGAACCAGTCGTCGGCGCTCTCCCAGGTTTCCTGGAGGATTTCGGTAATACGATCTTTGGCTTCTTTACCCCCGCCCATCACGGTGAGGTTATTGGCAGACGCATAGCGAACAGAGACGCTGTTAGTGACTTCAGGAAAGTGCTGGTCAATACGTTTAATGAGTTCTGACGACAGCGCATCAATAGCGCCAGCGGGCAGGGAAGTGGTTTTTGCTACAGTGACTTCAATACGCATAAAAGCCTCCGGATAAGATACTGTAAATATATACAGTGTCCGATCCGAAGGCAATCAGTTTATGTCATTTTCCTGAAAGATTCAGAGCGATACGGCCCAGTTCAGCGTTTCGCCAGCCAGGAACGGCGTCAGGGCGTGCTCGCCCAGCGTGATGCTTTCAGCCACTTTCCAGGGTTTGCGTACCAGTTTGATCTGGCCCTCGTTCAGTGGCAGGCCATAAAAGCGCGGGCCATTTTCAGAACAGAAGGCTTCAAAGTGCTGTAGCGCATTCATCTCTTCGAAAACGGTGGCGTACGCTGGCAGAGAAGAGGGGGCATTGAACACGCCTGCACAGCCGCAGCTCGCCTCTTTTAAGTGCCGAAGATGGGGCGCAGTATCTGTCCCCAAAAAGAAGCGATTGTTGCCGGAAGCCACGACTTTACGCAGCGCCTCCTGGTGCACGTTGCGCTTCAGGATTGGCAGGCAGTAGAGATGAGGACGGATACCGCCTGCCAGCATATGGTTGCGGTTGAACATCAGATGTTGCGGCGTCACGGTCGCCGCCAGAAGAGAGTTACCTTCTTCCACGTAGGCTGCCGCTTCTTTGGTGGTGATATGCTCAAATACCACCTTCAGCTCAGGATACCGCTGACGCAGCGGCTCCATCACGGTCTCGATAAAGCGGGCCTCACGGTCAAAGATATCAATCTCTGCTGAGGTCACTTCACCGTGGATCAGCAGCGGCATGCCGATTTTCTGCATGCGTTCGAGCACGCTGGCGATGCTGGCAATATCGGTAACGCCGTGACTGGAGTTAGTGGTGGCATGGGCCGGGTAGAGTTTTGCGGCCGTAAACACCCCTTCGGTAAATCCCTTTTCTACTTCATTTGCATCCAGGGAGTCGGTGAGATAGCAGGTCATCAGCGGGGTAAAATTATGTCCGGCAGGAATAGCGGCCATAATGCGGTCACGGTAGGCGAGGGCTGCCGCCACGCTGGTCACCGGAGGAACCAGATTCGGCATCACAATCGCCCGGCCATTAACCTCACTGGTGAAGGGCAGCACGGTTTTCAGCATCTCATCATCACGAAGATGGATATGCCAGTCGTCTGGGCGGCGAATGAGAAGTTCCTGAGGTTGTGCTGTCATCTGAATGCTCCGGCAGAAGTGAAATCGCTAAGGGATTTAGCCGGGTACTAAGCATAGGGATAAAGCGGCGGGAATGCACCTGGTTTGTTAACCTGGCGATAAATGGCAGGCGTTCTCCGCCGTGGGAAAACGCCTGATAAACGCGCTAAGGATCAAGGATTGGTAAAGGGGATCACCAGTTCACCCGGCTTAACTTCAAGCCCTTTTGCAAACCGCTTAGCCAGCGATTCGGCTTTGCTACGGTCACTACTTAAGAGGTAAGCCGGTTTCTGATTAAAATAATCCTTCAGTGACTGATTAAGATAAGGCGTCAGGGTTTTTAACAGCCCCTGCATTTTTTCAGGCTGAACCTGGACGTCTGTCAGTTCCATATCTCTGAGGAAAATAGCGCCTTTCTCTTTATCAAATACCGGCTGGGCCTTCATTGTCAGTTTCATATCCGCCTGCTGAGGACCAAAGAGAGAGCTGATATTGACCTTCGCATTCCCCGAAAGCGTCACTTTATTTGGCTCTTCACGACCAATTTTGCTGCTGAGGTCGGTGAGAACAATGTGGGCATCCACTAAACCCGCCACACCAATCTGCTTTTCGTAATTGTTGTGTTTTGCCAGCGCCTGATTCACTTCCTGTTCGCTGATAGTGTACTGCGTTAACTGATTACAGCCGGAGAGTAAGCCCACCAGCAGAAGGGCACAAAGCCCGGAAAATACTTTGTTCATTGTGTTCCTCTTATCATCTTCCATCAGTAACCCTCCTGACGGGAGGCAATAGAGTGCACGACTCTGCTCTGAGAGTCACCAGGAGAACCGGGAAAGGGAGTCATACGGGACGAAATAAAACCGGACCGCAGCGGCCCGGAGAGGATCAGACGGCAATCGAGGACAATAAGTTGATTTGCGTCTGCTTGGCCATATTGTCGCGGTAATCGGCAAGGCGGCTGGGATAGTCGATGCCGGAGATCAGCGTCAGGGAGCGCAGCACCGGGAACAGATGAATATCATCCATCGACAGTTCACCATTTACGGCATTGGGTTTCACGATAAGCTTATCCAGCTTACGCAGGTCATCATTCACATTCTTGATGTAACCTTCCGCGTGCAGTTTAAGCTCATCAAAACGGCCTGCGCTGGCTTCTTTTTTATCTTTAAAGTAGCGTCGCGCTTCCGGCGTGGCGAACTCAGCAAACGAGGCCTGAGCGATGCGGGGAAGCAGCAGTTTATTAAGATAACCGTTGATGTGACGCAGCCAGTCAGAGATGGCCGGATTAGTTTTCCCGGTTAACAGCGGCTTGCGATCTGAATTATCGACATAGTTCACGATCTCCAGACTTTCAGGCATACAGCTGCCATCATCTTTCATCAGGATGGGGGCCATCTTCTGGCCAATTAACTTTTTGGGGGTCGCTTCATCATCATTCAGCATAACCACCAGTTCGACTGGCAGATCCTTCAGGCCGAAGATCATACGGGCTTTAACGCAGAACGGGCAGTGATCGTAGATATAAAGTTTCAAGAACGCCTCCTTAAAGCGCTGAGCATGAACGGGGTCACCCTCAATCTTTTTGAATGCAAAGAGAAGTATGGAAGAGATCGGCCAACAGGGCAACCGCAGCGGGAAAAGGTTGAGGTGTGCCATCAGATATTTTTAAACGCACTGTTTTACCCGTCGGGGTACAGGCGGTTATAGTGGTTTTTAAGCGCCTGTTGACGAACATTCACCGGGAGTCGCTCCGTTAGCGTCAAGGCGCCTCCGTTTTACTCTTTGTCGGCCAACACAGGAGAGAAGATGTTTGGCTACCGCTCCGCTGTCCCGAAAGTCCGCCTGACTACTGACAGGCTGGTAGTTCGCCTTGTCCATGAACGCGACGCCTGGCGTCTGGCTGACTACTACGGCGAAAACCGCCTTTTTCTTAAACCCTGGGAGCCTCTCCGCGATGAGAGCCACTGCTATCCCTCCGGCTGGCAGGCGCGTCTGGGGCTGATCGCAGAGATGCATAAACAGGGGAATGCCTTCTATTTTGCGGTGATGGATCCTGAAGAAAATGAGATCCGTGGCGTAGCGAATTTCAGTAACGTGGTGCGCGGATCCTTTCATGCCTGCTATCTGGGTTACTCGCTGGGTGAAAAGTGGCAGGGGCAGGGCATGATGTTTGAGGCCCTGCAATCAGCTATTCGCTATATGCAGCGCCAGCAGCGCATCCATCGCATCATGGCGAATTACATGCCCCATAACCAACGAAGTGGCAATTTACTGGCCCGCCTGGGGTTTGAAAAAGAGGGCTATGCCAAAGAGTATTTACTGATTGATGGTCGCTGGCAGGATCATGTCCTGACGGCGCTTACTGCTAAAGATTGGATACCGGAGCGTCGCGCATAATCTGATGAAAATTCTTCTTTCGGCCCTTGAGGCCCGCACTGTTGGCTGCCTGCTGGAAAAGCAGGTCACCACCCCTGAACAGTACCCGATGTCGCTGAACGGGGTGGTAACAGCCTGTAATCAAAAGTCGAACCGTGAACCGGTACTGTCGCTGAGCGACGCTGCGGTGCAGGATACGCTAGATGCCCTGGTCAAAAAGCATCTGGTAACGTCGCAGAGTGGGTTTGGCAACCGCGTGGTGAAGTATGAGCATCGGTTCTGCAATACCGAATTCGGTCAGCTCAGATTTTCATCGGGCGAACTGGCGTTAATCACCACGCTGTTGCTGCGGGGGGCGCAAACGCCCGGTGAACTGCGAACCCGCAGCACACGTCTGCATGAATTTGCCGATATGAATGAAGTGGAGCAGGCGCTGGAAACGCTCGCTTCGCGGGAAGATGGACCTTTTGTGGTGCGTCTGGCGCGTGAGCCGGGCAAGCGGGAAAGCCGCTATATGCACCTTTTCAGTGGCGAGGTGGATGAAGCCGCTTCATCTGCGGCTGAGAGCGTACAGGAGAGTGAGGATTTATCAGCGCGCGTGGCTGAACTGGAACGTGAAATGGCGCAAATCAAACAACAACTGGCCCAGCTGAGCGGGAGCGTCTGACATGGTATTACGCATTGGTATCGTTGGGCTGGGCAGCATCGCACAGAAAGCATGGCTGCCCGTAGTGACCCATACTGAGGGCTGGCAGATTGCTGGTGCATTCTCCCCCAATCAGCAAAAAGCGCGGGTCATTTGCGACAGCTACCGCATCCCGCTCTTCTCCAGCGTGGCGGAGCTTGCCGCCGCCAGTGACGCGGTATTTGTTCACACTTCCACCGCCAGCCATTTCGCCATTGTGAAAGAGCTGCTTCTGGCTGGTGTGGATGTGTGCGTGGATAAACCGCTGGCTGCCCGTCTGAGCGAGGCAGAGCAGCTGGTTGAGCTGGCGCACAAGCTGGGACGCAAGCTGATGGTGGCCTTTAACCGGCGATTTGCTCCGCGCTATCTACAGTTGAAAGCGGAGCTTGGGCGGCTTGCCTCGCTGCGAATGGATAAGCACCGCACTGACAGCGTCGGGCCACAGGATCTCTTCTTTACGCTGCTGGATGATTATCTGCATGTGGTGGACACTGCGCTGTGGCTGAGCGGCGGTTATGACAGCCTGCAAAGCGGCACGCTGCTGACCAATGAGTCGGGGGAAATGCTCTACGCCGAACACCATTTCTGTCGGGGAGAAATACAGATCACTACCAGCATGCATCGCCGTGCGGGCAGCCAGCGGGAATCGGTCTGCGCCGTGACGGAGGGCCGTCTTTTGCAGGTAAATGATATGCGCGACTACCAGCAGGAATCTGCCGGTAAAGTGATTGTGGATCCGCTGCCCGGCTGGCAAACCACGCTGGAACAGCGAGGCTTTGCTGGTGCCGCTCACCATTTTATCGCCTGTGTGCAAAATCAGACAATGCCGCAAACCTCGGGAGAGCAGGCGCTGCTGGCACAGCGCGTAGTGGAGAAACTCTGGCGGGATATCGACAGGGAATAATCGGCTGTAACAAACGAATCTGGTTATTTCATTCCATATCAGTAGACTATGCCCACCCTGGCGGCCCTCCGGTGCCGCCACTTTTCCGCCAGAACAGTCAGGAAGAACATGAACCTGTTGAAATCGTTGGCAGCGGTCAGCTCTATGACCCTGTTTTCGCGCGTGCTGGGATTTGCCCGCGATGCCATAGTGGCAAGAGTTTTTGGGGCCGGGATGGCAACGGATGCCTTCTTTGTCGCTTTTAAACTGCCTAATTTGCTGCGCCGTATCTTTGCTGAAGGGGCGTTTTCTCAGGCTTTTGTGCCGATCCTCGCTGAATATAAAAGCAAGCAGGGCGAAGAGGCGACAAAAGTGTTTGTCGCTTACGTTTCCGGTCTGCTGACGCTGGCGCTGGCGATTATCACTATTCTGGGGATGTTGGCTGCGCCCTGGGTGATTATGATTACGGCTCCCGGCTTTGCGGATACCGCCGATAAATTTGCGCTCACCTCTGCGCTGTTACGCGTGACCTTCCCCTATATTTTCCTGATCTCGCTCGCCTCGCTGGCGGGGGCCATTCTCAACACCTGGAACCGCTTCTCCGTTCCGGCATTTGCGCCAACGCTGCTTAACGTCAGTATGATTGGCTTTGCGCTGTTTGCCGCTCCCCATTTTCATCCGCCGGTCATGGCGCTGGCGTGGGCGGTAGTGGCGGGGGGCGTACTGCAACTCGGCTATCAGCTTCCCCACCTGAAAAAGATTGGCATGCTGGTGCTGCCCAGGCTGAACCTGAAAGACGCAGGCGTCTGGCGCGTGATGCGTCAAATGGGGCCGGCGATCCTCGGCGTTTCGGTCAGCCAGATCTCTTTGATTATTAATACCATTTTCGCCTCTTTTCTGGTCTCCGGCTCGGTTTCCTGGATGTATTATGCTGACCGCCTGATGGAGTTTCCCTCCGGCGTGCTCGGCGTGGCGTTAGGCACCATTCTGCTGCCTTCGCTGGCAAAAAGCTTTTCCAGCGGCAATCATGATGAGTATTCCCGCCTGATGGACTGGGGTCTGCGCCTCTGCTTCCTGCTGGCGCTGCCGTGCGCCGTTGCGCTGGGGATTCTGGCTAAACCGCTGACCGTGGCGCTTTTCCAGTATGGCAAATTCAGTGCGTTTGACGCAGCGATGACGCAGCGCGCGCTGGTGGCGTACTCAGTGGGGCTGATGGGCATCATTGTGGTGAAAGTGCTGGCACCGGGATTCTACTCCCGTCAGGATATTAAAACGCCGGTCAGGATCGCCATCGTCACGCTGGTGATGACGCAGCTGATGAACCTGGCCTTTATTGGGCCACTGAAACATGCGGGGCTGTCGCTCTCAATCGGTCTTGGTGCCTGTCTGAATGCCGCGCTGCTCTACTGGCAGCTGCGCAAACAGCAGATTTTCCATCCGCAGCCTGGCTGGAGCGCCTTCCTGGTACGGCTGTTTATCGCCGTTGCGGTAATGGCCGCTGCGCTGGTAGGAATGCTTCAGGTTATGCCTGACTGGGCTACGGGCAATATGCTCTGGCGTCTGCTGCGTCTGGCGGCTGTTTGTGCGGTTGGCGGCGGCGTGTTCTTCGCCGTACTGGCAGCGCTGGGCTTCCGGGTGAAGGACTTCGCCCGCAAAACGCTGGCGTGATCGGGTAAAGCCCCAGGGCGCAGAGCGCATTGGGGCTTACTGAAGCTGGGATCTGGGGCGAGCGGAGCTTAAGCTTTACGGCTGATAAAACTGCTGGTGGTTGCCTGGCCATCCGGGCCATAAAACTTTTGCGTCTGATGCGGCTTCAACACTTCCAGCGCCTGCTCGGTAAAGCTGATTTGGTGATTCAGCAGCAATCCATTATGTAAATTGGTATCGCGCAGCTTCACGGTCTGCTCCTGGATAGCGGCCCAGCGACGAGCCATATCAGGATTGAGGCTGTAGGGCGCATGCAGCCCCGCCTCTTTTTCTGCATCGCGGCGCATCTGCTCAATAAAATTGAGCGTGGCCAGCAGCGAACTTTTATCTTCGGTAATACGTTGCAGTAAGCTGCTGTTAATCTGACCGCCTGAGAGCTGTTGTTGCTCCGCCGTCATCACGTCGGCCAGACTGTTCAGCACTTCCAACATCTTATCAAGCGCGGTCAGCAGCTTTTGCATTTACTTAGTTACCTTCTAAAGAATCTTTGGCATGCTGGATCAGGGCATCGGCAATTTTGCCGGTATCCATCTTCAGCTCGCCGTTACGAATGGCTGTTTTTAACTCTTCAACACGAGCGGTGTTGATATCCTGTGAACTGGCTTTGGTCAGCTGCGACTGTGCGCCGCTCAGGACTACCTGCGTACCGGCCTGGGTGGTTTTGCTTTCTGCCGGGCGCGCTTTAGGGGCAACGGTTTCGCCGGTGTCGCGAGTCTGTACGGTGCTGGCCGGGTTCAGCGGTTGAGTTCTGTCAATGCTCATAATCTGGCTCCTGTATGATCAGGCGTTTTTACGACCTGATAAGCTAAGTGTACTATGTCTGTTAATAACACTATCGGCAGAACTGAACCCTTCTTTAGTGCTTTATAGCGTTATAAGAATTATCCCATCCGCCCCGACTTTTCCACTGACAATCTGACCAGAACTCATCCTCACCCGAACCAGCTGTGCCGTGGTGGCATTGTTCATCGCCCGGCCTTCGCTGCTGACGCTAAATCCGCCGCCGCTGGCGGTAACAGTCACGTTCTGTCCCGCTTTCACCCGCCAGGGCTGCCGCACCATCATCAACGTAAGTGGTTGACCTGGAACGATATCCCTCAGCGTTACCGCATCGGCAATCTGCTCTGCCGACATCACCGTTCTCGCCGGCAGGGTATCAAGCCTGCCGTGCTGAATTTTTATATCCTCGGCCGTTATCGTGCCGCCGCGCATCACCGGGCGGGCCGCCACAATGTAATCACCGGTAACCTGCACCTGAACCTGGATATAGCGACGATTCTGGTCGCAGTTGGCGGCCACGCTCATGTTTCCCCAGATGCGGCTGTTGCCGGGCAGCGAGAATTGCGGCGCCTCGCACTCGGGCCACTGCGATTGCGGGGTTTTCACCACCACGGAAAGAGTATCGGCGTTCAGACCGGTTTCTCCATAGCGGGACTGAAAAAACTGATTGAGCTGAGCTGTCAGATCGGCCGCGCTGGCAGAGAGACTCAGCAGAGCCAGCAGGCTGACTAAAACAACAATGTGCCGCATCGGGATTCTCCCATAAATCAAACTGGTCCTGATTCTACTCCTGGCCCGTTCAGGTCAAGGCGCAAAATAGCAACATAATTTAGCGCTATTCAGACGATGACTATTGCGCACCCCGATTATGCTGTCAGCTCTGAATTTTCATTTTGCGGAGGAAGCATGCTCGACAAACTGGACGCGGCACTACGGTTTAATACCGAAGCTTTAAACCTGCGTGCCCAGCGGCAGGAGATCCTGGCATCCAATATCGCCAATGCTGATACGCCAGGCTACCAGGCTCGCGATATCGATTTCGCCAGTCAGCTGAATAAGGTGATGGAGCAGGGGCGGACGGAAGGATCGGGACTGTCGCTGGCGGTGACGTCAGCACGCCATATTCCCGCGGAAACGCTGCAACCAGCGTCCATCGACCTGATGTACCGGATCCCGGACCAGCCAGCGATGGACGGTAACACGGTTGATATGGACCGTGAACGTACGCAATTTGCGGACAACAGCCTGAAATACCAGACCGATCTGACGCTTATCAGCAGCCAGATCAAGGGCATGATGTCCGTGCTACAGGGGCAATAATTTATGGCTTTACTGAATATTTTTGATATCGCCGGCTCGGCAATGAACGCCCAGTCTCAGCGTCTGAACGTCAGCGCCAGTAACCTGGCCAACGCCGACAGCGTAACCGGGCCAGATGGTCAGCCTTACGTCGCCAAACAGGTTGTCTTCCAGACCAATGCCCTGCCGGGTTCACCTACCGGTGGTGTGCGTGTGGCGCAGGTCGTTGATGACCCTACGCCAGCCAAACTGGTCTACGAGCCGGGCAATCCCATGGCCGATGCCAAAGGCTACGTAAAAATGCCTAACGTTGATGTCGTAGGGGAAACGGTCAACACCATGTCCGCGTCGCGCAGCTATCAGGCCAACGTGGAAGTGTTGAATACCGTGAAACAGATGATGATGAAAACCCTGACGATGGGTCAATAAGGAGCACGCTGATGGGCATTGCAGTAGGCACTAACGAGAAACTTGATAACTCAAACATTGCGGCTTCGTCGACAAAAGATACCTCGGCTGCGGACTTGCAGAATAACTTCCTGACGCTGTTAGTCACGCAGTTACAAAACCAGGATCCCACTAATCCAATGGATAACAGCCAGCTCACCACCCAGCTGGCGCAGATCAATACCCTGAGCGGCATTGAAAAACTGAACACCACGCTGGGATCGATTTCCGGCCAGATCAATAGCGGACAGTCTTTGCAGGCGACCACGCTGATTGGTCACGGTGTGATGGTGGACGGTTCACAGGTTCTGGTAGGCAGCGGGCAGACTACGCCGTTTGGCGTCAGCCTGGAGCAGGCGTCTACTGCGACTACCGCAACAATCACAGATTCAACCGGCAAGGTGGTGCAAACCATCAATCTTGGCGGACTGAGCGCCGGTGTGCATACCTTCTCCTGGGATGGCAGCACCACCGATGGCACCACCGCTGCTGACGGTAAATACAGCGTTTCTCTGAGCGCCAGCAACGCAACCGGACAACTGGTTACGCAGCCGCTGAATTATGCGCTGGTTAATGGGGTGACTAACGACACGAGCGGTGCCGTTTTAGACCTCGGCACTATGGGTAGCACTACTCTCGCAAATGTTCGTCAGATTATTTAACACCTAACTTTTTTCAGGAGTGAACACATGGCATTTTCACAGGCAGTCAGTGGCTTAAACGCCGCGTCCAGCAACCTTGATGTAATCGGTAACAACATCGCTAACTCCGCGACGGTAGGCTTTAAGTCTGCAACCGTCTCCTTCGCAGATATGTTTGCCGGTTCCAAAGTGGGTCTGGGCGTTAAAGTGGCTGCGGTTACTCAGGACTTTAATGACGGTACCACCACCTCTACCAGCCGTGGACTGGACGTGGCGATCAGCCAGTCTGGCTTCTTCCGCATGGCGGACACCAGCGGCGCAGTCTACTACAGCCGTAACGGCCAGTTCACTCTGGACGCAAACCGTAACATCGTTAACGCCAACGGCCTGCAACTGACCGGCTATCCGGCAACCGGCACGCCGCCAACCGTACAAACCGGCGCTAACCCGGTAGCTCTGAGCGTTCCTACTACCGCGATGTCTGCCAGGGCAACCGGCTCAGCGGCTATTGTGGCGAACCTGAACTCAACGGATGCTGTGATTACCAAAACGCCGCTGGATATCAATGATACCGATACCTACAGCAGCAAGGCTTCAATGACCACCTATGACTCATTGGGCAACGAACACAACCTGAACCTCTATTTCAGTAAAACAGCAAACGGAACCTGGAATGTGAACGTTAAAGATGGCAGCGCGGCCGATCCTACCGCTGACGTCGGCAGCTTCACCATGACGTTTGACCAGAATGGCCAGATGACCTCAACCGCTGAACAGCCGGTTACGCTCACTTCCCTGAACGGTTCTGCGCCCACCAGCTTTAATATCAGCATGCTGAACAGTCAGCAGCAGAACACCGGCACCAGCACCTTCGGTAACCCGACGCAGGATGGTTATAAGCCTGGCGAGCTGACCAGCTATCAGATCAACAATGACGGCACCCTGGTAGGCAACTACTCCAACGAGAAAACACAGGTTCTGGGGCAGATCGCGCTGGCTAACTTTGCTAACCCGGAAGGTCTGAAGTCTGAAGGTAACAACGTCTGGTCTGCAACCGGCTCATCTGGCCAGGCGCTGGTGGGACTGGCAGGTACCGGTAACCTCGGTACTCTGACCGCAGGCGCGCTGGAGTCCTCCAACGTGGATCTGAGCAAAGAGCTGGTGAACATGATTGTGGCACAGCGTAACTATCAGTCTAACGCCCAGACCATTAAAACTCAGGACCAGATCCTTAATACCCTGGTCAACCTGCGTTAATTCGGCTAACAGGATCGTCTTATGGATCACGCGATATATACCGCAATGGGGGCTGCCAGTCAGACCCTCGACCAGCAGGCCGTGACGGCGAGCAACCTCGCCAACGCCTCCACGCCGGGCTTCCGTGCGCAGCTTAATGCGCTGCGCGCCGTGCCGGTGGAAGGGCTTTCACTGCCTACCCGTACGCTGGTAACAGCGTCAACCCCTGGCGCAGACATGTCACAGGGAACGCTGGACTACACCGAGCGTCCGCTGGATGTAGCCGTGCGTGAAAACGGCTGGCTGGCCGTGCGGGCGCCGGATGGTACCGAGGCCTACACCCGTAACGGGAATATGGAACTCGATCCGGCCGGGCAGCTCACTATCCAGGGGAACCTGGTGATGGGCGACGGTGGCCCGATTGCCGTGCCGCAAGGCTCGGAAATCACCATCGCCGCTGATGGCTCTATTACCGCGCTGAACCCTGGCGATCCGCCGAATGCCACTGTCCAGCTGGGCCGACTGAAGCTGGTGAAAGCCATCGGCTCCGAAGTGGTGCGCGGAGATGACGGTTTGTTCCGTCTGAACGCGACCGCGCAGGCACAGCGCGGTGCCGTTTTGCAGAACGATCCGACCATTCAGGTGATGCCCGGCGTGCTGGAAGGCAGCAACGTTAAGCCGGTAGAAACCATGGTCGATATGATTGCTAACGCACGCCGCTTCGAGATGCAGATGAAAATCATCTCCAGCGTCGATGAGAATGAACAACGCGCTAACCAGCTGCTGTCGATGAGCTGAGTGCAGAGGAAACTATAATGATCCGCTCTCTCTGGATTGCCAAAACCGGTCTTGACGCCCAGCAAACTAATATGGACGTCATCTCGAACAACCTTGCCAACGTAAGCACTAACGGCTTTAAGCGTCAGCGTGCGGTGTTCGAAGATCTGATGTACCAGACTATCCGCCAGCCAGGCGCACAGTCTTCCGAGCAGACCACGCTGCCTTCAGGCATGCAGTTGGGTACAGGTACGCGCCCGGTAGCTACCGAGCGTCTGCATACTCAGGGTAACCTGAACAAAACCGACTCCTCGAAAGATGTGGCTATCAGCGGCCAGGGCTTCTTCCAGGTGCAGATGCCAGACGGCACCCTGGCTTACACCCGTGACGGCTCGTTCCAGACCGATCAGAACGGCCAGTTAGTGACCAACGGCGGTTTCCCGGTTCAGCCAGCTATCACTGTTCCAGCCAACGCCCTGAGCATGACCATCGGTCGTGACGGTGTGGTGAGCGTGACCCAGCAGGGCCAGACTCAGCCGGTTCAGGTCGGGCAGCTGACGCTTAGCACCTTTATTAACGATGCGGGCCTGGAAAGCAAAGGTGAAAACCTTTATCAGGAAACTCAGGCTTCTGGTGCGCCAACCGACAGTACGCCAGGCAATAACGGCGCCGGTTTGCTCTATCAGGGCTATGTCGAGACCTCCAACGTTAACGTGGCTGAAGAGCTGGTCAGCATGATCCAGACCCAGCGCGCCTACGAGATCAACAGTAAAGCTATCAGCACCTCCGATCAGATGCTGGCCAAACTGACGCAGTTGTAATGCCACAGCGGTCGGGCTTGCCCGACCCTGAATAAAAATCTTTCATTATTAAAGGTAGTGATTCCATGGCGAAGCAAATCCCAATGCCTGGACGTTTGTTGGTAGCCACGCTGCTCCTGACGCTTAACGGTTGTGCTTTAGTTCCCCGTACGCCACTGGTTGAAGGTTCGACAACGGCCCAGCCGCTGCCTGCTTCGCCGCCGGTTGTTAACGGCTCCATTTTTCAGGGCGTGATGCCGATGAACTACGGCTATCAGCCGCTGTTTGAGGATCGACGTCCACGTAATATCGGCGATACGCTGACCATTACCTTGCAGGAAAACGTCAGTGCGAGCAAAAGCTCGACTGCTTCCGCAGGACGTGACGGCAGCACCACGCTCGGTCTGAGCGTGCCAAGTTCACTGACTGGTCTGTTGGGCGGCGATAAAACTAATATCGATGCCAGCGGCAAGACCGATTTTGCAGGCAAAGGCGGCGCAACGGCCAATAACACCTTTACCGGCACCATCACCGTGACGGTGAATCAGGTTCTGCCGAACGGCAACCTGAAAGTCGTGGGTGAGAAACAGATTGAGATCAACCAGGGAACGGAATTTATTCGCTTCTCGGGCGTGGTTAACCCTCGCACCATCAGCGGCAGCAACAGTGTTGTGTCGACGCAGGTGGCGGATGCCCGCATTGAATATGTCGGTAACGGCTATATCAATGAGGCGCAGACCATGGGCTGGCTGCAAAGGTTCTTCCTGAACCTGTCACCGTATTAAGAGGTTCCAATGCGTAAGATGATTGTTCGTTTCACCCTGCTGCTGCTGGCTGGCCTTAGCGCCTTCGCCCACGCTGACCGTATTCGCGACTTAACCACCGTGGGTGGCGTGCGTGAAAACCAGCTGATTGGCTATGGCCTGGTAGTAGGGCTGGATGGCTCCGGTGACCAGACCACCCAGACACCCTTTACCACGCAAAGTCTGAACAACATGTTATCCCAGTTAGGGATTACGGTGCCTGCGGGCACCAACATGCAGCTGAAAAACGTGGCGGCGGTAATGGTTACCGGTAAGCTTCCGGCGTTTGGCCGCCAGGGACAGGTCATCGACGTGGTGGTTTCCTCTATGGGTAACGCCAAAAGCCTGCGTGGCGGTACGCTGCTGATGACCCCGCTGAAAGGCGTGGATAACCAGGTTTATGCGCTGGCTCAGGGAAACATCCTGGTGGGCGGCGCGGGGGCTTCGGCGGGTGGCAGCAGCGTGACGGTCAACCAGGTTAACGGTGGACGGATCACCGGCGGCGCAACGATTGAGCGCGAATTGCCGAACAATTTCGGTACTTCAAGCGTGATCAATCTGTTCCTGAACCAGGAAGACTTCAGCATGGCGCAGCGGATCACCGACGCAATCAACGCCCGCAGCGGCTACGGCTCTGCCCAGGCGCTGGATGGCCGTACCGTGCAGGTGCAGGTTTCCGCCAACGGAACCTCGCAGGTTCGCCTGCTGGCCGATATTCAGAATATTGATGTCTCTGTACCGATTATGGACGCCAAAGTGATTATCAACTCGCGTACCGGCTCGGTGGTAATGAATCGTGAAGTTCAGCTCAGCAGCTGTGCCATTGCGCAGGGCAACCTCTCGGTCACCGTTAACCAGTCGCAGAACGTCAGCCAGCCCAACACGCCATTTGGTGGCGGGCAAACTGTGGTGACTCCGCAGACGCAAATCGACCTGCGTCAGAGCGGCGGTGCGTTGCAGAGCGTAAATGCCAGCGCCAACCTGAACAGCGTGGTACGTGCCCTGAATGCGCTGGGCGCAACGCCGATTGATCTGATGTCCATCCTGCAATCCATGCAGAGTGCGGGCTGTCTGCACGCCAAACTGGAAATTATCTGATGAGCGATTCCCAATCTCTGATGGGAGCGGCGTACGACAGCCGCTCACTGAACAACCTGAAACGCCAGGCCAGCGGCGACCCGAAAGCACATGCACGGGAAGTGGCAAAGCAGGTAGAAGGGATGTTTGTACAGATGATGTTGAAAAGTATGCGCCAGGCATTGCCGCAGGATGGTCTGCTGAGCACGGAACAAACGCGGCTTTATACCTCAATGTACGATCAGCAGATTGGGCAGCAGATCGCCTCAAAAGGACTGGGTCTGGCCGACATGATGGTCAAGCAGATGGAGCAGGCCGCACCGCTGGATGAAAAAGCGGGCACCGTGCCGATGATGCTGGACAAAAACTTTATCAATACGCTGCCGCCGCTGGCTATGGAACAGATTATCCGCAAGGCGGTTCCGCGGCCGCCTTCATCCGATACGCCGTTAAGTGGTGACAGCAACGACTTTATCGCCCAGCTTTCCCAGCCGGCCAAAATGGCCAGTGCAGAAAGCGGTATTCCTCATCATCTGATCCTGGCGCAGGCCGCGCTGGAATCAGGCTGGGGTCAGCGACAGATCCTCACCTCGCAGGGCAAGCCCAGCTATAACGTCTTTGGGATTAAAGCTACCGGCAGCTGGCAGGGTAAAACCACTGAAGTGCTCACCACCGAGTATGAGCATGGCCATGCCAAAAAAGTGGTGGCGAAGTTCCGTGTCTACGACTCCTATTTCGAGGCCCTGAACGACTACGTCAAACTTATCAGCAATAATCCGCGCTACAGCGCGGTGACCACGGCCACAACGCCGGAGCAGGGCGCAAAAGCGTTGCAGGAAGCAGGATACGCAACGGATCCTAAATATGCGCAGAAGCTGGTGGGGATGATTCAGCAATTTAAAAATATGGGTGAGAAAGTGGTAAAAGCCTACACCCAGGATATTGGCGATTTGTTCTGATTTTTACTCAAGTTTCTCCCGGTTTTACCGATAACCTTTTCAGGCCGGATTTGTGTTAAAGCACGCCGGCAGATTCTTAATGCCGGCCCGTGCTGTGTCAGGGTAAACAAGGAACCGACATGTCTAACTTAATTAATACCGCGTTAAGCGGAATAAATGCGGCTTCGGCGGCGTTGAATACTACCGGTAACAACATCAGTAACTACAGCGTTACTGGCTATAACCGTCAGACTACCGTACTTGCCCAGGCCAACAGCACGCTTAGCGGCAACAACTATTATGGTAACGGCGTTTCGATCGCCAGCGTCAACCGCGAGTATGACGCGTTTATCACCAACCAGCTTCGCGCGGCCAGTACGCAGTCCAGCGCACTGACCACGCAGTTTAATCAGCTGTCGAACATTGATGACATGTTTTCCAGCACCACCAACACGCTTTCGACCAACATTCAGGGTTTCTTCTCTTCTATACAGACGCTGGTCAGCAATGCCGATGATGCTTCTGCACGTCAGGCTTTGTTAGGTAAGGCTGACGGCCTGGTTAACCAGTTCCAGGTCACGGATACTTATCTGCGTAACCTGGACAGCGGCCTGAATACTTCAATCACTTCAACCGTTGATCAAATCAATGGCTATGCCAAACAGATTGCTAACGTCAACCAGCAGATTGCCAAGCTGAAAGGCGCAAGCGGCGGGACAGAGCCAAACGGTTTGATGGACCAGCGCGATCAACTGGTCAGCGACCTGAATAAACTGGTTGGCGTGACCGTGAGTCAGCAGGATGGCGGCAGCTATAACATCAGTATGGGCAACGGCATCTCGCTGGTGCAGGGCAGCAGCTTCAGCCAGCTCGCCACGGTGCCTTCCAGCAGCGATCCGCGCAGGATCACCGTTGCAACGGTAAACGATACCACTGGTGCCACCTCTGAAATCAATGAAAAACTGCTGAATACCGGCTCGCTGGGCGGATTAATTTCCTTCCGAAGCGACCTCGACAATACCCGTAATCAGCTGGGTCAGATGGCAATGGCGCTGGGCAGCAGCTTTAACGCGCAGCATGAAGCCGGTTTTGACAGTAACGGTGATGCGGGTGAAGCCTTTTTTGCCCTGGGTAGCCCGGCGACCATCTCTAACGCCAAAAATACCGGCACCGCTTCCATGACGGCAGTGTGGGATGACACCAGCAAAGTGCAGGCATCCGACTACAAAATGACCTATAACGGCACCAACTGGGACGTGACGCGTCTTTCAGATAATGCCAAAAGTACCGTAACGGCAGCCGCAGACGGTTCGTTAAGCTTTGATGGACTCAAGGTGACCGTAAGCAGCACTCCCAATACCAATGACAGCTTCCTGGTCAAACCCGTCTCTGATGCCATCGTCAATATGGACGTAAATATCAGCGATGAGTCTAAAGTTGCCGCCGCCGGTGCCGATGATGGTGTAAGTGATAATACCAACGCCCAGTCGTTGCTGGATTTGCAGACCAAAAAAGTGATTAACGGCTCCAGCTCGCTGACTGAAGGTTATGCCAGCATGGTAGCCAACATTGGTAACAAAACGACCAATCTGAAAACTACCAGTACCACACAGAATAACGTGGTGACACAGCTGACCAACCAGCAGCAGTCCATCTCCGGGGTCAACCTGGATGAAGAGTATGGCAATCTGACCCGTTATCAGCAGTATTACACGGCGAATGCTCAGGTGATCCAGACCGCGAGCACCATTTTTAACGCGCTGATCGGCGCCGTCAGCTGATAACAGAATAAGGAATCCACAATGCGTCTCAGTACCGCTCAAATCTACGATCAGCAGATGCGTGGGATCTCAAATTCCCAGGCAACCTGGCTGAATGCCGGTGAGCAACTCTCTTCCGGCAAACGCGTGGTTAAACCTTCGGATGATCCTGTCGCAGCCGCGCAGGCGGTGGTGCTTTCTCAGGCTCAGGCGCAAACCAGCCAGTACGCCGCAGCACGCGGGTTTGCTACCAATAATATTTCGCAGGAAGAGACCAACCTGCAACAGGTGACCAGCGTCGTTCAGCAGGCGCAGACGATTGTGGTCGCTGCCGCGAACGGTACCTTATCTGATGATGACCGTGCCTCTTATGCGCAGCAGTTAACCGGTATTCGTGACCAGTTGCTGAACCTGGCTAACACCACCGATGGCAACGGTCGCTATATGTTTGCGGGTTATAAAACGGATACGTCACCCTTTGTTAAGGATGCCAATGGCGATGTGAGTTATGTCGGAGGGGATACGCCAATTTCGCAGAAAGTGGATTCCAACCGTACCATGACGACCAACCACACCGGCAGCCAGGTCTTTATGGCGCTGACCAGCAATCCAACGGCAGAGCCGGATGGCAGCGCCAGTGAAAGCAATATCTTCGCTACGCTCAACACCGCCATCAAATCGCTGAATACGCCGGTTGCAGATGCGGATGATGCGGCGAGAGATGTGCAGTCTGCTGCGCTGGATAAAACCAACCGTGGTCTGAAAAATTCGCTTAACAACGTGCTGAAAGTTCGTTCAGAGCTGGGAACTCAGCTTACAGAGCTGGATAACCTCGACTCTAAAGGGGACGACACCAAGCTGAACCAGGCTACGCAAATGAGTAACCTGGTGGATGTAGACTACACCAGCGCCATTTCGACCTACACCATGCAGCAGGCAGCGCTTCAGGCTTCTTACCAGGTCTTCAGCGATATGTCCGGCATGTCTCTGTTCAAAATGAATTCTTAAAGGTTTACTACTTTTGGGCGCGCTTAAACCGGGTGCGTTCAGTTTCTCCCGCTATCAGCATTAACCTTCTGATAGCGGGTTTTTTTTGTCCTCGCACCATGCTCTCTTCCTTTTTTATATCTCCTTCATATCTTCTTTAACCTTCTGCCCTGGCATCAAAGAGGAGAGGGGATGTCCCTGTCGATCCTGCAAAAGCACCCTCAACCAGACTTCTCTACCAGCTTGCAACAGTGGGGAGGCCGATCGTTGGGGTTACGAGAGGTAAATAATCGGGTGCAGAGCGAAGGCATGCGGGCTGAGAATCTAAGAAGGTAAAGCCTGGGCAAGGCAGGAGAGGCAGGAGAGGCAGGGGCGGAAAGGCATAACCTTGTGCGGATAAAAAAAGCCCCGGTCTGAGACCAGGGCTTTTTCAGTCAGGGCTGACTTATTCCGGGCGGGTAGCCGGAGCAGTAGCCTGATGGGTAGCAGCGTGACCGCCTGCTGAACCCTGGCCTTCAAAGTCGAAGGCAGGACGTACCCAATCACTCTGGCGTGCTGGTTCTGGCTGGTAAGCCGGCGCAGGCGCTTTAGTCATTGGAGCAGTGGCGTGATGCTTATAGAGCGGCTCTGCGTGAGAAGCGGCTACAGGAGCAGCTGGCTGAGCAACTGGTGCTGGCGCAGCTTCGGTCGCGGCAGGCTGGGCAACTGGTGCTGATGCAGCTTCGGTCGCGGCAGGCTGGGCAGCCGGTGCAGCTTCGGTCGCGGCAGGCTGGGCAACTGGTGCTGATGCAGCTTCGGTCGCGGCAGGCTGGGCAGCCGGTGCAGCTTCGGTCGCGGCAGGCTGGGCAACTGGTGCTGATGCAGCTTCAGTCGCAGCAGGCTGGGCAGCCGGTGCTGGCGCAGCTTCAGTCGCGGCAGGCTGGGCAGCCGGTGCTGGCGCAGCAGGCTCCTGGTCAGCTGAAGCTGATGCCTCAACAGGCTCATCACGGGCTGGAACCGGTGCATGTGGCTCGGAAGTCACGACAGGTTCGGCTACTGCAACAGGTGCAGAGAGAACTTCTTCTACCTGCTGTTCCGTTGACGGGCTGACGTCAGCAGCAGCATCGGCAGCCTGATGGCTCGCTTCTTCTGCCTGGCGCTGGTCGTCTGCCTGCTTAGCTTGTGCCACAATCTCTTCAACTTCATTCACCGCTTCGACAGCAGGCTGACTCTCTTTAGCTGGCACGGCTTGCTGAGCAACCGCATCGGCGACAGACTCATCGGCAGCAGAGACCACGGCAGGCTCCTGATTTACCGGCGTTTCGATTGCAGCTGTTTCATCGGTATTGACCACTGTCACTGCCGGGCTGTTTTCCGGCTGTGGTTCGGCGTGGTGAACCGGTTGAGCTTCATCTGCAACTTCAGCAGCAGAGGCGGCGGCCGCAACGGCAACGGCATCAGCCGTATCCTGATGGCCATACTCAGGCACCACGGATTGCTCATGCTCGTGCTCATCTGTTGCCTGAGCAACCGGATAGGTGATCCACACTTTACCTGAGGCCATTTCCGGCGAGGCAGCCGCAAAGGTCAGCGGCATCGGCGACTGGTTAGGGTAACGCTCATCACGGTAGCGACGACGGCGTTGTCCGCTTACGCGCAGATGACGAGGTGAACGACGAGAGCGACGTGGCATGCTGTTGTTGTCACGATCTTCGCCTTCTTCCGCTTCACTGTGGGCATCGGCAGTTGGCAATTCAGCAGACTGTTCCTGAACCGGTGCTGTCTCTTCTGCCGGAGCAAAGGAGCGGGCAGCCGTTTGCTCAGCCGTTTCGATACGCACTTTCTGGCTGAGCTGGCGCGGCTTGCGACGTGGCATCACCTGCACATGCTCATCACTTTCAATCGCTTCTTCCACTACTGGCGCGATATCAACAACTTTCTCTTCCTGAGCAGGCGGACGCTTTTCATCCTGACGACGACGTGGCTGACGCTCACGACGCGGCTGCTGCTGGATCTCTTCAGCAGCAGGCTGGAGATCATCGCGTACTTCAGGGGTAACAGCATTGTTACGCTTGTTACGGCGGTCTTCTTCACGGCTCTCCGCAGCAGGATCGCGGTCACGAGTCATGCGCTCATTGCGGTTTGGATTACGATCGCTACGCGGGTTACGGTCATTGCGTGCACCGCGCTCCTGACGATCGCCACGCTCTGCACTGCGGTCGTTGTTACGTTCGCCGCTACGGTCGTTGTTACGTTCGCCGTTGCGGTCGTTGCGCTCGCCGTTGCGATCGTTACGTTCGCCGTTACGGTCATTACGCTCAGCACCACGATCGGCGTTACGTTCGCTGCGATCGCCATAGCGTTCACCACGTTCGCCGTTATTACGGTCGCGACGGTTATTCTGGCGACGATTGTTGCGACGCTCGCCACGAGGCGCAGCTGCTTCAGGGGCTTTTTCTTCTTCTTCCACCACGGCAGGCTGAGGCTGTGCTGCTGGCTTCTCTTCACCGGCAAACATTTTCTTCAGACCACGGAAGAAGCGGCTCACCAGACCAGGTTCTGCGGCAGCCGGAGCCTGTGCAGGCGCAGCGGCAGGCGCAGCAGCTTCAGCAGGGGCGGCAACAGGTGCAGATTCCTGCGGAGCTGGCGGGGCATCAGGCATCACAAACGCGGCCAGAGCGGGTTGCTCAGGACGTTTGCGCTCGGCGTGCTCTTCTTCAGAAGGCAGCGCCATTTCCGCTTCATGCAGCTTCGGCAGATGGTAGCTCAGGGTTTGCGTCTCTTCGCCGCTGCGCACGCGCAGCACAGAGTAGTGTGGGGTCTGCATCTGATCGTTTGGTACGATGATTGCCCGCACGCCACCCTGGCGTTTTTCAATTGCGCTTACCGCTTCACGTTTTTCGTTCAGCAGGTAAGAGGCAACCTGTACCGGAACAATAGCGTGAACTTCTTTGGTGTTCTCTTTCAGCGCTTCTTCTTCAATCAGACGCAGAATAGAGAGCGAGAGCGATTCATTATCACGGATAGTGCCGGTACCGCTACAGCGTGGGCAAACGTGATGGCTGGACTCGCCAAGAGAAGGGCTGAGGCGCTGACGGGACATCTCCAGCAGGCCAAAACGTGAGATATGGCTGATCTGAATACGCGCACGATCCTGACGAACCGCTTCACGCAGACGATTTTCCACCGCACGCTGGTGGCGTACCGGCGTCATATCGATAAAGTCGATAACAATCAGGCCGCCGAGGTCGCGCAGGCGCAGCTGACGGGCAATTTCATCGGCCGCTTCAAGGTTGGTATTGAAAGCTGTTTCTTCGATATCGCCACCGCGCGTTGCCCGTGCGGAGTTGATATCAATCGCGGTCAGCGCTTCGGTGGTGTCGATAACAATCGAGCCGCCGGAAGGCAGACGAACTTCACGCTGGAAAGCGGATTCAATCTGCGATTCGATTTGATAATGGCTGAAAAGCGGGATTTCGCCGGTGTAAAGCTTGATTTTACTGCTGAAATCGGGACGACCCAGCGCAGCGATGTGCTGACGCGCCAGCTCCAGAACTTTCGGGTTATCGATAAGGATCTCACCGATATCCTGACGCAGGTAATCGCGGAAGGCGCGAACAATGACGTTGCTCTCCTGATGGATCAGGAACGGAGCAGGGCGGCTCTCGGCGGCTTTCTTAATCGCTTCCCAGTGCTTCATACGGAAGCTGAGATCCCACTGCAACGCTTCGGCAGATTTACCCACGCCTGCGGTACGAACGATCAGACCCATACCTTCCGGCAACTCAAGTGCGGAGAGCGCTTCTTTCAGCTCAGTACGGTCATCACCTTCGATACGACGGGAGATACCGCCAGCACGAGGATTGTTCGGCATCAGCACCAGATAGCTGCCCGCCAGGCTGATAAAGGTGGTTAAGGCTGCGCCTTTATTGCCACGCTCTTCTTTATCAATCTGAACGATAACTTCCTGTCCTTCACGCAGTACGTCCTTGATATTCGGGCGACCGTGGTTGGAATAGTTGCTGGGAAAGTATTCGCGGGAGATTTCTTTCAGGGGGAGGAAGCCATGTCTTTCAGCACCATAATCCACAAAGGCTGCTTCAAGACTGGGTTCAATGCGGGTGATCTTGCCTTTATAGATGTTGGCTTTTTTCTGTTCGTGTCCAGGGCTTTCAATGTCCAGGTCGTACAGGCGCTGTCCATCCACAAGGGCGACACGCAACTCCTCCTGCTGAGTCGCGTTTATCAACATTCTTTTCATCGTAACTTACTCATTATTCTTACATTAGTGACAAAGCTACGGGCAATAGTAACGCTGGACGCGAATAACCGATGGCCCCGAGTCTCATCGCAAAGACGTCAACCTCACGGTTGTGGCCTGCTAAGGGGCGCAAAATCTCGGTAGCCTGTTTTTCATTTGGAAAAACAGCGCTTTTAAAAAAGGGGGAACCGCCAGTGTAAACCTGAGTGAACCAATCCCGTCTTGTCGTCCAGGCTGCAACCCGCAGCCCGCTAAGTGCCTGATTTCACAATACGTCTTACGCCATTGCTGCGTGTATGGGCTATCCGGCAAAATTTCTTATTACGTTTTATCCATGTTTCACAAGTGTTAAGCGTGGAAAAACAGTTTCATTATTCCATTGCTAACCTTGTGATAGCAAGGTGACTTTGGTTGCTCTGTGAAGTTTATTGCCCCTTTTAAGGCGATTTGCATCGCATTTCTTCAAATTGGCCAAAAACTGGACATTAATCATCACGCAATCGAGTCACTGTCAGTTAAGCACAGAAAAAGAGGTGGCGCTATCCTGGCGCTCTATTTAGAATCGCGAACCATGAAAACCAATACTCCTGTAGTCCGAATGGTGACGATTTCTGCCGATGAGGCAGGACAGCGCATCGATAACTTTTTACGCACCCAGCTGAAAGGGGTGCCAAAAAGCATGATTTATCGCATTTTGCGTAAGGGTGAAGTGCGCGTGAATAAAGGTCGCATTAAGCCGGAATATAAGCTTGAACCCGGCGACGAAGTGCGTATTCCACCGGTTCGCGTGGCGGAGCGTGATGACGAGGCGGTTTCACCCAAGCTTGATAAAGTGGCGGCGTTAGCCCATGCCATTCTGTTTGAAGATGACCATATTCTGGTGATGAATAAGCCCTCTGGCACCGCCGTACATGGCGGAAGCGGGTTAAGCTTCGGCGTGATTGAGGGGCTTCGTGCACTTCGTCCGGAAGCGCGCTTCCTTGAGCTTGTTCACCGTCTTGACCGTGATACCTCCGGCATTCTGCTGGTGGCTAAAAAGCGCTCAGCCCTGCGCTCGCTGCATGAACAGCTGAGAGAAAAGGGGATGCAGAAAGATTATCTGGCGCTGGTACGTGGGCAGTGGCCTTCACATATCAAAGCGGTTCAGGCCCCTTTGCTGAAGAATATTCTTCAGAGCGGCGAGCGAATTGTGCGGGTTAACAGTGAAGGTAAGCCTTCAGAAACGCGTTTTAAAGTGGAAGAGCGCTACGCCCAGGCCACCCTGGTGAAAGCCAGCCCGATTACCGGGCGCACGCACCAGATACGTGTGCATACGCTGCATGCGGGCCATCCGATTGCGTTTGACGATCGTTACGGCGAGAGAGATTTTGATGCACAACTTTCAGGTACTGGTCTGAAAAGACTGTTCCTGCATGCTGCTGCCCTGAAGTTTACTCATCCTGCTACTGGCGAAGTCATGCGGGTTGAAGCGCCACTTGATAAAGAGTTAAAGCATTGTCTTGAAGTGCTGCGCAAAACCGCTCTGGCAAAGTAACGCGCTACAGGAAGAAAACAGCGCTTCCGTCAGAGTAACATGGCGCCGGGGTAAGAGTGCATCCGGAGGTTATTCAGGGTGTGGCGGTAATCACCAGGCGCTGACGGCGGCGATAAACGCATTAATCCCCAAATGTTGGCTTTGTCGCCAACATTTGGGCAGAGCGACTGACAGTCCGGCTCCTGGCGCAACAGGGGCCTGACTGTTATTTTGCTACATCCCACCACATTTTGTTCAGTGCGTAGTATCTGTCGTTCTTATCCAGCGCCTTCTCCCAGGGCTTATCGATAATGAAATGAATGTTCTTCACCTCATCAAGGTCCCACATCGCGGCATGCTGGAAAGGCAGCGTCTTCAGCGCATTGTAGATGTAGGGCAGCGGTTTCCAGCGCTGGTGGAAGAAGTCGTTCAGGAAGTCCTGCTCGGCAAACAGATAGCGTGAGAGATCGTCCAGCTCAGCCAGCTGCTGTACCATCTCTTCAAACAGAGCCTGGTCCGGCCTCAGAACCAGAAAACCACCGTTCAGATAGTTGTCCACTTCCTCCAGCTCCTGAGTGTGTTCCACACCGCGGCAGTAGCTGTAAAAACAGTTCTCTGGCCGCCAGCTTTTGGGATAGCTCGGGATCTTATTGGGATTACAGCGGCAGGCATGGCAGGCGGCAATTTCATCCTCTGCAAGCGCCAGTTCAAACAGTTCATCCATGTTCTGCGTCACCAGCATATCGGCATCCAGAAACACAATGCGTTCAAATTCAGTCAGCTTCCAGACGGCAAGTTTGGTCCAGACTTCTGAAAAGCGGGCATTGGCGTAGTTATGCTGTAGGTTACTGTCCGGGCTAATGGGCTGCACGTCGCGCAGCAGGCAGCCTTCCGCTTCCAGCGTCTGGCGCGCGGCTTTATCAATATTTTCCGTTACCATTACCACCAGCGGCCAGTCGCTGCCCACACGGGTTAATGATTTTTTAAGTGTCTGTACGCCGGGCAGATAGTTCGGCTGCGTCAGCAGGGTGGCCCATGCCTTCATTGGCAATCTCCTTTATAATCAGTCAAATAATGCGGCCGTAAATGCATTGTCAAATTTATGCTGGGGATCGAGCGCCGCACGCACTTCGGCAAAATCGCCCCAGTGAGGATAGAGTGCTGCCCAGTCATAGAGCGGCGCTTCAAAATATTTACCCCAGTGCGGCCTGCCGCCTTCCGCCACCAGCACCTCTTCCACTGCACGCAAGAAGTTGACTCCCTCTTCAGAGAGCGTGCCGTCTTCGGCATAGTAAACAACAAAACCAAAGTAGCAGGTTTCCTCGCCATATGACGGGCTAAGCCAGGAAGAAGAGGCACCCGTGCAGCGCAGAATAATGGGATAGTGCATGTGAGGTTGAGTATCGGCATGCCAGGCTTTAATTTTAGCAATCACCTCACCAACACGTGACAGGGGGATACCAATCTCAACATTAATTTGCGGCGTGGCAATCCCGCGGCAGAATACCTGATACACATCGCCAGTCACATCTGAAAAGTCTTTGAACCGCGTGACGGTACGGAAAGGTTTTCCCTCCTCGTCCACGATTTTGGTGTCGCTGCGCATATGCTCCAGAGTTTGCTCTATGGTCTGGTTCATCGCGTCGCTGGTCTCTTCCTGCTTAACCAGCTCGTCATTGTTATCGTGGTAGCGCTCCTCTTCTTCAGGCGTCGCTTCCCTGGCCGCCCAGACATGAACCTGATTCTCATCAGGGAACCACCAGGCCTTACTCAGCGCATAGTTGGTGTTCCAGTCAATCAGATCCTGTTCAAGCGTATCGGCGGTGACGGCAGTTTTAAAGCAGGTATAGATCAGCGAAGGTTGCGTACGCAGCGTGACCTGAGTGAGCACGCCCAGCGATCCCAGGCCCAGCTGCACCGCAGCAAACCAGCGGTGGTCACGGTCGAACTCTTTAATACTGCCATCTGCCAGCACCATTCGGATGCTTAACGCCTCATCGGCAATGGAGCTTTGCTGTAAACCCTGACCGTGGGTGCCGGTCGCCAGCGCACCGGCCAGCGACTGAGAGGCGATAACACCGGGTGAAGCTGGCAGCATTCTGCCGACACCCGAAAGAATTTCATACACCTCGTGAAGAGGCGTACCGCCAGCAAAGGTGGCGCTATCATCCGTTATCGCCAGCAGCCCACGCAGGCGGCTCATATCGAGCAACGTATCGCCTCGTTCCGCCAGTTCTATCATCCGGCCCGGAGACATTTTACTGCCCATCATGCGGATTTTACCCTGACTGGAAGCAACCAGAGCCTGTAGCTCGGCTTCCGTTTCCGGCGCGCTCACCGCATTTTTGTCCCCCAGGGTGGCATTTTGCGCCCAGTTCCACACTTTGCCATCGGCATCAGTCCTGGTTTCACGAATGGGGTATCCGGTATTTTCACGCGTCATCGACGACTCCTTCCAAAAGGACAATAACAATTCAAAAAAGGGGGGAAAGCGCAGAGTTGAGCTTCTGTAGTTAGCCCTAAGCATAGATGAATCGCCCCAGAACAACAGCTTCCGGGGCGTAAAAAGTTGTACAAGGTGTTAATGGGCTGTACAAATTACGGCATCAGACCGGACGCAGGTAGCGTAGCGTAGCGTCAACAACCAGCTGGCGGTTACGGGCGAGACTTTGCTGCTCGTTTTCATCACCACCAAACAGGGTGTGAAAGGTATAACGATTAGCAACATTGTGCGTGCAGATACTGCTGATCAGGCGGTGGACGTCTACCGTCTCAGCTTTAGCGTCAAAAACCCCTGACTCTTTGCCACGGTGAAGAATATCCGCCAGCACATCGAGCGCACTTTGGTTCAACGTTTTGATGCGGGTTGACTGACTGATATAGCGGCCACGCATCAGGTTTTCGCTACAGACCAGGCGCATAAAGTCGGGATGCGAAATGTGATAGTCAAAGCTGGCTTCAGCCAGACGCGCCATGGCAATCACCGGCGGCATCTCTGCCAGATTAAGCCCGGTTTCATGCTGACGGATAGCCTGATAAACCTGTTCCAGCACCTCAACGTAAAGATTTTCTTTATTGCTGAAGTGATAAACCACCATGCGTTTGGTGGTTTGCGCATGGTCGGCAATCTGCTCCATCCGTGCGCCCTGTAGGCCAAACTCAGCAAACACCGCAAGCGCACCGGCAAGGATGCGTTTCTTCAACCCTTCCGGGTCGTTTTTTCTTTTGGCAGTAGCGGGCATAGCAATTGATTAATCCATCGTCTCAGGGACCCTTTACAGGGTTAACATCCACCATATTACCACAGAAAATCTGCGGCTTCGGAGGGAAGCGAGTCAGTGAGGGATCGGATTGCCGGCAAAAATGAGGTCAGAAGTAGGGATGGGTGCCATCAATCACACTGTCGTAATGGCCCTTGATTTTCTCAGTCAGTAAGGCTTCTCCAGGCAACGCACGTCCACGAAGAATAGCTTCAGTGGTGAAGCAGAAAATCAAAATACCTTTACTGCAAAGGTTAGCCGCTTCGGTATAGCTCTCCAGCGTTTGAAAATAGTCATCGCTGCTGGTGGCTTTCTCCTGACTGGAGGTCATCACGGCCAGTAACATGCGGTAGAGGTCGATAGCGTCACCCAGCAGGGGGATCTTGCCGATAGAGAAGGCCAGGATTTTTTCGATACGAATAAAAAGCTGTTTTCTGCCAGGGGTTGAAAACAGCTCTTCTAACGTCTCCAGCCACAGAGTGAAGGTGGTGGAAAAGAGGTCGTTTTGCACCATCTCCAGGCTGGCATGTTGCCAGGAGAAAGAGGCCGCAAGGCGCGCAAACTCGTGATGATACTGCAAATAAATCTGTTCATCTTTTTCATCACTAAACGCCAGCTTATTACTCGCCAGCTCAAAGGATTGCAGCTCCTGTAGGCTCTCTGGTTCATGCCACTCAATCAGGCGGGCTTTGCGCTGCTGCAACGTTTTAAGCGCTTCAAGATCGTGAAACGTTGCCATAGCGATCTCGCTGGCCAGCAGCGCTTTATTGATTGTCTGGATAACCGCTGGGGACTGCACCACAGAGCGCTCCGCCAGCAGTTCATTGCGTCGGTTCAGGTAAGCTGCGGCAGGGCTGAGGAAATTGCTCATGGGGATTCTCGTTATCGGAGGGAGACAGGGTGCATTGAACCTGTACAGAAGCAATGAGTATGGCATAAGTTTCCCTGCGGGAAATCAGGGGGAGGCCATTTTCAGGATAATGCCAGTAATCTCAGCGTAATCAGCAGGTTAAAATGGTATTTTCGATGCACTTTCTGGTATGCCATGCCCCGCCACGCTACCGTGCCACTTTATTCTTATTGTGACTATTTCATCGAGCTTAGAGTGTGAATTTTTATTCAGGCAGTGAACAGGCACATTATAAAACGCCTTGCTGAAAAGGAGACTCAGACTGATTACCTTGCGCTTTTATGACGGCTGCTACACTTATTTCTACGCAGCTGATAATGATTCGGCTCTTTTCCCAGTCAAAACGCCTGATTTAGTCTGGCGTGACAGCATTGTATAAAGGAGACAGCGTATGACAGACCGTCCACAACATCCGCAGCAGGCGCAACAGCAAACCTGGCCCGGCAGTTTTCTGCAAATGCAGCCGAAGCCCGATCACGGGGAAACCAGCTACAAAGGATCTGGCCGCCTGAAAGGGAAAACAGCACTGATTACCGGCGGCGATTCCGGGATTGGTCGTGCCGTTGCTATCGCCTATGCCCGTGAAGGGGCAGACGTGGTGATCTCCTATCTGGATGAGCATGAAGATGCCAAAGATACAGCGCAGCTGGTTGAGGAAGCGGGTCAGAAGGCGCTGCTGATTGCAGGCGACGTGACCGACGCCGATCACTGCCGCAGCATTGTGGCGCAGACGGCTGAACGTTTTGGCAAAATCGATATCGTAGTCAATAACGCGGCGTATCAGATGACGCGCCATTCGCTGGATGAGATCAGCGATGATGAGTTTGATCGCACCATGAAAACCAACCTTTACGCCATGTTCCATATCTGTAAGGCGGCGGTGCCGCATATGCCCTCCGGCGGCTCGATTATCAATACTGCCTCGGTGAATGCTGACCAGCCGAAGCCTTTACTGATTGCTTATTCAGCCACGAAAGCGGCGATTGTTAACTTCTCTGGCAGCCTGGCTGCGCTGTTGGCTGAAAAAGGGATCCGTGCCAACGCTGTCGCACCCGGCCCTATCTGGACCCCGCTGATTCCGTCGACCATGCCGCCGGAAAAGGTGGAAAGCTTTGGTGAAGAGGTTCCCCTGCAACGCATGGGTCAACCTGCGGAAGTGGCACCCGCCTATGTGATGCTGGCGAGCGATGAGGCAAGCTATATCTCTGGCGCTACGGTTGCGGTTACGGGTGGCGTGGCGGTGATTTAAGCTGGCGCAAAGAACGTAAGAGAAAGGTTATCCTTTGAAACAGATCCCGCCGCTGGTAACCCATACATCTGGCGATGACCGTATCCGGCAGTAACCGGACAAAGCAGGCTTTCCCGATTCGCGTATGGCGAAATCGGGAAAGTTTGCGGCGTATCGCCTGGGTGAACAACGGCGAACTGGCGGAAAAGCTAATTTATGAAATTGGGCAGAGTTACATATTTTTCAGCATGCAATGCCGTGCAATATAGAGAAGGGTTACAGGCTCTCGCCACAGGTAAGGTGCTGCCCGGAAGCTATGCTGTATGCCGCAGCGCGAACTGGCGCTGGATATGACAGAACAGAGAGTGGCAGGGCGGTGGGATAATCGTTGATGCTTCCAGGTTCTGGATCTGCGCAGCCAGGAATATTGGGGATGAGTGTAAATAATCGCTATGATTTACGCTACATTGATTCTGAGTGCCTCTATTCACTTCCTCACAACAATATCGTGAAACAGAATTGAAACCCGCTCATGCTATTTTGATGGAGTCTGGATATAACCCTGTAAGCGCCAGCGTAATGCTTACCTGGTTCACTGGAAGAATGTTTTAACACAGATAGAGCTGAGTTATAGCATCTGGGTTATTATCTTAATATTATCCGTTAGTTTTAAAAGATAAAAGCCCTAAACAGAGCAGGCTTTTATCTTTTGATTAATTCAGGCTTAGTGTACTAATTGGCTCACAATAGAGGCGAGGTCTGCTTGTTTATCAACTGTGCCAGCAGGAGAGGCCTTATCAACCAGTTGAGGAAAATATTTTACCAGCAGTTCCAGCGCATCATTTGTATTGATGCCCATCCCGTTGGCTAATTGTTGAATTGAGGCTGAGTTAAACATTCTCTCCACAATATCCTTACTGAGGGCAACATTCTTTTCATCGCCCAGCCATGAGTTAACCACTTCACTAAACTCACCACTCTGGAGATGCTCCACGATAGCATGCACGCCTCCTTGCTGATCAACCCACTCCAGCACGCCTTTGATCTCCTGACTGATTTGATCGTTAAGACCGCACATCCCCAATACTTTTTCCAGCAAACTCATACTATTACCCTTTAAAATTAATCTTTTCAGGCTTTTTTACATGCTCTGATTTTATGAATCACAAACAGGACAACAATTGACCCTGCGGTAGCAATGGCAATGCTGTAAATATTGAAACCGTTAATCTTACCAAAACCCAGGGCTGTGCTGACGACACCACCAATCAGGGCGCCGATGATGCCAAGAATGATGGTCATAATAATTCCCATATGTTCCTTGCCGGGCATAATACATCTGGCAATAACACCCGCAAGCAAACCAAATATCACCCATGACAATATACCCATCTGGTACCTTCCTCTTTTTTATAACGATGCTGTTTACTATTTATTTAATTCACGGATTAAAAGCAGGTGTATCGTACGCCACGCAGTGCCTGTCTGGCAATTAAACAAAGTAAACGTAACAAAAACAACAGAGGGTTAATTATGAGCATTCTGGATAATATTAAAAATATTGGGGATGAGTTGTTACATTCTGTAGGTAATAATGTTGAGGATGATAAAAAAACGGATCCTGCTGACGGCCGGGTTTATACCGTTAAATCGGGTGACACATTAAGCGCAATAGCTAAACAATTTTACAATGATCCTGCTGAATATATGAAAATCTTTGAAGCCAATAAAGAGACATTGAGCAGTCCGGATAAAATCGTTGCCGGTCAGGTTTTACGCATACCTGAGTAATCATTCGATAAGAACATCCCGGCCAGCTGGAAGATTATTTCTGGCTGGCCGTTTTCTTGATCTCGTCAGCGCAGGAACAGTCATCATGTATCCGTCATTCAGAAGAGGTTGCAGTGACGCCGCACGGAACGCTTGAAATCACAATGAAATTGGAGGATGCAGGGCGATGTAGTCAAATCAGTGGAGAAGAGGAGGAGTGACTAGAGTCTGAAAGCAAAAAAGCAGACGCCTGTGGACGTCTGCTTTCTTTAATATGGCTCCTCTGACTGGACTCGAACCAGTGACATACGGATTAACAGTCCGCCGTTCTACCGACTGAACTACAGAGGAATCGGTTTCGATGGGGCGCATAATAGCGATGCTGCCCAGTGCTGTCAACAGCAAAAAACACGCTAGCTTTCAACTGGCTACGTTTGAATCAACCCGTTGTTTTAGTGAACAATCCCACTGCCCGGCAGCCGGTTCGCACTGGCCTCACGCCGGGCAGGATCCTGACGATAAAAATGCATAAAGCGGGCATAGAGGGCAGGGAAGCGCTCCAGCAGGATCTGGGGGGCCGTGAAAAAGTATTCTGACAGCACGGCAAAACACTCGGCGGCATCGCTGGCGGCATAGGCATCAATGCTCGCGGCATTCTCACCTACGGCATCTATCTCATCCTGAATATTCTGCATCGCCATCAGCAGATCCTGTTCCCAACCAGCCACATCCCGCAACGAAACAGAGGGAATGCCGTTAGTATGGCCGCTGCCACGGCTGTCGAGTTTATGGGCCACTTCATGCACGATCAGGTTATAGCCGGAAAGATCAAAAGAGTCCTGCACATCCAGCCAGTTCAGCACCACGGGGCCTTGCAGCCAGCTCTGGCCTGAATGCACCATACGCTCATGGTGGACCAGGCCAAACTCATCCTGCCACTCATCGTCCACCATAAAGGGAGTGGGGTAGAGCAGCACTTCATGAAAGCCATCGAGCCACTCATAGCCAAGATTCAGCACAGGCAGGCAGAAAATTAACGCCAGCCGGCAACGCTTCAGGTCATCCAGTTCAAAATCCTGCAAGGGGACCAGCCGTTTTTGCTGCAAAAAACGGGTTGCAAGGTGTATCAGAGAACGCTGCTCCGCTTCTGAAAGCGCACCCAGCAGAGGAATCGCCATGGCCTGCTGCCAGGGAAAGCTTTCACGGGCATCTTCTTCGGTTTTCCACGGCCATTTGATCATCATGCAACCCTGTTCGCTGAAGAGAACGTTACCATGCCGTAGCGCGCAGCATTGCGCAACTGCTGCTTCTGGCAGCAGTGCGCAAGCGGAAGGAGTAAAGCGGAGGCGCGCCAGCTTTAAGAAGCCTATTCAATCAGTTAATGCTGCCGCTGTCTGTGACCAGGCACATAAAGTGCCCGGCAAACTTCAGATGCGCTCGAATTCAATGACCCAGACCCAGGGATTCACTTCCCAACTGGTGCCGCCATACTGAAGCGCCCACTGCTTACGATAAGCATCCTTGGAAGAGACGGCTTCACTGTGCATGGTAAAGAAGTTATTCAGAAAATGGGAGTCAGTCTGCACGCCTTCTGCAATCACATCGTCGTCGCTGATATCCTGAATTTTCTCCACCCGGATCCCTTTCACCAGCAGGTCGATGCGGCTTGCCCAACGCGGCATATGAATACCGGCCTGCCAGCCAAACTGTTCGTTTTCATCTTCTGCCGTAGAGAACTGGCTGGTATCGGAGCGATACTGACAGAACTGAGGCGTTTTAAATTGCGCGGGTGAGCGCTGGTATTCCGCCATCTGATCCGGAGCGATAACGGGACCGCGCCAGGTTTCTCTTACCCACAATTTATCGCCGGGCTGACCGTAAGGGCAATGGTAACTTAAGTTTTCCATTCCCACCACGCGGTTGCCCTGTAGGTGATTATTCAACACATCAATACCATAGCACCCCTCATGGTTGTCCTGTCCGGGACCAAAGAGTTGTGACTTCATAATGCGCCGAGTTTGGCTCTGTTGGCCTGAGAGTAGCGCTCGCACCCGTTGATCGCTAAACAAAATCGGGCGTTCTTTCATGGTTTGACCTCTGTTACTTACATGTGAAACTGCTAATCACAGCAACGCTAAAAAGACAATACAGATTAATCTGAACGTTAATCTGAAAAAAAAGATGTGCGTCAAAATTTTAGTTAATCATAAGCTGTGCTTGTAGATCTTACGGCCCGGTAAGGCTCGATTTTACTGCCAAAATAGTGGGGGGACCTTTCCGGCCCTCAACGATAAATATACCCTGAATAGTAGCGGCTTAACAAATTTGACATATGTTGCCTTTACAATCTCTTACAGTGACAGGCCTGAAGCCAGCTGCCTTTAACAGGCTGAAAAGCAGTCAGGTAAGCGATTACCGGGTGTCGGCAATTCTATCTTAATCTGGCTAAAAAAGCTGAAAGTTAATTTCACCGCGTTCATTATCTCTGTTTAACCATTTGTCCGAAAAATAATCACAAATTTTTCTATAGCAAAAGGCTGAAAACGGGGAAAATGTTGTGAATTCGTTAAAATTAAAGTTATAAACATGATGGGGATCGCATTTTGATCAATGGTTTCATTCCGATAGCGCCCCAGTGGAAGGCCCTCATTCCACTGACATCCCGATAAGTCCAAACAATAAGGAGAAGTCTATGTCGCTTATTAACTGGCAAATGCGTTTTGAAAGCTGGCTACATGAAACCTGGCCTCAGGATGATAAAGCGCATGATGTTGCCCACTTGCGCCGTGTCTGGCAGACAGCGCAAAGGATAATGGAAGGGAGCGAGGCTGATGAGCTGGTTGTGCTCTCCGGCTGTTATTTCCACGATATTGTTAACCTGCCCAAAAACCATCCGGAACGTCATCTCGCTTCCGCGCAAGCGGCTGTGGAAACGCAGCGCATCTTGTTGGAGGTCTTCCCCGATTTCCCGGCTGAAAAGCGGGCAGCCGTTGCCCATGCCGTCCATGCCCACAGTTTTAGTGCAGGTGTAACGGCGGAAACCCTCGAGGCGAAAATCGTGCAGGATGCCGATCGGCTTGAATCCCTGGGTGCTATTGGCCTGGCACGGGTGTTTTATGTCTCTGGTGCCCTGGGCCGCTCGCTGTTCGACAGCGCCGATCCGCTGGCGCGCGAACGTCAGCTTAACGACACCGAATGGGCGCTGGACCATTTTCAGAAAAAACTGTTTACGCTGCCTGCCACGATGCAGACCGCGGAGGGTAAGCGTCTGGCCGAGCATAATGCGCGTTTCCTGGTGACCTATATGGCTAAGCTATGTGCTGAACTGAAAGGGGATTTCTGCGCGCTGGATGAAGAGGTCTTGCGGGAGTTCAGCCCGATTTCAGAGAAATATTAAATTTTTATGAACGGATAGTTAAATTGCACCAAACAGGCTAGGTTGGCTGGAACATTTTTCAGGAGAATCAACTATGACCGACACTGTAAGCCTCACCATCAAGATCGATCCCGCCTTAAAAGAAACGCTGAAATCGCTGGCCCTTGAAAATCAAATTTCGTTAAGCCAGGAAGTCTGCCAGCGTTTGCAGGAGAGTCTGACCACTCCTCCTCAGCCCTCTGCTTTGGATAGTCAGAGCAGTGAGGAAGCAGAGCTGGGGCAGCTGAATGCCAGCGAGCTGAAACAGATTCGGGCTTTGTTGAAAAAGTCTAAAAAGAAGAAGTAAACAGGCTTCACTGAATCGTTAAGGAAAAAATTATATGGCACTCCCACCAATACATCGCGTTGTTACCGGGCATGACTCCCAGGGAAAATCTATGGTTTGCAGCGAGTCGGCACCGCCCTCAGTTGTAGAGATGGAAACGATTCCGGGTTTGATTTTCCACGAAATCTGGGAAACCGCGGCAACGCCTGCACCGGTCGATAACGGCCCCGATCCCACCCTCGGCCCGGTAATGCACAATGCGCCGGTTAATGGCACCCGCATTCGTTTCGTTGATCTTCCCCCGGATGCCTCCTACCTCGGTCGGGAGGAGACGCGCATTGCCGATCTGTTTAAACAGGTTAACTATACCGAGGGGCTGACCGTTAAAGCTGATTCCCCGCACCCAATGATGCACCGCAGTGAGGCGGTTGATTACTGTATTGTTATCGAGGGTGAAATTTATATCGTGCTTGATAATACCGAGGTATTGCTCAGACCGGGCAGTGTAGTGGTACAACGGGGCACTAATCATGCCTGGTCGAACCGTACAGAGCAGAACTGCCGGATGCTCTATGTGCAGATTGATGGCCGCTACGACCCCGCCATTGCGGCACAATTGCGTGAATAACCTGGGCTTTTGCCGGGGTGAACAATCCTGAAGCACGCCTGCGAAGATTAAAGGCGGGGAAGTTAAACGCGACAATCCCGCATTCGGCCTGGCATGGTATGCGCGAAGTGATAAACTGCCCGCGTTTCCTTTTTGATGTCGGGTGATTATGAGCGAGTTCGAGAGCATGGCTTTGCCGACGGCAGTCCAGGCGGGCCAGCAGGCAGTGCAGAAATACAATGATGACTGCCAACTGGTGAAAAAGATTCTGGAAGTCTATGACCACAAAAGCGTGCTGGCCAGGCTACAGCAGGCCGGTCACCATCCCTGGACGCGGGAAGCCCTTAACCGCTGGCTGAAGGGTGCCGGTAGCGTAACGCCCCTGACTGAAGCGGAACATCAGGCATTGCGGAAGATGCTGCCCGAGCCGCCTGCTCATCATCCCCATTATGCCTTTCGTTTTATCGATCTGTTTGCCGGTATTGGTGGAATTCGTAGCGGCTTTGAGGCGATAGGCGGAGAGTGCGTTTTCACCAGCGAATGGAATAAATATTCGGTACGCACCTATAAAGCCAACTGGTACTGCAACCCCGACACGCATACTTTCAATCAGGATATTCGCGATGTCACGCTGAGCGCTAATCCGGCAGTCAGTGAAGAACAGGCTTATCAACATATCGATCGGCAGGTTCCTGACCATGATGTGCTGCTGGCGGGCTTCCCCTGTCAGCCCTTCTCGCTGGCGGGCGTATCGAAGAAAAATGCGCTTGGTCGGGCGCACGGCTTTGAGTGTGAAGCGCAGGGGACGCTGTTTTTTGATGTTGCGCGCATCATCACCGCCAAAAAACCGGCGATTTTTGTGCTGGAAAACGTCAAAAACCTCAAAAGCCATGATAAGGGAAAAACGTTCCGCATCATCATGGATACGCTGGATGAGCTGGGATATGACGTGGCAGATGCTGACGTCAGCGGTGCGGCAGACCCGAAGATTGTTGATGGCAAATATTTCCTGCCACAGCACAGAGAGCGTATTGTTCTGGTCGGGTTTCGCCGCGATCTGCAACTGCCAACGTTCTCTCTTAAATCCCTGGCAAGCCTCTATCCGCAGCAGCGCACACCCCTGAAAGCGCTGCTGGAACCAGAGGTTGATGCAAAATATATTCTTACCCCCACGCTGTGGAAGTACCTCTATAACTATGCCAAAAAGCACCAGGCGAAAGGCAATGGGTTTGGTTACGGACTGGTAGATCCTGAGGTAGAGAAGGGAGTAGTGCGCACCCTTTCGGCGCGCTATTACAAAGATGGATCTGAGATCCTGATCGATCGTGGATGGGATCGCCAGTTGGGCGAAGCTGATTTTGACCATGCGGAAAATCAGCAGCGACGGCCACGCCGCCTGACGCCAAGAGAGTGCGCCAGACTGATGGGGTTTGAAGCGCCCGGCGAGTATCGCTTCCGCATTCCCGTCTCGGACACCCAGTCTTACCGACAGTTTGGCAACTCGGTTGTGGTCCCGGCTTTTGCCGCAGTGGCTAAACTTCTGCAACCGTGGATTGCGAAAGCGGTGAAAGCGCGCAGCGAACCTTAGGCCTGATATGCGGGGGAGTTCTCAGGAAGAAGAACTCTCCCGGCGCATGCTGATGCTGACGAAAACAGAGCCAGCCTACAGCAGCGTTGTCTATACTTAGCCAAAGCATAAAGGATGATAACGATGGCTGACGTCCACTCTTCTGAAATCCGTAGTAAAAACATGCGCGCTATCCGTACGCGTGATACCGCTATTGAAACCCGGCTGGCTGAACTGCTGACGGAGCTGGGGCTTAGCTATCGCGTGCAGGATAAAACGCTGCCCGGCCGACCTGACTTTATTCTGGAGCAGTATAAAGCGATTATTTTCGTTCACGGCTGTTTCTGGCATAAGCATCATTGCCATCTGTTTAAAGTTCCCGCCACCCGCACCGCCTTCTGGCTGGGGAAAATTGAGAGTAATGTCGCCCGTGATAAGCGTTATATCGCCGAACTTACGGCGGCGGGCTGGAAAGTCCTGCTGGTATGGGAATGCGCGCTGCGGGGTAAAACACGGCTGGAAGAGGAAGCCCTCTCCAGTCGGCTGGAAGAGTGGATCTGTGCCTCCACGGGGAACGCAGAGATAGATTATCAGGGGATCAGGCAAGCTGGCGCGCCGATCTCATCGGAAGAAGATTCTTAAGGCATCTTAAGAGCCGCGCCTCTGACCTGGTACCTGTCAGCCTGGTTTAACAGGGTGATAAAGGTCAGGCACCCTGTCATTGCCGCTACCTGGCGCTGTTACTTATCCAGCGTGCAGGGTTTTACCGATGGCTTTGCCGGGAAAAGGTATTTACCTAACGTCACCAGTACCACCGCCAGAATAATCACCGCCAGTGCCAGCCACTCTCTGGAAGTCAGACTTTCCCCGCCAAAACTAATGCCCAGCAAGACGGCAACGATCGGATTAACGTAGGCGTAGCTGGTGGCGATGGCTGGCGTTACGTTACGGATCAGATACATGTAGGCGTTAATGGCAATCACCGAGCCGAACAGGCTCAGATAAGCCAGCGCCAGTAAACCCTGTAAGCCAGGGCGGGAGGTGAGATGTTCGCCGCTCAGGGTGCTGGCAATCAACAGCACCACACCGGCTGTCAGCATCTCAATGGCCCCCGCCATCATGCCGTGCGGCAAAGTTATCCGTGAACCCCATACAGAGCCAAAAGCCCAGCTGAGAGATCCCACCAGGATCATCACCGCTCCCCAGGGGTTGCCGCCCAGATGGCCACCGCTGTTTAGCATGATAATCCCCACCAGCCCGACCGCGATCCCCAGCCACTCAATCCAGCGCGTCTGAATACCGAAGAGTGTGCTGAAGCACATAGCAAACAGCGGTACGGTAGCGACCATTACAGCCGCAATGCCGGAAGGAACGTTCTGATGTTCAGCCACGGTAACGGCACCGTTGCCAACGGCCAGCAGCATGATGCCGACCAGCGCTGCATTAAGCGCAGGTCGCCAGCCGGGAAGCCGTTCGCCGCGCAGTAACAGAAAGACCATCAACACGGTGCCAGCCAGCAGAAAACGCAGGCCAGCCAGCATCATTGGCGGCCAGCTTTCAACGCCAAGCTTGATAACGAAGTAGGTCGAACCCCAGATAAAATAGAGGGCAAACAGCGCTGACAACAAGGGCAGCAGGGCAGGGGCACGGCGTAACATGTTTTTTCTCACAGAATGTAAAAGTTGGGTTAAGTTAACGCTAAAAAAAAGTTTCAACCAGATGAAAGTACGCTTTTTTTTTCACAAGAGGACGATTGTGGTCACACAATTTGCTCTCCTCGTTCATAATTGGTTAGATCACACTCTTTAACATCTTTGCGCAGGGCAAATCATGGCCAGTATCAAACTCACCGTTAAACGGCTCTACAAAATCAGCGGCGAGCGCATGGTTAACACCCAGGCTACCGCACGTATTTATGTCGGAGAAAAGCTGATTGCTACTGAAGAGATAGCTGGCCTCACCGAAAGCCCGGTAAGTAAATACCTGCATCATCATGAAGCAGAAGGGCAGAAGGTACGCGTTGAGTGGGATTGCGACGGCATTGCCGATATGGTGGTGACCGACGTGCAGATTTGTCCCTGTTGCCAGCACGATTAACAACCATAAGGAACGGAATTTTGGCGGGAACGAGTTTACTGACACTGTTAGATGACATTGCCACACTGCTGGACGATATTTCCGTGATGGGCAAAATTGCGGCAAAAAAGACCGCAGGTGTATTGGGCGATGACCTGTCGTTAAATGCTCAGCAGGTAAGCGGGGTAAAAGCGAATCGGGAACTTCCGGTAGTCTGGGGGGTAGCGAAAGGCTCATTTCTGAATAAGCTGATTCTGGTCCCGCTGGCGCTGGTGATTAGCGCCTGGGCGCCCTGGGCGATCACCCCGTTGTTGATGGTGGGCGGTGCTTACCTTTGCTATGAGGGCTTCGAGAAAGTGCTGCACAGTCTGCATAAAGACAAAGCGGAGCAAAGCCCCGAAGCCAGAGAGAAGCGTATAAAAAACCTGGCACAGCAAAATGCCGCTGAATTTGAAAAGAAAAAGATCAAAGGGGCGATACGCACTGACTTTATTCTCTCTGCGGAAATTGTGGCCATCACGCTGGGGATCGTCTCTGATGCGCCCCTGATGAACCAGGTGCTGATCCTCGCCGGCATTGCCATCCTGGTCACCGTGGGCGTTTACGGCATCGTGGCCTGTATCGTTAAAATTGACGATCTCGGTATGTGGTTGCAGGAAAAATCTTCATCGGTGGCAAAAGGTATTGGTGGCGCGCTGCTGGCGCTGGCGCCCTGGATGATGAAAATCCTTACCGTGGTGGGCACCATTGCGATGTTCCTGGTGGGGGGCGGCATTATTGCCCATGGCGTACCGGCTATTCATCACTTTATCAGCCATTACAGTGCAGACTATTCCGGCCTGATGGCATCGCTGATCAACAATCTGGCTAACCTTGTTCTGGGGCTGATTGTGGGGGCAATTGTGCTGTTGGGGGTGAATTTAATTGCCAAAATGCGCGGTAAATAAGTATAAAGGCAGCTTGTTAACGCTATGCACTCTGGAGTGAAAATGAAAGACGACATTTTTGAATTTGATATTGATGCCGAACTGGAACAGGCTGAAGCCAACGCGGAAAAAAAGGCCAGTGAAGTGCCTGTCGACTCAGGCGACGAAGCGGATTGTGAAGGTTGCAAAATCTGACGCCAGAGCGCCAGTTTTCCCTGTTTAAGAGCGAGTGATCATCTTCACTCGCTTTTTTATTTCTTCTTCTATTAAACACTTATCATTATTTAACATAAATTTTACTACTTATTAACGGAATTGCCCGGCCTGGCCTGCTATACCTGAAGTTCCCTGTGTAGGGTCTGTTAACCCAAATGGTGAGGTGTGTCATGATCATGGTCAGTGATGAAGTACAGCTTAAAAACGGTGGTCCGGCGATGGTGGTGACAGGTTTTGCAAGTGGCATGGTTGAATGTCGCTGGTATGACGGCTACAGCGTCCGGCGCGAAGCGTTCAGAGAAGAAGAGCTTGCCCCTCTGCTCACGGGCCAGAGACAACTTGCTGGTTAATAACTGAGAGCGGGACAGCGGTTTATTTTGTCCTGCTCTTGAATTGCTTTCACATCTCTTGATCCTGTCGATGGCAGGAACCTCCTCCCCCCTCTACACTTTCTGCATGGATTATTACCCTCCGGAGAGCTTGTTTGATTCTGTTGCGCGCCTTGTCCGTTGCCCCCAAAAGGGTAGTCCATGGCTGTTTCCTGCTGGTCTTTCTTCTCTTAACTCTGCTGACGTGGCGGGAAGCGGTGATCCTGAAAGAAGATTATGAGATCACAAAGCGGGACCAGCTGCAAACAACCTCGAATACCCTTGAGCGCTTTGGTCAGCGCAGTACAGATGAGTTAATCTTTTACCGAAATCTGATGAGGCAGGCGCTGCAAAGCCCGGTAAAGAACAGCGAGATCGCTCAGCTACTGGCTCAGTTTGAGCAGCAGCGTGATCACGAGGTCTGGCAACTTGCCCCTGGCAATCCGCAGGCCATTCCTGTGAAAGGGGTGGCCGACAGATGGGTGAAACAGCATGATTTGCTGAACCGCGACGACGCGTCGCGACTTCAGGATGAACTGACCGCGACGCTTGGCATCAGCAGGCTGCTGCAAATAGAAGACCCCCGCAGAAATTTTCATTCACGCATGTGGTATATCTCACGCGGAGGTTTTTTTCTGAATTCCTCCCCTACGGGGGTCAATACCCTTGAAAGCTACGCCCGCATGGTTTCGCGCCCCTATTTCACCCGCATGACGCCGCAGGCTAATCCTGAGCGCAAAATGCTCTGGACCGGATTCTATGATGGCCTCAATAATCAGGGAGAAGCGATCACCACCAGCATTCCTCTCGATTATGAGGGTTACTGGTATGGCGTTCTGGCCATGGATTTCTCGCTGGCGCGGCTTAAAGCTTACCTCCAGCAGGCTCTGCCGGCAGGAATAAACGGCAATGTGATGATCTTTAACAGGAATATGGAGCTGGTGGTGGAGAGCAACCAGCAGCCGCTCCCCGGCCACTCTTTTACGCCGGAGGAGCGCAAGAAAATGCTTTCGGCGGTGGCTGACCGGAAACAGGGCACGCTGCGCTTTGGCTCACGTTTTGTTATCTGGACCCGCAGCCAGCAGTTTCACTGGATCCTGGTCAATATTCAGACCCTGAAGGAGGGCGTCGCCGAGGAAACTGGCCGGGCGTCAATGGTGTTGATCGTGATGTGGCTGCTGTTTGGGGGCGTGCTGATTTTATCCCACCAGCTGATTATCCGCCTGTTTGACCGCATGCTGGCTTTACAGGATACCTTAAGCTGGCGGGCCAACTATGACAGCCTGACCCGGTTGCTGAACCGCGGGGCTTTTTTTGAAAAGGCTGAACAGCTCGCCCATCACTGTCAGCATGCGCAGCTTCCCTTTTCGGTGATCCAGATGGATCTGGACCGCTTCAAATCCGTCAACGACACCTGGGGGCATCAGGCTGGCGATCTGGTGTTAAGTCATGCAGCGGCAACTATCCAGTCGGCTATTCGCACGAAAGATGTGGCTGGAAGGATAGGGGGCGAGGAGTTCTGCCTGGCGCTGCCAGAAACGGGGCGGAAAGAGGCGATGGAAATTGCTGAACGGGTCAGGCAAAAGCTGGCCAGTAAAGAGGTACTGATTGACACTGCGCGCACGCTGACCATCACCGTGTCAATGGGAGTGGCTTCCAGCGAGGAGCAGCAGGTATATGAATTTGAAAGCCTGCAATCGGTGGCCGACAGCAGGCTTTATCAGGCAAAAACAACCGGACGTAATCGGGTTAGCGGAGAAGACTAAACGTTTCCTTTGTTATCTTCTTCTACCGCTTCATGAATACGGTGCAGAATGTCAGGGAAAGCTGACTGGACACGACTCCAGCTGGGAATAAATGGCTTTTCGTTCGGGCGTTCAATAAACGAGGCGCCCGCCTCCAGAATAGCCTGGGTAAACATCTCTACCGCCGCTTCCTCCGCATGCTGATCAAATTTCAGACCGTTAAGCGCGGCCTCATGGCTGTAAAATTCCATCATGTCCAGCGCGTTGCGGTAATAGGTTGCTTTCAACACGCGGAAAGAGTCGCTGGTCAGGTTTACCCCCATTGTCGCCATCTTACGCAGCAGCGACTGAACAATATCATTGCTCATCCTGCGAAGTCCGCCGGTACCATCCTCTTCCGAAAGGGGCTGATGCTTGTGGTCATAGTTGTGGGCGATTTCGACCTGGCAGCTCTGTCGCGTGGTGTAATTACGGTAGATCTCTGAAAGAACACCAATCTCCAGGCCCCAGTCTCCCGGTATTTTTATCCCATTCAGGACGTGAGTGCGCATAGCGAACTCTCCGGATAAGGGATAGCGGAAGCTGGTGAGGTAATCGAGATATTCCGAATGACCGTACACTTTCTGCAACGAGCGAAGCAATGGCCCAACCAGCAACCGGCCAACCCGGCCGTTCAGCTTGTTATCTGCCACGCGCGCATAGAACCCTTTGCAAAATTCATACTGGAACGAGGGATTGGCCAGCGGGTAGAGCAGCCGGGCCAGCATGCCACGTTCGTAGGTCACGATGTCGCAGTCATGCAATGCTACGCAGGAGGATTTATCAGACGCAAGGGTATAGCCGGTACAGAACCAGACATTACGACCTTTGCCCGGCTGCGTAGGGGAGAGACCCTCTTTATCCAGTTCGGCATCCAGCGCTTTTAACCGCGGGCCATCGTTCCACAAAATCCGGTGGCGCTGCGGCAGGCGTGAAAAGAACTCACGGGCATAGAGGAACTGGTCGCGATCGGCCTTGTCCAGACCAATCACAATTTCCTCAAGATAGGGCACTTTTGCCAATTCATCGACAATATTACTCAGAGCGGGTCCTTCCAGTTCGGAAAAAAGTGATGGCAGAATTAATGCCATCTTGCGCTTCGCGGAAAATCTTACCAGATCCTTTTCCAGCTCCTCTACCGGTCGATCGGTGAGGTTATGAAAAGTTGTAATCACGCCGTTCTGGAAAAAATCACTCATTACCTTCCCCTTTATTTGCTGCCCTTCAGGCATGCAACAACCGAATACAACCTAACCCTGGTTGATGAAATGGGATAAACCTTCACTCCATCCTTCAGGGCCAAAATGGGTACTATGAAACACCCTCTCTTCAGCGTCCCGTCCCTCGCGTTGCAGCGTGACGGGCGTTTTACTGTAGCCTTTAATAATGACGGCATAATCGACTTTATCCAGCATAGGGCCGTCGTTAGGCCCGTCTCCAAGGCCAATGGTCAGCCATTTGTGCCCCACAGGATGGGTATAGTGGCGGAGTAGAAGATCCAGTGCGGCGCCTTTTCCGGCGCCCTGATTCATTACGCTCCAGAACCGTCCACCCTGAACCAACGTCAGCTCTTCTGCTGCCAGTGCTTCACTGAATTCCTCAAAGCGGGTAGCGGAGTCCCGCCAGATAAGGCTTTCAGAACCCTCCCGCATTTTGGCTAAGGCGGCGTTATGTGGCGTCAGCCCGGTCCACTCGGCCACCTCTTTCTCGGTAACATCGGCAAAACCGGTAAATTTGAAGCCCAGACTGTCGCGCAGTTTTTGCAACGTCTGACAAATCTCCGTATAGCCCTTGTTTGCGGCACGATCGCCCGATCCGTTAAACCCTTCCCAGTGCAGGACAGCGCCGTTCTCAGCAATATAGGGTGAGCTGGTAATGCCTAGCAGGCGCTGCAACGGCAGGATCTCAGCCGCTGTTTTGCTGGAGCAGATCACTACCGGAATGCTCTCTTCGTTCAGGCGCTCAAGCCAGGGCTGAGCCGGCTCCCAGCTGTAAGTATGATGATCGAGCAGGGAACCGTCTAAATCCGTCACTATCATCAGGGGATCTTGTAGCGTAGGCATGACTCTTCCTCCTCGGACTGCCTGAAAAGATCAGCATAATCATAGAGTATAACGAAGCCCCGCAACTCTGACGGGCTGACCTCATTTAAACTGTCCGGAACCGGCCCGGAACCACCAGGAATATTCTTAAAATGATAAGAAAGAGGGGAGGGATGGGAGAAAACACGATGGCTTTCTCACATCAGGTCTAACGCGGCTTCAGCGATATTTGCATGTACAATTTTTCAGGGTCTGTACAACTTCAGGTACAAGTTAGGATTTTTCCTGGCGATAACTTAGGGTACTATTAGCAGGTCAGAGAATTTCCTGTGTAACGAATTTCATTAATCAAATTTGATTCCCGGCTAACCGCCGGGATTTTTTTTAGCGATTAACTTCTGAAACCGTAAAATCCCGGATATCGAGTTCAAAAGCATCGGCCAGTTCGGTATAGGAGTGGTATTCACGTCCATCCACCCGAACCTTATGCTGCTGTTTTTCATCCGTAAGGGGTTTTACCTCGCCCGCCGATCGATCGTGAATCGCTTCCAGTAAGGCTTCAATATCGATACTGACCTCACGCTGAACGATGTCGCTGTACTCTTTTGCAGTAGCCATAACCTATTCCCCAGTTCACCAAATGAACTAAGTATAGATGGCGTAAAAAAGTTGGCAGGCAGGAAAAGGACGAAAAAAAGCCCGCGCTGCGCGGGCAAAAATCCTTGTTACTTTAGGTTGCCTGCGCCTTTGGGGAGGGTGCAGTGGGAAGAGTCTAAGCGGGAGGGATGTCAGAAGTCTCGCTGTGAAACGTTAAGAAAGCGAAAAACCAGCTTTGGGCGGGAATTACGAGGATTTACACAGCGCACCAGGAGTGCTCCGCGCGCCAGTGCTATAATTATCAACTGATTACACACTAATCATTTTTCCACGCTATGGAGGCGACATGGACTTATTACGCATCATTATTGCTATTATTTTACCCCCGGTAGGCGTATTTATGCAGGTAGGATTTGGCGGGGCGTTCTGGCTGAATATTCTGCTGACCCTGTGTGGCTATATTCCGGGTATCGTACATGCTGTCTGGGTAATTGCCCGCCGCTAGGTACTCTCCCGTCTGCGGGATTTTAAGGTAAACTTAGCCCACTATTCAGCCTGGGAGAAGCGTCATGAAAGTCAATGAACGGGTCACGGTCAAAACCGATGGAGGGCCTCGTCGTCCCGGCACGGTACTGGCGGTGGAAGACTTTAGCGAAGGGACTATGTATCTGGTCGCTTTAGAAGATTACCCGATGGGGATCTGGTTCTTTAATGAACAGGGACATGATGACGGCATATTTGTCGAGCCTCATCCAGCCTCCTGAATGGATCTCTTATTACCTTATCCGTAAGCAGATGCAGCGCGAGTAGCAGAAAAGATAAAGGGGCGAAAATCGCCCCTTTTTATCGATCAGAAGGTTTCCCAGTTTTCACTGGTGTTAGCAAGGGCAGGGCGTAATGCAGGCGCTTTAGCCTGAACAGGCGCTGTCGCCACATGGCGTGGCGTGCTGTCACTTAAATGGAAAGCTGCAACCGCCTGGGTCAGGCGAGAAGCCTGCTCTTCCAGAGAGGAGGCGGCCGCAGAGGCTTCCTCAACCAGCGAGGCGTTCTGCTGAGTCACATTATCCATCTCTGTTACCGCCAGGCTTACCTGCTGAATACCACGGCTCTGCTCGTCTGACGCGGCGGCAATTTCAGCCATAATATCTGTGACGCGCCGCACAGCATCCACAATCCCCGTCATAGTATCGCCGGCATGGCTAACCTGAGACGACCCCTGACCTATCAGATTGACCGATTCAGCGATCAAACTTTCAATCTCTTTCGCCGCACCGGCACTGCGCTGCGCCAGATTACGCACTTCGCTGGCGACTACCACAAAGCCACGACCCTGCTCTCCCGCACGGGCCGCTTCTACCGCCGCGTTCAGTGCCAGGATGTTGGTCTGGAAGGCGATACTGTTAATCACCGTAGTGATCTCTGCAATCTTCTTCGAGCTGGTGGAAATATTGTTCATGGTGCTGATTACGCCACTTACAATATCGCCACCCTGACGCGCCTTACCGGAAGCATCAGACGCCAGCTGGCTGGCATGATGGGCGTTTTCGGCGTTCTGTTTCACGGTAGCAGTCAGCTGTTCCATGCTGGCAGCGGTCTCCTCCAGCGCGGCAGCCTGCTGCTCGGTACGGGAAGAGAGGTCTGTGTTACCCGCGGAGATTTCGCTGGAACCCTGGTAGATTGCCACGGCACCTTCGCGAACGGTTCCCACCGTTTTAACCAGCGACTGCTGCATAATTTGCAGATTGCTGCTGAGCGTGCCGATTTCACTCCGGCCCCAGCTTTGCAGCGGCGCGGTCAGATCGCCACGAGAAATATGTTCAATACGCTCTACTGCCTGACGCAGAGGGGTGATAACTACCCGGCGCAGGAAGATAAAGGTGGCGAGCGTCAGCAGCAGTGCAGCGGCGAAAGCGCAGGCCATCATAATAAAGCCGAGCCGGGTTTGCGCTTCCGCCTCTTTATTAATGGCATCAGCGCGCTGAGTGCGTATCGCAATAGCTTTCAGCAGAACGGCATTATAAGCATCATCAAACTTGCGGGTATAATCTGTCTCCTGAGCAATCACCCCTTCAAAGCTGCCATCTTTGGCGCTCTTCAACATGGGGAGCAATCCCTGAGTGACATAAGCGTCAAAAAGGGTTTTGAGTTCCGCATCCAGGGCGACATCCGCCGGCGTTTTTACCCGACGATTAAGATAGTCGTTAAAGCTGGTTGTAGCCTGCTTAATACGTTTTTCAGTCTGCTTCAGGTGATCGTTAAATGCATCCATCTCACCAATACGTGCAGAGGCTCCGGCGTGAATAACATTCAGGCGGGCAGTACGTAAATGGTTTGAGCTGTTGGAAATAGCCATACGGACCTGAATTTCTTCTGTCACGTCCTGTAGCGACTGGTTACTTTGAATTAAAAAGTAGCTGGCCATGCCAATACACAGGGCGAACAGCAGCAAAATACCACCGAGGATAACGGAAAAGAGGGGCACCAGGCGTAAATGCTGCCAAAAGCTGATCCGATCGGCATTGAGGTTTGATGATTTCATGTCCTTTTGCTCTCTGTAGGGTAAACGAAGCGGGGAGCTTCGGTCTGTCTACAGAACATCGGCAGCAAAAAGGAAAGGCTTAATGAGAAAGTGAGATCTGCTTAACGCTTTTAACTAAAAAAGCCGGCAAGGCCGGCTTTTTTAGTGCGGAAGAGAGCTTATCTCACGTTAACGTAAATGCCACTGGTGACATTATCCGTCAAACGAACCACATGATAAATAACTTGTTTGTTGTGTGTTTTAATTTTACGTTTAATGTTCCCTTTATGAGAGGAAACGGTCTTGGCCTTAATTTGCATTTTATCCGATATCTGAATCGTATCGTGGCCAGACATCCACATCTTCAACATATTTGACTCTGTTTGGCTCAACGTCAATGGGTGAACATCGAAGCCTGCGGAATACCGCGGAGAAACATTGAGTTTCTTTTGAAAATAGGAAACAAGCAAGTTATCAAGTGTGGCCGGTTTAATCGATTTTGATGTAATAATCAGGTTCTTACGAACGTAGAGATATTCCTCAAAATGGATGTTAGAGATGGCCATAAATATGAAAAAGAGCGTGTCAGGGTTCTGCATAATAATGGTTCTTATGCGCTGACTTGCATCTGCTTCATGAATAAAACAGTCTTCGTTAATAAAAACCACGCCTGGCTGATACTGCTGGCATTTTGCTTGTAATTGATCAATATCGTTGACGGAAGTAATGTTTTTCTTTTTAACACCCTTCACAGTCATATAATCTGTAAGCCCAAGCCGTGTATAGCTGCATGAATCCATAATAATCGTTGGCATTGTAGCGACCCTCACCAAATTGTTATCCGTTTAAATCAACGATGAATTACGCGTTTGTGTAGTACGAGAGTAAAGTAGTCTTATAATTGTCTTATTATTATCAGGCATTTAATCTGCAAGGGCGGAAAAAGCCCGGCCAGATTTATCCATGCCCGAAACTTTATTTGAGTTTAGTCGATATAATGACCCGTGAAGAAACGCTTAAAATGGGCATTCAGCGTTACTTACTGGCAAATTGTCTTAGCATAGCTTACAGCGTATTTTTTGTGAGCTACGCCACTATCGCGCAAAACACAGAAAAGTCTGATAGGACGATTCCTAAAAAACATTCGTCACGCGAATGTGTGCCCCTCAGCGGCGTGTTGACAATGCCGGAAAATGTGTTGGAGCACAAGATAAACCAGAAAAAATAAAAATTCCATTAAAAACAGTCGTTTGTTTGTTTTGTGAACATTAACGTTCTCGCAACATTTCGGCTATTTCAGGAATCAAAATACGCTAAGTGGGATTTAATAAGAATAATTTTCATTGTCTCATCGCATTTATCAGAATTTCCTTAATGAAATTCTGATAAATTTGGTTCGAAAAATGCACTGACATATTTCGTATGCTTAACAATGGTTATCTTACACTCAACCAATAGTTAAGTTTATCTTGCGGGCATTTCACTGAGCACGGTGGAGAGCAAATCAAACACTTCGCTATACAAATGCTCACAGAAAGGGGCAAACAGAGGCATCATCAGGCTAATAAAGATGATCCCTATCGATAAGGTGACCGGGAAGCCGATGGCAAAAACGGAGAGCTGAGGTGAAACACGGTTTAACAAACCCAGGGCCAAATTAAGGATGAGCAGCAAAGTTATCAAGGGTAACGCTAATCGCAGACCGTTAAGGAAAATCAGACTGGCGGCTTTGGTGAGAGCCAGGAAAGCGTTACCGTTTATCGGATCGCCACCGATGGGTAAAGTATGAAAACTGTCCGCCACCATGGAAATTAACCACAGGTGACCGTTAAAGGAGAGAAACAGTAACATAGCCAGCATATCTAAAAATCTGGCCAGTACCGGCATGTTCAGTCGACTGGCGGGATCAAAGAAGGTGGCAAAAGAGAGTCCCATCTGCAAACCAATCACTTCCCCCGCTGTTCTGACCGCAGCGAAAGCGAATTGCATCGTAAAACCTATAGCGATGCCTATCAGAATCTGCTGAATCAGCAACCAGAAACCACCAACTGAGAACAAGGTCACATTTGTCGGGGGCAAAGAGGGCACCAGCGCATAGGTGATCATCACCCCCAGGCCGATTTTGACTTTTTTACTGATGGCCTTTTCACTTAATAAAGGCGCAGTCATGATCAGCGCCAGCACGCGCGCCAGCGGCCAGAAAAGTTGGCTGATCCAGAACACCAGTTGACTGCTGTCGACGTTAATCATTAACCGATCATATAAGGCAGGTTAGCGAACAGGGTACGCATATAGTCGAGTACCAGATTCAGCATCCACGGACCGGCGATGACCAATGTGGAGACCACGGCGAGGATTTTAGGAATAAAGGAGAGCGTTTGTTCGTTGATCTGCGTAGCTGCCTGCAACAGGCTGATAACCAGCCCGCTAGCCAGCGCCGCGAGCAACAGCGGGGCAGCAACTGCCAGGGCGACCTGCATAGCGTCGTGCCCGATAACCATAACCGATTCAGGTGTCATAGTGACTCCGGAGAAAAAGAGAAGAGAGGTGATTTTTTTGGGGCGAATGGGTTTCGCCCTCAGATCTAGGTATAAAAACTTTGCGCCAGAGAACTTACCAGCAGCTGCCAGCCATCAACCAGCACAAACAGCATCAGCTTAAAGGGCAGTGAGATAGTCGCTGGCGGCACCATCATCATCCCCAGCGCCATTAATACGCTTGCGACCACCAGGTCAATAATCAAAAACGGAATAAACACGGTAAAGCCAATCTGAAATGCCGTTTTCAGTTCGCTGGTGACGTAGGCCGGTAACAAAATACGCATCGGCACCGCTTCTGGTCCCTGCAAAGGCGGGGAGTTGGAGAGACGGGCGAACAGCGCCAGGTCAGCTTCGCGCGTCTGGCGCAGCATAAACTCACGCAGCGGCTGGGCGCCTTTATCAATCGCCTCCTGCATGCTGATCTTATCCTCACTGAACGGCAGATAAGCATCCTGATAAATTTTGTCGAACACCGGCCCCATAATAAAGAAGGTCAGAAACAGCGCCAGGCCTAACAGTACCTGGTTTGGCGGCGCGGAAGGGGTGCCCAGCGCATTTCGCAATAATCCAAACACGATAATGATGCGGGTGAAGCTGGTCATCATCAGCAGGATGGCTGGCAGGAACGTCAGCGAGGTCAGAAAGACTAAAGTCTGTACCGGCAGTGACCAGCTCTGGCCGCCATTGGCGGTCGGATGGCTCATCAGGCCTGGAAGCTGAGCATGGACATCGGGCGCAATCAGCAGAAACAGCGCCAGCAAGGGAAGAAAGCGTTTCATTTTGGCTTACCGGGGCGTTTAAGTAACGTTTGCAGCACCTGACGGAAGTCTGCCGCCGCAGCCGGAGGTTCCGGATTTTCCTGCTGCGGTTTAGGCGGCAGGGTATGCAAGTGGGTGATCTGCTGTCCGGTCACGCCCAGCACCAGGCGGGCATCTTCCACATCAACAATCACCACGCGTTCGCGCTGTCCAACCTGGCAACTGGCGCTGACGGTCAGGTCGCTGCCACGCACGCCCCGTTTTGGCGTAAAGCCAAGACGTTTTGCCAGCCAGGCACAGGCCAGGATAAGCAGAATGATAACGGCTAATACACTGCTGACCTGGGTCAGCATCGATCCTGTAGAAACCGCCGGCTGACCCACCGGCTGTGACTGTACCTGGGCTGTCTTCATTTAGCGGCTCAGACGACGCATACGTTCGGTAGGGGTGATGATATCGGTGATACGCACGCCATATTTATCGGCCACTACCACAACTTCACCCTGGGCAATCAGATAGCCGTTGATCAGAATATCCAGCGGCTCCCCGGCCAGCCCTTCCAGCGCCACCACGGAACCCTGCGTCAGCCGCAGCAGCTCTTTGATGGTCATCTTGGTACGGCCCAGCTCTACGGTCAGCTTAACGGGGATATCCATAATCAGGTCGATATCCTGCAACGACCCGGCAATATCATTGCTTTCCAGCGCCTTAAACACCCCTTCGGATGAGGCAGTGGTCTGTTCGTTCATCGCGTAAGCCCACAGGTCGTCCGCGGAGATGTCGTCTTCGGACGGCTTCTTGGTGTCACTCATCGCGCTGTTCCTCGTTCATCGAATTCAAAATCGGGTTAATCAGATGTTCCACACGCAGCGCATACTGCCCGTTCAGGGTGCCGTACTGGCTGGTTAAGACCGGCACGCCATCAACATGAGCGATAATACGGTCCGGTTTTTCAATCGGTAATACGTCACCCGGCTTCAGGGCCAGCAGACGTGAAATACGCATCGACACTTCGCCGAAGTTAGCAATCAGCTCCAGTTCGGAGTGTTGAACCTGCTTCACCAGCGTGTCGCGCCAGTTCTGGTCTTCCTGACGGGAGTTCTCCAGCGGCGGGTTCACCAGCGTTTCGCGCAGCGGCTCAATCATGCTGAACGGAATGCAGATATTGAACTCACCCACCAGGTTGCCAATCTCTACCTGGAACGGCGTGGTGATCACGATATCGTTAGGAGAAGTCGTGATGTTGGTAAATTTGACCTGCATTTCAGAGCGAACATACTCTACGTCCAGCGGATAAATCGGCTTCCACGCTTCGCTGTACCCTTCCAGGGCCAGTTTCAGCATGCGGCGGATCACTCGCTGCTCGGTCGCGGTAAACTCACGCCCTTCAACCTTGGTCGGAAAACGACCATCACCGCCAAACAGGTTATCAACGGCGATAAATACCAGACTCGGCGAGAACACCACCAGCGCGGTGCCGCGCAGCGGTTTCAGATGAATCAGGTTCAGGTTTGTCGGCACCGGCAAGTTACGCGCAAACTCATGGTAGGGCTGAATTTTAATCGCCCCAACCGTGATGTCCGGGCTGCGACGCAGCAGGTTAAACAGCGCCATGCGGTAAGAGCGGGCAAAACGTTCGTTAATGATCTCCAGCGCCTGCAAACGTTCGCGAACCATGCGACGCTGGGTATTGGGATCATAAGGACGAATATCATTTTCGCCTTTAACGCTGGATGTTTCTTCAGCCGCGCTGTCGCTGTCGCCATTGAGCAGCGCGTCAATTTCTGCTTGTGAGAGGATGCTGTCGCCCATATCTGCTCTACCTCAGGATAAAGGCAGTGAACAGAACATCGCTCACGACCTGCTGAGGTTGACCTTGTACCAGCGGCGGAGCCAGTACGGTTTTAATTTGTTTGACCAGTTCCTGCTTGCCCTGCTCATTATTCAGAGAAGAAGCATCCTGACGGGAGAGCAGCAGCAATAAGCGGCTACGCACTTCCGGCAGGTAATCGGTCATCCGGCGACGGGTATCTTCATCTGGCAGACGCAGCGTAAAGCCAACGTAGAGCACACGATCGGGATCGTTATCCGGATTAATCAGGTTTACGGTAAAGGTATCCAGCGCGAAAAAGACTGGCGCGACAGGCTCCGCAGGCTTTTCAGCATGGGCCGTGTCAGCGGGAGACTTCATCATGCGCCAGACTGTATAGCCCGCCACGCTGCAAGCAACCAGTGTTACCAGCAGTAACAAGGGTATCAGGAGCTTACGTTTGCCGCTTTTGGCTTTCTTATCAGTCATATGAGCTATAACTTCCTGTGATTATTTTCGAGGTGCGGTACCACTTAATCCGCTATCCCACGGTGATATGGGCAGATTATCCCGCGTCTTGCGCTAAACAATAGGTAGAAAAGACGCGAGTTTTGCCACTAGCTTATGCGTTTGTCACCGTCAGGCGAAAATATCAACAGCACTGGAACCGGCTGCACGCGCCTGCAACGCGGCAGGAACGGCAATTGGGGTTACATCACTGTCATTTTCCGATGCAAGACTAAATGTGTTGCCACTGTGGTTGTTACGTTGCTGTTCCTGCTGACCACTGAAACTCTGACCCTGCTGGAAAGCATCGCTACTGACGTTACTCTGACCAAGGCTGATGCCGTTTTCCGCCAGTGCAGTACGCAGCTGCGGCAGCGCGGCTTCTAATGCCGCACGAACCTGACTGTGGTTAGACACCATACTCAGCTGCGCCTGGTCATTGTCCAGCTTCAGACTGATCTGAATGCTGCCCAGATCCTGAGGATGCAAATGCAGTTCCGCCGTTTGCTGACCGTTTTTGCTGAACATCAGGATTTGTTGACCTAACGCCTGCTGCCACTCCTGGCTGCCCAGCTGAGAGCTGAGCTGCGCGCTTGCCGGTGCCGTCACCATGGAAGTGGTGGTTGGCGTGACAAGGGAAGAAGCCGCGCTGATAACATTGTTGGTTATCGTCGCTGCTGGGACAGAACTTGAATTTTCTTTATCCGCACTCTTACCGCTCTGGTTAAGCGCCTGTTGGAACGCGGCGGTTAAGGTCGGCGCAGCGGTGGCTTTTGGCGACTCTTTACCCACTGCGGTAGTCAGGCCCTCTGCTTTGCCGCTGGTTTTATCGCTGTCACCCTCTGCACTATTAGCCGAAGAGAGCAGAGAAGAGAGCGTGGATTGCCTGGCACCCTTGATTACAGGCTCATCCGTCAGTGACCCGGAATTTTTTGCTATGGCCGCAGGCTGCTGGGCAGCAGCAGGTGGCAGCATGGCAAACAGAGCCTGAAGCGTCTGCATATCGCTGCTATTTAACACCGGGGCAGCAGTCTGGTTATCTTCGCTGGTACCCTCTTCCGTCTTCAGTGCTTTATCGCTTTTACCCGGCTGAAGCAGGGCGCTGAGCGTTTCCGGCTTGTCTAAAGCTGCCATCAGCGCACTCAGTTTTGCTTTTGGCGACTGAGCCGCATCGGCGTCGTCGGCAGCGGCAGCCGCTGTAGAAGCCTGACCCGTTTCGCTTTGTTGAGCCAGCGACAGCAGTTTGTTTCCCAGCAGCGTAAGAAAGCCCTGGTTACCGCCTTCGCCTTTGGCCGGGGTTTCGCCCGCAGCCGTGGTGGTCTCCATACCCACATCAGCCGAAGCGGATGGAGCTGTGGCGTTGGTAGAGTTAACCCTGGTCGCGCTCGTCGCAATTGGCAAAGTGATCATTCGCCTTTCCTCAATGATGCCCGTTGGGCAAATTCATCCATCCGTTTCTGATCGAGACGGTTTTCTACTAATAATTCGTTCGCCACGGCGCGAGCCTGAAGCGTTTCGTAAGCGTGCAGCCGCTGCTGTTTCTCCCGCCACAGTCGCAGCGCGGTATCCAGACGGCCATTCCAGTGGTTGAGCTGTTGACGATGCTGATCGATGGCTCTTTCCAGCGTTTCAATAAACTGGTGATAGTTATGCCAGCGGGTGCTGGCTATGCCGCTGGCCATGGTGTCATTCAGCGTTTTACGGTAGTCATCCTGATAGTTCAGCAGCATGACTAACTGTTCGTCAGCCTGCTTCTGGGCGCGTCGGACGTCGCCTAACTGAATGGCAGCCTTATCGAGATCTTTCTGCGCCAGACCACACAAGGTTTCTATAGGTGATGCTTGTTTTGCCATACTGCCTCCGCCAGGGTCGGACTTCTCCGTTCAGGAGAACCGTTAGCCAAAGATGGCCTGCAAATGCAGGCAGGCATCGTCAAAGGTGCTGCGTTCAAACATGCCCTGTTGCAGGAAGGCTTCCAGCTCCGGATAGAGTTTGATCGCTTTATCCAGCATTGGGTCGCTGCCTGCGGCGTATGCGCCCACGCTGACCAGATCGCGGTTGCGCTGATAGCTGGAGAGCAACTGCTTGAACTGACGGACGCGCGCGTAGTGCGTATCGTCAATCAGATGTGCCATTACGCGGCTGATTGAGGCTTCAACATCAATAGCCGGATAGTGCCCGGACTCTGCCAGACGGCGCGAAAGCACGATGTGACCATCAAGGATCGCACGCGCCGAGTCAGCGATAGGATCCTGCTGATCGTCGCCTTCTGTCAGAACGGTATAGAAGGCGGTAATCGATCCGCCGCCATCAATGCCGTTACCTGCACGTTCGACCAGCGCCGGGAGTTTGGCAAACACGGAAGGGGGATAGCCTTTAGTTGCCGGAGGCTCCCCGATGGCCAGCGCAATCTCACGCTGCGCCATCGCATAGCGGGTCAGGGAATCCATAATCAGCAGCACGTGCTGACCGCGATCGCGGAAGTCTTCAGCAATACGCGTGGCGTAAGCGGCACCCTGCATACGTAATAAAGGAGAGACATCTGCTGGCGCGGCGATAACTACCGCGCGCGCACGCCCTTCGGTGCCGAGAATGTTCTCGATAAAATCTTTGACTTCACGGCCACGCTCACCAATCAGCCCGACCACAATCACATCGGCTTTGGTGTAGCGCGCCATCATTCCCAGCAGCACGCTTTTACCCACGCCGGAACCGGCAAACAGGCCCATACGCTGTCCACGTCCTACGGTAAGCAGGGCGTTGATGGCACGTACGCCGGTATCCAGCACTTCAGTAATTGGCGTGCGCTGTAAGGGGTTGAACGGCGGGGTGATCAGCGGGGCACGGTAGCCGGTCTCAGGTGAAGGCAGACCATCCAGTGGACGACCGCTGCCGTCCAGTACGCGACCCAGCAGTTCCGGCCCCAGCATCAGCTGTTTGCCGCTGTGCTCGCCGGTGACGCGGGCATAAACGCGCGCGCCAGGCAGAATGCCTTCGACTTCTTCCAGCGGCATTAAAAAGAGTTTCTGACCGTTAAAGCCAACCACTTCGCTTTCCACTTCCGAGACGGTTTTGCCATCGGAACGTTCGATAACGCAGGTTGCACCCAGCGGCAATTGCAGACCTGTAGCTTCAAGCACCAGGCCGGTGGCGCGCGTTAAACGGCCATAACGCCGTACTTCCGGCAGCTGCGATAAACGCTGCTCTAAGGCGTCGAGTGAGCCTAACCAGCGTGAAAGACGAGTCGTCATCAAAGCTCTCCAGGTGCCGCAAGACGGCAGAGTTCATGCCAGCGCGTAGCGAGGCTGGCATCCAGGTCGCCATCTTCCGCGCTGACTTTGCAACCGCCGGGATGGATGGTGCTGTCAGCCATCAGACGCCAGCCGTGCAGGCTGAGCGTAGCGCCAAGCGTTTGCTCAACGCGCTGCAAATCGTCCGGATGTACGCGCAGCGTAGGTTTGCCGCTTAACATCGGTTCCTGCTGGATCATCCCCTGGATTTGACGCAGCAGGGCGGTACCATCCACGTGCGGTGCCTGGCCAATCACCTGACGGGCCGCTTCCAGCGCCAGCTGCATCAGACGGGCGGCAATCACGCTGTCCAGGGCTTCCAGCGTATGGTTGAATTCAGAAACCAGCTGCTGCATGCGCGCCTGCAAGGGCGCCTGCTGCTGCTGCGCTTCCGCCAGACCCTGCTGAAAACCGGCGTCGTAACCCGCTTTCTGACCTTCGGCAAAACCTTTCTGCTGCCCTTCGGCATAGCCCAGACCCTGGGCTTCATTGCGAACCTGATGCTGCATCTGCTCAAGTTCGAACTGCTGCTGGTTGAACGGATCTTCCGGCTGCTCAGGCGGCACCAATTCTTCGACCAGCGGTTTATTCAGCTGACCAAGATCTTTGGGCTGCCAGCGCTGCCAGGGCAGAGAAGATTTATCAGACATACTGCTCCTCGCCGCCGCCAATCACCATCTCGCCGGACTCTGCCAGGCGACGAACGATAAGCAGGATCGCTTTCTGCTCGCTCTCCACCGCAGACATGCGCATTGGGCCACGGTTTGCCAGGTCGTCGCGCAGAATATCGGCTGCACGGGAGGACATGTTCTTGAGGAACTTCTCGCGAAGCGGCTGCTCGGACCCTTTCAGGGCGATCAGCAGGGACTCGGACTCCACTTCCTGCAACAGGCGCTGGATGCTGCGGTCGTCCACTTCCACCAGGTTTTCGAACAGAAACATCTCGTCGATGATTTTCTGGGCCAGCTCGCCGTCGAACTCGCGAACCGCTTCGATAACCGCTTCTTCCTGCTGCGTTTTCATCAGGTTGATGATCTCCGCTGCGGTTCTCACGCCGCCCATCTTCGCACGCTTGAGGTTCTGACCGTCGAGCAGGCCATTCAGCACTTCCGTCAGTTCTGCCAGCGCGGCTGGCTGCACGCCGCCAAAAGTGGCGATACGCAGCATAACGTCGTGACGCAGGCGCTCGTCGAACTGAGCAACAATGTCGGCAGCCTGTGCACGTTTGAGGTGTACAAGGATGGTGGCGATAATCTGCGGGTGTTCGTCGCGGATCAAATCGGCAGCCGCCATCGGCTCCATAAAGTTGAGGGTATCCATCCCGCTGGTGGTTTCCCGTGTTTCGAGAATATCTTCCAGCAGGGTAGAGGCGCGCTCTTCGCCCAACGCTTTTACCAGCACAGAGCGCAGGTAATCGTTAGAGTTCAGGCTCAGGGCAGCATACTGCTCGGCATCCACCTCAAATTCTCGCAGCACTTCAGTCAGCTGCTTATGCGAAACCTGATGCATATTGGAAATGGCCGAACTCAGGTGCTGAACCTCGCGGGTGTCGAGGTGTTTAAACACCTCGGCAGCGCGGTCTTCGCCAATCGTCATCATCAGGATGGCGCTTTTTTCTGTACCGGTGAGACTCATAGCTCGTCCTTCATCCACTGGCGAATAACCAGAGCCACCACACGCGGGTCATTTTCTGACATCTCGCGAATACGCTGACTCATAACCTCTGCACCCATGCGGTGCTGCGACTTACGTTCCTGATCCAGTTCATCTTTCGACAGGCTCACGGAGACCGCATCACCTTCTGACTCGGCAAGCGTCTGCTTAGCGACAGCTGCGGCTTCAACGGCAGCCTTCTCCTGCTCTGCTTTACGCACAAGCTGTGGACGAACCAGCTTGCGGTAGAGGATGAAGGCCACAATCAGCACCAGCAACCAGCGTCCCAGTTCAAACATCTGGTCGATGAAGGAGGGCTGCTGCCAGAACGGCAGGTCGCCACTGTTATCCGCTACTTCGGTAAACGGCGAGTTAACAACGTTCAGGCTGTCACCACGTTTGTCCGAGTAGCCCATCGCTTCACGGGTCAGGTTTTCAATCTGTTTCAGTTGAGCATCCGTCAGGGCAATCGGTTTGCCGGCTGCGTCTGCTTTATAGTTCACTACCACCGCCACAGAGAGACGCTGTACTTCACCCACATTCATTTTGGTATGCAGGATGGTGCGATCCACTTCGTAGTTTGTGGTGTTGTCATTCCGCGTGCTGGAAGGACCTGACTTGCTGGCGGTACTGGTGGTCGAACCCTGATTCGCCGCCGCATTGCTCGCTGCATTACCGTTCTGGCCATTCTGATTAGCTGGCGGAGTGGTAATGGGGGCGGTGTTAGCCGGAGCAGGCTGATTAGAGAGCGCACCCGGTACGCCGCCCTGATTCTGGCCGCCAAGCTGTTCGCTGTCGCTGGTCTGGCGCGAGCGAACGGCCTGGTTTGCCGGATTGGTGTTCGGCTGATATTTCTCGTCAGTTTGTTCACGAGCATTAAAGTCGATCTGCGCGGTAACCTGCGCATGCACGTTGCCGTTGCCGACAATCGGGTTCAGGATCGCTTCGATACGCTGCTGGAAACGGTTTTCGACATCGGTGGCGTATTTGAGCTGAGCATCATTCAGATCGCGGCCAGCGTTATCGGACTGGGTAAGCAGGTGACCAGCCTGGTCAACGACGGTCACGTTACCTGGTGGCAGGCCAGCGACGCTGCTGGAGACCATATGCACGATAGCGCTAATCTGTCCCTGGTCCATCGCACGGCCAGGTTGCAGGTTTAAGGTGACGGAAGCCGTTGGCGATTTCTGCTCACGCACAAACAGGGAAGGTTTTGGCATCGCCAGATGCACGCGAACGTTTTTAACCGGCCCCAGCGTTTCGATGGTGCGGGCCAGTTCGCCCTCCAGCGCACGCTGATAGTTAACCTGCTCGCTGAACTGACTGATACCAAACTTCTCCTGGTCCAGCAGTTCAAAGCCCACGGCGCCGCCTTTAGGCAGCCCCTGCTGGGCAAGACGCAGACGCAGCTCATGGACATTCGCTGCCGGTACCATTAATGCGCCTCCCTTATCATCAAACTGATAAGGGATATTCATTTGGGTAAGTTGAGTAATGATGGCACCGCCATCTTCATCGCTCAGGTTGTTATAGAGCACGCGGTATTCTGGCTGCTTAGCCCAGAGCACCATAGCTATAACGATGGCGATAGCCGCCGCCGCCGCAATAATAATGGGGATGCGAGGATTAGCGCGTAAGCGAGCGAAGAGGTCGTTCAGACCTTTCTTCTCTGGTTGATCCTGCGTGACAGTTGCATTCATGACTCTTTCCTGCCTGACAGTTGACCGGACTGTTTCGTGTAGTGTCGTAACAAAACTGACTCCCTGATGCGGCTAGCTGTAAATTTTTCACTTCTAATGGCTGCCATTATTTTCTTAAACAGGAAATTCGATGGCTGGATAAGCCCTATCTTTTGCTCTTATTTAGCGGCTTTGTCTCATTGACATTGTGGTAAGTTTTCTCACAACAAAATTTCTACCGTTTAACTTTCGGGGCAAAAGATGGCAATTCAGGGTATTGAGAGTGTGATGCAACAGCTGCAAACCGCAGCAATTCAGGCCAGTGGCAGAAGCAGTGATGCTTCAAGCCATGCCGATTTTGCCGGTGAGCTGAAAGCAGCGCTGAACAAGATCAGCGATACGCAGAACGAAGCGCGGACGCAGGCGCAGGATTTTGAACTGGGTAAACCAGGCATTAACCTGAATGATGTGATGGTCGATCTGCAAAAATCCTCGGTATCAATGCAGATGGGTATCCAGGTGCGTAACAAGCTGGTCAGTGCTTATACTGACATCATGAATATGCAGGTTTAGCGTTATCTTTCTGATTTAAAAAAGTTATTGCGCGGATTTCTTCGGATGGAGTATCGGCAGGCCAGTCTTCTGCTTTATCCCTTTACGCTTATTGATCTACAGGCAGATGAGAGCGTTACTGTGGGTGAAGCAGGGCAAAAAAATACCGACCAGAGGGCCGGCATTTTTTTGATCGGGCAGGGCAGGTTTCAGGACTGCGGTTGACCTACCGGGCCAGAGCCTTGAGTGCCGCCAGGCACTGACTGACCGCTTGGTGCATGTGGACGACCATCGCTCCCCACGGCGCTGCTGTCATGCATGCAACCTGTCAGCGTGGTGAGAGTGAGTAACATCAGTAAACCGCCCAGATATTTTTTCATCGTCTTTCCCTTTGGTTTGAAAAGTAGCAACAACCAAAAGCATAGCTGACGAACCAGAGATTTCCATAAAACTCCGTGAAAGTTCAACGGCATACTGATTTTTCTGGCTATGGTACTCTCTGACTGCCTTGCGAAATATAGGGCGTAAAGTGGGTTTTAGCGGGGATTGTGCTACTTTACAGGGAGAGCTAAGGGCAACCCACAAGCCAGTGCCGCTCAGCTCTTTTCTTTATCCTTCTGCTCTTTTTTTCATTCTGTTCTGCCGCTCTGTCTGCTCTGGCGGCGGTGTGTCCTGAAAGATGGCCGACGAAAGGGGGACAGATGCTGATAACCCAGAGCGCGCTGCTCTTTCAGCAGATGACGAAGGGGATTGCCCCCAGCATAATTCAGGCAGCTGAAGCGGTGAGAAAGGCTTTTTGACCGCCGGGGTGGGTTGTGCAGGGCGTTTTGTTTGCCTGCTGAGAAAGCTCAGGCTTAGTCGCCAGCCAGTCGCCAGCTTAGTAAAATTTTATTAAATGATTTCCGTTATCACCTTTTAAGGAAGTATTTGCTTTTTTCTGGTGTTTATCAGGCCTGCCGGCCGAGATAAAACTGACAAAAGCTTTCTGAAGTGATAGTGTGGAAACTCATAATTCAAAAAAAATGAAGGTTCCTATTCCAAATATTAAATTTAAATGTCCGTCATGTCATGGATGTCAGTATCGTTTCTCTCCCCATAACATCACGCCAAAAAATCCCCATGGCGCCAACTGTATCTTTTGCAGGGCCGGTATGAAGGTCAGCTATAAGTCCTTCGCCAGCTAAAGCCATCCCTTGCGAAAACCGCTTGATTGCAGCAGTCGAAAACTCTACTGTTTTTTACAGTAACCAGCGCTGCAATCAGGTAGTGCGCTTCCCTGATCCCGTTCTTTATCAATCCTCACCACTCGTTTTTACCCCTCCCGATCTACAACCAGTCAGCTCTTTGACGATCCTTCTCGCCAGTTTTTGGTCCTCCTGACGCTGGGCAACAACCGCTGCCCGTCGGGCTTTGTAACGGCTTTTACAGGTTCCCTGTGGCCGACAAGGTTTCCAGATTATCAACATCATAGACCTCCCGAAAGCATAAAAATGTAGTGAGACCAGTCACACCTGGAGTTGCCTCAAAACGTATAAACAGCGGAAATGTATCCCCGCTAAAAACGATAGCTATAGTTATTATTAATATCAATAGCTATTGTGTAAATATCTTGGATTGTCAGTTTATCTATCTGATTTTTAAGGTTTAATTCTTTTTTTTCTGCTTTTTTTGCGCTTTATTCTGGCGATTTTATCGAAAGCTTTACTAATCTATTCAGTTGAATGAATGCGCAAAAGGTTTTGCGCTGGTTAACTGTCTCAGAGGGTGGATTTTCGCGAGGGTAAACTGATGATATCTGTTTTGCACAGAGTATCCGGAGGGCATTACAAGGAAACCATCCTGCACGGGCAGGATGTGAGTACTTACCGCCTTAAATCACGGATCAGGAAGATTGCTACACCAATAAGTTCTGACTCATCAGAGAGCTCCACAGCAGGGAGTCTGGGGTCATCGACGGTCAAAAAACCATTAGAGGGGCCTTCAAGATAGCGATAGACGGAGAAACGGGAATTCACCTTCGCTATCACCAAATCTCCAGATTCAGGTGGTACGTCGGTATCGATAATGATAATGCTGCCCGCTGTGGCTTCTGAGCAGCCGCTGTTGCGGTCAAGAATATAGGCACGCCAGCTCTTTTTCGCCTTTACGCCGTTAGGTGCAGAGACGATCTCCCCTGTTTTACCTTCGGCACCCCAAACGGAGATAGTAGTACCACTCTTTACTTTGTCAATGGCGCTAATTGCCGTAGTGCCACGCATCTCTCCCTCGCCACTGGCGAGCCACTGCACGTTGACGTCAAGCGCTCTGGCAATATCCACCAATTTGCGGGAGCCTTCTGCTTCCCCTTTGGTCAGACGCCAGATAGTAGGTTGCGATACGCCGGAGGCTTTTGCTAAAGCACCCTGGGTAATTCCCATCATGGTCATAGCCATGTTCAATCGGTAGGCGAGTGTATTCGGTTTCATACACCAGAATTTATAGCTAAGCGTATTTTTCGTCAAACACGCTTTGCTATTGACAGGGTTAATAGCGATTGCTATTAATTAAGTCAGTTCGATACGTAAAGGGATTTTCAGCGCTTCACCCAGGGTATTGAAACCCGCTGCTCTTTGACAACCTGGCCGCCCAGCCTAACCGCTGGCAAAGCATTGCACCTGACACGGTGACAGCGTGTCAGCACTGCACCTCTCCATAATTCAGGCAGCATGCCGGGAACACGAGAACCTGTGGATGAAAGATGCTCAACAGAGAGGGTCTCTCCTCTCCAGATAATGAGGGAGTTAACATGCGCGATATCAAACTATTGCTGGAAAGATGGGGTGGCTGGGCGGCTACAGAGCGGAGTGGGGTGAGTTATTCACATATTGCTGCGGGGTTCCGTGGCCTGATCACTTCCACCTCCGCTTCGCGGCCCTCATGCAGCGACAACGATGGTATGATCCTCGACAGCTGCATCAGCCGCCTGAAAATCACTCACCCTGAAGAACATTCTCTCCTGGTCGCCCATTATCATTACCGGATCTCGTTACGCTCTATTGCCCGCAGACGCCGCTGTGCCGATGGCACAATCCGCAAACAGTTACAGACGGCTGAAGGCTTTGTGGAGGGCGTATTGTCGGCGCTTGAAATTACCCTTGAGTGCGAGAGATAAATTATTTCCAAAAAAGTGGTTGCGTACGCAATTACCGATCTAGTGTGTTAGTAACGCAATTTAATTTACCCAATCGAAGCACTTTACACACCGGGGAATTCATTCCTGAAGAATTTATGCGTCTGCATAAAAGTAATTACGGAGGTGAAGTATGAGTAAAGTCATTCAAATACTGGCTTATGAAGAGGGTTATAAAGAACGACCCTATATTGACACGGAAGGGTACCCAACGGTGGCCTGTGGAATAGTAATAGGCCCCAAAAATGCCCCGTTAGCTAATTATCAATTTACCGTACCAAGAAACGTAGGAGATATTTGGATGCAAAGAATGGTAGATGAAAAAATAGGGCAAATGAACAGCAACCCAACCCTGGTGGCCGCAATGAAGCAATGTAATCCGGCCAGGGCTGACGTGCTTTATAGCATGGCTTATCAGTTGGGGGTTGATGGGCTGCTCGCCTTTAAAAATACCCTGGTCATGATCTCGGTCGGCAATTTTGATGGCGCGGCGGAAGGGATGCTGAGCAGCATTTGGGCCAGGCAAACACCGCAGCGGGCAAAACGGCACGCGCAGGTGATGCGCAGTGGGAATTATGATGCCTATAAGGAGATTATATGAAATTTATTCTCTTTATTATGCTGGTTCTGTTGGTGGCTTTTGCCGTCTGGTGGATTACCAGGCACGGTAAAATCGAGCTGGTTGCGCATGCAAAATTACTCTTTAAGACCTGGTCCCTGTGGCTTGCTTCTATAGGGTCGTTTGTCGGGGCCTGGGTGCAATCATTCCCGGACTCAGCGATGAATGCCTGGAGCTCTTTGCCAGGCGACGTCAAGACAGTTATCCCACAACACTATCTGGGGCTGATCGCCTCCTTCCTGGTTGCCATGGCAGTCATTGCGCAATTTGTACGTCAGAAATCCCTGAACGCTAAAGCTCAGGTCATGAAGGAGGATAAAGCATGAGTACATTCTTCGCTCTGTTCAGCGGTAGCTGGCATATTCTCGCCGGGATTGGCGTGGTGCTGATGGCGCTGATTGTCAGCTGGTTTGGCGGTAAAAAAATCGGCAAAGTGCAGCAAAAAGCCCGCTCTGACGTGGCGGCAGCACAGGAAGAGAGTGACCGTATTGCCATAGTGGCCAATAAACAGATTCAGGATATTAAGGCGGTGAAGAATGTCCATGAAAGCAATAATATGCTTAATGATGATGACGCTCGTAACAAGCTGCGCGACTCGTCATATAACAACCCGTAATAATCCTCAAATGGTTTCTGACTCCTCATGTACGCTATTTAATCCTGTCCAGACTTATGGAAAGGACTGGCAGGTGATGGATATCAGAACCATCAAAGCCATCAATGTTCACAATGATACGTGGAATAAAGTTTGTGCTGCTAAAAAAGAGTAGGGCATCACCTGTTAAGGAGTAGGTGATGGTAGTCAGGGAGCTTTAATCATTCTTTCTTAATTCTCTATATTCCTTTTATTATTTTCTCTCTTATTTTTTTAATTAATTGAGGCGATTAGCAACGGCTTATTGCCCCGGAGGTTATTATGATTGAAGTTAATTCATTTGCAGAACTGAGAACTACCGCGCCAGCTAAAACTGGCGAGCTGGCCGTGTTACGCCGCTATTATGATAAGGACTCAACATTTCATGGCGGCGGTGAATTTGTCGGCTTTATCAGCGCTACTACCGTCACCGATGATTCGGGTACGTTAGCCGCCGGACAGGGTTTTTACTGGAAACGCGTTATCAACGATCCTGATGACTTAAATATCTACCATTTCGGCGCGAAAGGGGATGGCACCACGGATGACAGTGGTGCTTTTAAGTTAATGATGGCCTGGGCACAGAGCTACAACAACAATGCCAAAAGTCTGGGTGTACGTTTTCCTTCGGGCAAATTCCTTATCAACCCGATTGATTACTCCGGCACCTAGATGCCGTTCTTCTATATCTTTGGCGATCATAACCCGCATGGGGGAATGCCCCGGACGACCATTATCTCCAACAAATCCACATCACCGGTGTTCAAGGTCAAGGCGCGACGCACGACGCTTAAGGGAATCTGCTGGAATGGCCAGGCATCGGCAGATATTACTGCTAACAAGGGTATCATTAAGGCGACGATGTGTACTAACCAGCAGCCGTTCTTTGAAAACACCATGGTGGCGGGAGAATCAGTCTTGATCAACAGTTTCCGTGCGCAGAATAACGGCGGTACGGTAATCAAACTGCTGGATACGCTTGATACTAAGTTTGAGCAAATTTATACCCTTACTACTTTCGCCCGTGTCATTGAGATTGGCTGGTCCGGTACGACCACTGGCGTCTGGGATCACTCAACGGCGGTTGAGATCACTAACGCCAATTTCCAGACGGGCTATGGCGATGCCACGCTCTACATGCCGCGTGTGACGCAAGGGGTGTTGCATAACGTCTGGATGGAGCACACCCGCTTCCCGGGGGATCTCAGTGAGGGACAATGGATTGTCGATGCGCTAAGTCTGGAGGATTGCGAAAATCCACTGAATATGAGCAACGGCCGCGTGCTGATCCGTCAGCTTAACCTGCAGGCGGGTGCCAAAGTCACACTGGATGCCACAAGTGAGCGCTGGTTATCCGGTTATGAATATGGCTGGCGCCGTGATGAGAACTTTGGTACCAACATGACCGGATCAATGAAAGTAGGTTGGTACTCCGGCTACAGGGTGACCAATACTTCAGCAACGGACAAATGGTACAGGCTGGGCAAGGTACACCTGCCAAAAGATAATCAGCAGTGGGTGGTGGAGATGATCAGCAAAGTCAGCAATGACGTGCTTTCCGGCACGGCTGGCAATCCGGTCACTGCCGTTTCTTCCTGTCTGACCTGGCTGAATATTTCGCGATGCGCGACCGCTATCTACGCGGATATCCAGCACAAAGGTTCGCCAGCCGTACTGGACGTGAAGTTAAACAGGATTGGCGTTACCTACGCTGAAATTTGGGTCAAGCTGAAAGCGGGCAGCGGTGACACGATGTTCAACCTGAAGTCAAACGGCCCCACCCGGTTCGATGCCGGTGTATGTGCCCTCTTTACAGCGGATCTTAGCGAAGTCACCGATACCAGCACCATCGGTACTACGTCGCCGAGTGCAAGGATGAGCCTGCATAATGGACTGGCAGGGATCGGCGCAAATGAGAAAGGGGTCTTAACCGTGGCCACCATTGCGGCTACCGCACCCACCACGACGACGGCTGCGGGATACATTACCGTCAATATTAACGGAACAGATCGTAAAATTGCCTACTACTAAGGCCTGCTGGCCGCCAGCGATGGCGGCCTTTTTTGCCCTGTCGCCGTCGGGTTAAAAAAGTGTTAATGAACTTCCGCTAACCCTGAGGGTCAGAATTTATGAGTGCTTTTTTAACCAAGAAGGATAATTGCATGAGTGACAACGAAGAACACAAAACGCCGACCGACCACGTACGTGATGTAACTTCTCAGTTAAAAGAAATGCGCCACTATGCACAATCCAACGTGGAAACCCTTTCAGCGCACTGGCTCGCTTTTGATCAGGGCGAGTATAAGCATCCTGAGTTTGCAGAGAGGATCAACGACCTGCTCACTAAGCAGGGCGGTTTACTGGATGAACTGGATAAAAATATTCAGGACATGGAAATTGAAGTGAACCGCATCGAAAACGAAGCCTGACAGGCTGAGCAAGTTCAGGATAACCCGCCACGGCGGGTTTTTTTGTTCTCTGAAACTTAAAGAGTCACAGTACAAACTCGGGGCTGACCCGATTCCGGCCGCTGCTTTTGGCGATGTAGAGCTGTTCATCTGCATGTTTAATTGACTCATCCAGACTGGATGGATCGGTAATATTCAGCGTGCTGATGCCGATGCTTACCGTCACACTCAGATTGATATTGTTCAGCACAATAGCGTTGCGCTCAATGCTCTGGCGCAGACGATCCGCCAGCAGGTAAGCTCTGGGCTGTGAAATCCCCTCAATAAGTACCAGAAACTCCTCGCCTCCCATCCTGCTGATAAGCGCCGTCTGCTGTAGCGACTGCCGGATACACTCAACGGTTTTCGCCAGCACAAAATCTCCGGCCGCATGGCCATAGGTGTCGTTGATGCTTTTGAACCTGTCGATATCAATGACAAAAGCTGCACCGTAAAAACTGTTTTGCTTGTTACGTCGGGTTGCCAGCGTGGCCAGGCGTGAGGAAAGCCCGCTGCGGGTGAGAGCACCCGTCAAAAAGTCATAGTCTGCGCGTTGGGTAATTCTGGCGACCAGCTTTTTATTGGCGGTGCTACTCAGCGCGACAATCAACGGGCTGATGGTCATCGCCGCCACGCCCAGCCTTGCTGAAGCCAGACTGTCGATGCGGAAGAAATCGTCTGAACCCTGAATATTCAGCACGTTGCTGGCGACCAGAGTGATTTCTGCGATCCCGGTAAATAAGGTGAGCAGGCAAGTGAGAAATATCGGATAGCTCACCGCGCACCACATCAAGGCAGGCAGCGGGAAAATCAGGCTGCCGCCGCCGCCAACGTAGATCCCCGCCACCGTAGAAAACAGCAGCGAGAGCAGCGGCATCAGGCTGCTTTCACGCAAATCAGCCATAAACTGTGTAAGTTCATCCCTGCGCAGAAAGGTGATCACCAGCGGCAGCAACAGGATTGAGGTGGAAACCTGTTCACAAAACCAGGAGATCCAGCCCTTTAGCAGGTCATCATGAAAATAGCGCTGGCTGGTGAACGATCCCACCGCAGCACAGACGGCGGCAGCGGTAATGGAAGCAGGAAAAACTCTGATCAAAGCCTGTAGCCGACGCGGATAGGATCGGGAAAGGAGAGGAGAGAGCAGAACGGCCCGACCTGTCACAATAAAAACCATATTCGCTGCATCTAAGCCCAGCGAAACTTCAAAAGGGGTGCCATATAAAAGGTCCGCGCAGACCATACCGAAATAGATAGCTGGCAGGCTGGAGAGCGTATCAAAGCGGGGGAAACGAATAAGCAGGCCTAAAAGCAGTGCATTGCAGGGCCAGAAAAGAGAAAGGGCATGGTAGCTGCGACACTGCAAGCCCAGAGCCGCTAAACACAGTGCCAGAAAAAACAGGAAGATAACCTGGTCAAACTTATATTTATTCAGTTGCATATTCATGACTCAAGGTTCTTACAGGAGTCCGGCGAAGAGAAACCGCTCGGTAACTGCCTTGTAACGTCCATGTGCGGGCTTGATGTGCAGGTTTTTCACCCTCAAACCGCGCGCACAACATACGTGAAAAGCGGCGGCAAAGCAATCTTTTAAGAATTATCTTAATTTGGCACAGGCGCCGTCTAAAATATCGTTAAGGCCTGTTTATTTCATTCACTGCCAAAGTCTGTTCATGCTGACGATGTGGCTGTAATGCCACAGAAAGTTGCCAGCATATATAGCGCAACCAGTTTCTTTTATCGAACAATAATATGCTGTTATCAGGCCTTTGAGACCATTCTGAGCAAGGGAAAGGCGAGAAGGAAACGGGTATCAAAACAGCTGTTAAAACATGGCTGGCCCGGAAGCGGACCAGCCACCAGGGGGAATTTAAAGCTCGTTTTTAATACAAAATTCTTCCCAGCTCATACCAAGCGCCGTAGCGTGCTGTCGCAGATAAGCTTCGATAGCTTGATTCGCTACGGCTTTATCAGGTTCAGCCAGCTGGATGGCGAAGAGCATGCCATCCAGTTTCTTTTCACGAGTGAAAGCAGCATAAGCCCGGTCAGCCTGCATACTCTGTAACTGGGAGAGCGACATCCCCATCGCGGCGGCATTTTCCGCAGTTAATTGCGCAATGCCGCTTTTAATCTCAGGGTGAGCTTCCAAAAAAAGATCCCGTGCCGTGGCGTAATACTCTTCAATACTTTTCATCACTCTGTCCCGCTGTCAGTAATAGGCGTAGTTTACACGCCCGCCGCAAGCGGGGGAATGCCGGGGCGGATGGGTGGATATTAACTGAGCGGGAGAACGTGATGCAGCTTGCGGTAATTAAGGAGAAATTATAACGTAGCGCCTGACTGCATACTCAGGAAATGAAAATGAAAAAGTGGATGATAATGACTCTGGCGACCGTCGCGCTGGCTGGCTGTGCGGACATTCCCAACTACCAGAGCGCGGTAAAAACGCCTCCTCCAGCCAACCTGGTAGGTAACTGGCAGACAATGGGACCGCAAAAAGGGTTAGTCAGCAAGGAAGCGATCGCCAGCCTGATTATTACAGCAGAGGGCGACACGCTCGATTGCCGTCAGTGGCAGCGCATCATTGCCAAACCCGGTAAAGTAACCCTGTTTGATGGCGACTGGGTGAATGTGAACAATCAGGTTCGGGTGATGCCGCTGGAACTGGAAGGTATGGAGCTGCACTACGACAAGCTGAGGCTACAGAAAGTGCAAAACCCAACAGCGGAATGTCAGGCTGCGCTGGAGGCACAGAATCAGACCGCACCTGCGCAAGAGCAGTCTCAGACCTCCACGGATGCGGGCGGCAAAAAACATCATAAAATGATGATGAAAAACGCCAAATCCTGATAACAAAAAAGCCGTGCGGTTGACTTCGCACGGCCTGTTTCTTGCTCTCTTTGTCGCCAGATTATCAGGCCGACACAAGGTTACCGTACGCCATGGCAGCATCTTCGGGCTGAAGATTTCTGCACCAGCAACCTATTTCTGTTCTGTCACTACCCAGACACTTACGCTGCCCGCGTTGCAGCGGAACAGCGCCATTCCCTGCTCGTCTGCGGTTACCGTCCCGGTTTGATTTCCCAGATAATCCTGCCAGGTTTTTCCTGCCAGCGCCTCGCCTGTCGGCAACATCTTCTCTCCTTCCTCACCATTGGACATAATCACCACGCAGCCCGGATTTTCCTCTGTTCCACTGCGGGCAAAAGCGATGCAGTTTGGGTGATCGAACCACAGCGTTTGTACGCCATGGGCATAGAGCTGTCGGGCGCGGATCAGCGCTTCCAGTTCCGGGATCGCCGGCATATCGATTTTATAGTTTTCACCATCATCGCCTTCATCTTCATAGCTGGCACCAAAGAGATCCGGATAGAAGATTGCCGGTACGCCTTCCTCTCGTAGCAGGATCAGTGCATAGGCCAGCGGTTTAAACCAGGGTTCGACGGGGGCTTCCAGAGATTGCAGCGGTTGCGTGTCATGGTTAGCCACAATCGTCACCGCATGCCAGGGATCTTTCTCCACCAGCGTATTGCTGAACAGCTGGCTCAGATCATAGCTCGCGCCCTGGCGTGAGGCATTGTGGAAGTTCATCTGCAACGGGGCATCAAACAGCATGGTTTTACCCTCAACCTGTTCAATATAGTGCTGTAGCTTATCAACTTCATGCGACCAGTATTCCGCGACGATAAAGAGCGGCTGTTCAGCCACTTCCTGAATATGTTCAATCCACTCTTTATAGAACCAGGCAGGGATATGTTTGACTGCATCGAGACGAAAACCGGTACAGGGGAGCTGCTGCATCATCCAGCGCGCCCAGTACTTAAGCTCTTCCGTCACCGCTCGGTTGCGGAAATCGATGTTAGCGCCCATCAGATAATCAAAATTACCCAGCTCATCATCAACCTGATCGTTCCAGCCTTCGCCAGTGTAGTCATTGACGATTTTAAACACGCCATTATCATTGGGGTTTTCAATATGATCGACGCCGCTAAAGCATTTATAATCCCAGACGAAAGCAGAATATTGCCCGGCGCGTGCGGGAAAGGTAAATCGGGTCCAGGCTTCTGCCTGAAAAGCTTCCGGCTCTATCTGGTCGCGGTTATCGGGATTGACCCGATTAACCAGCATCTGCTCTTTTTCATCCGCGCCCATTTTATGGTTAAGCACCACGTCCATGATCGCGCCGACATGATGCGCCCGCAGTGCTTTTACCGCGGCGATAAGCTGCTCTTTGTCGCCATATTTGGTGGCGCGGGAGCCTTTCTGATCGAACTCGCCCAGGTCAAAGAGATCGTAGCTGTCGTAGCCGACCGAATAGCCGCCGGATTCACCTTTATAAGCGGGAGGCAGCCAGACATCGGTGATGCCCATCTCCGCCAGCTTCTCTGCACGTTCGGCGACTTCGGGCCACAATTTACTGCCGTCGGGGTAATACCAGTGGAAAAATTGCAACAGGGTGGGATGAGGCATGTCCTTGCTCCGGGTTCATCAGACTGGGAGATGAAGTATGGAGCAGGCCTGGAGAAAAGCGCGGGTCAGAAGCTAAAATATTTTTTAGCGCTCTGCCCGCCGGCTGGTGTGAGTCAAATTCATATGGGAAAGGATCTTTTAAACGCCTGGTGATCCCTGGGGAAACAGGATAACGCCTTGCATTCCGCTGTACGCTTTATTCACGGATTTCTGGCGTGTAGCCTGGCCAATCAGCGAAGAAAGCTCGCTCATCCGCGACTGTAACAGGCTTTTCACTTCAGCTTCGTTATTCAGGATATGACGCAGGACAGGTTGCAGCTGATCCTGCGTCTGCTTAGGAACTGGGGAATGCCTTGTGCTTTCCGCCAGAATTTCAACCGCACTGACGTAATCGACTTCCATTTCAATCAATTCATCCCATTTACCCTCGCTTGCCAGGCGTAACATCGACTGGCTGAGGACCAATAACTGTTGGTAAATCGTAAGCAGTTGCGGAGCAATATTCATTTAAACGGCGTCCTGAAGGGCGGTGGTTCCAGAAACTTCTTTCCAGGCGTCGGCGATGTTGCGCAGCAACGTTTCGACTTCCAGAATCGCTTCTGCGTCATTATTTAAATTGGCTTTTATCAGGCAATGAACCATATAGCGATACAGCCCGGCAAGATTATCAGCCAGCTCATCGCCGCTCTGCTCTTCCAGCCCCTGCTTCAGTCCATTCTCGATAATATTGATGGCTTTGGAGAGCGACTCTCCTTTGCCACCGATGTTGCCATCCAGCAAAAATAACCGGGCGCGAACCAGGGCGCTGAGCGCCCCGTCAAACAACAGCGTAACCAGTTGATCCGGTGTGGCGCTCATTACTGCGCTCTCCACCCCGATTTTTGCATAGGCTTTGGTGCCGCTTGCGCTATACATTTTGTCTCCTTTTACTTAGTACTTGAAGAGCTGCTTGACGTATCGAACTGGGTGGTCAGGTAGCTGCTGGTGTTGTTGAGCTTGCTGATCATCACGTCTAAAGCGGTAAACTGGGTTTTATACCGGGCGATGGTGTCATCTATGCGTGTGCTGACCGCATTATATTGATCGGTCAGATTATTAAGCGTTTTGCTCACGCCATCAGTGGCTGCCTGCAATATGCCCGTGCTGGAGAGCCAGCTGGAGACATTGGCACTGATAGTGGTGGCAATCCCGGTCTTTTTGCCGTCGCCAACAATCATCTCTTTGACGCCGTCCGGATCACTACTGAGCGCTGTGGATAATTTGTCATTATCAACCTTTAACTGGCCCGTTGTAGGATCGGAAGTGACACCAACCTGCGCAAGGGTTTTAAAAGTTGATGAGCTTTGAGCATTGGTCAGCATGCTTTTCAGCTGCGACTGAATAGTCCGCAGGGTGCTGTCACCAAGCAGGGCGCCATTGCTGGTATCCTGTGCATCGGTTCCGGCATCTACAGCGGTATATTTTGTCAGGCTGGCGAAAGAATCCTGGAGGGTATTGTAGGCATCCACCCAGGCACTAATCGCGCTTGAGGCTTTAGAGGTATCTTTGGTGATGGTCAGCGACTGATTGCCGGTAGTAACATCGCTCAGATTAAGCGTAATCCCTTCCAGCGCATCACTGATAGTGTTGCTGCTGTTCTCAATCGCTACGTTATTCACCGTTAACTGGGCATTTTTCGCTTCTACGCTCTGCGTCATATTGCTGGCTGAGTTGCCGTCATAGTTGAGCATGCTTTGCAGGGCGCTGTCGCCGGTCACGCTTAACGTCATTGCGTTATCGGTGCCCGTTTCATCAGAGGTCATCGACAGGCGATAGCTGCCATCACTGACTTTAATAATACTGGCGGTGACGCCGGCATCAGACTTATTGATGGCGTCGCGGATACCCGTTAATGAAGAGTTGGCGGCGGAAACGGATACGGTAACCGGATCTTTACCGTTACCCTGCTGAATAGTAATAGTGCTGTCTGAGCTGGCCAGTGCGGTGGTGTTGCTGCTCTGTACGCCAGAAGTCAGCGTTTGCGCGGCTGCCAGCTGAGTGACGCTAACCGTATATTTACCCGCTACGGCGCCGGCCGCGGTGGTCGCGCTAAAAGCGGTAGAGCTGCTGGTGGTTTTAGTCGAGCTAAACAGGTCGGCATTATTCAGCGTGGTGTTAGCCGTCTGGAACGTAGTCAGCGCGCTTTTCAGCGTACCGTATGCGCTTAACTTGGCTGTATAAGATGACTGCTGCTTAGAGATAGGCGTTAAGGCGGCTTTCTCTGAAGTTTGCAGGCTATCCAGGATATCAGCTAGTTGAAGGCCTGAACCGATACCCAACGAAGAAATACTGGCCATAATGTTTCCTTTATAGAGTCAACACGGAGAGTGAATACCGTTGTTATCGGCTACTGCGGGGCAAAGTTTACGATTTTTTAAACGGAAGTAATGAAGCGAATAGCGGTAATAGAGAGGGGTATTTCGGCGAGTAGGGTGCTGGAAGAAAAAATTGAGTCTGAGACTAAAAAAATTCTAAAGGTTAGTTAAGGGCTGACGATAATAAGTTTGACGGCGATGAAGCCGGGTGGCAAACAAGCCCCACTCCCTTAACAAGATTCGATTTTAATAGGAAACTTTATCATGGCACAAGTAATTAATACCAACAGCCTCTCGCTGATCACTCAGAACAACATCAACAAAAACCAGTCTGCTCTCTCTACTTCTATTGAGCGTCTGTCATCTGGTCTGCGTATCAACAGCGCGAAAGACGATGCTGCTGGTCAGGCAATTGCCAACCGCTTCACCTCTAACATTAAAGGTCTGACTCAGGCTGCCCGTAACGCCAACGACGGTATCTCACTGGCTCAGACTACTGAAGGCGCACTGTCAGAAATCAACAACAACTTACAGCGTGTTCGTGAACTGACCGTACAGGCACAGAACGGGACTAACTCTGATTCCGACCTGACTTCAATCCAGGACGAAATCACTTCACGTCTGAGCGAAATTGACCGCGTATCTGGTCAGACTCAGTTCAACGGCGTGAAAGTACTGTCTGCTAATAACTCCATGAAGATTCAGGTTGGCGCAAACGACGGCGAATCTATCTCCATCGACTTACAGAAAATTGACTCTTCAACTCTGGGCTTGAATGGTTTCTCTGTAGGCGGCAATGCAGTTAAAACTGGCGCTGCACTGACTGAAATTGGTGACGGCTCTACTACTCCTTCTAAAGTTAACCTGACTGCTGCTGCATCTGCTCTTAGCACAGCAACAGGTAAAACTGTTAGCGCTGACAGCCTGTCTCTGCACAACCTGCAAGACAATACTGGCGCAGCGACTGGCGACTACGTTGTTAAATCTGGTAGCGATTACTATGCTGCGTCAGTAGACAAGTCAAACGGCGCTGTTTCTCTGAACAAAGTTGACGTGACTTATGATGATGACGACAAAGGTGTTTCTGCCGCAACTCAGACTGGCTCTTTGGTCAAAGTAGGTACTACAGCAGCTGGTGTTAACACTGCCTATACCGAAGTTAACGGTAAAAACTATGAAGTAACTGGCGGCCTGGCTAACGGTGACGCAGCTGGTACTACTGCTACTGCAACTGTAGAACTGAGCGGCGCTTCCGCTACTCCTACCTTCGCTGGTTCAGCTTCAGCTGACCCGTTGGCTCTGTTGGACAAAGCTATCGCTTCTGTTGATACCTTCCGTTCAAGCCTGGGTGCGGTACAGAACCGTCTGGATTCAGCGGTAACTAACCTGAACAACACCACCACTAACCTGTCTGCTGCTCAGTCACGTATCCAGGATGCTGACTACGCAACAGAAGTGTCTAACCTGTCTAAAGCACAGATTATTCAGCAGGCTGGTAACTCCGTGTTGGCTAAAGCTAACCAGGTTCCACAGCAGGTTCTGTCTCTGTTGCAGGGCTAATCACCTTAGTGCTCTGATAAAAACTTCCTTAAAACCCCGCGCCCGCGGGGTTTTTTATCTCTGGAGTGTCTATGCGCTTCAACGTTGATTTTGTTCCGGGCGACCTGCTGAGCTTTGAAGAGATAGCCCAACGCTACGCGTTAAAATATCCTGAAGAGAAGGAGCTGACGGCGCGTGCGCTACTCAGCCCCTCAACCAGCTATCGCAATCTGGTGATCCGTGCCGTTTTTGCTAATGAAGAAACCAACAGTCCGCTGGAGGATTTGCTGTTTATCTCTAATGATAACGAGCGCAAAAACTACCTGCGACGGATGGAGTATTACCTCAGGCAGCAGCTTCCCTTCTTCTATTTCCGCCGTACCGCAGCAGCAAAGCAGGAAAACCGCTGGAAGGTCATGGGGGAGAGTCACGTCTACGCCATGCTGGACCCGGCATCGGCTGCGGCGCAGAACCTGCTGGCCAGCCGGGGCTATAAACTCTCGCTGATGCGTAAAGAGGGTGAGGATAATTACTGGCAGCTGTTTGATACCCAGGCGCATCCCTGCTTCACCGTTTCACGCCGTATTCAGTTTCTGGTGGTGCTGACATCGCCTTTGTTCACTACGCCTGCGGGGGTGATTGCCGGAACACAAGTGGGCAGGCAGGTCAAAGCCAGCGTCTGGCAGCGTGCCAGTCAGGCGGAGTTCGCCGCTTCGGTAAAAGCGCGCTATGGCGCCTGCGTGATTACCGGGACTCGCGTATTGGAACAGACACCGTTTCCGTGGGTGGAAGCCTGTCATATCAATACGTTGGAAAATGAAGATGGTTTTTTGACAGACAACAGCGTCGATAACGGCCTGTTTTTGCGCAGTGATTTACACCGGCTGTTCACCAACCGGTTACTGACCATTGATGGGGCAAGTGGCAGGGTAACATTCCGTCATGGCCTACAGGATGAGGTCAGATTAAGTGAGTCTTATCAAGAGATTGACGGCCAGCCCTGCCAGCTCTGGGACAAGGTTCCCACCGCCACGCGTGAGAAACTTCTGCAATCAGGCTAGCCGGTAGCGGGGCGGCAGTAGCTTCATGCCGCCTTTTTACACAAAAATGAAATAACCCGCCTTTAATACCGCTATTCCCCCAATCAATCTCCCCTACAGAAACGGATAATCATGCCGATAACTTAACTAACGCAGGGTAGTCAGAGTGAACGATCTCTATACCGCCGATGGGGTGATGGACAAGAACTCGCTATGGCAGCGATATGTACCGCTGGTGCGCCATGAAGCATTGCGCCTACAGGTTCGATTGCCAGCCAGCGTTGAACTGGATGACTTGCTACAGGCAGGGGGCATTGGGCTGTTAAACGCCGTGGAGCGCTACGACGCGCTACAGGGTACAGCCTTTACCACCTATGCCGTACAGCGCATTCGGGGAGCGATGCTGGATGAGCTACGCAGCCGCGACTGGGCGCCTCGCAGCGTGCGTCGTAACGCACGTGAGGTAGCCGGAGCCATGCACAAGGTAGAACAGTCGCTTGGGCGATCGGCTACCGAACAGGAAGTGGCAACGTCTCTGGACGTTTCACTAGAAGAGTACCGGCAGATCCTGCTGGATACCAATAACAGCCAGCTGTTCTCCTATGACGAATTCCGGGAAGAACACGGCGACAGCGCAGAACTGGTAACGGAAGGCCATGAAGAGGCAAACCCTCTTCACCAACTGATGGAAGGAAATCTGCGCGAGCGCGTCATTGAAGCGATCGAGGCTTTGCCCGACCGCGAAAAAATGGTGCTGACGCTCTATTACCAGGAAGAGCTGAATCTGAAAGAGATTGGCGCAGTGCTGGAGGTGGGGGAATCCCGCGTTAGCCAACTGCACAGTCAGGCGATAAAACGCCTGCGCGCCCGGTTAACGGGAGCGCGCTGACGGAGTCAGTTTTGCACTCTCAACACCAACCGGGGACTCTCAGATGGGATCCAAAATAAAAATGAGACCGTTAAGTCGTTATTTGAAGGACTACAAACACAGCCAGAGTAACTGTTCACATTGTGGCAAAGTACTGGACCGTATGGCACTGGTGTTTCGCGGTCAGATAATAAACAAAGAGGCCATAGCCCGGATGGATCAGCTGATCGACGATCAGGTCTGGTTAAAACTTCAGAATGAGCTGACGGCACTTTGCCGCTTCTGTAGCGACATCTTCTGCAATACGCATCCGAATTACTTCGATATTATGGCGTTCAAACAGTATCTGTTTGAACAGACCGAGATGAGCCACAGCACCATTCGCGAATATGTTGTTCGCCTGCGCCGACTGGACGATATGCTTTCGGCGCGTAATTTTCCTGCTGAAAAATTGCGGGGCAATAGCTGGCATGAATGCCTGGAAAATGACTTACCGGATGCCGGTAACAACAACTACCGTATCGCTTTGCGCAAATATGACCAGTTTTTAGGCTGGCAGCGCACTTAGGGTGACGAGCGCACGCTCTTTTACGTTACCTTTTTGCTTTCTTCTGTAAAACTGTAAGGATAACTGTTAGCGCTATCTGCGGAGGCTACATTGTCCTTACATCTTTTATCTTCCTTTCCCAGGCTTGAGCTGTTGGGTTCACCCACGCCGCTGGAGCATCTGCCGCGCCTCTCTGATTATCTTGGCCGCGACATCTTTATCAAACGTGATGACTTCACCCCGGTTGCGCTCGGCGGCAATAAGCTGAGAAAACTGGAGTTCCTGGCGGCGGATGCGCTGCGTCAGGGTGCCGACGTGCTGCTGACGGCCGGTGCCATTCAGTCCAACCACGTGCGCCAGACGGCAGCGGTGGCCGCTAAACTCGGGCTGAAGTGCGTTGCGCTGCTGGAAAACCCTATCGCCACGACTTCTGCAAACTACCTTGCCAACGGCAACCGCCTGATGCTGGAGCTGATGGATACCGAAACCATCATGGTGGATGCACTGCATGACCCGAACGCCCAGCTTGAAGAGCAGGCAACCCGCCTGGAAGCGCAGGGATTTCGTCCATACATCGTGCCGGTGGGCGGTTCTAATGCCCTGGGTGCGCTGGGCTACGTGGAGTGCGCGCAGGAGATAGCGCATCAAAGCGAAGGCGTGGTCGACTTTGCTGCTGTGGTGGTCGCCTCGGGCAGTGCCGGCACCCATGCGGGTCTGGCCGTTGGCCTGGAGGTGCTGATGCCAGAAACCGAACTGGTTGGCGTCACCGTCTCACGTCATGCTGACGAGCAGCGCCCGAAAGTAGTGGCGATCCAGCAGCAGCTTGCCGCCTCGCTGGAGCTGACCGCCTCTGCGCCCATCACGCTTTGGGACGACTATTTCGCACCCCAGTATGGAATACCCAATGAAGAGGGGATGGAAGCCATTAAGCTGCTGGCCCGCCTGGAAGGGGTTTTCCTGGACCCGGTCTATACTGGCAAAGCGATGGCTGGTTTGCTTGACGGCATCACGCAGAACCGTTTCCGCCGTGAAGGCCCGATCGTTTTTGTGCATACCGGCGGGGCGCCCGCGCTGTTTGCTTATCACCCTTCGGTATAAGGTGGATCGAAAAATTCGGTTATGCCGCTGGCTTTAACGAAGCGGCTCGAATACATTTTTCCGGTCAAAGATAACCGTTTGCTTTGGCGTCAGGGTACCGCTTACGTTTTACGCCAGCGGTGGGCATGACGCTGATAACTCATAACACAGTGGAGTCCTTATGAATTTCTCTCTGGTACGTCGCCGTCTGGCGATAGGCGCTATGTCGCTGGCGCTGGTGGCTGGCTTTTCGCTCAACGCTTTTGCGGCAGATGAAAACCTGCTTAACAAAGTAAAAGAGCGTGGCTCGCTGCTGGTTGGTCTGGAAGGCACCTATCCGCCATTCAGTTTTCAGGATGAAAACGGCAAGCTGGCCGGTTTTGAAGTCGATTTTGCCAATTCGCTGGCCCAGCATCTTGGCGTAAAAGCCAGCCTGAAACCCACCAAATGGGACGGTATGCTCGCTTCACTGGACTCCAAACGCATCGACGTGGTGATTAACCAGGTCACCATTTCTGACGAGCGTAAGAAAAAGTATGACTTCTCCACGCCCTACACCATTTCCGGTATTCAGGCGTTAACCAAAAAAGAGAATGCGGCAAGCATCACCAAAGCAGACGACCTGAAAGGTAAAAAAGTAGGCGTTGGTCTGGGCACCAACTACGAGCAGTGGGTGCGTGCAAATGTGAAAGATGTGGATATCCGCACTTATGATGATGATCCAACTAAATATCAGGATCTGCGCGTAGGCCGTATTGATGCAATTCTGGTTGACCGTCTGGCGGCGCTGGATCTGGTTAAAAAAACCGGCGATACGCTGGCAGCGGCTGGCCCGGCATTCTCACGTCAGGAGTCTGGCGTGGCACTGCGTAAAGGTAATGCCCAGCTGCTGGACGCCATCAATAAAGCCATTGCAGAGATGGAGAAAGATGGCACGATGGCTAAACTCTCTGAAAAATGGTTTGGCGCGGACGTAACTAAATAATGCAGGAAAGCCTTCAACTGGTGCTGGATTCAGCACCTTTTTTATTAAAGGGTGCGCTCTTTACGCTTCAGCTGAGCATCGGCGGGATGTTCTTCGGCCTGCTGCTCGGCTTTCTTCTGGCCATGATGCGCCTGTCGCATTTCTGGCCGGTTTCATGGCTGTCACGCTGCTACGTCTCGATTTTTCGCGGTACGCCGCTGATAGCGCAACTCTTTATGATCTACTACGGCCTGCCACAGTTTGGCATTGAGCTGGACCCGATCCCCTCCGCGATGATTGGTCTTTCGCTGAATACTGCGGCTTATGCCTCTGAATCCCTGCGTGGTGCTATCGCCGCCATTGAGCGCGGACAGTGGGAAGCCGCAGCCAGCATCGGCATGACGCGCTGGCAAACCCTGCGCAGGGTGGTTTTACCGCAGGCTGCCCGTACGGCTTTGCCGCCGCTGGGTAACAGCTTTATCAGTCTGGTAAAAGATACCTCGCTGGCCGCCACCATTCAGGTGCCGGAGCTGTTCCGTCAGGCTCAGCTTATTACCTCCCGTACGCTGGAGGTATTCACCATGTATCTGGCCGCCTCCCTGATCTACTGGGTGATGGCAACGCTGCTCTCCATGCTGCAAAGCAGGCTGGAAGATCGCGTTAACCGTCAGGACAAGGAGTCAAAATGAGTGCGCATTCAGCCGCAGGCAGAAACAGATTCGGGAGCCAACATGAGCGCGATTGAAGTCAGCAAGCTGGTAAAACAGTTTAACGGGCAGACGGTACTGCATGGCATCGATCTTGAAGTCAGGTCGGGCGAAGTGGTGGCGATTATTGGCCCAAGCGGATCGGGGAAAACTACGTTACTGCGCAGCATCAATCTGCTTGAGGTACCGGACAGCGGCACTATTCAGGTGGGTGATATCAGAATTGATGCCGCACTGGGCTTGCATAAACAGAAAGAGCAAGTGCGCCGTCTCCGTCAGCAGGTGGGGTTTGTGTTCCAGAGCTTTAATCTGTTCCCGCATCGCTCGGTGATGGAGAACATCATTGAGGGGCCAACCATCGTCAAGCGTGAGCCGAAGGCAGAAGCTATCGCCCGCGCCCGTGAGCTGCTGGAAAAAGTCGGGTTGCAGGGTAAAGAGGAGAGCTACCCCCGCAAACTCTCCGGCGGCCAGCAGCAGCGTGTGGCTATCGCCCGTGCGCTGGCTATGCGGCCTGAGGTGATCCTGTTTGATGAACCCACCTCGGCGCTCGATCCTGAACTGGTGGGTGAGGTATTGAATACCATCCGCGCGCTGGCTCAGGAAAAGCGCACGATGGTGATCGTCACGCACGAGATGAGCTTTGCCCGTGACGTGGCAGACAGGGCAATCTTTATGGATCAGGGCCGGATTGTGGAGCAGGGCGAGGCCAAAATGCTCTTCACCCAACCGCAGCATCCCCGTACCCGTCAGTTTCTGGAAAAATTTCTTAATCACTAATTTATCTCGCCGGATTAACCGGCGAGTTATTTCCTGCGCAACTTAACGCAAATTTAATTAAGGATAATCTTAAATATCCGCCGGGGCCTTCCCACGCATTCCCCTGAGACTCCCCCTTTAGCCTTTTCATCGCAATGAAAGCCTTTGGCAAAAAAGCCAATTAGGAGTTACCTCATAGTTTTCCCGTGGACAAAAGTAAATAATTCGTTAAGTTTTCTGTTAATTTGGATTAAGTGTTATGGCAGCTGGCGGTACCGGAAAAAATGAAGTCCTTTGGATAAATACGCTAAAAGGCGGTTGTATATTACTGGTGGTGCTGCACCACACCATCATCACCACCTTTATGCCTTCTCTCCAGTATCTCACCGCGGGCGTGCTGCCGGCGGAAATGTGGGTCGCTTTTAATAAATACCTTTCTCCTCTGAGAATGCCGGCCTTCTTTTTTGTTTCAGGTTTGCTGGCGATAAGCGCCATTAATAAGAAAACCTGGGGAGAGGTTTTTACTAAAAAATTCAGCAATATTCTCTACCTCTACATTCTCTGGGGGGTTATCCAGTGGGTGAGCATTTATAATATTTCTGCCAACCTGATTGGTGAAAAGCTCTCAACCGCCACGAATGCTGCCTATGCGGAGTCACCTGTTGAGTTTATCAAGCTGCTGGTACTCTCCATGACCAGCCTGTGGTACCTCTACGCGCTGGCGGGCTATTTTGTGGTGGCGAAACTTTTCCACCGCCAGAAAATGGCGCTGATCGCCGTGGCGCTGCTGGTCAATTACGCCACGCAGTTCAGCCTGATACCAGGCTGGGGGCCTGCCAGCGTGGCGCAAAACTTTGTCTACTTCCTGCTGGGCGCATTCTTCAGCCATTATCTGATTGAGCTGAGCTTTATGACCCGCAGAAATGCGTTAATCCTGGGTGCCTTCGCACTTATGGGGCTGGCTCATCATGCGCTGGGCCTGTACAAGAATCCCTTCTATTGCATGATCTCCATTGTGTTTGGCATTGTGCTCTGTCGCGCGCTGAATACGCGCTTTAATATGGCCTGGCTTAACTGGATTGGCCGCAATACCTTGCAGATTTATGTGCTGCACCGCATTTTCATCGAACTGCTGGGCCTGAGCGTACTGACGCTGGCGGTGAAATACAGCCTGTTTGATAATACCGCCTTCTCACTGATTTGGGCGTTGACGCTACCTGTGGTAGCCGTCACCACCTGCACTGTCGTGTCGTTGCTGGTCTGGTCGCTGCTTAATCGTGGCCCTGGCCGGGCGCTGTTCCTCTATCCCCGTTTAATGAGGAAACCGCGGCCGGTGCCGGATATTGCCAGTAGCTGACACATTTTACTCAGGGCCGATAATATCGGCCCTGAGCTTTTATGCACCACCGATCTACCTGTACCACATAATAATAAAGTTACACTCAGCACCAGGATACGTTGCTGCCACGCTTTTATAAAATATGACGATAACAGCTGGAGTAATAGAATGAATAATAGCAATAAGAAAGAAATCGCCTGGGTGAACAGCCTGAAAGGCGCCTGCATTTTGTTAGTAGTTTTATATCACGTTGTACTACCAGGCTATGCTGAAATGATGACCCATTTAACCGCCGGATTTTTCCCGGCGAAATTATGGGTCGCTTTTAATAACTATCTCTCTCCGCTGCGAATGCCGGCCTTTTTCTTTGTTTCCGGTCTGCTGGCAGCCAACGCTATCGTTAACCGTCCCTGGAAACAGGTGTTCACCAGCCGCGTCACTAATCTCTTCTATCTCTATTTTTTATGGGGAGTGATCCAGTGGCTGATGATAAACGGCGTCTCTGGCGAAATCATGGGGGCCCACCTCTCTGATAACGTCAATGCCGCCTGGGCTGCCACGCCGCTACAGTTTATAAAGCTGATGCTGCTGGCCATGAGCTCCTCCTGGTATCTCTATGCCCTGGGCCTGTTCTTCCTGTTTGCCAAGCTGTTCCGCAAACAGAAAGGCCTGATGCTGCTGGTGGCGATAGCGTTAAACTATGCGGCAGTGGTTAAGGCTATCCCAGGGTGGGGGCCGGAGAGTCTGTCACAGTACTTCCTCTTCTTCCTGTTTGGTGCCTTCTACAGCAGCACCATGATGCGGTGGAGTGAATGGCATCGCAGCAATCTGGTGCCCTGGGCGATACTGGGTGCGCTGACCGTTGTGCATGTAATGTTGGGAATGACTGAAAGCCTGTTCCTGTGTGTGATCGCCATTCTCTGCTGCATTGCGCTGTTCAGAATGTTGAACCGCTACTTCAGCATGAGCTGGCTGAACTGGATCGGCAAAAACACGCTGCAAATCTATGTACTGCATCGCATCTTTATTGAGTTCTTCGGGATGTCAGCCATTCTGTTCGCTGTCAGTCACAATCTCTTCGCCAGCAAAGCTTTTTCTCTGCTCTGGGCGGTGGGCTTCCCGATTGCGATGGTGGCGCTCTGTGCAGGCTGCTCGGTAGGGATCTGGACGTTGCTGAACCGTGGCGTGGGGAAAAATCTGTTTATCTACCCTAAACTGCTGCGCATGAAACTCAACGTGCAACCCTGAGTTGGCGGCAATAAAAACGGGGCGAATTTCGCCCCGTTTTTTTATCGCTACAGAGTGATTAGCCGATGGTCATCAGGCTGGCGTTACCGCCTGCTGCCGCGGTGTTCACGCTGAGCGAGCGTTCAATCAGCAGACGTTCCAGCAGCAGGTTGGTTTCACCACGGGCAAAGCCCTGTACCGAGACAATCGCGCCTTCGCGTGTTGCCACCGTCTCGCACACTTCACGAAGCTGATCGGCATCGCCATGATAAATCACTGCATCAAACGCTTCAGCATTGGCCAGAGGCTGTGGACTCAAATGAATACGCTTCTGCACCTCAGCAGGCAGTTTCCTCAGCAGGGCGCGATGCAGCTCGTCAGCCTGCCAGACCGCTTCACTGCCTACGGCGGTAACCGCAGCGAGCTGAACCAGCGCATCCTCTTCGTTATCCGCCAGGCAGAGCACACGTTCTCTTGGCAGCAGAGCAAAGGTGTTACGTTCACCCGTCGGGCCTGGTAACAGGCGCACGGTGCCGCCCTGGCCCAGCTCGGCAAAGCGTGCGCAGAGTGCCGCCAGCTCCGGCTTGTTTTTCGCCCATTCCGTTAAGGCCTGATGCGGTGCCAGCAGCCCTGGGCGCAGCGCGGCGTCAACCGGCCACATGCCATCCTGACGATCCAGCGTCACCCGCAGCGCGCTATCCGGACGATGTGACAGCAGACGATAGAGGTAGAGCGGCCCACCCGCTTTCGGGCCGGTGCCAGAGAGTCCTTCGCCACCAAACGGCTGTACGCCCACCACCGCGCCAACCATATTACGGTTAACGTAGAGGTTACCCACGCGCGCGTTGTTCGTGACCTGAAGAATGGTTTCATCGATGCGGGTATGCACACCCAGCGTCAGGCCATAGCCGGAGGCATTGATCTGCTCAATAACCTGCGGCAGGGTGTTACGTTTGTAGCGCACCACGTGCAGCACCGGACCAAAGATCTCTTTATCAAGGTCGCTGACGCTGCCCAGCTCAATCAGCGTCGGCTGAATAAAGGTGCCGCTTTGCCACTCTTTACGCTCTTCCGGGTTAGCCCAGGCTGCCTGATAAACGTTCATGCCTTTAGTGCGCATCGCCTGGATATGACGTTCGATATTCTCTTTGGCTTCCGCATCAATAACCGGGCCGATATCCGTAGAGAGACGCTCAGGGTTGCCCATACGGCATTCAGCCATGGCGCCACGCAGCATTTTCAGCGTGTGGTCAGCCACATCTTCCTGCACGCAGAGCAGTCGCAGGGCAGAGCAGCGCTGTCCTGCGCTGTCGAACGCCGAGGCGACGATATCAATCACCACCTGCTCGGTCAGTGCTGAAGAGTCAACGATCATTGCGTTCATCCCACCGGTTTCGGCAATCAGCGGGGTAGGACGGCCTTGAGGATCAAGACGACCGGCAAGGTTACGCTGCAACAGGGTGGCGACAGCGGTAGAACCAGTGAACATCACGCCACGCACGCGCGGATCGCCAGTCAGCTGCGCGCCAACAGTTTCACCCAGGCCCGGCAACAGCTGTAGCGCGCCAACCGGAACGCCCGCTTCATGAAGAAGCGCCACCGCCTCGGCGGCGATCAGCGGCGTCTGCTCGGCCGGTTTAGCCAGCACGCTGTTTCCTGCGGCCAGCGCGGCGGCGATCTGGCCGGTGAAGATGGCCAGCGGGAAGTTCCACGGACTGATACAGACCACCGGGCCAAGCGGACGGTGCGTTTCGTTATCAAAGTCATCGCGTACCTGACCCGCGTAGTAATGCAGGAAATCAACCGCTTCCCGCACTTCAGAAATCGCATTGCTGAAGGTTTTACCCGCTTCGCGAACCAGAATGCCCAGCAGGCGCTGCATCTGGCCCTCCATCATTACGGCGGCGCGTTCCAGAATGGCGGCGCGCTCTTCTGGTGGAGTAGCGAACCAGATCGGGCCTGCACTGGTAGCGGCATCCAGCGCGGTTGAGACATCGGCTTCCGTGGCGTGACGAACATAACCCACAATATCTGTCGGCTCAGCCGGGTTGATGACCGGCAGTGCTTCACCCGCTTCCGGCTCACCGTCAATCATCGGGCCAGCCTGCCAGGGCTGAATGGCGCTGTTCAACAGGGCGCTGGAGAGAGAGGCCAGACGATGTTCGTTAGCCAGATCTAACCCCGCAGAGTTCTGACGTTTATCGCCATAAAGCTCGCGCGGCAGAGGGATTTTAGGATGAGGTAAGCCAACGGCTCCTTCAACGCGCGCCATTTTCTCCACTTCTTCTACCGGATCGGCCACCAGATCCTCAATCGCCAGGGTGTTATCGGCAATACGGTTCACGAATGAGGTATTCGCGCCGTTTTCCAGCAGACGACGAACCAGGTAAGCCAGCAGCGTTTCATGCGTACCCACCGGCGCGTAAATACGGCATGGGCGGTTTAATTTACCGTCAGCCACTTTACCTACGACCTGCTCATACAGCGGTTCTCCCATGCCGTGAAGACACTGGAACTCATACTGGCCCGGATAGTAATTATTGCCCGCCAGCTGATAGATAGCGGCCAGCGTATGGGCGTTATGGGTGGCAAACTGCGGATAAATCAGATTGGGCACCGCAAGCAGTTTGCGCGCGCAAGCCAGATAAGAGATATCGGTATAAACCTTACGGGTGTAAACCGGGTAGCCTTCCAGACCTTCCATCTGAGCGCGTTTGATTTCGCTGTCCCAGTAGGCACCCTTCACCAGGCGGATCATCAGGCGGCGGCGGCTACGCTGTGCCAGATCCACCAGCGCATCAATCACCGCCGGGCAGCGCTTCATATAAGCCTGGATCACAAAGCCGATGCCGTTCCAGCCTTCCAGCTCCGGCTCAAAGCAGAGTTTCTCCAGCAGATCCAGCGACAGCTCCAGACGATCCGCCTCTTCCGCATCAATATTGATGCCGATATCGTACGAGCGTGCAAGAAGCGTTAACGATTTCAGGATCGGATAAAGCTCGTTCATCACGCGTTCATATTGCGCGCGGCTGTAACGTGGATGCAGGGCAGAGAGTTTAATAGAGATGCCCGGACCTTCATAAATACCGCGTCCGTTAGAAGCTTTACCGATGGCGTGGATCGCCTGCTGATAAGAGAGCAGGTAGGCTTTCGCATCCTGCGCGGTCAGCGCAGCTTCACCCAGCATGTCATAAGAGTAGCGGAAACCTTTCTCTTCCAGCTTACGGGCATTCGCCAGCGCTTCAGAGATGGTTTCACCGGTAACAAACTGTTCGCCCATCAGGCGCATCGCCATATCCACGCCTTTGCGGATCAGCGGTTCGCCGCTTTTACCGATAATACGGTTCAGCGAACGGGAGAGGTTTGCTTCGTTATGAGTGGAAACCAGGCGGCCGGTAAACAGCAGGCCCCATGTGGCGGCATTTACAAACAGGGAAGGGCTGCGTCCAAGGTGAGACTGCCAGTTACCGTTGCTGATTTTGTCGCGGATCAGCGCGTCACGGGTTGGCTTATCCGGAATACGTAATAAAGCCTCGGCCAGGCACATCAGCGCCACCCCCTCCTGCGAAGAGAGAGAGAACTCCTGAAGCAGGCTTTGCACCATGCCAGCGCGTCCGGTTGCACCTTTCTGGTGCCTTAGCTTGCTGGCAAGCTGGTGGGCAAGGCGGTAAGTCTGCTGAGCAAGTGGAGCGGGTAAACGCGCCTGCTCCAGCATCATCGGCACCGATTCGGTCTCCGGACGGCGCCAGGCGGAGGTTATCGCCGCACGGGCAACAGACTGGGGAAGAATATGCTCAGCAAACTGCAAAAATGGCTGACGCTGCTCTTCTGGCAAGGTTTCATCCCCTTCCTGCGGCAGCGTCTGTAACGGGAATTCCGGCAGGGCATCGCCTTTTTCCAGCTGCTCAAGATAATTAAAGATAGCCTGCTTGATCAGCCAGTGTGGGGTGCGGTCAATCTGGCCTGCGGCCAGTTTAATACGCTCACGCGTGGCTTCATCCAGCTTCACGCCCATGGTGGTTGTGCCCATGCCTGAGAACTCCTTGCAAAAAAAGAATGTCGATGTTGGCAAGCAATATCACTTAAGTTGCAACTTTGTGCAACCGTGTTAAATGTGACCTGGTTTGCAGAGTTTAAAACCGCGTAATGAAAAGCGGCATGGATATTGCTGCAAGAATCCGGCCAGAATTAAACAGGCAGGAAAAATGGGGCTTTGAGCGGGGTTACCCCGTGGTGCAACCGGTTTAAATGTGATCCAGTGCAACCTGTTAAACCAAGAGCTGTGATGAAGGGTGAAATTGCTGTAACTACTGTGTTAAATCGTTTGTGCGAAAAAGCGGTTTACGGCAGGATACCCCGCGCTAAGCCAGCAGGGGCGTCGCGACGTTCCAGCGGTGCGCCCCGGTAAGCGCTGGCGGTGCGCATTAACAATAATAAGTGGAGAACCTGAATGACTGTAAGTACACCAATGATGGTGACCTTTTGCGTCTATATCCTCGGCATGGTGCTGATAGGTTTAATTGCATACCGGTCTACGAAAAACTTTGATGACTATATTCTGGGTGGACGCAGTCTGGGCAGCGTGGTGACTGCGCTCTCTGCCGGTGCTTCCGATATGAGTGGCTGGCTGCTGATGGGGTTGCCGGGCGCTATCTTTCTCTCCGGGATTTCAGAAAGCTGGATCGCCATCGGCCTGACCATTGGTGCTTATCTTAACTGGAAGATTGTCGCGGGCCGCCTGCGCGTGCAGACAGAACACCATGATAATGCGCTGACCTTGCCAGACTACTTCTCCAGCCGGTTTGAAGATAACAGTAAAATGCTGCGCGTTATCTCCGCTCTGGTCATTTTGGTCTTCTTTACTATCTACTGCGCCTCCGGCATCGTTGCGGGCGCTCGTCTGTTTGAAAGCACCTTCGGCATGAGTTATGAAACGGCGCTGTGGGCCGGGGCCGCTGCAACCATCCTCTATACCTTTGTGGGTGGCTTCCTGGCAGTAAGCTGGACCGATACCGTGCAGGCCGGGCTGATGTTCTTTGCGCTGATCCTGACGCCGGTAATAGTGATTATTGCCGTAGGCGGACTCAGCGACTCGCTGCAAGTGATTCAGGCGAAAAGCATTGAAAATATCGATATGCTTAAAAACCTTAACTTCGTGGCGATTATCTCTCTGCTGGGTTGGGGACTGGGCTATTTCGGGCAGCCACACATTCTGGCGCGCTTTATGGCGGCAGATTCTCACCGCTCCATCCGTTCTGCCCGCCGTATCGGTATGGCCTGGATGATCCTCTGCCTGTTGGGGGCGGTAGGCGTCGGCTTCTTTGGCATCGCATACTTCCAGAATCACCCGGATCAGGCTTCCGGCGTCTCGGAAAACGGCGAGCGTATCTTTATCGAACTGGCCCGTATTCTGTTCAACCCGTGGATTGCCGGAATTCTCCTGTCAGCCATTCTGGCGGCGGTGATGTCAACCCTTAGCTGCCAGCTGCTGGTCTGTTCCAGCGCGCTGACGGAAGATTTGTATAAAAACTTCCTGCGTAAAAATGCCTCTCAGCGCGAGCTGGTATGGGTAGGGCGCCTGATGGTGCTGCTGGTCGCCTTCATCGCCATTGCGCTGGCAGCCAACCCGGATAACCGCGTGCTGGGCCTGGTCAGCTATGCATGGGCAGGCTTTGGTGCCGCTTTTGGCCCGGTTGTGCTGTTCTCGCTGATCTGGAAGCGCATGACCCGTAACGGCGCGCTGATTGGTATGATTATCGGTGCGGCAACCGTGCTTATCTGGAAGCAGTACGGCTGGCTGGATCTGTACGAAATCATCCCTGGCTTCCTGTTTGCCAGCCTGGCGATTGTGATTGTCAGTTTGATGGGGCGTGAGCCTTCTGCTGCGGCACAGCAGCGTTTCGATGCGGCTGAAGCGGAATATAACGCAGATTAATTGCGAGTTGACCGGGCGGCGCTCTGCCGCCTGGTCACTGCTTGCTGATGCGGCCCAGCCTGTTGATGAATTTCCTGCCGCGCGCCGTCATTTCTGGCGCAAGTGAATTTCCTGCCATGCGCTGCCATTTCTGGCGCAAGTGAAATTCCTGCCACGCGCTGCCCTTTCTGACGCAGGTGAAATTCCTGTTACGCGGCACCTTTTCCGGCACATATCAAAATCGTGCCACGCGCTGGCGCAACCGGCCACCTCAGAAAATCTCTCCTCTCCGCTTTATTATCCTTCTTAAGACGCATGTTGCCTGGCACAGACCCAAATATTCTCTGGCACTGACTGAACCGCACTTTTTTATTCACCCAACCCGCACCGCCCTGCTCGCAGAATGTGAAAATAGTCGCGCCTGCTCTTGTGTTTTTCTTGCCGATAATGATAATCGATATCGTTTTGATTTACGTTTCTTTACCCTGGCTGAATGGCTTAATTTTTTGAGGTCCTGAACATGTTCGTCCCGTTTCTCATCATGTTACGTGAAGGGCTGGAAGCCGCGCTGATAGTCAGCCTGATTGCCAGTTACCTGAAGCGGACCCAGCGCAGTGAGTGGTTTGGCGCCATGTGGGTTGGCGTGTTTGTTGCCGCTACCCTGTGCCTGGGCGTGGGCTATTTTATCAACGAAACCACCGGTGAATTTCCGCAAAAAGAGCAGGAGCTGTTTGAAGGGGTAGTGGCGGTTATTGCCGTTTTCATCCTGACTTACATGGTCTTCTGGATGCGTAAGGTCTCCCGTAACGTCAAGGCTCAGCTGGAAGAGGCGGTAGACAATGCCTTGCAGAAGGGGAAAAGCAGCGGCTGGGCACTGATTGTGATGGTGTTTCTGGCCGTAGCGCGTGAAGGCCTGGAATCGGTCTTCTTTCTGCTGGCTGCTTTTCAGCAGGATGTGGGTATCGCGCCGCCGATCGGGGCCATTCTTGGCCTGGCGACTGCCGTGGTACTGGGAATGCTGATCTACTGGGGCGGCGTGCGCCTGAATCTGGCGACGTTCTTTAAGTGGACCAGCCTGTTTATTCTGCTGGTGGCCGCTGGGCTGGCGGCGGGCGCTATCCGTGCTTTTCATGAGGCGGGATTGTGGAATCATTTCCAGTCAATCGCCTTTGATCTCAGTAACACGCTCTCAACCAGCACGCTGATTGGTACGCTGCTGGAAAGTATGCTGGGTTATCAGGAGTCGCCAAGCGTCAGCGAAGTCGCGGTCTGGTTTATCTATTTAGTGCCCGCACTGCTGCTGTTCTTTATGCCGGTGCGTTCTCAGCCTGCGGCACTCCACACCACACGTTAAGGCTTTGTCCGTGCCTGATTTCAGGCACGTTAACTTTTACAGGGATATTTACTTATGACTCTTCGTTTTCGCCGGCATGCGCTGGCCGCGCTCGTTACCCTGCTGGCTGGCTCAGCCACGGCACTGGCTGCGGATATTCCTCAGGTTAAAATCAGCGTTAATGACCGTCAGTGTGACCCGATGACGGTCACCGTTAACGCCGGTAAAACTCAGTTCATTATTCAGAACAACAGCCAGAAAGGGCTGGAGTGGGAAATTCTGAAAGGCGTGATGGTGGTGGAAGAGCGTGAAAATATCGCGCCTGGCTTCACCCAGAAACTGACCGCTAATCTGGAAGCGGGGGAATATGACCTTACCTGCGGCCTGCTGAGCAACCCGAAAGGCAAGCTGATTGTGAAAGGTGCCAGCGCCCCGGCGGACGGTAAGCCAGATATCATGCAGTTAGCCGCACCTGTGGCTGACTATAAAGCGTATGTTACTCATGAAGTCGCGGAGCTGGTCGCCAGTACGAAAGCGTTTACTGATGCGGTAAAAGCAGGGGACATTGAGAAAGCGAAAGCGCTCTATGCACCAACCCGCCGCCACTACGAGCGTATTGAACCTATTGCTGAGCTGTTCTCAGATCTGGACGGCAGCATTGATGCCCGTGAAGATGATTACGAGAAGAAAGCGGAAGATCCTAAATTCACCGGTTTCCACCGGCTTGAGAAAGCGCTTTGGGGCGACAAAAGCACTAAAGGCATGGAAACCTATGCTGTGCAGCTGAACACTGACGTGCTGGATCTGCAAAAACGCATCGCCGGACTCGCCTTCCCGCCGGGTAAAGTGGTAGGCGGCGCTGCCGGTCTGATTGAAGAAGTGGCCTCAAGCAAAATCTCGGGTGAAGAAGATCGTTACAGCCGTACCGACCTGTGGGATTTCCAGGCAAACGTTGATGGCGCACAGAAAATTGTGGATCTGCTGCGTCCGATGTTGCAGAAGGCCGATGCGCCGTTGCTGGCGAAGATCGATGCCAACTTCAAAAAAGTGGACGGTATTTTAGCAAAATACCGCACCAAAGAGGGTTATGAATCCTACGACTTACTGACAGATGCTGACCGCAACGCGATGAAAGGCCCGATCACGACGCTGGCTGAAGATCTTTCTAAACTGCGCGGAACACTGGGACTGGATTAACTGTAGATGGCAAGGCAACCTGTTGACGACGCGGCCATGCCGTCGCGCCGTCGTTTATTAAAAGGCATGGGCATCCTCAGCGGCGCCCTGGCCGTGACTGGCGGCTGTCCGGTTCATGCCGCCCCAGACGACAAATCCTTCTCGCCGGGGGCGTTATCGCCCACTGCCCGGCAGGAGGCCCAACCTTTTTATGGCCAGCATCAGGCAGGCATTACCACTCCGCAACAGGCCGCGATGATGCTTGTGGCCTTTGACGTGCTGGCAACGGATAAAGCGGATCTGGTGCGTTTATTCAGGCTGTTGAACGATCGTATTGCCTTCCTTACTCAGGGCGGTAAAGCGCCGCTGGTCAGCAATCCTCGTTTACCGCCAATGGATTCCGGCATTCTTGGGGAGGAGATCTACCCCGATAACCTGACGATAACGGTCTCTGTGGGCCATTCGCTGTTTGATGAGCGCTATGGCCTTCAGCCGCATAAGCCGCACAAGCTACAGGCAATGACCCGGTTCCCTAACGATTCGTTAGATGCCAGGCTCTGTCATGGCGACCTGCTGCTACAAATCTGCGCCAATACCAACGACACGGTGATCCATGCTCTGCGGGATATCATCAAACATTCCCCGGATTTACTCAGCGTGCGCTGGCGTCGTGAGGGTTTTATCTCGGACCATGCTGCGCGCAGCAAGGGTAAAGAGACGCCGATCAATCTGTTAGGTTTCAAGGACGGAACGGCGAACCCGGACACCACCAATCAACCCCTGATGGACTCTATTTTGTGGGTAACGCAAGGGCAGGGGGAACCCGACTGGGCCGTGGGCGGCAGCTATCAGGCCGCCAGAATCATTCAGTTCCATGTTGAGTTCTGGGACCGCACGCCGTTACGGGAACAGGAGACCATTTTTGGTCGGGTAAAAAAGAGCGGCGCGCCATTAGGCATGCAAAATGAGCATGATGTGCCTGATTATGCCAGCGACCCCGACGGCAACATCACGCCGCTGGATGCGCATATTCGGCTGGCCAATCCGCGAACATTAGAAACGCAGAGCAATTTAATGCTGCGGCGGGGCTACAGCTATTCGCTGGGCGTCTCTAACGCGGGTCAGCTTGAAATGGGCCTGTTATTTATCTGTTATCAGCATGATTTAGAGAAAGGTTTTCTCAGCGTGCAAAAAAGGCTGAACGGTGAGGCGCTTGAGGAATATATTAAGCCGGTTGGCGGAGGCTATTTCTTTGTTTTGCCCGGCGTTCCTGACGATAAGCATTATCTCGGCCAGTCTTTACTTGAAGCCTGATCGTTAACGTCTGTGCCTTCTGCCTCGCCCTGAGGCAGGAGGTTGTTTTTTAATCAATATTGCCGCCGGCTTTTTTCCCTTCTTTCCTCCCGTTTTTCCGAATCAGATTAATGATTAAAAAATTTCTAACCCGATGAATATTCATAGGAAAAATTTAATTTTCCGCCACCTGCTGGCAATAAATCCTGAGATTGCTACGCTTGACGTAAAATAGATGTTGCTTTCGAACTGAGATTTGTAGCACTTTATTAACAGCGGTAGAAAGAAGTGTTGTCAGATTCACTACGGAGATCGCGAATGGTAAAGTCCTTTAACGGACATCAGTACGACAAAAAAAGTTTCGCTGCTTTTTGCGAGGGCGATTCTTCCCCATCAACTTTCTCAGTTTTCTGTTCTAACGGCCAACTCACGATAAATCCCGACCGGTGCACAGCTGCGCTTATGCCAGGCTATGCGCCTAATCTCTGGCCAGACAAGGCTTAAAAGGAAGCCACCGAAACCTCTAAAGCGTTCACGTAATCGCATCGATTCCAGATGCGGGAAATGAAACCAACTGTAAGGTGTCACTATGGGAAGACAGAAAGCAGTGATCAAAGCTCGTCGTGAAGCAAAACGTGTGCTTCGTAGCGATTCACGCAGTCACCGTCAGCGTGAAGAAGAATCGGTCACCTCGCTGGTGCAGATGGGTGGGCTGGATTCAATAGGGATGGCGCGTGATTCGCGCGACTACACGCCCATTGAAGCCCGAAATGAAGCTCAGGCGCACTATCTTAAAGCCATAGAGAGCAAACAGCTGATCTTCGCCACGGGCGAAGCGGGCTGCGGTAAAACCTGGATCAGCGCAGCGAAAGCGGCTGAGGCCCTGATTCATAAGGATGTTGACAGGATTATTGTTACGCGTCCGGTGCTTCAGGCGGATGAGGATCTGGGCTTCCTGCCCGGAGATATCTCCGAGAAGTTCGCCCCTTATTTCCGGCCAGTGTATGACGTTCTGGTTAAACGTCTCGGTTCTTCCTTTATGCAGTACTGTCTGCGTCCCGAAATTGGCAAGGTGGAGATTGCTCCCTTCGCTTATATGCGTGGACGAACCTTTGAAAATGCCGTGGTGATCCTTGATGAGGCGCAAAACGTCACCGCCGCCCAGATGAAGATGTTCCTGACCCGCCTTGGGGAAAACGTCACCGTGATTGTCAATGGCGATATCACCCAGTGTGATCTGCCATCACATGTTCAGTCAGGCCTCAGCGATGCCTTAGCTCGTTTTGAGGATGATGACATGGTAAGCGTGGTGCGTTTCGGTAAAGAAGATTGCGTCCGTTCACAGCTCTGCCAGCGTACGCTGCTTGCTTACGGCTAACCGTAAAAAAACTGACCAGGCCCGGATGAAAATCCGGGCTTTTTTTATGCAAGTCTCTTCTTTCGCGCAGACTTTCTCTTTAAATAGGGCGGTGAGAGAGGGGGATCACGAGGCACGTCCATGTGCCTCGCCTTTCAGGCAGCAGAGCTGTGCAAAACGGCTCTCCTGCCGTTTTGTCGAACCCTGTCGAGGGTTCTCACCCCTCTCTCTGGTGTAGCATGCAAAAAAAAGTCTGAACTTTCGCTCAGACTTTCTCTTTAAATATGGCGGTGAGAGAGGGGGATCACGAGGCACGTCCATGTGCCTCGCCTTTCAGGCAGCAGAGCTGTGCAAAACGGCTCTCCTGCCGTTTTGTCGAATCCTGTCGAGGGTTATAAACCC
>Ga0265797_10000196_pt1 | contig 118636 bp, 109 predicted proteins | sample P2T30metagenome_FD_192433 | JGI IMG/M metagenome (GOLD analysis project Ga0265797, IMG submission 192433) | Plant litter microbial communities from East Loma Ridge, Irvine, California - P2 T30 | ecosystem: Environmental > Terrestrial > Plant litter > Unclassified | place: USA: California... | reverse complement strand
ACCTTATCCGAGACTTAATTGACTTTGCCGAAGATCGAGATACTGACGCAATCTTAGCTCGGAGAGAGCTACGCGAGAAGGAGGCACTACTTAACACGCGTAAGACGCGTAAGAAGGGCAGAAGAGTTGCTTTAAAGGGCAAATACCTCCTTACAAAAGAGGATATCCTTAAGGTAGTCCGGGATCTCGAAGAAGAGACTAAAAGGAAAAAGACAAAAAAAGGAGGAAGAAAGACGAAGTATATATTGATTTCTTCGGAGGAGGAAGAAGAAGAATCAGTTGATAAGTTAGCTTAGGCAGCTAGTTGATTACGGCGTTAGTGAGTCACTTACACCTTTTTTAAGATTTGAAATCAATAAAGTGGTTAACTTCTGGGGGTGGTTAACTTCCCCTACAGTCACGTTATATACTGAGAGATCGGTATTAGGGAATTGAGTCTAATTACTTTACCATCAGCTAAATATAGTTCTAAGGCCTAAGATTTAGAAACATAGCAAATCTAAGACTCTAGTTTAGATAGCTTATAGCTTAGTTAAGACTAGTATAACTATAAGGAGATTCCAATGGTTTCTAGATTCTACAAGTTAACGAACTTACTAGATTTTTGATCTATAGCTTAAATATAGTAATAGTAATTGAGTTAAAATAATTTTAGTATATAAACTCTAAATCTTTATTTTGTTTTCTCTACTGTTCTACTTCCTCTAAGTTACTATGACATTAGCTATAAGTTAACTCAACTTAGTCTAACTAGCTTGTATATGTAGATAAATAATATAACATTTAAGCTTAGCTAGGTTAAGCTAATAGAATTTAGCTTTTTAAGATAAGACTAATTTAGACTTAGTTATTGATTGACATTAAAGATGTATTTCAAGGTTTAGGATCTCTCCATATATCTATTAGAATTTTATAAGTATAGTTTATTAGAAATAGATCTATAATCTACTATTTTTAGCTTCTAAATCAATAAATACTTATTCTTCCAAGATCTATCAAGCTTGACTAACAAACTCGCTATCTATGATATAAAATAATAGATTAGTATAACATCATAGTAGAAGTTATAAGATTATAGAAGTTATAAGACACTAACTAAGATTTAGACTCTAATTTAATAGTTTTAGACTTGGTCTATGAATAAATAAATTAAAAATCAGTTCTTAGTAAGTTTAAAGAATAAATATACTAATATTTTGGAACAATTTGATTGAGCTAGTAATAACTAAGTTATGTAATATAATATCTTTATCTTAAACTAATTAAGCTTACTCAAGCTAGTCTTTACTATGAATAGACTTTAATATATAATAAAGACAACAGCTGAATTAATTTAGCTTAATAGACTTTACTAGCGTTATTGATTAGCTATTCAGAGACTAGAACTAGTAGGTTTAGAAAGATTCCAGTTATATTTTAAAATATACTTAGATAATTCTAGTATTTATATAGAAGATGAAAACTAGTTATAGTAGTTAATTAATTATAGAATATAGCTAGTTGTAGTAATCTGATTAAAATAAGTTGATTATAAAGTATCTATATATTAAAATATAATTCAAAATTATATTAGTACTAACCTGCTGATTTATCTATTATAATATAAACTTGACTAATATTCTATGACTTACTATACTAATACTATACTTACAACCAGTATATCTTTATTAGTATTCAATGAATGTAGATAGTACTAGACTTATAACTAGTTATATATAATTCCTAGAGCTTACATATATTAACTTATTAACTTATAACTTTTTTTATATAAGAAAACATTATTTAGCATCTTACGATATTTATAGTCTTATAGCTTCTACTTTCATATCAGAGACTTTTAGCTAAGCTAACTGATTATAAACTAAGTTATAGCTCCGAAGTCTAGGAAACAAAGATCTAGTTAATCTAAGACTTGAATCTAAATAATAATTAGTTTTACTAAGACTAATATGATAATTTTAAGATTCTTATAATTTCTAGATTATATGATAAACCTATCTACTCTTAATCTTTAGCTTAATAGTACTAATAGTTATTAAGCTAAACTAGCTTTAAACTCTAAACTCTAATTCTCTAGTATTCTCTTTTTTTAATTATTTTGTTTTAGTTCTTAAGTGTTGATTCCTCGATAGGAGTTAGTATCTATTAACTAACCTAACTTTTAATTCTTGATTTTCGTTCTAAGCTCGTGTTCGTAAAGTTGTCTCGGGAATTTAAAAGACTAATACAGCTTAGCGAAGTGACTTGAATTCACCGTTTACTAACGCATTCAAAGCGTTAGTTATATCTTCTCTAGTATACGAAGGTATAGAGAAGGAAGAAGAAACGTAGGAGAGCAAGCAAGGTTTATAAAGCTAACCTCGGTAAAGTGCGCCGCTTCCTCTATAGTCACGTTAGTAATCTCTATCATAATGTTTATGTGAAACTATATTAGTCTAGAAATCAACAGACTTTATATACAATAAGTCAGATATATAGTTGTTTCTTTTATTTCCTTTATAAATTTATCAAAGTTATAGAAGTTATAGAAATTATAGAAGTTATAGAAGTTATAGAAGTTATAGATTCTGAAAAACATGACTATATCAGAATAGCTTTTAGATTATAAGATGATTGATTAGCTAAATTGATTATAATTTACTATATGATATCTATATAGATATATAGTATATATTAATTAACACTTAGTTAACTTACTATATTCGAACTAGACTTATAGACTAACCAAAAGTTATATTAAGCTAGGGTAACTATATTAAGTTTTAGATCTTCATTAAGTCAACTAAACTTACTAACTTTAGATTTTCTGATATTAGTAGGCATGAATCAATATCTGTCATATTATATTTAAATTGCTATTATACTACCTAGCTCATAATGTTATAAACTTATAATAATAGAGTTAGTAAAGTTTCTTTACTATTCAATTATTATTACTAATATCATAGTAGAAGTAGCTATATAGTAGAAGAGACTATATATTGTTCAAAGTTTACTAGGTCAAAATAAATATCCTTGAATAGCTAAGTACTAACTATTTTCCTTAAAAATGTATTGATTAGAGCTTTAATAAATTATATGAAAAGTCTATAACATCGTGGTAGAGGAAGCGGTCAAGAAGGGGAAGCGGTCGGAACTTTAAGGTTTCAATTTTCAAAAATAGATAACTCCTAAAATAACGCCTATCCTTAAAATTAGATTATGCTAGTTCGTCCTCGCTCTATTCTTCTTCTTCCTCCGAAGAACTAGAAACTATAGGAGCTTTTTTCTTACTCTTTCTTACTTTTTTTTCTTTTACGACTTCTTCTACGTTTTCGACCTCTCTTAAGATAGATTCCCTCGAAAGTATAACCTGGCCTTCGATCGCGATACGCTTACCCGTCTTACACTTCTTACGCGCGTTAAGTAACGCGTCCTTCTCGCGTAGCTCTCTTCGTAAGAGCGTTACTCCGGGGACTTAGAACTCCGCGAGAGATAACCTCTTCGACGAGGTCTTCGAACGGAACAATCGGAGGCGTCTTATCCCTCGATCGCTCTCTTAGGATCCGAGGTATATCCTCGAGAAGAGTAGTACTATCGGACCCTAAAGGTAGGGTCGCCCGGGGGAAAGATAGGGTCGAAAGGATTACTCCGGGATCTAGCAGATAGATACCGGCTTTCCTAAACGTAGCTTCGATAGTATAAGGCTAAAAGCACCTAGCCCTAGTACGGATATAGGCCGAAGTTCACTCTATACGTAAGAGACTCGTTACTAATTTTCGAAAGATCGCGTCGACTTCGGTAGTAATTACGGTTTTAAGAGGCGAAAAACACGTAATATCGAGAGGTTACGTAACGTGCGAAGTATGCGGCGGTAGTAGGGCTAAGTCGATCTTCTTCGTAATACAAAACGCGAGGAACCGGGTAGTATAGTACGAAGAATATCCGTCTATAACTTATAGTCGTCTCTTTCCGTCGCTTCGACGAGTTAGAAGCTCGAATCGAGTTATGAGCCACTCGTACGCGTGTATATCCGACGCCTAGCCCTTATTCGACGTAGAGAGGGCCTACCCTAGGGGCGTTACGTCCGGAATCTAGCCGGAGTTGAGATTTTTTCCCTTAAAGATAAGAGTCGGCGGTAGGGTTACCCCTAAGGTAGAAATACATTCGATCGCTATAATCCACTCTCGCCGTCCTACCTACTTCTTCCCGCGTCGTTTATACCTCTTATCGAGGAGTACGATCGATCGTCGGGTAGATCCGAGGCTAAAACCGGTCTCGTCGACGTTAAAGATTACCGAAGCGGGGTATCGCTCTTTTCGAATAGCCTCGCTTAGGCTATCGAAGTAGGATTTAACCGTCGAGTAGCTAAGGCCTTCGAATCGCGAGGCGTCGATAGGACGCGTAAAACACGTCTCTAGCGTAGGGTAGCGCGCCCTAAAGCGGTCGATCTATCTTCGCGAGATAGACGTATCTAAAGTATCGGACCTCGTAGGGAAACGGTTAGCTCGAATTTCTTCGGCGAGACTTTTGACGAGAGAGAGCGACGTAGGGACTCCTAGCTTAGAGACGTTACTAATCTAGGATACGAGTTCCTCTTCCTCGATAGTAGATAGTAATTACTAATTTTCGTAACTTCGATATCGTGATTTCCGTTCTATAAGCCGCTTTAAGAGAGTTATTCTCGGAATATTAAAAATAGCCGAAGTACGCGTAATCGAGGCGTAATCACCGCGTCTATAGACAGCTATCGTGTTTTAAATATCTTCTTCCGTATACGAAGGTATAGAGAAAGGAAGAGGAAATCGGAAGAGAGAAGAGGAGTATAAGTAGTTAACCTCGGTAGAGCTAACCGCTTCCTCTACCTAACCGCTTCCCCTACTACGATGTTACTCTAAAACCTAACTTTATAAGAAAATAGTTAGGTAAGATATATCAGTTAATAAGATAGAGCTTTAATACTATCTTAATATCTTCTATATAGTTATCTAAGTAACAGACTAATTAGCTTAGAAGATACTTATTTAAAGATAAGCTAAGTTTTATATTGTTAGTATATCTATACTTATATAGATTAATAGGATTACTAACATCTATTTCCAAGTTAGTTATAAGTCTCTAAGTTATTATAAGATAAAATCAAGATCTTAAAATCATAGTACATATAGTCAATATTACTACAAGTCAGAGATAGCTAGATATAACTTATTTATAAAGAAAGTAGAAAAGATATCTAGAGTTCATAGCTTAGAGTTAATTTAACTTAATAGATTATCAATGCTATTAAGCTATAATTTAACAGTTACTAAGTTTATTATATTATCTAGAGGTTATTAGAATGTTGTTATAACTCTAATAGTTCTAGCTAAGTTATAAGCTATTTAAACTAAGGTCTCAGATTAGCTAGATTTTTAAATGTTAAATTTTAGGCTTTAGAGTCAAGTTATAACTTATTTAATTATTAATTGATCAGACTAGAATTCTCTATACTAATCAATCAGCTTATACTCTAAGTATCTTTTTAAGTAATTAAACTTAATAGATCTTTATAGAGCTAGTATTAATTAATATAGACACTAAAAAGGTAGGTTATAAGTCTGTTCTTAGATACACTTAAGAAAGTATAATAAATATATAACTAACGTCACTATGGGGGAAGCGGCTCAGTAGGGGAAGCGGCTCACTTTACCGAGGTTAGCTTTATAAACCCTACTTTCTCGCTCTCTGTTCCTCTTCCTTCTCTATGCCTTCGTACACTAAGAAGACGTAACTAACGCATTAAGTGCGTTAGTGAAGGGTGAATACAAGTCGTCTCGTTAAGCTGTATCAGTCTTTTAAATTCCCTACTCAACTTTACGATATCGATTTTAAAAATGAAAAACAAGAAACAAAAGTAACGTTAATTAATAATTACTAATTCCGATCGAGGAATTAACACTCGAGAACCCGATTTATCGCGCCGTAAAGTTAGGAGCTCCGATCACTCTTTAGTTGGTTAAAATCCTAGCTTTAGAAATTCAGTCTAAACGGAGCTCTAAAAACGACGAAAATGAATTAAGTCCTATCTCCGACCGATAGATTGATTGATCGCTTTCGGACACGGCACCTACGAATTAAGGCATGTTTTTTACGCACTATCGACACGGTACGATCTACGGTACTTAATTTTTCGACGATAAAATCGTACTTCGATAACATAAGAGATGTTTTATACGAACAAAAATACCCTCCTAGTGCGATCTATAACGTTAACGAAACTAGCTTTTCGATTAGATCTAGTGAAAAATCAGTTGTTCTACTTAATTAGCTTAATACCTGCCGAGAAAAGAAGCAACCGGGACGATAAGAGTAGATTACCTATTTAGAGTGTGTTAGTACCTCGGAGGTGACTCTACCTCCGTATCTGATTTTTAAAGGTGAAAACCTAAATTCAGGCTAGATTCCGAACGAAACCACGGTAGGTTAGAAGTTCGTTACTTCAAAAAAGAGCTAGACTTCTGATCTTATCGGATTCGAATAGCTAAAAACGCATTTCTAGCCGTTTATTAGTAAATCAACTAACTTACGGCACCTCTTAATTATTGATAGTCACTCCTCTCACGTTACGGCCCGGTTTATCGCCTACTATATCATATCGAAAGACGACCTCTTTCTACTACCGCTACACTCGTCGCATAAAATATAGCCTCTCGATCTATCGATCTTCGGACCTCTAAAAACGGTAATCAACTTAGAGGTCGATCGAATTTTCCGACATTCAACTATACGTTTACCGCGTATAGAATAGACTTTAGCTTATATTAAAGCTAGGGCTTGTTGCTTTAAGCTGTCGTCTATCGAATCTAGCTTTCGAAAGGCTAGAATCTATCCGTTTAATCCTAAGATCTTACTATCGACTCTTACTCCTCCTCTCCGGATCCCTTCTCCGGGAAATCAAGTCCTAAGTCAGATTAGTGATGCATCTCAAATTCTAAGAGCCAGGGGTAGTCCGCGTACCCCTAAGTCTCTTAATCTACGTTAGATTATTGATCTCGTTTAAAATAACGGAGATATACCGAGTTTAGCTAGAGAGCTTATCCGAGATTTAATTAACTTTACCGAAGATCGAGATACCGACGCGATCTTAGCTCGGAGGGAGCTACGCGAGAAGAACGTGCTACTTGCGTAAGACGCGTAAAACAAGGGAAGAGAGTAGCTTTGAAGGGCAAATACCTCCTTGCGAAAGAGGATATCCTTAAGGTAGTTTAGAATCTCGAAGAAGGAACTAGAAAGAAAAAGACGAAAAAAGGAGGAAAAAATACGAAATATATATTGATTTCTTTAGAGGAAGAAGAAGAAGAGTCTTTAGATAAGTTAGCCTAATTAGTTATGTCATAGCGGTGTTAGTAAGTTAGTTAGTGATTTTCTGAAATTTGGAATCAAAAACGTGAGCCGCTTCCCCTATAGTGACGTTATTTAGTAATTCTATAAAGCATATAACTTAACTTATTAATAGACTAATTAGACTAAAGTAGTTTTTTAGTAATTATCTAATTATATATAACGTGCCTGTAGGGGAATCCGGACAGTAGGGGATTCCGGACACTTTTTTGATTTCAAAATTTCAAAGGTGACTAACTAACTCACTACTGCCATAATGACATATGCAATCAAGCCGGCTTACTAATCATGCCTTTAACTTCCTCTGCTAAAGAAATCAGCTTATATTGCATCTAATCTATAGAGTTATTAATTTATCTAATCTAGGCTTTCTTATTACTGAAATCTAGAATTTACAATAAAACCTAGATATAACAATTATTCAGCTAGATTCATTCAAGTTTATTCGATATATATTTATATCATGTAACTAATCTACTATACATTAGCTTATTAGTATTATTTTTATCTACTTTAGCTAGTTTAATATAGGCTAATTAAATCTAAATCTCAGGGTTTCTCTCTATGTATATTATAGCATAGTAGTAGTATATCTAGGAATACCCTAGAATTTCAGGATTTTTACTCTATATAATAGTATATAATAACTCTATAGAGGCCTAATCAGATAATCTAAGTAAATGGATATATAGACAATAGTATAAACGTATATTACATAGAAGATTGGCTTTATTGGGCTAGTATACTCCTAGTTATAGCCTATATTCAAATTTCTAAGTTGCTTAGTAAAATAAAGTCACTACTTTTAGAAATCAATTACTATCTGAAACCTTCTTAAATACCCTTGGGATTTTGATAGACTGATTATAATATATCAAATTACATATACTCAGTATCTAAGCCTGAAACAATAATTACTAATCGAGATAAATAGGATTGAATCTCTGGACCCTGAAAAAGTGTCCGGAATCCCCTACTGTCCGGCTTCCCCTACAGGCACGTTAGCTGCAATTAGTCTATAACCTACGTTGCTAGTTAAGACAATAATGTAATAAGTTATAGTAACTAGAAAACATAGTCTTTAAAACATGATTAAATTATCTTCTCATTAACATATCTTAATTGACTACTATTTAGTAGATGAATCTAAGACTATATTGATGACCACTTTTTATACTAAATACTCAAGTTATAAGTTACATTGAATTCAATAGAGTATATATCAGTTAACTACTAACTTGTGATTGTTTAAAGTTAGTAAAGCTTGATTGGGATTCCGCTTGACGCTGCCACCGAGGACACAGAGCGCACTGCACCGCATTCAAAAGCATTTGACAGTCTGCCTGACTTCGACAAAAATAGCGACACAGAGGTTACAGAAGCAAATGTGCCTGCGACATGGCAGTCTCTATTCGCTGGGAGATCGCTCGGGTACGTGAGCTCGTGGGTCGCCTGTATCCCCAACCCACCCAAAGACGTCAACAAGACATATTTCGCAGTTCTGCAGAAAGAACTGTATGAGCAGGACGGGAGTCTTCTGATCTGCAAGAGGTCCGAAGGCAGGCGCAAGCCTCGGACGATACCCGTGATGCCTGAGCAAGTCGGAGGATTTCAGATTAAATTCTGACGGGAGAGATGGAAGTGGAGCTACAAGGATCAAAGCATCCTTGCCTAAGATGTCACAGTCGGCTAACATACGCAGGATCATCTCTACATCTACGGTAGAAGTTCTACCATCCAGGGAACGAGCATTCCAACCTCGTCCCGATCCTCACTTTGTTCTTTTTGGCCTTGCCTTTCCCACTCCCAGCAAGAGTCTGCACAATCTCCTCCATCGGCTTCGGAACACAGTACTGGCCCCGCAGAGCACTCGGCGCGTCCTCCGTGACCATGTTCTTGCCGTCTTTCAGAACGCTCTTGTCGTCACTCCTGAACCTGAACGCCCTGTTGCCGTCAGCCTTGTCGCCGTACGTGAACGTATACGTTCCACATCCACTCCCGCTTTTTTCGATTTTGAGCGGCCTTGGAAGAACGCCGTCGATGGTGAAGTCGTCTCCGTCTTCCATGACTCCGGCGTCTTTAGTCGAACCAACCTGCTCGAGACCTCCTTTGCCCGATTTTCCTTTCACCGCTTTGAACCGGAAGAGCTTGGCCGCAACATTGAAATTCTCATCGGTGTCCTTGCCGGTCAACTCGAGGTGTACATGATACTGGTTGATGTCCTCCTTTTCGTCGTATAGCCGGTAAGCGTTATGGTATCTGGCATCGTACTTCGCTCCAATCCGTCCGGACTTTCCTGTGCCGTCTGGAGCGTCTTTCGGAGGATCTGTCAGCTTGAGCGCAGATAGATGGAATTGACGGCCGTCGTTCTTGCACTTGGCCTCGAAATCAGTCCATGGGCCTTCGCAGTAGGTTATGTATCTGTTTGTTTAATGAAGGTTAGACACCGTTTCTGGAGCGCGATGTCTGCCGCCAAAGTTTTTCGCATGATGGCACTTACTTTCTGATCTTGTCGTGTGCCGGATTGTTAGCTTCGAATGAGTCAAAGTTGAAGTTGACGTGGAATTTGTCGCCGGGGTTGAGTTCTCCGGACCCGCTCCGGTGTTTTCTCCATTTCCCACCGCGTCTGTATTCAACAGAGCCTTGGTAGAAGCGACCGGCCTGGAGACCGGCTCGCCCATTGCCCCATTTCGTGCTACACCGTAGACTGCGGGCGTTTTCTTTGCTCGGGTCAAAGTCTGGATTGTACATGGATGCCATCGGCCATTCGTCTGTCTCGAGCTTCAGTTCCTCTTTCGGGAATTTGCCCCCTATGTTGAATGGGTAGGTGTCCCAGAACTTCTGGGCGAATGGCCCTGTCTTGCACGGGGTTCCTCCGCCGCTGACGGCCACACCGGACTGCACGCGGTTGTACGCATTCATGCCTTCGCCCGCTCTCTGGTACGTGACTTTTCTGTAATCGCCTTTGGCTTCCATGATGCAGTTCTGATAGTAACAGGCGTTTTGACAGCCTTCGGGGGTTTCCAAGCAATCCAGTTGCATCACTCCACGCATTGGACCATCGGGAACGTCGTCGTTCGTGTCTTTCTTGTCGCTTGATGCCGGTTTCTTTTTCGCCGGCGAATTATCAGGCTCGAATATCGAGATGTCCGGATCGTCGCCTGAGAACTCGGCCTCATCAGAGTCGTCACTGAGAGTCTCATCGGGGCTATCGTTGGAGTCGGAGTCAGGATCGTCTGCTCGGCGTTGTTTCGGCCAATGACTGCCGTCTTGGTCATCGTTACCATTGGGAACCTCATGCGATCGGCCTTCCCAGACGCCAACATAATTGACTGATGATGCATCGTTGAGGTAGTCCGTTAAGAGTACGTCTGTAGGATGCTCCGACTCGAAGTGATGCTCGCTATCGCTTGAAGGATCGAGTTCGGATTGGGCCGGACGGTCCAGGAGCCCATGTTCCTCGGCACGACGGCTGTCCGCAGTTGTATGCGTTGAGTGTGTCGGAACGGGAAACAGTGTTTCTGCAGATGCAACCTCGCCAAATCGAACGAGCTTGGTGCCCGAAGCAGTCGTGGAAGAGAATAAAATTAACCAGAGAAACAACATGGTGTGACAGGCGAAGGGTTGGCGAGTAACCTGTTGCTGATTGTACTGAAGGCTCGTAGTTATAGAGCGGGAGACTTTGTCGCAGGAGGGTCATCCGGCTTCGCCTAGAGGAAGCCATTTTCCTGCTGAGCTGGTGTTCGAACAGAGAGGGCTCTGACTATACCTAGTCATTCCCAGCAGTCACACCATTGTGCCGTCCATGTGCAATTCCTTAGGCTGATGTTCGGTCGTTGATGCAGAATCTTCGAGGCCAATCCTTCGCACAATAGCTCGATCACACGGATCCGATGTAGGTGGGCCATAGGCCGACTGGTGAGACAAACATGGTCGAGGAGACTTGCTGTTGCTGAGAACTAACCTAGGGTACTAAGGACCCGGATGGTTTGCTAGAACAAGTTAAATTTGAGGATCTCTAGGATTGCCGTCCTGGAAGTGGTTCGTGCGATCACTTGCCGCGGCAAGCGAAGGATTACGCCACCATCGACAACGGCGTCGGTGCATCACCGGCCCAGTTTCAACTTCACTCCTGTACCACGAGTCAATTGCTGGGCGGATGCGAGGCGTCAAGTCTTCGAAAGAAGCTTCTAGCAACACGACTGCTTATGTCTTCTTCCTCGACAACACACTTTCCTACACTATGACACCCGACGAAGAAGCAAAGTTCTTCGCCGAAAACGCAAAATCCTTTCCAAAAGGTATCTACCTCGATGACAGCGACTACGATTTGATATCCCTGGTCGTTGTCGACGATGTCTCCGTCGAAGTACGTCTAGTGCGATTCTCATCCGTTAGTACAAAATCTTCTAACTGATGATCTAGATTGTCAACGATGTCCTTTCTAAAAACGTAAAGGACATGGGCGGAGTTAGAGCAGTTCAGCTAGCAGATACACATGACAGATTACCTGACTGGACCCGGATTCATGGCCCTGAGGGCGATGGCACAGAGCCCACCGTCGCTGCTACGTGGCGTTCTCCCTTCGTCGGGAAATCCCTCGAAGAGATCGCTTCCTGGATTCGGGAAATCCCAAAACCGCCAAAGCAAATCAACAAGACGTATTTTGCTGTCTTGCAGAAGGAGTTGTACGAGCGAGAAGGACAGGTGCTCATATGCAGGATCCGCAGCGGGAAGGGTCTCAAAGTCGAAACGATACCAATGGATGCCCACTCAATTGGTGGGTTCCAATGGTTGTTCCGCCGGGAAGATTGGTATTGGTGTCACAAGGAACAGGAACTCTAGTTGGTGTTGCTCGCGAACTTCAAGTGAACGATATTCTTATCGCGACAAGCGTACTCGGCGAATCCTCTGCTCGAATCTCAAGAGGCCAAGACCAACCTCACAACCGCATAGTCTCATGGTAGGCATGTGCTTCCAGCATATACTGGGGCTACTGTTTCCAGCCCTACCTAAAGATCGGAAGGCAGGGGCCGAGAAGCTTGCGGTGGATCCATCACGCGATTAACGAAACTGCGAGTCAGCGACATGGGTGTCTGTTCATAGGAGCGGTAGATTGCCCTTTTACCCTTACCAAGCTCGATCGTGTTTCGTCTGCCATCTAGACGGGGCTTCGAATCCTTCTCAGCGACGACTATCTCTAGTGTTGTAAGATACCACCCTCGAAATGATCCTCCATGCCTGGAAAGACGCGGCAGTAACACCATGCCGTTAAGATATGCTAATGTTGAATGAATCAGGATGGCGTGACCCGCTAGTAGGTCTCAGCCTGTAGCGATATCTCGAGGTGCTGACATGGGTCGAACTACTTCAATTTCTCATAAGCAAAACTGCATAAAGATCGCCTTGAGCCAAGGCCATTGCTACCTCATTGGTACTGTGAACATCAACTTTGAATTCGTCTTATTCATTTGCTTGAGTGTCGTTCATCCAAACACACCCGTCTCTTCCATACTTTGCCACGATGGGGATCTCAGCATGGCTTCCACTCGCATACGCCATTCATCAAGCTCACGCAATCAACGGCACCTTCTTGCCAGACAACACAAGAAGTGTCCTCTTGTCAGCTGGAACCGAAGCATCACACTCGACTCAGACCATTCCTGTCTCGATCAAGCTTGACAAGACAAGCTCGGTAACGAGCAGCAGATCAATGACTCCAAAAGGCCACGCAACGCATACAGCGTCCCACACGTCGATGGACCCCAACAACTCACAGGTCACAATGTCCTCCATTTCTACCAGGACAAGCGAAAAGATCCCCAGCGAAGGCTCCACAATGTTGCAGGCCACTCATACCACCGCAGACAACAGCATGTCTGGGAAGGCATCTTCTCTGCAGTTGCCGCATTTTTCAGGGCAAGTTCAGTCAGACATGAACATCACATCTTCCACTACAGACCAGACAAGTCAGGGCGTCTTCTCTTCGACCATTCGTTCAACCACAAGTGAATCAGAACGTCCGTCATCTTCTACCAACTCCACGCCGGTTGCAGTTCCAGAAAGTTCTCGAACCCTAATCTCGACCAGCTCTTCATCACTTACTACTTCCTTAGACGATCTCATACTTACATCAACCTTGAAGCCGTCATCTGACACTTCGGGAACGGCATCAGCGTCTACTTCTACAAACGACACCTTGCCTACAACGTTCGCATCGTTCACCTCATCTGAAATTGACGACGACACAAGCTCTTCATTGGTACCCACCTCAACCGAGGACTCATCTACCACCTTGATCAGCAAAGCAGGATCCGGCGATTCGATCATCATCACATCCACTATGACAGCAATGCCAACAAGCGTCTCAATGGAATCAAGGACAGATCTCACGACCAACACATGGATCACAACCAGTCAGACGGGATCTGAGAGCTCAACAATCGTACCGGTGATTTGGTGCCCAGACTGCGGTTCCAAGGGCGCTGGTGTCGTGGTGTGGAACTTCCCGCCTCCTCCTAGCGTGGTGTTCAGTTGGCCCGGGTTGCCAGCTTTCCAATTCCCTTGCATACCGCTGCCTTTCAAACCTTGCTCCACCCCGCCGGAGACTGACACGGGACACTCGAAAGAGGAAGACAAGGAGAAAGAAGATGACGATGACAAGGAGGACGAAGATAAGACAGAGTCGTCCACCACCTCAGGGACTTCGTCAATCACACAAACTGATTCTTGTACTACAACTACAGCAAGCGATTGTTCCGTCGCATGCTCCGCCTTCCTCACCAGACGAGACGCTGACGTTACTCAAACCCGCACCACCAAATGCTACACTACAAAGTGTGTCCAGACAACTGGATGTAGCGCAACTTCCATCACTTCAACATCCATCACAACCGCTACATCGGCTCCTGGACCTTCCTGTGCGTTCGACACAGCAACGGACTACAATGCCAAAGCATCTTATCAGGCCATGGGCATCTCCGTGCCGATATGGCTGCAGGAGCCTCTCACAGCCGTTGAGACGTCGTCCTATTCAGGCAAGGCGAAAGTTACGGACGCGAACAGTGGCAATGACGCAGCGGCAACGTCGGTGGACGGGAGTGAAGTAGATTCCTCGATACCGACTACAGTCTCCACCACGCCATCTTCGAAACACGACACGACAGGCGATCAGGCAAGCTCCACCGTGCCAAGCAGCGTGATCTCATCGAGTGAGTCCCCGACACAGCATGCATCTCGTAACTCTACATCATCAAGCATGGGTGCTTCATCGATCAACACACATACCAGTGACAGCACAAGATCATCCACATCACCGGTCAAGACAACATCGAATGCATCAGCAACTCCAACGCATTCAGTGAAAGAGGCAGTTTGCAGGAATGAAGACGAGTTCCCTGATCACGGCGCAGTACAACCGGACATGGTCCACACCAAAAGTGCAAACTTCTGCGTAGCCAACTTCGAAAGCACGCTGCAAGCGGACTCGGACTCAATCCGCGACCAGAGCGAAGAGTCCGGCGTCAGCTACGACTACAAGATCGAGTGGATCGGGGACTGTACCCTGAAATCAACCAGTGACGGACAAAGCACACATTACCCGACTGGACTTCCGGACAGCGACCAAGACTGCTACACCTTGTTCGACAAGGTTTTCGCCTGTAACAACGGCGGCATCGGCGGCTATGTCGACGTGGGTTGTCTCCGATACACGTTCACCGGCGCAGAACACACGGCGGAAGGAGAACCAGAACAACCCAACGACCTGAAACCCGAATCTCCGTCCAACACAGACTCCGACTCCGACTCCGTCCCCTCACCACCACAACCCGAAAACCTGCAATGTCACAGCCGCGACGACTTCCACCGAAAAGACGACGTCAAGCGCAGGAATGTGCGCGCCACAGCCGCCCGCGCCTGCAAGAAGCACTATGTCCTCGACGTCTCACACCCAAAGGTATACACAGAGGCACTCGGGGTCGAGACCGGATTTGCGAGAAGCCACGTTGTAAGCTACCTCTACACGTTCGAGTGGATAGCGAATTGCATAGGAGGGTTGCAAACGACGCAGGATCCGGCTGGGACTGGCGAGCAAGACGCGTGCCAGAACTTGTTCTTGCGGACGTACGATGAGTGTACTGGGAATGAGGGGATTGGGGGGTCGATTGATGTTGGGTGTTTGAGGTATACGTTCCATGGCGGGTTGGATGGCAGGACGACGGATGAGTTGGCTGGTCGGGGTGGGAGTAGTAATGGTATTGCGATTGCGAGATGATTATGCGGCGGATTGCTGTTTGAACGAGTTGATTGATCTTCCGGTTGACTGTTGATGGTTCACTTCTCTGACTCAGCGGTAAACTCCCTCATTTGCAGGGTCTTTGTCGAATCCGTGGATCCATGAGTGATAATTTTGGAGTTCTGCTTGCCACCAACAACTTCCTGTCGGTAGAGACGACTTATTTACATGTAGCCATCCCAAGCTCGACAAGTCATAGTCTCAAGACAGCAGATAGAAGACAGAACAAAGTAATAACATTGTAATCAGATTATTATTCTAGAGAAAAGTACTAGTAGTTTTAAGATAAGTATTAATATAATTATAATAGTTTATTATTCTATATAGAAAAGATAGAAGAAGTACTAGTATATATTAATTAGTAGTATAGAAGAGTTAAAGATTAGTAAGATATAGAATATAAATAGTACTATAGAAAAGATTATTAAAATCAAGTTAGTATAAACAGTAGTTTAGTACATGTCTTAATAGTTTTTTTTAAATAAAGCAAAAGTACAAGTATCAATCTCAACTGTTCAATGTGAAGATTTGCAAGACACATATATTAGTGAGATCCTTGAACGTCCCGATACAGCATAGTAGCTCGATTGTACCTGCAGCGGGCGGGCAGACAACGTCATGACTTCCCCAGCTTTCATGTGGCTGGACTTGGGAGTTCTTGGTTGTTGCTGTGGATCTTCAATCTTCAATCCACGGCCTCACTTCCACGTTGCACGTAACATTACATGTCCCTTGTCGTGGCTTGAGTTTACGAGCTCAGCATACAGCCCGTGAAAGTGACACCATTTGCCCGACTCTGGTTACGGCACGTGTGCTGTCGACGTTTACTGGCAAAGGATACCAAGCCTACTCCTACTCTAGTTTTACTTGAACGACGACGATACACGACAATGGTGCGAACTACTAGGTCCACGGCTATCAAAGCGGAGGCACCGGCGTCCAAGAGCACAGGCGAAGCTCCCACTACCCAATTATCAAGTCCGCCAGCCACGCCAGTGCCGACCAAGAAAACCGTCACCAAAAGAAAAGCTTCGCCAGCTGTAAAGGCCGAACCTCATGCCACTCCAGTCAGTAAGGGCCGCAAGCGCAGCAGTAAGCAAGTGAAGCAAGAAGATGACGGCGATGTCAATGAATTGCCTCACAACCTGGGCACTGCACTGCCTTCCCCTGGTGATGATGACGGTGCACATGCACACGAGTACGAGCCACCAAAGAAGCGAGGCAGGAAGGCTGCCAAGGATGAGCCAGAGGTTGATGTCAAAGTGAAAGTCGAAGACGAATCCAAGGCCAAGACCGACACGCCAAAGAAACCTTCCAAGGCCAAGAAGGCCGGTTACGGCTTGACTCCAGGCGTCTCGCCATATCCCGACTACATGCGGCCTACGCCTGAAGAGTGTGCTGAAGTTGTTCGCTTACTTGAGAAGGTGCATGGCAAGGTCATCGCGCCTAAAGCTGTTCCGCCACCCTCGCTCGACGTTGCTGGATGTGGCGAAGTGCCTTCTGTTCTCGACGCTCTGATCCGCACCAGGCTCAGCGCGAATACCACAAACAAGAACTCGTCGACAGCGTTTCAAGGTCTGGTGAAGCGTTTTGGCATAATCAAGGAAGGTGTTGGGAAAGGAAGCGTCGACTGGGATGCTGTGCGTCGTGCTCCAAACCAAGATGTCTTCAAGGCGATCGAGCGTGGTGGGCTCGCAAGGATCAAGTCCAAGTCAATCCAGGACATTCTTCAAATGGTTTACGAGGAAAATCAGGCCCGCAAGTCAGAGTTGCTTTCCTCGTCGGACGATCCGGCTGGTGCAGAAGACGAGCCGACGGCCGAGAAGAGCGCAGAGATCGAAAAGGCTTCACACAACATCATCTCCTTGGACCATCTTCACTTGCTGGACACCAACGATGCAATCAACAAGATGCTCACTTACCCTGGCATTGGCCCAAAAACTGCATCGTGCGTCGCACTGTTCTGTCTCCAGCGCCCTAGCTTCGCTGTGGATACGCATGTCTTCCGTCTTTGCCAATACCTAGGTTGGCTTCCGAAGACCACCAGAAAGGGCGAACCCAAGGTCGACAGGAACACTGCTTACAGCCACTGTGACGTTCGCATCCCCGACGAATTCAAGTACCCGCTTCACCAGCTCCTCATCAAGCACGGCAAGACTTGCCCACGATGCAGAGCCATCACAGGCCAGTCCAGCGCAGACTGGGAGAAGGGGTGTCCGATCGAACACATCGTCAAGAGACATGGTGCGAAGAAAGGAGGTTCCAGTGCCAAAGACAAGACGAAGGCCAAGAAGGCTGCAGATGGCGACGAAGATTCCGACACCGATCCTAGCTTGCCAGAGCTTGGTGACGGTAACGAGAGCGAGTTGAGCGAGCTGCATTCCGAGCAAGAGGACTAGTTGATGATAGAGATAGCGAGGGCGAGGTGGACGTCAGGAGAAGGACTAGGTCTGTGCGACTCGTCAGGCATCTGCGCCATACCCGTGTTGTAACACCCAAGTGCGTGGCATGGGAGTCGGATCCCATGTGATGCCGACTCACACGATCTGCTTTGTATGATATAAGTTGCATATACCAATCAATGTTCAATGCCTTGCTGCGATCAATGCCTCACAGCGATACATCGCCGCACTACGGGAAGGCCAGAGAAGCGCCAAGCATAGCACTCCGCGACAACCGCACACCCGCAGAGACCGCTCCGCTGCCACGATTCTTTTCGCTGGGCGTGCCAGTCTTCGAGGAAGCGTATAGCATACGCGTAACGGCCTTGCTAAATTTAAGGGGAAAACGACTTTGGCTTTGCCAGTGACGTCGATTTATCCTCTAGGTTCTTGGGAATCAGTCATTCTAAGGCCGGTTTCCCGAGAGCAAACATGTTTCAGAAAACAAGTACATAAACAGAGCCGTAGGGCTGAATGTCCTCCATCCCCATCTTCATCCTCTTTCTCCTGTCTATCCGCGGTGATCGCCAACATAGTCCACCAAAATTCAGCCTTACGCCCTTGAGTAACGATCTCACCAGCTCAAACAAGCAAGGAAACGCCACAGACATCATCTATCAATCATGCCTTCCTCCACTTCCGACATCTGCCTCTACGCCTTAGCAGTATTCCTCCCGCCCGTCTCTGTCTTCCTCAAGACCGGCTGCAACTCCGACTTCCTCATCAACATCGGTCTCTCCATCCTCGGTTGGATCCCTGGTGTCATCCACGCTTGGTAAGTTCTGATTCGCTGTGGGCTGGCTTTCCAAGCCTGCAGGGTTTTGCGAAGCTAATCAAAACGGTCGCTGCAGGTGGATCATCGGCAAGCACACGACGCCTGCATAGATTGTCCGTCGGGATCGATGCGATGTGCAGGCAGGCAGGCAGGCAGCTGAGAGATGCTTTCGAGAGAATGAGATTTTTTGCTCATCAATAATGTAGTTTCACGTCGGAAACGATCATGGAGTCATACCCCCATGATTTGATAGAGAGTATAAGAAATGTAAACGATACGTCAGCCCGTTCACCTTGAGCGCTAGGATGCGCTCCAATCAGATGCAGTACGCGCGTGGCTGGTTCGATCGACAGAGACCCTTCGCTCACACCAACAGACTGTGACTCGACACCCAAATTGCTGGTCAGTGAGGGCTGAGATGTTGCCCATGTCAATCAGTAAGAATTTCAGCCTGTTGTAGCTTGCTCTTGAACAAATCAGACGGCACAGTGGCCCGGTCAGCCCTCTGTCCATCAAACTTGGGCAATGTGGCAACATACACTTCCGCCTGAAACACGGCATCGTGTTAAGTTGCTGATGACGACGATCAAGCAATATCATGCCTATTGCTATGGAAAATCTAGGCCAACACCTACACCACGTAGACACAATAACCTCAAGCCATGTCTCGGTATGAAACTGCGACGAGCAACGTTGAGGAAAGCTGCATCCAGAGGAAGCACGTTTTTCCTTGATCTCGCCCTCTCCGCGTTGCTGCCCAATTGCTCAGACGCGCGACACACCCACTCGCTTGGGCACCTGCTTACTGCTGCGCCCATGCACTGCACGCCATGCCGTCGATCCAAGCCACTTGATCACCCCTATGACGCCGGACGGTCATGCCGTGGTTTACTTGTATGCAAGCATATCTGTAGGCGTGTTCTCTCGTCTATGATGTAGAAGAAGCTGCCTCGTGCTTCGTTACGGATTTACGATTACTGTACCTTATATCACGACAGGACATAGCACTCTTGTCGTACAACGTCGGGATGTCGGCGAGCTACGATCCAGAAAGGCAACCGCCACCTCCCGGACAAGGCTTTTACCCAGCATCTCATCATCACCATCAGCAGCAGCAGCAACAGCGACAACAACGCCAGCAACCCAGGCGCCGTCGTAGATCGATAGATCGATCCGTATCTCCCCGGGGTACACGGTACTCTCCCAGAAGCGAACCACAACAAAACGACTATCATAACACGGGAGTCCCACCCTTTGATCCAAGAAGAGGCAGCCAAGTCTCTCAAGACGACCTAGAAGCGCAGAATCAACTCGCGCCGTACGACGAAGAGAAAGCCTACGCAGAATGGTGTCGCGCTTACGGGCCAGAGCCGGCATCAGCTTCCACTTTCTCTCCCACTCCCAGTCACACTCAGATCCCGGCACCCGCGCCGGCACCGATGCCAGTGCCACCGCCGCCTGCAACGAGGTCGTCCAGACGCGGGCCGTCTGTCGATGAGAGGCGCCGATACTACGAAGACGACATGGAGCCTTATTACGATGACATGAGTATGGATCGTCGCCCAGCGCCACGTCGACGTCGACGTCGAGACAGTAGTCACTCAGTGACAGACTACCCGGGTAAACCAGAGAGCAACGTGAAAGATCTCGGCCCAACGCTGTTGAGCGGCGCAGCAGGCGCTCTCTTGGGCCGCACGCTGGTAGGCAAGGGCGCATTAGGGATGGTTGGTGGAGCGATTGCAGGTGCCATCGGTGCCAACGCAGGCGAGCATCTGGATGAAAGGAAGCGTCGAAAGGAGCAGCAGCAGAGGGAGGAAAGGCGAAGGGAAGATCGTTACCTGAGTCGTGAAGACGATCGTCGTCGTAGGAGCCGGCGAGCATACGACCGCCAATCTCCCCCCGAGCAGAGAAGAGACACTGCGCCGCCGTCTCCTCGCCATCGGACCATGGAGCGTCCTTACAGACCTAGAAGGAAGAGATATGTTGGTTCGAGTCCAGAGGCGGGCTACACTAGCGTTTGAGAGTGGCTCGTATGTGTGTGGATGGAGAACTGGGCTTATGTGTGAGTGGAGGGTGAGGTAATCTTGGAATTAGGGTGCTGCCTGATTCTTTCAACGTAGCAAGGGAGTTTATCAGGAGTGGATCTCACATGAGCCGGGCGTATTTGTTCAGCGATCAGGCATTCAAAGCTGACCACGGATTGGCGGTGAGAAAATCGCTGCTTACCAAATGTCTGTCATTGCAGGCCGGAATCGCAGTAAGGTGACTCTTTTTGAGGCCCAGGTCACAACTTCTCGAGACGCCGAGTGTTGTTCTGTTAGTCTTGCAGGGGCATGTTGGACTAAAAGCTCTCAACATCCGCCACGTCATGCTCACAGCGAGCAGCGGCGGGGTCAAGAGGTCGGGTCCAGCTGCTTTGATCCGACGATACAGGTACCGAGGTTGGCTCCTACGTATCAATATAAATAATTGTTCATCGATTGGTCGCGATTCATTGAAAGGCACTGTGTCAGAAAAGTTGTTAGTCGCGACCTCCAAACGTTTGAATCCAATCCAATTGTCCCACCAATCCCCAAAAGACATCAATCATGGTCAAAGGAAGCTGTATCTGTGGCGACTGGACTTACCAGTACGAAGGAGAGCCAGTAGCTATCGTGAGTACAGTCCCTCCATGCAAGCCTCGTACCACCTCCACAAGCTCTCCCTGACCAAATGTACCGACATAGGCCGTATGCCACTGCGTTCCCTGCAGAAAGACAGCGGGCACCAACGGCAGCGTCAACTCTCTGATTCCTAGCGATCAGGTAAGTCAAAGAACCAATTTAGAACTCAAGTCTCCGCCAGACACTGACCACCTCATCCGAACAACGTAGTTCAAACAACTCACCGGCACTGACCGCACCTTCACACGTCCCGGCGACTCTGGCAAGAAGGTCACCTACCACAACTGTGGCACCTGCGGCACCATTATGTGGGTCGAAGGCGAGGCTTTCGAGGGGATCAAGATCCTCAAGACCGGCACCATCGACGACCAAGAGGTTTTGGACAAAGCGTCGCCCGTGCAAGAGATCTATTGCAGTCGCAGGCCGGCGAGCTTCAAGGAGCTAGAGGGTATCCCGCATAAGGACACGGCGTAGGGATATCTGTTGATATCTAGTTATGCTTTTCCTCATTCTCCCATAGCAACCAAATGATCTGACGAGCGATTCTTTTCTTGCGTTCCAGCCTCACACTAGCGGCCTTGCTTGTCTGTTCGTGAATAGGCGTGAAATGGCGTGTGGAGCTGTGGGAAAGACATGTTGGAGAAGGTGAAGTCAATTTGTAAATACTAGAGTCACAGGCAGTAGGTACCACCTTGATGGTTGGCTGCGGTAGACCTTTCAGGGCCCAGGCACTGAGTACTAGATGGCGCTGACTTCACCAACAAGCACTGATGCCAATGAGAGACAAGGTTGAATACGATCGTCCGAGAGGCTTAAGCTTCGACGTGAGCTGATATCAGTGATTCTAGTATATGTTCGACGTATCGATGCCAGTAAGAGGACGTGTTACACATCGCGATTTCCTGTAGGTCCCATCTCGGCATGGTCCCACGGCAGCTCACGGTCATGTAATAGCTCAAGTAGAAAGATGAGTTTGCTCAATGTGAATAGAGAAAACGCTCAGATGGTCAAATATCAAATTTTACGTCATGCCGGGGTTCTGTTCAATGCCTCCGTGCTTATTTACATCTGCTCGTTCACGAACAAGCCAGCCATGCCCATACCTGTGCCAATGCACATGGTCGTGAGCAGGACCTTGGCCTTGCGGCGTCGGCACTCGCTCAGACCTGTGACGATCTGCCTGGCACCTGTGCAGCCAAGAGGGTGTCCCTAGAGAATGTTAGAAAGATTGTCACTGGGTAAAATACTTCAAGAATTGCAAGACTTACGAGAGCGATAGCACCACCCCTGACGTTAAGCTTGGAGTGGTCGATCTTCAGCACGTCCTTGCAGTACACTGCCATGGAAGCGAAGGCCTCGTTCAACTCGATAAGGTCAATGTCGTTGATGTCGAGGTTGTACTTGGTGAGAAGCTTGGGGACGGCAATCGATGGGCCAATACCCATGATTCTGGGAGCAAGACCGGCAACAGTCGCGCCCACAAACTTGGCAACGATGGGCTGGCCAAGCTCGAGTGCCTTTGACCTCTTCATCAGGAGCACAGCGGCGGCACCGTCGGTGACTTGACTGCTGTTGCCACCAGTCGACTTGTCGCCGAAATCGGGGAACGCAGGGCGAATCTTGTTCAGGCCCTCGAAGGTAGTTCCCCACCTTGGGCCCTCGTCCTTGGTGAGGGTGACCTCCTTCTCATCGCCAGTCTTGGGGTCCTTGACTCTGACGGTGATGGGGGTGATCTCATCGTCGAACCAGCCGGCCTTTTGCGCGGCTTCTGCGCGTCGGTATGACTCGGCAGCGTATCTGTCCTGCTGTTCACGGGTGATGTTGAAGTCGGCGCCGACGTTCTCGGATGTCTGGCCCATGGGCTGCAGGCAGTCGGCGGCGTGCTGGTTGGCGTTGACGATCTCGGGGACGAAGGGTCGCTCGAGACGGTCGCCGCCGGTAGACATGTGCTCGGCGCCTACTGCGACACCGATTTCAATGGCGCCAGTCTGGATCTGTGCGGCAATGTCTTGGACAGCCTTGAGGCCGGAAGAGCAGAAGCGGTTGACGCTGCTAGCAGCAGTGGTGGTGGGGAAGCCAGCTGCAAGACAGGCTGCGCGGACGTAGTACGCGGCCTTGGAGTCGGAGACCTGTTGGTCGGCGGTCAGTGAGGGTGTCCTGATGATGTCGCAGCTTGCTCTTGTCATACATTGCCTAGGCAGATGTCCTCGACCATCTGAGGGTCCAGCCTGCTCTTGCGAACGACCTGCTCGAGGATCTTGAACACCAGGCCATCGAGCGGGGTGTCTTTGAGGCCACCCTTGCCGGCCTTTGTCAGGGGAGTCCTGATGGCGAGAGTGATGACAACATCATCGGGGTTCTGAGAGGTACTGTTGGAGATGCGCGGTCAGCGACATGTTTTGCCATGTGAAGACGGTAGAGAAGGGTCTGGGGAAGAAGTGGGGAATTAAAGGGAAGGGAAGGGAAGGTCGGCGCATACATCTGCTCGAGCGGGCTCTTGCTGCCGGGGGTGATGTGGGAGAGGACGTTGGAGAGACGTTGAGTGGCCATTGTGAGAGGATTGTGGGATTGTTGGTGGTGTGTAGAAGAGGGATGGATGGTGAGAGGAAGTGTAGGTAGGGTGCGGGTTGCGAGAAGGTATACCTTAGGTACGATACGATCACTAAAGAGTACCAGAGTAAACGCCAGAAGACTCGCGCGCAGCCTCGGCTCTCATACCTCGGCCAAAATCACATCGGCAAAGACAAAAGGCGAGAAGGCTTGCGGCCACATCCGCCTTCCGCGGTACGCATACATGTGTTCATGTCCACACATACGTGTACCTAGGTAGGCAATCTTCAAAGCTGGATCGTAGGAGAACGAACACGGTAGTTGACTTCACACTAGAAGTGCTGAACTCGAAGACGACTTTGAGGAACGGGAGGAATCGTAAATGCACGAGTTCTCGGCATTCTGGACAACGACTATACTGTGCATTCCACGGTCTCACACGAATGTAAAGGAAACAACACCACCATGTGCCTGATCCTCCCCCATCTATCCAACTCCTATCACCTAGTTGATGATCAAATTCGAATCGATCTTTTCACCGGATTCGATGAGGGATATCACTGCGAGTAATACCTAGCTTTGATAGTTCCGCACTGGAACGAAAATGTGGTTAGCAGGGTTAGGGCTGTTGATACTATCGCTTACCTAGGTACCACTGAGGTTTGAATCAGCAGAGCGTGTTCTCATATACGAACGTTGCTGATACTAGCACTCCAGTTTGCAGACTCGAGCATGAATTGAAGTGTGGCATATTATCTGTATCCATGCATGCATACTATACCGCACCGCACCTCCTTCTGCTCGGCATCTTCATCCGCAGTTGCATGCCGAGTCCGGCAGGGCTGAACCAATCAAGGACATTTCATGACCATGACCTTTTCAATCTCTTGGCTGTACTGTACTGTCTCGTGTGGTCCCGCCTCGTGGTTTGAGCACGAGGACTGTTTCATTCTCACGCATGAGCCCTGCTCGGATTCCTTTGGGTTACGTGTGTTTCTACAAGGTAGTCGAGAAGAGCTTCACCGTGTATTCATACCTATCCATGGTCATGGAAGGTTTCGCGTGCCGCCGTTGAAAGTCGCATTTATTTCCCGCATCCAAGGTCGCATTGGACCGAACAGAGCTGGATCCTGAGTAGGAATAATTGGATACATTCCTACCTACTCATAGGGAAACATGGCCAACTCTCCGCGGCCGAACGAGGCCTCGAGGCTCACCGCTTCCTCAACATCAAGTCAAGATCACCGTCCTACCAATCCATCTGGCCTACGAACAGCACACATGCCTCCCCCTTCACCGGACGATCGTAGGAACAATGGCGGTTACGGGCTTGGACAAGAGGACCAACAGGCACCAGGACGTCCTACCAACAACGGAATCCAACCCATGATCGAAGGCGCCTCAATCCAGGCCGAACCTTCGTCCATGACCACTGAGGGCGCGATGGACGAGCCCGAGGCAAATGCCCGCACAAGGCTGCTAGGAGAGGCGCAAAAGTACAGCATACCTACACATGACAACTGCGGAGAAGAGAATTGCAATCACGGGAACACGAGTCCACGGCCACGACACCACCGTGGCTATGGCAGCTTTGCACCGAGCGTCATGTCTACGGACGGGTTTGGAGGCAGCTACAGCGAAGAACGTGTCGGAAGCAGCGCAGACAGCATCCACGGTATTCTTGGAGACGCCCTGGCGGACTCGCTGATGCCGAGAGATGGCAACAAGCTGAGCGCAACACAGTACGTTGCACAACGAAACGAGATCAAACACTCAAGAATCATGTATGTAGTCTTTTCCATCAAGGCTTCCACTTTCCCTCTCAAACTTCTCAAAGCTTCACATTCGACCTCAGACTAACGCAAGGCAGGTATCTAATGTACTACCTTCCATGCACAAATTGGATCCGCCAATATCGGTGGTCATTCGTCCAAGGCGACTTGATCGCTGCCCTCACCATGGCCAGCTTTTACATTCCAATGTCGCTATCATACGCTTCCAATCTTGCCCACATCCCTCCCATCAACGGTCTCTACGCCTTCGTCTTCAACCCCTTAATCTACGCGGTGCTCGGAACCTGTCCTCAGATGGTGGTCGGCCCCGAGGCAGCCGGTTCTCTCTTGACAGGCCAAGTTGTACGCGAGGCCATCAACTCAGGCCATCACGGCGACCACGCAGGCCGCAAGAACGCTCAGGTAGCAGGCATGGTCACAGGTCTCGCAGGTGCTATCATTCTGGCTGCTGGACTGTGCAGACTTGGTTTCCTGGATTCTGTCCTCAGCCGACCATTCCTACGTGGCTTCATCAGCGCCATTGGTGTTGTAATTTTCGTCGATCAGCTCATCCCGGAGATGGGTCTCGACACCGCTGCCGCCCACTCTACCTCCGGCGCCCATGGAAGCAGTCTGGACAAGATCATGTTCTTGTTCCGGCACTCTTCTGAAGCGAGCAAACTTACTTGCGCAGTTGCTTTTGGCGCGTTTGCAGTGGTCATGGTACTACGAGAGATTAAGAAGCGACTGCAACCTAGAACCCCGTGGGTCGCTTACATCCCAGACCGCTTTATTGTCGTGGTCTTGTCAGCGGTGCTCACATGGCGTTACGAATGGCACAAACAGGGCCTGGACATCCTCGGCAATATCAAAGCAAAGGGTGCTCCTTTCCAAGCACACTTCCCCTTTGACTCGGAGAACTTCCATCATGTCAACGATGCGTTCTCGACTTCTTTCCTGATCGCTTTGCTCGGATTCTTCGAGTCAAGTGTCGCTGCAAAATCATTGGGCACCAGTACCAGCAAGACCAAAAAAGTGGTCAAATCAGACGGCAAGGAAGAGGAAGAGCCAGAGGGCATCACTAACGTCACCGTATCTGCGAACCGAGAGCTGGTCGCGCTGGGTGTGGCCAACATGCTTGGAGGGCTGTTCATGTCCATCCCAGCCTTTGGAGGCTACGGCCGCAGCAAGGTCAACGCAAGCACAGGTGGCAAGACACCCATGAGCTCAGTGTTCCTCAGCCTGATCACCGTCTTCTGTGTGATGTTCCTGCTGCCATACTTCCACTACATCCCGGTAAGCCTCTAGTCAGACACATTGCTAACAATTTCCTCGACCGTTTCGACTAACGCAACTCTCAGAAAGCTGTTCTCTCCGCGCAGATCTCCGTCGTGGCGTACTCCCTCATCGAAGAAGCCCCTCACGACATCCACTTCTTCTGGAAAATCTCCGGCTACTCGGAGCTCTTCCTAATGATCCTAATCTTCCTTACAACCTTCTTCTGGAACCTCCGCATCGGAATCGCCGTCGGAATCGGCCTCTCCCTCCTGCGCCTCCTCCGCCACTCCACCCGCCCACGCATTCAAATCCTTGGCCGCGTCCCAGGAACTCAACAATTCGAAAACGCCGAGACTGACCCCGACGCCCTCGAATACGCTCCCCACTGTCTGATCGTCAAAATCCCAGAGCCTCTAACCTTCGCAAACACAGGCAGCCTCAAGGACCGACTCCGTCGCCTCGAAGACCACGGCTCGGCCGCCGCGCACCCGGCTCTGCCCAAAGTCCGCAAACCAGAGTCCAACCGCCATCTGATCTTCGACATCCACGGCGTCACAGCTCTGGACCCGGCGGCCTGCCAGGTTCTGCTCGAGATCGTCGAGTCGTACATCGAGCGTGGCACGCGCGTGTACTTCAGCCGGATCCCGAGCAAGCGCTCCGAAGTCTGGCGTCTGATTGAAGTCAGTGGGATTGTGGAGGTTTGTGGTGGTGAGAAATACTTTTTGAGGAGTGTGAGCGAGGCTCTTAAGATGAGTGAAAGGGAGGAGACCCTTAGCTTGTGGAGTGAGAGTGCGCGCGCCAGTCCGTCGGGGAGCGTTATTGGTGGTGGCGTGCTGAGCCCGACTAAGAGGCCTGGGACGACGGAGCGAGATTCGTATGCTGGTGAGCCGGTGGCCGTTGATCCAAGGTGATTTTACAATATGATAGACTGAAAGAGAGGGGCATGTTTTGGATGTGATGAGCCATGAGCGTTTAAGCGGCTTGCTTTCTTACTTGTTCGTGTGATCGTTTCTGAGTCCAAATTGTATATATCGATATACCACCAAGCGAGCATTCGACGATTTCTGGGGGGTATCTATTTACACGCTCTTCGGTGAATGAAGTTATATTATCGTCTGCCGCGTAATATACTGGCCTTGAGTTTGATCTCCCGCCTTTCCAAAACCTTGCCAGGCTTGAGCACTCATGCTGATGATCGGCTTACGCATCGCCGCCGTCCATGTAATGATAGTATGTTTGTTGTTCAGTCAACCTGCTGTCCTTACCGTCCAGTCTTTTCTGCTTCAATCTGATCACGCAGCCCTTGAAGGACCTCCTCACGCTTCCGCAAGTGCTCCTGCAAACCGTCAACCTGCTCTTTGACCATAGCGATCTCGTCCGCCATGCCCTTCAAGCCTTGGCCTGTCTTCGCTTTGCCCTCGCCCAATTCCAAGTCTTTCAATTCCCGCCTCTTGTAATCCAGCAATTGCTCCAACTCGCGCTTCACAAGAGCAGGCCTCGAATCGTCTCTCCGCCCGCCACGCTCCCGCCTCCTTTTCGCGGCCTCCTCCACTTTGGCCATCTTCTCCTCGATCTCCCGCAGCTGCTTCTTCAGCCGCACCTCCTCCCATTCAGCATCGCGGGGTGTGCTCGAGAAGTCGGTACCCTTGGGTTTGCGCTCTCCAACCCCTAGCCTGGACAGATATGTGTCGCCGAACTTTGCCTTCTTGCCTGAAAGTGTGTTGTCGTCCCTCTTAGTCCCCCAGCGGTCTGCCGCCGTCTGTTGCGCCTCCACATTGTAATCGATCTGGCCTTGTTCGAACGTCGCTCGCAAGCTGGGCGGCACCGAGCGCGGGATCCGGTACCCTTCGTGTCGATTGTTCAGCATGTGCAAAAACGCCAGGCAGGCGTCCTTGTTGACGCCGGGCGCGCTCTTGGGATTGACCAAGTTCCACGCCGAGTGCACATCCGTGTCCGGCACGTCCAGGCTGTCGTACAGGTCCTGCAGGGCGGCGAAGGAGATCCGGCCGTCGCGGCCTGTGCGGTTCTCAGAGTAGATGGCCTCGTACTTGGCCTTGTCGGCCGGCGACATGTACCAGTCGAAGCCGTCCTTGAGAGCGAGGCCGTCATCGTCGTAGTCCTCCTCAGGCCGCTCGAAAGTCTCGCCGCCGCCGGTGACAGCACGGCTGGCGTGCACCAGGTGGGCTTTGCTCTCCGGCACCAGCCAGTCGGGCAAGGTGTTGGGGACATCCATGTACTCGCCGTTCATTAGGTCGTAGATCAGGCGCATGGCGACGCAGAACTCCTCAAAGTCCAGGTTGCCGTCATTGTCGACGTCAGCCAGGTCCCAGATCTTCTCGAGCTGGTCGTCGCGGAGCTGCGAGTTCTTGAGTACGCTGGCGGCTTGGGCGCCGTTCAGGTGTGAGCCGCCGTTGGCCAGCGATGAGAAGATCTCCCAGTATCGCTCCACCTCCCATTGCTCTATGCGCTTGGCGGGAGCCATTGTGAGAGCGGGACTGGTCGTGGGGTTGTGGGTGTTAGGAAATGGGCGCTTTCAAGTGTGGGTGTTGTCGCGAAGTGGAATCAGCGGTATTATCATGTATATAGCGTGTAATCTAGGAGGGAGCGGGCTCTAGAACCTCTGACGTTGGACATGGAGACGGGGAAGCTTTGGGGTCGGGGAGACGATTTGCCGTGACGACTGGAGCCGATGAAGCTCGATTCAACTACCTATGCATGTATGTACGGCCCATACTGTTGGGAGCGTGTCTCTCATCTTCACAGGCGACTGTCATGTGGAACAGTGATTGTATTGATTAGTAACTGTTTGAAAAACGAGCTAGACAAACAAGGCCAACACGCTCACGGCTACATACAGTGTGTAGAGCTGAGCTCACGTCGCGCATCCTCTCCCTTTTGCCGCTAGTATTGGGGTATCTTGTAATGCAATGCAGCCTCCCGTATACGCCAGAACCAAAAACAATTTGAAGCCATAGCAAAATTCACCTTTGCCTGTAACGTCCTTCCTGGGGATCAACTTCTGCTCGACTCATCAACCACAGAGCCATGACAGCTCAGAGAGGCGCGTCTGCAAACGGCATGAAGGTCCTCCCGCCAAATCTCTCCAGATCATCATCGTGCATGGAATCATCAACACCCTCATCCTCCTCGCGTTCAAGACCCCTTTTACTCCGAACACAAGGGTTCTCTGACTGCTTCATAGCCTCTGCAGCCACCGAAGTCTTCGCGCACAAAATGTCCCAGTATCCTTGCAGCAGCCTCTTCATTGAATCATCAAAGTTGACGCAAAAGCGCTGTGCCTGGCACAGCTGCATAGCCTTGATGTAGTCGACATCCTGGTGTGTTTCCATGAGGTACGCGGCGACCACGCCCGCGCTACGCTCATTGCCCGACTCGCAGAAGACGAGCACTTTCCCCAAACCACCCATGGCATTGTGATGGCGCGATAGGTGCGAGTTGATCATCTCCGTTGTGTGTGGGAAAGCCTGGATCAAATCCATGTTGTTCGCAAGGTCCACCGTCTGCGTCTCGATACCTACCGCGTGCACTCGCCTCAGCGCAGCATCCATGAGCTTGAATGAGAACTCGTGCTTCTGCCTTACTCCCAGCACCATTGTGATTCCCTCTCGGAGCATCCAGGCCTCGTCTTTGGCGACTGTCATGGGGCCCAGGTAGAGGTATGGTAGAATCATTTGCGCCTCGCGGCGGCGCTCGTACGTCCACTCCATCACGGGGTCGGAAGAGACGATGTTTGCGTAGGCATCACTCGCCATAGGGAGGAATTTGGAAGCGCCGAGTTTGATGTCTGGGTGTGCATCGTTGGTGAGAGCGGGTGGAGGGACCACAATGCGCGGTGGAGTGGGCACACGGTAGGCATAGTCGTCGTTCCGGTGAGGATAGGACAGTGGAACGCTGGTTCCCTCCTGCATTTTTGCGTGTGGTTCTGTGTCGTTTGTCGAGGCGAGAGATGGGTACTAAGGTGGGTAGTGGATGGGGCGGGCAGTGCGCTTGTGCTAGTTGGCGATGTGCATGATGAAGAGAGGAGAGGAGAGGAGAGGCGGCGGTAGAAGTTAGTACAATGTCGCAGTTCCACGTGAAGGCACCGGGAGTCCGCGCATGTGAGTGAACGGGTTACATGTGCCTGCCAGGTATCATTCTATGGAAGCACATGTAGGTAGTTACTCAAACGTCACATTGTGGTGAGGCCAAAGGGCCCTCGAGCCTTATCAATCAATCAATCAGTCACCCCACATCGGCTCGGCACATGTGAAAGTGCCGACATCTATGCGACAGTGAGGACGATTGACACGGAAGAGACAAGTGAAACGAAATACACTTTTCCACTGATTTCATAGATCTTGACCCGTCAGAATGCCACCGAGTCCTCTTGTCGTCTTTCGGAGTACTGCAGTGATCCGCGAAAAAACTGGACATAAGAGTTATGCAAGCTGCTGGAAAGGGCTAGTTTCCTTGGCACCCGAAGCTTCTGGATTGGGCAGTTTAGTTAGTTGCCGTGAAGAGACGAAAAAAGAGTGTTGATTCGAAGTGATGATTTATAAACCTCTCTAAGTCAAACAAACGAGCATCAACATGGATGCCCTTTTGCGTCGACTGCGCAGCTCACTGTCGGACGACGTCGCCCGTTCCACCGGACAACACCTTGAAAATCTCGAAAAAGGCGACTATGAGTCGATCTTGAAATCGACCGAAGCAAAAGATTTGCTGCAAAATGAAACCTCCATTCAGAATCATAGCGAAAAGCCTTGGAACGATGCCGTTTTCCAGCGTCTCGGTTCACTACTATCGGATCGTTCAACACCAGAGACTCAAGTAATCTACTTTTGCGTTGGATACGCCGCTCTCTTGGCTTTCTTGCAATCCAACGTAACCGGACCACCCCTGCCTTTCAACTCCGCAACAACAGTATTCCCAGAGGATGTCGCATCGGACCAGAAAGTGATTCGCACGACGCGGAAATCTCTACTGTCGGGACTCGCTCTAGATGGTATCGCAGCATACAGGCTCACGCCCAACATCGAGCTGCTATGTCTCGCGGACGCCGTTTTCACATCTCCGGCGATCTTGAAGAACATCACGGTTGCGAGATGGGCCAAAATTAGAGTCAACTTCATGCACCAAAGACTTTTGTCGGAGGTCTCGTCTACATTGCAGGACCTGATCTATGAAGACCTTGCTATAGTGGCCGACGAACTTGAAGCGGCGAAACAGACTCCTGGTTTCGATGAGCAGGCTGAAGGCGAGTTCCTGCTGGAGCGATCCACCATTCACATTCACCACGGGCTTGATAGCTATGCACGGGAAGACATTCAGAATGCGACCAAGAACCGTGGGTTCAAATTTGCGCTAACTGGATTGCTTGGAAAGCGAACAAAGTTCCAGCAGAAAGAAACAAGTCAGCTGGTCGTACTGGCGAAAAGCAAAATCTCACCATCGTCTGAACAGCCAGCCGACAAGGTAGAGTCTTCTACAAATATTGACGATGCATCGGACGAGCCGTCTGCAGCAGCAGCTCCTGACAAGCTGGATCTCAACGACGACACTCTGCTGGAATCCATTTCATTCACCAAGAAGTCGGAAATCCCGACAGACATCCAAGCCATCTCCGATGTACCACAAGAGCTCCAGGAACTCGACCCATCAGATCAACCCAAGTTGCAGCCTCTAGATTCAAGCATTTTGCTATCCATCGCCTCCTCGATCAAGAATACATCACCTGAAAACGGTCTGACTCGAGAAGAGACAATCCCATACGCCACTCGTGTGCTCGAGGGCGGCAGTTCCAACTGGCAAGTTTACACACAAGCACTGCTCGTCAGAAGTCGCATCGAAGGCTACAGGTCACGCACCGTTGAGCGCGGTCTGTTGCAACTGCAAGCTCTGGTGGACCAGGTCATTGCAGACACAGCGAACGCCGAAAGTACGACTGAGACCCAAGATGGTGACTCCGCCGCGAATACTTTCCTGCCGAAGGCGAAGGAGTCTGAGAGTGCCCCGGCTACCGAACGATTGCAGTACATCTTCCAGCTCGCATCTCCAACAAGATGGGACCTGGAAGCTGAGCTTGCTTCTCGATGGGTTTCCCTGGGTGGCCTCAGGTCTGCCCTTGACATTTACCAGCGCTTGGAAATGTGGGCAGAAGCCGCACTCTGCTGGGCTGCGACGGAGCGTGAAGACAAAGCACGAAGTGTCGTCAGAAGGCAACTCTTCCACGCCACAAACGGTGATTCAGAAGACGAGCCAGCCGAAGACGAGAAGTGGGAGGGTGCAGTTCGTGACCCTGCACCGCTCGAAGCTCCACGACTGTACTGCATTCTCGGCGACATCGACTCTTCGCCTGAGATGTGGGAGAAGGCGTGGGAAGTCTCCAACAACCGCTACGCACGCGCGCAGAGGTCTCTCGGCCGCCACTACATCGCGGCAAACGACTTTATCAAAGCCGCTCTGGCTTACAGCAGGGCTCTCACCGTCGACAAGCTGAACCAGCCCGCATGGTTTGCTTTCGGCTGCACCCTGCTCGAACTCTCACAATTCGAACGCGCGGTCGAAGCCTTCACCCGATGTGTCCAGCTCGACGAAAGCGACGCAGAGTCCTGGAGTAACTTGGGAGCAGCCCTGATGAAGACTGACCCGGAAGCCAAGCTCGCCGCCAACAAGCAAAACGCAGGCGAGAGGCCAACCCTCGACGATGAAGAAGAAGATCGCACCACCTCAGACCCCAGCAAAGAACTCCGCGCTGTCGCTCACGAGATCCGCGCAGACGCCCTCATCGCTCTGAAGCGGGCCGCGACCCTCAAACACGACTCCTTCCGGATCTGGGACAACGTTCTCACCGTCGCCGCCTCCCTCTTGCCCCCAGACTACGCTACTATGTTGGCCGCGCAAAAACGCATCGTTGACCTGCGGGGCAAGACCGAAGGCGAAGGCTGCCTCGACATCGGAGTCCTGCAAGTCCTAGTTGCGCACCTGATCGCGACGAACGACTCCTACGACCCTTCGGCGCCGGGTCTCTCACGCATGATTGTGCGTTTCATCGACGAGATGGTTGTGCCGCTCATCACCTCCTCTGCCCCGCTCTGGCAGCTCGTGAGCAAGCTCGCACTGTGGCGCCACAAGCCGACGGCTGCGCTCGAAGCCGAAGAGAAGGCTTGGAGAGCTGTGACTTCGCAACCTGGCTGGGAGAGTGAGAGCGAGAAGCGGTGGAACGCTGTTGTTGATGCTACCGTCCGCTTGTGCGACTCTTACGAGTCGTTCGGCCCAATGACTCGCACGGATGGTCTGGGAGCTGGAGAACTGGTTGCGAAGGATTGGAAGTTCAAGGCAAGGAGTGCGGTCAGAGGTATCATGAATAAAGGAAGGGAGTGCTGGGGCGAGACAGCTGGGTTCGAAAAATTGCAGGAGACGACGGAGGGTCTCAAGGCTGCTTAGAGTGTAGAGTGTGATGTAGCCATGGGAAATGATTTGATGTTGAAAGAAAAAATGTACCTTGTTTCACAAACCGTCATGCGTTCAAATCGCTGCGCAATGCTTGTCGTTCAACTTCATGGTATTTCTCAACATCTCCAATCGTACATCTACTAGTAGACCTCATCTCGGCGCATTCTATTGTTTCACATCCATCATATCACACAAGCCCAGCCAAACGAAGCATCGAATTCCCATTCCGCCTCGTCTTTTCCTGTTCGCACTTTCGTGAAACTAGGAACCTCGTCCGGCTCATACGACTCCAGAAGAGCGTCCATGTCCTCGGGCTCCATCGCACAGAGATCCTCAAGAGTCCACTGTACGCACACTTTCGTCATCCTGTGGAAAGGTCAGCATAACCTCATACCAAGTCTTGTGAGGGAACCCACCACTTCATCCTCTTCGGTCCCTCTTCGTTGCCCGGCGCGATCTGCCGCAGTCGCTTCCTCAGCGCTCCCACCTTCTTGATAGCGTCGCCAATATTGTACGGCAGTGTAGCCTCAATCCTCTTCCTCACGAGGTTCGCCATCTTCGGTCCATTGCCGTTTGTGCTGACCATGATCTGCAATGGCCCATCTCTGTGCACACTTCCGAAATAGAAGTCGCACTCCGGCGGCACGTCCGCAATGTTCGCAGCGATGCGCTTCTCTTTGCACAATTTCCAGATCGTCGTCGAGACGTCCGGCTCGTCGATGGCAGTCATGACCATGGAGATGTTCGGGTCGTCCAGGTCCGAGGGCTCGAAGCGTTTGTCTAGGTACTCGACTTGTTTCTTCTCGACCCGGTAGGCGACTTCGTCATTGAGACCTTCGCGTGGACTGAGGAGTGTTACTTTGGCATCTGCGTTGAGTAGGTTGAGGATGCGGCCGGCTGCTACCTGGGTGCCGCCTTAGGGTCAATGTCAACTCTCTCTTTCTGCAAGGTGAATCTCAGTGCCGGGCTAGACGTACCTCGCCGCCGCCGATGACTAGGACTTTTTTGTTCTTGACTTGCCAGGCGAGGATCAGAGAGCCGCCACCCTCGACCTCGGGGTACTTGTGATCGTGTTCCATGTTTGTGGTGTGTAGGTCGTTGTGTGCTGGATGTTGCTGTGGTGTTGGAGCTGTGGAGTTGCTCATAGAAATCCTGAACCCTGACGATGTCGATTATGCTTATCATAGACCTATCGCATTGTTGCGGAGAAAGGCCATCAGCTGGCCATGCACTCGCAGGGATTCGCATGTGAGAAGGCGCGTCATCGGCGCGGGCGCATGGCGGGCCGGGCTAGAGCTTAACCTTAGATCGATCGAGCTGGCTGCTACAGTAGCATACCGCCGCCTTAGATGCCCTCAACTTGAAGACACCCCGCCAACTGCCTTCTGGACGCCTTGGACTCGGAAATATCCCCACCGGACTCCTCTGCAGCATGTGCTCGATCCAGGAGGCGTGAAAATATGGCCGCACGTAGAAGCCTTGGAGGAGGACGGGTGCTGGGCAGCGGCAAGAACCTCGCTCCTCCAGTCCCGAATAAGCCACTTCTACGGCCCTCCGGCGCTCTGTCGCCTTCCAACAGTTCTATATCGCTCAGCTCCCAGACCTCCAGTACGCCTGTATCCACCGAGAATGAAGACATCACAGCCCGAGTCGCTCTTGATGAGCACGGCACTGCCCAGGCGGCAGCAGCGGCCAGCTCGAGGATGGTCTGTCCGATCTGCAATGATGAGATGGTGTGTGGTTTACCGAGTTGACGGCAGTGACTTTGCGGCTAACAGGGATACCAGATGACATTACTCCAGCTTAATAGGTAGGTACGCGCTTAGCACAGCTTCACCGCCGCTCTCTAGCATCGCCTAACCGTCTTGCAGACATATCGACGATAATCACGCAAACTTGGAAGAGGTCGAACAGGATGAGGTCAAGACTTGGTTCAAGCAGCAAATGACAAAGGCCAAGAAGTTTCAGCCGCTCGCTGTGCTCAATCAGAAACTACGAGGCCTCGAGGTATTCGAATCCAACGATGACCGAGCCACGCAAACATCGATATCACATTCGAGACAGAACAGTGGAGTGGCTGTAACTAGTGCTGCAACAATTGCACATGCGCCAGAAGAGCAAGCAGATCCGGACCAAGTCGTTTCTCAGGTCCACTGGCAGCGTATAACGGGATTGGATGCGTGCGCAGATCCCATGTGTGGAAAGAGACTGGGTGGCTCGACTGGCCAGGTGAATTGCAGACACTGTGGGAAATTGTTTTGCGAAGAGCACACCATGTACCAGATGAAGCTTTCAAGAGCGGCGAATCATGAGCCCGTAAGAGGATTGTGGTGCCGCGTCTGCGAAACATGCTACAAAACACGGGCTGGTTACAATGACCACACAGGGCTAGAGAGAAACCATTCCGATTTCTTTAAGACAACCAGACGGAAGACGGTTGATAAGCAAAATCTTGAAGTCAGCAGATTGGAGACGAGACTAACGAGGTTGACAAATCTACTTGCCAACCCGCCACCAGAAGCAGCGCAAAGTACCGGCAACTATCTCTGGTCTTCTATATCCGGTACCAAATCTCAACTTCGAGTGTTGGAGCAATCGATTGTGTCTTGGGAAGACGACGCCTCCGTCACAGAATGCCCGTTCTGCCAGCAGTCATTCACGCAATACACATTTCGGAGACATCACTGTCGGGTCTGTGGACGAGTTGTCTGTGGCGACCCGACGACAAACTGTTCGTCAGACATTGGTCTGGATGTTGCTGCGGGTACGTACTTTGATCGTGCAATACCACCTCAACCCCCCGATAGAGCTAATGCAAGCTAGTGGCTGACCCTGCTACAGAAAAACCCGGTGGAAAGGTAGCAATCGACGTGCGCATGTGCAAAGACTGTCAAAGAACTATTTTCAGTAAAGCAGACTTCACACGAGAACTCTCGACACTGCCGCCGGACCAGCGCGCCTATCAACACCTTCAGCAATTCGAACACGGCATACGCCTATTGTTACCGAGATTCCAGCGATTACTCTTGACCCTCCAAGACCCAGAAAACCCACCATCACCTGCGCAACTTGCCGAGGCGTCGAAGGTGCGCAGAAGACTGACGGATGCGTTCACGCAATACGATGCTGCGGCTCGAAGAATACGAGACATGCCAACCGACAGCCCAACTCAGATACGACTTCAGAAAGCAGTCCACCAACAAGCGATGAGTTTCCTACACGTGCACATGCTCCCCTTGAAGAGCCTGCCAAAGATCATGAAACACGCAACACCGAACGGCAAGCCAACGCCGCGAGCCGGAAACGGCAAACCCCAGAGCGCACTGGCTGCAATCAGATACAATGAGACCTCGAGCGGTAGCTCAAGACCGAGCAGCAGCAGAGCGAGCAGCACAAGCTCTGCGGCTGTCACGGCTCTCGAGGCTGAGGAGAAAGAGCTAAGGGAACGACTCATCGTGCTGGAAGAGCAGAAGTTCCTCGTGTCGGAGATGATCGCGGATGCAAACAGGCGACGCCAGTTTGACGAGGTCTCTGCGCTCTCAGGTAATGTTGACGATCTGAGTCGCGAGATCGATCAGATTCAGGGCCAGCTTGCGCAGATGGACTTTGCTAGTGCATATGCCGCGGATGGAGTCATCAAGTGAGGATGGAAATCGCAGAGATATTGAAAACTGCGCATGGGATTCTCCGGCTTTGACCTTATCACTATCGTGGGCGAAGATGTCAATGTGTCGCGTCCGACACTCGACTACGTTCGCCCATGATGAACCGAGGAGCCCTGGTGGTGATCGATACTGCCTCCGAAGGGCATTGTGAGGCTCGGAAGGGATATTTTTGACTTGAAAAATCCCATCCCAAGAACCCTTCACGCCAACAAGTCGAATTTGCAGACTTTGCATAACTGACAAAGAACGATGGAGAAAACCATCTGGCAGAGTTTCCGATTCGCGGAGTATGACGAATCAATAAACAACGTACTGGCCAATGTACGCACACCAGGCGGAGCTAACACGAAGGTGGAAGGAATCCGCTCTTGTAGCGTTCAATGTTGGGATATGACTGGGTCATTGCCACCGAGATTCAGTTCCCGCACACAAGAGTAAGGTAGTAGCAAGTACACATTTGTCATACAAGCGCTTGCGAAAACTAAGCTATACGCTGTTGATCTCCACTGTCCACTCGTCTCTTCATTGAGTTTGCTTCACGTCGCAGGTAGGAAGTCATAATCGCGATACGGAACTTTCTTACATTCGCGCCGCGAAAAAGGAAAGGGAGGCGCTGCGAAGAAGTCAAATTGACCTTTGAACCCGTTCTGCGATCATGACAATTCGTCAAGCTCTTCGTTTCCTCCGTCGTCGCTGGCGGCAGTAGCCAGTATGATCCTTCGTGCACTGCCCGATGGGTCGCGGGTTACTGGACTTTCCCTTGGCCGAATTCTCGAGACCGACTCGAATCGCGTCTTCTGCATGCTTGACGTGCTTGAACGTGAGAGGAAACTGACACTGCCATCGCCGCTGCGAGCAGGAGTTGCCATGGCAGATGGCCGCTGTATCAGATCAGAGTTGGAGTGGCGAGAAGTCTTGCTGCGAGGAGTTGGCTGTTGGCTCTTGTCAGAGCGCTTCATCGGCTGGATCGATGTGGTATTGGCCTCGGATGCGGCTTCTGGCTTGATGGCTGGGTCGGAGCTGATGGTGATGACTTCGGGCGCGGTTGCGGTTATTGCAATTGAACGTCGTGGACGTCCGCGACCGCGTTTCACCGGAGCGACTGGGGCTTCGGTGGTCCGTTCCTCATCAAATTCGTGGTCGTCTGCTTTTCCTTGAGAGCTTGGGTCGTGAACAACGTCAGAGTCGCTGTCGGCTACCTCGAAATCAGTGACGCGTTTCGAGCGGCCGCCCGGTGATCGTTTTCGCTTTGTTCCTTTCTGCGGCAAGGCTTTCGTGTGCTGTGACACCTCGGCCTCGTTGGCCACAGAATCCGGCAGCTCATCTTTGTCTGATGCCGAATTGATGTCTGCATCATCCAGTTTCTCAGTGCCTTCTACCGGAGTTCCGCTGGGTGCCTCACTAATAACTGGTCTGTTCTCGTGCGGCAGTGACACTTCACTTCCATGTGACCGACTGTGAGAGTTGCCAGCTCCTACCGGCGCAGCATCCACTCCTGACTTGCAGGCTCGAGATACTGATGGAGCCGCATGAATTGCGGACTGATCCAGGGAGAAGATTCGAGGCTCATGGTAGCTGCCTTCACTGCGGACGGCGTTGTCGATGTACACACACGGACTAGACTCTCTACGTCTTGAATTTGATGATCTACCATCACGCAGGCGTGATTCGGGGTCAGTCTGACGTCTTGCTGATGTCGTTTGCAGCGGCGCCAGCATTGAAGTCTGGTAGTAAACACAGCCTGATGTGATATGATCGTCTATGCCAGCCGTTTCAGAGGGTATGTTGTCATCGAATGCCTGGAACCTTGCGCACACGTCCTGGCGTCCGTCCTTGTAATGGGACTCAGCGTCGGCTGAAACGCTTCCTTCTCGTGAAGTCTGAATTCCGTCATCATGCATAGTCGTATCCTCGATGTTCGGCGCTTCTGTTAAGTGCAACGAGTCGTCAGTTTTGGCGCCAACTGGTCCGCTGTCGTGCTCCTGTAAGAACTTTCGCGCGGTATCGATAGCCAGTAGCTCAACATCAGTGCCTATCGAGGAGCGCCTTGTTGAATTATCGAGCGCTTGACGCAACAGCGGCGGCGAGAACGACGTTCGCCTCGCAGTGGTGTGGCTTGACTGCGCCTTACTATTCGGCACCGTACTTGTGTAGGTATAATAGTAGTGATTTTGAATGGAGATTGCCGTTCGGCCGCCTATCTGGGCGGCGATCTTCGCATAGGACAGACCTTGCTCTTTGAGACGCTTGATCAATTTGGACTCTTCGTCGCTGTAATGCACTCGATGCTTCGGCTCAGGAGTGGTATTGGTCCTATAAGCTCGTGTATTGGTGGCAGACGATGGTGACGTGTATCCCTCTTCGGAGGTGACAGGCAAGGAACCTTGAGAAGCAGGTGCGGTCGATACCTGGAAGGCCTCGTCGCCTCGAGAGGATGAATTCGTCGGCGTGGGTTCATCAACGGCGGGGAAAGCTTCATATAGATCTTTCAGATTCGCTCGAGCCCTGTCTTTTGCATGGCGGGTCGGCCGGTGCTGAGCGTTCAAAGTATCATTCTCCGAGCAAGACTTCTGCTTGTCGCTGGCAGCACTCGGATTTGAGACAAAGGGATCCGCTATTGTATAAGTGGGAACTCTCGGCAGTAGTGGTATAAGACTCCTGCGAGCAGGCTTGAATGGTAAAGGCCCTTTGCTTGTTGGCTGCGTCGCGGTCCACGCAGACGGCCCGACTTCGAGAGGGCGAGGTGGGTGGCTGAGCGTAGGTATAGGGAACAAAGGCGTTTGCGGTGCAGGTGAATTGTATACGAAAGCTACAGCATCCTGGAAAGAATCTCGTGCAGAAGCGACTGGGGCTGGAGTCGCGTCGATCCGTGACCGTTGTGAAGCGGGACGCGGTGGAGGTGGCATCATGCTGTGAGATTCGCCGCCCTCCAGGGATGACACCAGCTCGCATTGCCTTTCCTGCCGAATATCTGGTCCGGGAAGGCTGGGCCTGCCATTTGCGTGTGTTGGTATCTCGACAGAGGCAGGCTCGCCATGCGTTGAATTCGATCTGAGACCGTTCAGACGCTCGTAACGAAGCGCAAGATTCGCTTCAGTTCTTCCACGAAAGTACTGCGTCATCTCTACAAAAGACATGCCCTCCTGGTCCCTCATCAAGGTCATCAAGTCATCATCTTCCGTCGTATAAGGTAGTTGATCAGGCTGCACTGATTCGTCGGCCGCCGCGTTATCAGACATTGTGAACTCTTGCGAGAGCGTGAGGCGACGGGCCATGGCCTTCAAAGAGTTGAGCGTACGGCCGGGAAGATAGCTTGCGATCTGCGTCCATTCCATGTTTCCCTCTCGCAAGCGATATAGTAGCTGTTTCTCCGAGTCCGAGAAGCGCGTGCGACTCCCGAGACCTTCATTGCCTTTAGTGCGGTCTGGTCCTTCCATCGTACTTGCATGCGCTGTTGGCAATGGTGAAGTGCGAAGACCGGGTATTGTGCCGTTGGCGGAGTTCACACTCATGTTCTGTGACGGTGAAGCCTCTTGGAACTGATACGGGGTCGGCGTTTCCTCATCATCCTGCTCCGAAAGAGCTGGGCCCTTCGAGGCGCCTTGCGCAAGCAATCGTAGACGATCCTCGAAATCCGGTCTTCTACGAATTTTTCGGTAGTGGCCCTGAACTGAATTTTCCGCCCGATTCGACACCTTTTGCCCGATGCTTTTCCAGTCCAATTGGTCAATCGCACGAAGTTTGATGATGGCGTCTTCTTCTTCAACAGTGAACCGGGCGTAACGGGAATCTCCTGTCATGCGGCGAGCAGTGTTGGCAGCGTAGCCATTGCTACCGGGAGTCGAAGTCAGAGGGATTCTGAAAACATCGACGCTGCTGACCGTGGGGCGCTGTACATGTGGCGATGCGGGTGAGGCCTGGCTCGAGCCAGGTTTTGCGGATCTCAAAACTCCGAATGGTCTCGACTTTCCGTAACGAAAGAAATATGTCCCGCAAGCGTTACAGAGGTAGCCACCTTCTGGGCCAATCCTCCACTGACGTGACTCTGTGTCGCCGCAATGGGAGCAGAATCTCCCGTTAGATGATACACTGTATTTGATCCTTTTGGATTTAGGAGCATCTTGATCATCAGATATTGTCTCATCGTCCCTCTCATCGTCGCTCATGGCAGATCCGACCGCTTCTGTGGTTCGCAGGTTTGTTCGTTGACGTTTGGGTCGCCTGGGACGTTCTGCTGCCCATATCGATGCCTCATCTTCGGGAGATCTGGCAAACAAAGCAGCAGAAGATGATGCTGGAGGTGGTGGGCTTGGTGTTTGTGCTGTTCGATCACCGGGGAGCGTAGGATAATCCCATCGAGAGTCGTTAGTCGCACGTCGGCTTGAGCTTTCGCTCTTGCGCTTCTTCGATGGATTGCTCATGAACCTCGCCAGCTGGTTTGCAATGCTCTGGCCGAGCGCCTGTATAACGTTCGGGTCGATGGAATCACCTTGTCCAGGTTTCGCCAGCACCGCTTCCATGGAATTCTGCAGGAAAGACAGGTCCATGGGAGCTGACTCTGGTGGTCGACTGCGCGAAGTAGGGTGTGACGTCCTGTGTATGTTCTGCTCAGCGTCACTTACGCCAGGCTTCTGTTTGCGCGAGGCCATGTCCTGCTGCTCCAATCTGGGTTGAGAGTCGTCTGTGGGCTCCGCATTTCCGGAAACGCGCTGCCCTGGGACGCGACTTGCGCCTCTGGGTCGTTGACTATCGTCTTCGTCGACGTCGGCATTGCCGCTCGAGTATCCAGATGACCCGGCGACACTTGCCGTCTCATCCTCATCCGAATTTTCCGTAGCAGACTCATCAACGAAACCCACGGTAGGTATGGTGTCCTTTCTCGTGGTATGCACACTTCCTAGCACCTGAAGTACTTGAGACGATGCACTTTTGCCAGGATCGACTTCATGTCGCATGCTCTCAAGATGGCCATTGTTGACAACGATTTCACCCGTGTCCAGATCAATTTCATCTCCAACATCTTCGAAGTCCTTTCCGTATTTTGCGAAGATGTGCTCGAATCGCGATTTCAGTCGGGCGTCGTTTGCGCGGCGGTTGCGGGCGAGATCTGGTTCGTCGTCCACGGAGGCTCTCGTCCTGAAGTACTGCTCCATGTTGACATTTCCTCCCGGCGTTTCCGTCTCTCCCAGTGTGCGAGCATCCGGCCGTAGGCAGTGTAAGTGCGATGTTTGCGCGTCGTCTGATCGAAGGTCTTGGGTAGTTGCGATGCGATCAACGCGGGTCCCCGGACTTTCCTCGGCGGCAGTCGCGTTGTCGCGCTGTCACATGCCTCACTTCCCACTTGCCTTGGTTCACTTTACCTTGCATTACACCATGCAAGAAGATGTTTGCTGACAACGACATTCGTGATATGTGTCTGTCTTAACCGACTGTTCAACTGTATATGTCAGGGCTTCAGACTCCGCCGCGACAAATTGCATCAAGTCGCCGCCATGGCCCAACTCTCCTGCCAGAAGTGCCGGGCGCCACTCAAGATCGATGGCACCTTGGAGGATCTTAACCCAGCTTCGTTCAAGATCCTGGCCGACGCTGCTCCATCGCTTATACCAAAGTCTCCTGAGGCCCCTCGCTCTGCGGCCGCGAAAGAGCGTCGACAGCAATATGGTGAAGCTTCACAGCAAGCTGGCGCACCAATGCACAAGCGCCGTCTCTCCTCTGGCCAGAAAGGATCGGAAAAGATGAGGCCAGACATGAGTTACATCATGCTCACAGAATCCCAATTTGGACCCGCTGGCTCGGAAGAGAAGACTAATTCTCCCACCAAATCCAGACATGCTCCCACGCCTGCCGTCAAGACAACCGCGAAGACAAGCGATAATCTTGCTATTACTTCTGCGGATCTGGAACAGACCATGAGGCTGTTTGAGATCCTCTCGGCCCGCTCAGATATCGATCATCCCATCTGCATGGAATGTACCGAGTTGCTGCTCGAAGGACTGCAGAAAAGACAAGCAGGTGTCACTCGCGAGCGAGACACCTACGTCCACTTCTTGAAGCAAGCCCAAGAGAACATCCCAACGGACGAAGAGAAAGCGAAGACGAAAACGGATCTCGAAGATGCCCAACGCCGGGAGAGGAAGGCACTTGAGGAGCTAGAAGCACTCGAGGCTGAGAAAGCACGCATGGAGGATGAGATTGCGGCCTTGGACGCAGAAGCGGAAGATCTCGATGAGGAAGAAGAGCGCTTCTGGCGAAATCGTAACGCCTTCACCGCAGAGCTGACCGCTTTCCAAGAAGAGCGCGACAGCCTGCAGAATCAGGTAGCACATGACAGCAAGCTCCTCGAATCGCTTCAACGTACGAACGTATATAACGATACGTTCTGCATCGGACACGACGGCTTCTTCGGCACGATCAATGGACTGCGCCTTGGACGCTTGCCTGACCATCCGGTCGACTGGGCGGAAATTAACGCTGCGTGGGGCCAAGTCATGCTTCTGATTGCAATTGTTGCGGACAAGGAGAAATGCAAGTTCAACGGCTGGAGACTGCATCCTGTGGGATCTACGTCAAAGATTGAGAAGGTTGAAGGATCTAATCAATCTGCAAACGGATCTAAGAGCTCATTCTTCGAGCTGTACTCTTCGGGCGACGTACCACTGAGCTTTGGTCTTTTCCACCGTAGCTTTGACAGTGGTATGGTCGCATTCTTGGATTGTTTGCGCCAGCTCGGAGAACATGTGGAACGCACATCCTCTCAACTTCCTGGAGGCACCGTCTTGAAGATGCCGTACCCCATCAACAAAGACAAGATCGGGGAGGTGAGCATCAAACTTGGCAACTTCGGCCAGGAGGAACAGTGGACGAAAGCTTGCAAGTATACTCTGACTTGCTGCAAGTATCTGCTGGCCCATGCCAGTCACGTTGCGGATGATACCAACGAGACAAAGAGCGTTCGCTCAACAGCGCGTTGAAAGTATCTACGATCTTGCCTCGTGAAGAGGATGGCCTCTTTCGTATAGCAGGCCATTTACGATTTCGCTCTCTTTGTTGAGCACCGCCGGGGCCCCCCGTAGCTCGATTCCTCCCACTGGTCCTATCTCGAGGCATTCCCCGCTCTGGTCACCACTATTGATGAACTGCATGAAAGCATCAACTATCCCTTCCATTGGCGTCAAAAGGCCCTTTTCTTCCAAGCTGTCGTAGAAGCCACTCGTGCTGATACTAGTCCTCGCCACATGAGGGCAGACGGCATTCAAGGTCATCGCCTCTTCCCGTACGTATTTACCGTACGATCGGACGAAGCCCACTACACCACTGGAGGAGAGTTAGCCAGCGAGGTTGGGCGACGGCACAAGCGATCCTATGTCGCAAGACAACCTACTGTTTCGCTGCGGTATACACGGGGAGTGCTACAGTCTGGTCAGTGAAACGAAACGCAACCCGAGGATACTTGTACTTACTCGGAACGCAGTAGAATCCACAGACTGAGGCGGTTCCGACAACTATTCAAGGAATGTCAGCTGCAGTGCAACCCGACCAGTCTCAAGTCTCAGCTCACTTCTTCCGCGAAGTCCATCCTCGCCAGGCTCCTGCCGTCGCATCTGCTGAATGGCCAACGCCGAGGTGTAGAGAAAGCCATTGAGATCAACTTCCAGGATGTTCAGATTGGGCTTGACAAACCCCTTGCCCTTGCCTGCATCGTTCGGAACGAAAGCCTTCTCACCAACACCAGCGTTCACAATCACAATATCCAGCCTCTTCACAGCTTCGACTGCCGTCTCAAAAGCGGTCACTTGCGACTCCCACGATGAGACATTGACTTCCACCGCTAGATGCTGTTGTTCATCTGATGTAGAGGTTTCTTGGAGTCTCTTAACGGCTTCTTGTGCTGCTGAGAGGTTGATGTCGGCTACGACAATTCGCATCCCTCTCTTGCTGAGAGCTTGTGCGACTGCGAGGCCGATGCCTGCAGCGCCGCCTGTGATGTATGCTGTCTTGGGCGCCATTACTTGCTTGGTCTGTCTTGGTGCGTTAGGGGATTCTTGGGAAGTAGGAAGATTTCTAATAGGTCTTGACTTGAACAGGCGAGGTGTTTAGTACACAATCTAAAAAGCTCTCAAGACCGTTGGCCACTACCTTCATATTTGTATGTCGACTCCTTGTCTCCGTCAAAGAGGGGAAGCCGAAGACCCCGCAGTAAGCATATGTTACATATTACCACCAAGTATGCCTTAGCGAGCGACATCAACGTGAGACATTTCGGGTTGACTCGTTTGAGATGTACAGATTACGTGTGCTGCGCTTGCTTCCTTGACTGACCAAAAGAAACAATCCCTTTGCTATATTCAAGTGCAACTCATAACTTAGCTTTCTCGCCACTCCCCTCGATCAAACGCTTGCAATCCTGCACCAGCTCCCATCCAAGCTCACCATACGGCTTCATCTGCGCCGCGTACTCGCCCGCCTTCTCGCTGCTAGCCTGTCTCTGCGCGAAACGAGCGGCGATGCCCTGCATGATGACCGAACCTCTGTAGATGTTAAACGCTTCGCCCCATGTGAATTCCCTCGCGGGATACTCCCAGCCCGCAGTCTCGGCATACCACTTCTTGCACTCCTCTTGCGATGGCAAGCCTGGAGTGGCGCCTTCGACGAAAGCGGGATTCGCCCGACCAGCAGTGCGAGCGCGTTCGGAAGAAGCTGTCGTGTAGGGACCCATCAGATTCGTCAGGTCGGATAGCGGGTGGCCGATGGTGCTCATCTCCCAGTCGAGGATGCCGATAACGCGGGGCTCGGTCTTGTGGAAGACGACATTGTCGATTTTGTAGTCGCCGTGCACGAACGTAGACCTATCCTTGGGCTGCGAGCGCGCATCCTTGAAGAAGCTGACCATCTCGTCGTAGTGCGGGATCATCCCGACGGGTTCGTTGGTGTCCTTGTCGCGGGCTTGCGCCTGGCTCTCAGAAATGGTGGCGAAGGTCTTGAGCTGTCGGTTGTAGAATCCGCCATGTCGGCCGAATTTCTCGAGACCGACGCTTTTGGGGTCGACGCGGTGGAATTTGGCGAGAGTGGTTACGGCGCTGTGCCACATGTTTCGTCGGTCTTCGGGGGTTACGTCTGGGAGGGCTGGGTCTTCGAAGATGCGGCCGTCGAGGAAAGACATGACGTAGAAGGCGGTACCGACGACGGAGTCATCCTCGCAAAGACAGTATGTCTTAGGGACTGGTACATCGGTGTGCTCCAGGGCGTGCAAGATGCGGTACTCGCGGTCGACCTGGTGGGCGGTCTTGGAGAGTAGCTTTCCTGGTGGTTTCTTGCGCATGACATATTGACTGCCATCTGGGGATTTCAGCAGGTAGGTCGGGTTGCTTTGTCCATAGCCGAACTAGAGTGAATTTGTTAGTGAGTTGAACGATGGAAGCAATGCTAGGTGGCACACATACCTGCTTGACATCTAGTGGGGTCTTGATCTCTGGAACATTAGCATTGAGGTATTTCTCGAGAGACTTGATGTCTATAGGCTGTCTAATACGTCCTGCCATGGTGTAAATTGCGAGGTCTTGCTGTGATTACATGTTGCGATGGTAGGAGATGGCGATGATGTTTGTTATGTGAGGTGGTGGAGACGGCCATGCCGAGGTCAGTTGCGATCGGCCGAGGGTTGCTGTAGCTCCATGTCGTTCAACGGTGCACGCAGACATAACCATACTGTACCTACTTTGACACACGGCTAACCATCTGTTGACATGCCAGGAAGGGCGCACTGAGTTTCTCAAAATGATAGCGAGTTCACCGCCTGGTGTGGTCGGTGTTTGGACTGCCGCTTGCAATGAGAAATGTCGAGGGCATGGGCTGTCACACCCTTGTAAAGCTTCACGACGAAGACCCCTTCAGGCCGAGGGCTTGCATGATTTCCGCTCATATTCCCAGGCTAAGATGTTGAAAGGGGGCATTAATTGTTGATATGGTGAATGGTGATTGTTATCAAATGCCATGTCTGACGAAACCTGCACTCGCAACACAGCTTCGTTTCATAGTGGAGAGTCCCACTTTCTTCACGCCGTATCAACAAATCACACCCAGCTTCAGCCCAAGTGGACAGCGATTCATTGACGCTGCCTCGAGCACCCACCACCAACGTGCACCTGTTCGCGCGGAGGCAGGCAAATCATTGATTTATTTAATCCTGGCCATGCCCGCGCCCGTGCGGTCCACCCGTGATACATCTGTCTGTCTTCCCCAAGTTGACCGATGGGAAGACTGATGCAAGACGACTGACCACAACACCTACCTATATCAGTGGATAATAATTATTATTCCCTTTCATCCCCGCTCACAACCTCCGACTTTCGCCCGGACGAGTCTCACTCCCAAACAAGCATCCCTGCATCTGCATCAACCCGCGTCCGCGTCCGCATCGGGCCATCCATCTCCTACATGTCTCACCGAAACAAAACAACACCCAAGCAGCACTTGCGCTCCGTCACATCTACTCCCGGCCTGCAGCGTTCGGGCATCCGCAAAACCACCGCCTCCTCGCCCTCCTTGCGATCCATCTCCACCGCCGAAATAAACCGCAAGGCCTCTCTACAGGCACTGAACGGCCGCACCATGCCTGCGACTCCCGTCTCCAATGGCTCCTTGGATGTCGGCGATATGGTCAACGTGCCGGGAGACATGTACGGCACTGTGCGCTTCATCGGTAGCGTAAGGGGAAAGCCTGGACGATTCGTTGGTGTTGAGTTGGACCAGGAGTTTGCGGCAAAGGGCAAGAACGACGGTGATGTTGATGGGTATGGCTCTTTCAGTACCGACTCGCGCACAATCATGCTGACGTTCGAATCATAGCACAAAGTATTTCCACACAGATGTTCCCGGAGCAGGCATCTTCCTGCCCGTCCACCGCGCCGAAAGACGCTCGCCAGATGACGGTTTCGATTCATACCCCGGGACACCTTCCACACCCTCGCACAGCACCTTTAACGGAAGGAGGACGACAAACAAGAACACTTACACACCGCCCACGCCCGCTCTCCCTGCAAAGTTCTCTCAATCGGTTGGACCAGGCGCCAGGCCGGCCAGTCCCATGTTCAAGCCGAAGCGACCGTCTCTTCCAAGACCCGAATCTCCACTCAGGAGGCAACCGAATCTGGCGCCGACGCCTAACCCAAGACCCGGATTTTCTCAAAGTGTTAGAGGCGGTCGCCCGCCAGTAGGCACCACCCCAAACAAGCCATCCTTCAAGGCGTCTACCTCTGGCCGCCCTCCAACAGCCGCCGCACCAAGACCATACTCACGCACGGGATCTCGGATGGGCAGTAGAGCTGATGAGGAGGCGTATGGACAGAACGGTCGTGGCAGCACTGGGCAATCTTTCTCGCAGCCTCTACGGTCGCCTTCAAGGCTCGGCAGCGCTCACGGCCAGGATGCGGAACTCACGAAACTCAGGGCGCAGTTGGCAGACCGTGACAGGCGCTTGGAAGAGCAGGCGAACAATCTGGCGGAGATGGAGTCTAGTGTTAAAGAATTGTCTGCGCTTATCCCAACCGACGGATCCAGCCCGGGCGGTGGCAGACTTTCAGACTACGACGACAAGAACAGTGCACAATTGCGCCAGGCTTTGAGGGAGAAAAATGAGAAGATCTCAATTCTTACCGCCGACTTCGATGCGCACAGGGCCGACTTTAGGAGCACACTCGATAGTCTTGAGATGGCCTCGACGGAGACTGAACGCGTCTATGAAGAGCAGAAGAGGGACTTGCTGGCGCAGATCTCTGAGCTACAGGAGATGAGACAGAACCAGGAAGATTTCGAAGGCGTGGCCGAGCAGCTTAAACAGCTGGAGGAGCTTGTCGCGGAATTGGAAGAGGGTCTTGAGGAAAGCAGAAGAGGTGAGGCGGAAGCTCGTGGTGAAGTTGAATTCCTGCGTGGTGAAGTCGAGCGAGGAAGATCAGAGCTGCGTAGGGAGAGAGAAAAGGCCGCGGCAGCTCTCCAGGACGCAGGAGGAAGCGCCCCGTCTTCGAAGGAGCTCGAAGCGAAGGATGATGAAATCAGGGGCTTGAAGGCCATTATTCACGGCCTGAGCGACGGGCAAAGCACTCCCAACACCAATGCCAGCTCTGGCGCCGATAACGAGGATATGCAGCGTCTTCAAGCCGCGCTGGAAGAGTCTCGCCTGGAGCGAGAGGAATTGGAGAAGGAAGTCGAGCAGCTACGCCGCGACAATGCTTCCTCCAAAATGGCTGGACAGAACCACGCCCGTCATGCAAGCGAGCTCACTGAGAAAGCGCTTCCCATGCGCCCTCGCCGCGACACAGTAAAGGCTGTTGCACCTCTCGAGGAGCACACCGTTCACGAACAAGACGAAGAAGATGACCGCGACGATGACCCGGCAAATGACCACGATCGCGACCATGAATCCGAAGCTCTCTTTTGCGAACTCTGCAAGAGCCCGGAACACGACACGCTCGACTGCACCTCGCTGCGCGCCCCAGCCTCCGACTCTCTTGCAAGGGATGATTCTTCGCACCACCCTGAACCCGCCGACATGCCCAAACCGCTCAGCTTAGGCAGAGACGCTCCGAAAGAGTCCGTTCCAGACAAAGTCAAGGAAAAGGCGGCGGAGAGGGATGACGACAAATGGTGTGCGTTGTGCGAAAAGGACGGCCACTTGGCTTTCGACTGCCCGGAGGAGCAATACTAGTTATGCTGTCTCCGCAGGTAGTGAGTTGATAATTGGGGCACGGGATGATAGGTGCCAATCTTTGCACATAATGTACTACTGAGGGCGAGCGAACGCTTTGTATACAAGCCAAGTAATGACGAGAAGAATGAAGGTGGCATGGAGAGGTAGAAGGTCTCTTCTGGTTGGCTGGTGTTGTCGTCTAGTTTGCCGCACGCTCTATACCCAATACCCACTTTTTGGTTTGCGATTTGACCATCATCTACTTCATTATTTTTCCCTTGGTTTGAACATGATCCGATCCCACCAACGCCTTCGCCCTCGTTGCCAATAAATCAACCCTCCTTGGCACGACAGAGCCGTATGATCCGATCCAGCATTCATCTGCCCAGCAACTTACCAAGTTGGAAACTCCACGTTGTCTATATGCGCCTACCTAGGTATGCAGGCTCACCTAGGTACCTACTACTGCAATGCAATCTGCACCTTGGTGGTTGTTTGTCTGCAGACTCCGCGCGTGGGTGCAGAACGCTGGCGTCTGTCATTTCGAACCACTTTTAGCATCAACCAGCCTGTACCGTCGATCACAGGTACATCGTCGCGGATAACAACACTTTTCCTTCGAGAGGATGTGTACTACTTGACCTACGGTCGGTACCTATCGTACATGACTGCATGGCTGTGAAATGCCCCTCGCATACTTGTGATTCGACCCGACGACGTTGAGGAGTCCCTTTGCGGCGAATCTGACGATACCGACATCAATCATACAAACAACAACCCGTACTAAGTCAGCATACGGTACGGTATGTTCAACGTACGATCAACGGATCAAACCGACTCTCGTATCGGGCCCTGATAAGCCGATAACAGCCGCCAACCACGGGATGGCGGGGCTAAAGGCAAAAGTACAGGACAGCAGCACATGATATTCGCTTTCTTCTCCCTGTCAGTCACATGCCATGTTGCCCGCTGCGGGCCAGGGCGGTTGAGGAGTTGTCTTGACACACAGCATGGCGAACATTGCCCTTCAGCGCTTCAGCCACGACAGACCGCCGCTTGGAAGACAGGCACAACCCGACCTTACTGGCGGTCCCTGGAACGGTGGGTCCCTTGCCCCAGAGAGAAGATGGAAGGTGTGAACGCATTCGCACGCCCTATAGTCTAGTCAATCTTTGATAGACTCATCCACCTACCTACTTCTCTCCTCCTTGTCATCCCTCCCATATCATTGTTCCGACCACCAACACAATTGACGTGGGGTATTCAAAACAAAGAGCTGCTATTACAATCGCAAACACAAATCAGATCAACCAATCTGCTTGCTCGCTTTCCTACATCTACCCCCCCAACCTAACCTTGTCAAGCCCTACGCTTCTCATTCGACAAAAGCGGCAAGTCCTCGTGGGATTTCGCGTGGGATCTGTACGCTCCGACTGCTGAACGGTTGGCAAACGACCAATCAACTCGCTTTGACATACTCGGCTCTTCACATCACTGCCTACTTGCACCCGCAAGCCTTGTATTCTTACCGGGAACGTGGCGGCTGCCTCGCATACTATGGCCCCACCCGCTGCCATCGACGTCCTACCGGAATCGGATACATCGACCTTTACTTTGCCGGACCGTCTGACTATCCAAGGCGTTGCGAAGCGTAGAGCTGCTGAAGGACGCCTCGTTGCGGGCGTCGCAGCTCTTGCTGATGTCGACAGATTCAAGGGTAGATCTGTGCATTCGCACAAACCAAAGGCCAGACGATGGGATCGTGAGTACTGCCTTGTCGATCGTTCAATCACTCTATAGAGGCCCTGAACTTGGATTACTGACTTACACGCCGCTTCCAGATCGATTCAGTCCCGAGTCGAATCGAAGACTTCCCAGCTCGTTGAAGGGCGCAGCGCAGTATCTGAAGACTCCCGGGATCATCTCTCTAGGCGGCGGCTTGCCGTCGAGCGAGTACTTCCCATTTGAAGAGTTCAACGTCAAAGTCCCCGTGCCTGGCTCATTCGACGACAAGACGCACCATGCTGTCATGTCCGCTGGCAAACATGACCTCGCACAAGGAAAGTCTGATTTCGACATTGCCACGGCCTTCAACTACGGCCAGGGCTACGGCTCTGCCCAATTCCTGCGTTGGATCGTTGAACACACCGAGATCATCCACTCGCCGCCCTACCAGGATTGGAGCTGCACCATGACCGTCGGCTCAACGAGCGCCATCGACATGGGCATGAGGATGTTCTGTAAACCCGGCGATTGGATCCTGAGCGAGGAATTCACCTTCCCAACAGCCGTCGAATCCGCAGCGCCACAGGGCGTCAAAGTTGCCGGCGTGGGAGTCGACGCAGGCGGCCTCCGAGCAGACGCTCTTGACAAAGTCCTCGCCGAATGGGACCCCACCGTCCGCGGCGGGCCAAAGCCCTTCATCCTCTACACCGTCCCAACTGGTCAGAACCCGACCGGCTCCACACAATCCGCCTCGCGCCGCAAAGAAATCTACGCCATCGCCCAGAAACACGATCTCATCATCTTCGAAGATGAGCCTTACTACTTCCTCCAAATGGACCCCTACACAGGCCTCAACTCCCCCGCCGCCACGCCTCCCGCGTCTCATGCCGATTTCCTCGCTTCCCTCGTCCCCAGCTACCTGTCCCTCGACACCGACGGCCGCGTAATGCGCCTCGACTCCTTCAGCAAAGTCATCGCTCCCGGATCGCGCGTCGGCTGGATAACCACGTCCGAGCAAATCGTCGAGCGCTACCGCCAACACGCCGACGTCTCGACCCAGTCCCCCTCGGGCATGTCGCAGCTCGTCCTCTTCAAGCTCCTCGAAGACACCTGGGGTCATCCGGGCTACCTGGACTGGCTACTGCACATCCGGGCCGAGTACACGGCGCGCCGCAACGTGCTGCTCGACGCCTGCGAGTTGCACGTCCCCAAATCCATCGCTTCGTGGTCGCCGCCTGCGGCAGGCATGTTCCACTGGGTTCGCGTGGATTACACCAAACACCCGGGGTATGGAAGTATGGGCAGGGCGGAGATCGAGGAGGCGATTTTCCAGGCCAATGTTAAGCATGGGACGCTTTTGATGAAAGGGTCTTGGTTTTGTCCTGAGGGCCAGAAGGAGGGGGATGCGATGTTTTTCCGTGCTACTTATGCCGCTACGCCATTGGGGGACATCAAGGAGGGGGTTAGGAGGTTTGGAGAGGCGTTGAGGGATGCGTTTGGGCTGGAGGCGGACGACAACGGCAATGCGAAGGAGCTGGCCGGCAGGATTGGGTCTGATTAATTAGCTAAGTTAGTGTTGCTGTCGAATGAGTAGAGAAGTTGCTCCATCCTTTTGTTTGGAAATCGTGATATATGATTAGATGCTGAGCATTGAAAACCGGCCGTGGAGCACGCAAATTTGTCTTGTTAGTAGTAGGGTGACATGCGCTTCTTGTCTTCTCGAGAATTGGCTCTGATGATTCGGAAAGGGTATCAATTTTATTCTGTTTTCGGCCGCTGCACCATTCTCGTGATTGTAGACTAGGTAATCAGCTCAATCGCTACTATGCCTTACGTTTCCAGACACGTGGTACAGCTCGTTCCCGATTTTCGTCGAATGGCCCGAGGCGCCCATGACTGCCAACTTTTTCCATCCCCTCTTCGTAATACAAACCTGAGCCTGCACATTGAGCTGGCCGCCTGAAAGCTCGTAATTCGTGCATGTCCACCTTGCTTTTCGCGCGCAAAGTCTGCTGTGGTTTTCGAGGATACGAATCCCGCTCCTCCCAGCCGCGAAGGAGACTTCCCGCAAAGCCAACGTCGAAGTTCGAGACAGAGTCCTCCCTTGATTTTGTGTACTCTAGCGCGTGGCTTCTTTCATGAAAGCCTCCAGAAATTTCCGTCTCTCTTTCTTCTCCAGCGAGGCAAGCTTAGCCGCGGTTGCGGTCACCAGAGTCAATGCGATCCAGCGCTTCCAGCATGACGACTGCGTTGCCGCGGATCACGCACATGCCCAGGCGCACTTTCTCGTTGTTGGGCCGGCTCTCGGTGGCTTCGTCCAGCACAATGTTCAGGAAAACGTCGTAGCCGCGCAGCGTGCCCATGACTTTGCGCGAGCCGTTTAGTTGCACTTCGACACGCTTGTCGAGGTACTGTTGTCGAAAAGAGAAATGTTAGCGACTGCAAACTTTGGGAAGGGCTAGATTGAGGATCGGATTGATTTGCGAATGATAGTTCGCTGGTGGTGCTTTCGTACCTTCTTGAGTTCGGGCTGAGCTTGAGGCATGTTTGTGGATGTGTGGGATTGGAAGTGTTATGTGGTTTCAGAACGTGAGGATTGCGAGTCTGTGAGGTTGTTGTAGAGCTGGTATGGTGTTGGTGTATTTGACGGTGAGGCTGGTCGGTTATTGGTTGTCGCGATGCGCTGCGCTATGGAGTCCGAGTTGAAGGTCTAAATCCACGCTTGATGTCACGTGACATCGGTGGACCATCTTCCATCACATCGGCATGCATTTTATTTCATTCAACTTTCGTCCGAAGTAAAACACCTATTAGAATGACATTATGGCAAACTGACCATAGCTTTGACCTTGACTTTGAATAACACACGGCGAGATGATGAGGCAGCTGGAAGGATCGCGTCGATGTAACCCTCTAGATAACGATCCCCATTGCTGCCTGGGTGGTGGCGTTACACAGGGCGGAGACGATCAGAGGCCTTGACATTTAATACATGACATAAGTCTAGAAGACTGGCTTGACGCTTTCCGTCCCTGGACGACATTCATTTCACCTCATCACAAAAATCATTGCTCAAGCACAGCTCCAGTGTTTGAGATCCCCAGACTCAGACCGTGCCACGAACCAGATCACATCAATCACCAGACAGCAGAGCTGGATCAATCTTCAAATGCAATGGCCGATCTTCAAAATCCCACCGACTCAAAAAGTGTAACCTGCCACTGCAAAGCAGTCCGCATCACCTTTCCACCCCTCCGCGAGCCCGCCCTCGAATGCCTCTGCTCCATCTGCCGGCGCTACGGTGCCCTGTGGGCCTACTACAAACCAGAGGAGGTTCAAATCGAAGGCGATGATGCTATAGAGCCATACGTCTGGGGCAAAAAGAGGCTGAGCTTCAATCGATGCAAACATTGTGGGTGTATGACCCACTACACGGTGGTGCGGGACACGGAGCCGCGGGTTGCTGTCAATTGCAGGATGCTGGAGAGGGTAGAGTTTGATGAGCTTGAGAGTACGCAGTCTGATGGGGAGTAGTCGTTGGCAAGAGCGAAAGATAGAATTAATTGGATGAGCTTCTGGCTTTGAGAGTGATTGCAGACATGTCATCGATCTTCCCGCTTCCAATTTCACAACCCATAATCATCGAATTACAGCGTCCAGTCAAGGAGACAAAGTGCCACAGGTCCCCCAATCCCCCTAGTCGTTCAATTGATCCGTCCAGGGAACACATGAAATTAAAGCATCCATCTAAAGATACTTGTTCTTTCCCCTCGCCATAGCACTGGCGTAAGTCCACATTCCGAAACTGGCCAGGACGCTGAGTCCGATCGGCAGAGCCTTCTGCGACCGGATAGCGCGAGGAATGCTGGAGCCGGCCAGCACGACGCTGGCCAGAAGAGCCAGCTCCACACCGTAGGGTTGCTTGTTGGAGATACGGTAAGCACCCAGCGCGTACAGGGCGCCGACGGTGCAGCCAGCGGTTACAGAGGGGATGCTGCCTGTGCGGGCGTAGCCGGTGATTCCGCCTCCGGCCGTCAGGGCGGCGAGGATGTAGCCGATTTGGACCAGAGACTGTGATTCAGAGGTTAGTTGTGGATTCGTCTTGAGAATGTCTGGGCTGTTGTCTGGCTTGTAGCTGGTATGTTGTTCTTGCGACGAAGCGACGGAGGGATAGCTTACCATGATTGTGGTGTTTTGGTCGAGTAGATTTTGAGCGGCGCTGTTGTAGCAAGACTGGAAAGTTTGGACAAGGAAAAGGTGTTTCTCACAAGTAGGTCATAGAGCTAGGTAAGTTAGCTATATTCCAATTCCCAATGATGGTGGTCATCGCTCCTGCCTCGGCTGACGCCAACCGTTCAAGATTCTGGGGTCCTCTCACTGCTCGAGGAAGGAGCCAGCTGGAGCTTGCGTATGTAAGTGATCGGCCTCGAACTTCAACCACAAGCCATTGCGAGCTACCACCAAACCCAAAAAAAGACAACATCGACCCTCGAGCAATATCAAAGCAAAAGTAACCCTATCAAACTCAACATGGCGCCCAAAAAGAACATCTCCACCACTCCCTCGCCCTCCGCCGTTCCCACCAGCGCCGCCAAACCGACTGCAGGTGTCACATCAGCCTCCGGCCAGCCCACTCGTGCCGTCAACAAGCCCTCTTCGACGACAACTGGCAGCAGTAGCAGTGGCCAAGTGCGCAATGCGCAAGACTTGCAAAACATTGGCTTGGGAGTCTGGAACAAATACGTGGACCAAACACCGCAGCGGGTGAAGCTGCTGGACGCTTTCCTCATCTTCCTGATGGCGGTTGGAGTTCTGCAGTTTGTGTACTGTGTTATTGCGGGCAACTTTGTGAGTACTCACAATATTTTTGGGCGAACCGGATCGCTGGAGAACAACAACGGAGGATCGATCGCTCGTGGTTTTGGAGACATGATGAACCCATTGACTGACTTGTTCGTTACCAGCCCTTCAACGCTTTCCTCTCTGGCTTCTCAGCAACAGTCGGCCAGTTCGTCCTCACAGTCAGCTTGCGCATGCAGACCAACCCGGAGAACAAGGTTGAATTTGAGAGCATTTCTCACGAGAGGTACGTGTCAAGTCTTCCAGTACGGAGAGAGAGTAGAGCTATGGACCACAAAATTAACGATCAGTTGCAGAGCTTTTGCGGACTTCATCTTCGGAAGCATGATATTACACTTCTTCTGCGTCAACTTCATCAACTAGACCACGCGCGGACCCGATCAACGATACCCGGATGACAAGCAGCGCATTGGTGGAGGGGAGAGAAAGAGAGACAGACGCTGTGCTCGACAGATGTTGCAACTACTTACAGATCACCCGGCAAAAGCAAAACTTTGTATCATCACGAATTACAAATCATAGAACATTCGGCTTTTGATAGGCAACGGGCCTTGTCATTCGTTCAGTGTCTTGCACAGGATCAATTGTCTAGCGATACCATCATTCGTTCATTGCGTCGTCTGAGACTTGCACTGGTGTCCCTGGCATGGAAGCTCCCAAGCTCTCCAATCCCCGACCAGCCATACCCAAGCCCAGGACTGGCCTCTCGACATCCTCCTCCGCATCTTCGTCGAGACCACCATTGCCGAGCCCTCTTCCATTCTCGAGCAAAGCAGGCGTACCTTCCTTGGTAACGACACCACTAGCAGCACCAACACTAGCAATCCCCTTCTCCCTTCGGAGCTCCTCAAACTTCTCCCCAGTCTCCTTCAGCGCCTTCTGAATCCTCACCTCCTCCTCTCCAATGCGGATTTTCTCACGCTCCAAAGCCGCCATCTCCCCAACCTTTTGCAGGCGCGTCATTTGCATGTCCGCCAACTGCGCACGCAGCCTCGAGATCACTCCGTCCAGACTAGGCAGCGCCGAAATCTTAGGCGGCGTGCGCGGTCTCGCGTCCTCTGCCTCCCGATCGGCAGTGGTAGAGTAATTCCCATGCCTCGTCTGCGCCGCCTCAAAAGCCTCATTCCGCTCCCTCTCACTCTCATCCCCGCCTTCCTCGCTATCCTCTTCCGCCTCAGCAGCCGCAATCTGCGCCGCCATCTCCTTCTTGCGCCGCTCGCGCTCGCCGCCCCGTGTGCTCTCGTCCATGTGAATGCGCGCGCCCGTCTCGCCTGTGAACTCGTCGAAGCCCTCCATTATGTCCTCGTCCTCGCGCACCAGCCTGCTCTCTGCCATGCCATACTTGTCTTTGGGCCGGAGAATCAGCCGGCCTGATTCGTCGGTCGCTACATTCCCATCCTCATCTTCGTCAAAGCCCGGCTCGTCGGGATCTAGTGAGATGAATTCGTCCGCTTGTGTTTCTCGCGCCAGACGGGCTCGGCGAGCCTTTTTCTCCTCGATCTCGGTCGCAGAAGGGATAGCCGAAGGAATTGAAGATTGTTGCTGGTAGCGGGCGAGGGAGGAACCAAATTTGGAGTTTAGGTCTAGGGCTTGCGTCGTGGCGGAGACATCTTCGACGTCTGAGGATTGGAGTTGCTGGGGCGTTGAGGGCGTGCTATTCCGGAGGGCTTGGAGGTCTGCAGCGCTGTAGCTCGGTCGACTGTTGTCTTTGTCTGCGTCTTCGCTGGGGAGGTCTGAGGGTAAGAACGAGGACCGTTGTTTCGAGGCGTTGCGCTGGACCGCGATCTTAGAAAGGTTCGAGCGTTTGGGTGTAACGACTGGCGCGGACGAGTCGAGGTCACCGTCGGTTTCGTCGTCGCGCAGGATCGAAGTGCGCAGATTTGTGGATTTGCGTGGTTTGTGTGGTCGCTTGATTACAGATTCTATGGGTGCTGCAACGTCAGCCGAGGTCTGAGGCTATAGATGGGTAGAGTCAGAGAGATGCGCAAGGAGGATGCAAGTAGGTCTTCTGTATAGTACTGACCTGTCGTCTCTGAGCCCGTATCTGCGCCGCTGCTTAAGCGTTCCTCTTCATCGTCGTCGGTGCCGATCTTGCGCGGCACGCGCCTTTGCGATATTGATTTCTTCATATTGTGGAGCTATGTGACAGGATATGTTTGTGCTCAGAATATCGTTGATCGCACGTTCAATCCAGGCATCCAGATGTGCAACGATGTCTTGTATGTCCAGATGTGTTGAGGGTACGTGAGAAAGTACAAGCCCAGAAGCAGGTGAAAGCGAACCGCGCATCGCAACTGTCCCAATCGGGCCCAAAACGCCTCCGCAAACCACTCCCGCTCGAACACCAGCAGCGACAACATTAGCAACAAGGCGGATATCCCAGCCTTTCACCCACCACAGTCCAATCGTCCAATCGAATCCACCCAACATGCTCACCAAATACCTCACCTCGGTCACAACGGCCTTCTCACCCTTCAACCCCAAATCCGGCAAAACCGCCCGCAACTTCCTTGCCCTGCTGCCGCCCACCGCGCACAAGACCATGACGATCGACGTGAAGATGCTCAGCCAAGCGCAAAAGGTCTTGCCTGCGACTTTGGCATTGAAGTTCAGTATGTTTACACGGGTGTTGCGCTACAACGTCTTCAGGAAGGAAGGAAGACGTTTGGGGCTTTCTGAGGGTCCTCTTTGCTGACCATTTCTTTCAGAGGACGGCAAGGAGATGAAACTAGACTTGGAGAAGATGAAGATCCGCGAAATTCAGACCGAGGTCGACCGTCATTCGAGGCAGCTTCTGAGGCAGGAAGAGCTGAACGGCTAGATTGACGTCTTACTGGCACTTCGTCCTGGGGCGGAGTCTGGAGATCTGGTTTACAGCGCCGTGAAGAGGAAGAGACGGAGCGCCGTGGAGTTTTGAGCCATACTGTGGCTGCGATGTAAGTGAGGGCGCTTAAGGACATGCGCAGGAGAACAGCACGTGCGTGTCAGGTGGATGAATGGATAACTTGCTGCTGCCGGTGCTGCCGAATCGCATCTACTAGAGTGAAGGATGTCTTGAGGATGACATTGGGAGAAGTGTTCAAGCAGAAGAGAAGAACCGACGAGAGCTTCCACGGCGAGGTGCGTGAATATCATCACGTCTGAGCAGACACGCTCCAGACGAGATATGTATGGCATGTAAGATAAATTGTACAAAAACAAGGGTATCACTATCTACAACAATAAAAATGCGATATCTCCGCTTCCAAGAAAATGGCCCAAACGCCTGTGTCATGGTCATCAATCATCCACCCCTTCTACATCACTTTCCACCTTTTCATCGGCTTCCTCATTCAGCAACTCCCCTAGCTCCCAGCTCTCGGCGAGAATCTTCCTTGCTTGCTGCACGTCGACTTTCATGTCCTCCTTCACAAGTAAGACAGCGACTTCAGGTACCATTACGGCTTGGACAAACCCAGAAACACCACCCGCAATACCAGACGCCGCGACCAGAGCATCTTTGACGGCAACGGCGCGCAATTTTTTCGAGAACTCGTTGAGAATATGTTCTGTCATCGCCTTCTCGCCTCTGGGTCCGTAATAGCCGGGTTTGGTCTCCGGGCCGTCGTCGTTTCCAGGATCGGCAGGTTTGTTGTAAGCGGTCCTCACCGATCTCGTCTCTCTGGAATCCAGGATTTTCTGTAACCGGTCGCGGTACACCGAAGGCGTCTTTCCTTCCAGCACATCGACGAGTTTATCGTGATGCTTCTGTAGCCGTTTCCCAAGACTCTCCCACTTGATCTCTGGGTAGCCTCGCTCCGACCAGACTTCTTTCGCCGTTTCAGCCTTGTGGTGGCGGCAAAATCGCTGCTGCCATTTGTAGTCCAGCGCTTTGCCGTGAGTGTAACGATGCTCGAACTCTTGCTTCAGTAGAAATGGCACGCTCACGCCGCAAATATCGCAAGTTTTCGTCGCAACGTACTTTTGCGGTACTGGCAGTCCCAGCGTTGAGACATCGATCTCTTCGACGTCACTGTCGGGCTCGCTCAACTCGCTCAACTCAGGTGAATCAGGTGCGCCTCCCTGTGCCGCTTCAAATGTAGAATCCGCGTCTTGTCCAAACGCGAAAATGTCCGCACCTTTCGCAGCCTTGAACACCGGCGTTTGAGGCTTAGGGGGAACCAATCCGGCTCCCTTCGCGCTCTTGAACACAGCCGACGGTGGCTGCTTGTTCCTCCTGTCTTTCGCGGTGAGGATCTTTTTCTTCCCATACAAAGCATTGCTCTTCACAACCGGTGCGTGGATGTTGCCAACCATCCTCGCTTTACCGGCAGCAGCTAGACGGGCGCGCTTTTTTGGCGACTGGGACTGCTGCGAGCTGAAGACCATCTTGTCGTCCGAGCTGCTGCTGACTCCGGCATCGTCGTCTTCGTTGCTGCTGCTGCGCTTGCTGAGGGCATTCCCCGTGCTCTTGACAGTAGCAGGCATTTTGAATGTACTCTTGTTCGCAGATGCACTGCGGGCTTCCTCGAGCGGCTTGCTAGGTCTAAAGGTCGCGCCTTTGCTTGCAGTTGGCAAAGCCGCAGCATCTTCGTCGTCACTGCTTGACGCCGGGTCTGCAAATATGTCTTCTTCTTGCTTACTCGTACGCTTCGATTTATCGGCAGCTGTAGATCCATTCCGGGTTGTACTCATACTGTTCGAAGCTGGGGGTGTGGGTAGCGAGTCCTCTTCGTGATCGTTATTCGTTGCGTGGGGTTTGTTGTTGACCTGTCGGAGCAGCGGCGCGGCATTGCGACGGAGAATGGGCATTGTACACGTAGTCACAGAGTATGTGCTCCCGAGTCCACCAGCTGTGCGACGAGCAAATGCGCTGGTTGAGTGCTATACCTTCCAAGCTAGCAGCGCTTACTCGTCGCCTCGTGGAACGCGACTGGAGTGCCAAGACGGGGCGCGAAGTCACGTGGCCACCATTACATTGGATCCAGGCTTACCGTAACATTGATATTCACCAGCATGCTTTCTAAACCAAATACACTTCGATGAGTTGCGACTCATGATGTCACTTCAGCACGCTCATCTTCTTCTCATGTCATTCCATTGCAAGCGTTTATCTATAATGCTTTGCGTCATAAGTGACAGTTCCACAATTCACTTTTGATCCATCCATGCAGTATGATATATATGCACCTTGCTGCTATCCTCTCAACTGTGAGATTACAACAAGGATGATGGCTTGGAGATTCAAGCAGAGGCGCCGGAGATGTAGAACCACTTGTCAATAGACGGGTCGATCGGGGCGGGGCTCTTGTCCTCGTGCTGGGGGATGTTGAGGGTGGAAGCATCGGCACGGTCGTTGCTGTGGGGAACGGAGGTGTTGGTGCTGTGCCAAGGTCAGTAGATGTCCATCGTTAACATACAACTATTTCTGGCAACTTACAGGTTGATGTCACCCTTGGGGGTCTTGCCAGTGATGAGCTTCTCCCAAGCCTCGGCGCACTCACGGACAACGTCCATGGCGTACTTCTTGTTCTTGCACTCGCCCGAGAAGGCGAACTGGTTCTCCGGCTTTCCGTCGGGGATTTTGTAGATGCGGAACCACTCGTTGGTGGCGCGCAGAAGACCGGGAAGGTGCCTCTCGACATCCTCGACGTCGTTCAGGCGGGGAGCAAGAGGGTCGTTGACGTCAATGACAATGATCTTCCAGTCGGTCTCACCCTCGTCGAGGAGAGCCATGACACCGAGGACCTTGACCTGCTTGACCTCACCGGGCTTGGCGACGAGCTCACCAATCTCGCAGACATCGAGTGGGTCGTTGTCGCCGTTCATCTTGGTCTCGGGGTGGGTGGTGTTGGGGTCCTCCCAGGTCTGGGGGAAGGCACCGTAGTTCCAGAGGTAGCCCTTGTGGGGGAAGCAGTTGCGGACGAAGCGCAGCTTGCCCTTCTTGGTGTCCTGCTTGATGGGGTTGAGGGTCTCATCCTTGGAGATCTGTAGATGGAAGTGATTAGCTGCCGCTCAGTTGGTAGAGGTCCACTGGGTTGTCCATTTGCAATGGCCTGTACAAATACAAGCCACCAAACGGCCAACACCATCAATGCAACACGTACCTCCTGCTTGGCGTTGGTCCAGCGGGGGATCTCGACGACCATGTTCAAGATGGTCTGCTGCTCGTTGGCGTAGAGCGGGATGTCGTGGAAGGGCGAGACGGGCACGCCATCCTTCTCGATGTAGATGCGGTGCTCGAGAGTGTGAGGAGCGCCGACCTTGCGAGGGGTGAAGACGCTCGGGGCGTTGGACATAGTCTGGGCCATGATTGCGGTGATTCCTGTGTTCTTGGGGGAATTGGGGATGGAGGAGGAAGAGAAGTGGCTCTGCAGCTGAGCCGCACGAAAGGTGGCAGTCTGGGATGGAATTTTGTCGGCGTTGGCAGACGTGGTGGGGCGGCGAGGGGTCGTTGAAGGCGCTCGTGGGGGTGAGTGATTCGGCGCCAGCGTAGAAAGCGTCACGGCAAACGCGGCCGGGGCGCGCTGGCTCAACTGGTGGATATGATGATGCCTCAATGGACGACGGGCGGTGTGCGCCAACATGAGTGGCCGGGGGCGTGGCAGAGGTATTAATAAGGGTAAAGGTGTGGATGGGCTTGCCGTACCGTAGGCCGAGGATATAAGCTGGACCGATGTTCCAGTGGTGGCGGAGTGAAATCAAGGCGTGGCTCTGTTGCTTTCTTTCACCAACACTAACGTTACTGGATACTGCTGTCACTCCTGGCTCAGGGTTTGCCGTTGTCCGACCGTCCGATTTCGTTTCGGCTGTCGTCCGGAGCCAGTCGGGAAGATCACGTCAGTGCGTATGTGGGCTTGAACATCATCAAGACATGCATGTGTGAAGACGATGGCCATGGGAAGATGACGGCATGTGTTATACTGCAAAGCGTAGTGGTTGAGCCGACACTGGGACTATCATGGGGTGACTGATCCTCTTCGACGCCTCACACACCTTCAGCTCGTTCTCCATATACGGACAATGGTGAACTGAACTCCGCACGATCACGACTCAATACAGTCGATTCGGCCTCCAGAATCCCTCCAGCCCATCTTCAAATTCCTGATCAAGACTCCGATCCTCTCTGCTCAACACGTCTTGCTCCGCCAACGTGTTATGCGAAGAAGTTCCCCGACATACGGTTTCAATGCCGCTTCGTGACCAAGGCGTGTCTTGCCCACGCGTTGAGGGCCTACGATTCTGACGTGACAAGAAGCGCGCATTGGAGCTAATGCCAGGTGTTGAGTAAACACCTGCGTATCTGTGGTCCTCAACAACATTCTCGATGCTCTGATGTTCCAATTCGCCCATGGCGTACGTGTCCAGTGTCTCTTCGCCCTCTGGCTCGACTACTCCATCGTATGCGTTGTGCATATCTTGCCATGCTCGCTGCTCGGTATAGTACCCCATCAAAGCTGCAGATCCTCTGGTGGCAGAACGTTCAAAGTTCACCTCAGATGGGTCTCTCAAATGAGGTTCGGGCCGATGCTGGAAATAAGGTAGAGGATACGACGGGTGCTCGAGCTCGACGACATCAAATGCATTTTGTTGTCGGATTCTTTCAGGCGACTTCACTGACATCTCCAGTTGTTGCTGCATCATTGCTCCATGTGCTGTCCGGATGATTTTCGCCGTTGGTGACGACGAAGAATCTGGTGGTATATTTTCTTTGTCATGTGGAGGCGCATGGGTACTTTTGGGCTCTGACGGCCGGGTTTCAGCGAGCCATTGCAGTCTGGTCCGCATCTCCAATATGTCAGAAGTATGGAAAGACTCGCCACCCGAAGACAGCGTGTTTGCATGTTCGACTGCGTGGGTACGCTTTCGTTGACCGCGTGTGCTCTTCCTCGGTCGCTCTACTGGCAAAGATTGAGATTTGCAGTCCCGTAGCATCTCCTTCGATGAGACGGGTTCAGTCACGCCCATGTCAGTATACACATTGATGTTTTCGGGAACCCGAACGCGTCTCGAAGTTGCCCTTTGACGATTGCGAACGTCGATTCGATTCCTTTCTGGTAGTTCGGTGTGGTCGTTGGCGGAGATCACATGGATGTCGCGCTTGGAGCGCCTCACTACTGTTGGTTTGGGCGCTGTCAATTCACCGGCTTCCAGTGCAGTCTCAAAGGGTGGCTCCTGTTTTCCATACATAGGAATACCGTTACCAGATTCCGACCAAGTAAGGTAAGTTGTTGTCGATGGTTGAGGATGGGTACTCTTGCTGATTGTACCTTTACTTCCGAAGCCAAGATAAGGATTTGCAGTGAGCTCTCCGTCGGGTAGCTTGGGACTACTACCTCCTTCTCTCACGTCTTCATGGTCAGTAAGCGTCTCCCCGTCGACAAGTATGTTTGAATTCTTCGTTGTCCGCCTGTCGGGCGCAGAGTCGTGTTGAGGATTGCGTTGATCGAAGTAAGCCGAGATCTCTTCACGCTCCGTCTCACGTTTTTTGTCTTGATTGTTCGACCTTCGCATGCTGTCATGAACCAGGTGCTGCTCGTCCTGATGCTCGTTGGACTCTCGCAGAAACTTGAGCTCGTTGAAAGCAAGGTCAGGCACTAACGGGTGTATCAGCGAAGCACCTCTCCAGTGCATTCCCACGTCGTCTTACATCCATTGCTACGACCAGCCATCTGCGCAGAGGCACGTCCATGCTTGAACATTCCGGCGCCGACATCAGGCTTCAACTGAACAATGCATTAGTCAGGAGTCGAATGCTCGACTTGCGTCAACACCTACTGTCAGTCGACTTTTGGACGGCCCATTCTTGAGGCGGAAGCCATGCACGAGACTTTCGGTGCGCTTGCCATCGCCGCCACGATGGGCACGTCGACTCTTCTTTTTCGGCTTGCGCTCGTCTCGATTACCAGCTCGCTTTTGCTGGCCCTTCTCCGTTGTTTTCGGTTCGTACCGATCGTGTTTCGTCTTGTGCCTTGCGCGTCGCTCATAGGTCTTCGTATCAGGTTGTTCCAGGCGAGCATTCCTGCCACGCTCTTGGGAAAGCGGCCGGCTAGGTTCACCCCGGCTTGCCGACTCCGATTGCGAAGGCTGCTTGTGTACATGTCGGCCTCTGCCCACACCTGCCGACTGGCCGCCCGCCTTGCTTCGATTGCCTGCCTTTTGCTGCGGTGCGATGATGGAACTGTCGGTGGCAGCACGTTGGCGTTTTCGGTGATACCTTGTCGCTTTGGTTGTCTCGACGCCTTGGGCTGCTTGGAGGAAGTCGAGCGCATCGGGTTCGTCGGAAGGATTTGGCGGTGCCCTATCAGCGGTACCTTGAAGCCAGCCTTGTATATCCATTCTGTCAATGCATGCACGTAACATGTATGCTCAGAGCACCGACATAGGCGAAGCGCCGATGGGGTTGCAATACTAGGTGAGGTGTTTGGGATCTAACCTCACCGCCTGGAGATCTCCGTTGCGGTTGCACAGTAGCAGATTGTCAGCCCTAAGCGATCGACGGTGTGTTGCTGTTGTAGACTGTGATGTACAGTAATTGTCAGTGATGCGCCGCGTTTGTGATGTCGTTGTTCGGATATGCGAATGTTCAATCGAAAAGTTCGACCGTCGTGCCTTCCTCGAGGCTCGAGACCACGACGGAAGCTTCCCAGTGATGACACAACAGGCAGCTCGACGACCTGACCTGACCTAACATACTGTCATCAATCAAAACATCAACGATATCACGGTGATGGAACATTATTCGTCTGCGTCGATAGACTCTGAACATCCTGTCGGCTCTGACTTGGTACCACCACGGCGAAGAATCATGTCTGAACCAGGATCAGGCCTTGAACAGGATGTGTTGCACAAGTCTCGAAATGAGGCGTCTCTCGGCCACGACACGAATGCTTACATTGAGCATTCACCACGCAGAGCGGCCAAACGTCTACTTTCGGCATGTTTATCAGACATTTTGCTCTTAATTGATCACAGGCTCCCAGACGCGATAGTGCACATATACAAGTATCTGCCACCTACATTGTGAGTGCGGTGATATAGGCCCAGGACGGACTATTCTCCAGTCGGTCACTGCTGACTGGTCTGCTGCACATACCTAATTCGTAGCAAGCGGCAAACTCCATCTTGTTATACATGCCATGCCGTCAAAACCCGCAGCAAGCATTGGGCCTGCCTGCAGCTTGCAGGTCCTGCACATGCGCGAAGGAGTTGTATCTCTGGCCCCGGCAGAAGGCCAGCTGCATCCGTGAACGAATCCCATACAATCCTCGCTTATGCCAGTTATGTGATGGACCAATGGCAGCGGCATCATATGGGACGAAGTGCTTGGTGGTGGTGACGGGTTTGCAGCGAGACCGCAAGGCCGCATGGCAAACAGAACACGGGACGAGCTAAGGAAAGCAACGCAATCTGGACGTACATCCAAACCTGGTGGGAAATGCAAAATGGAGAGCGGTTGTGAGCTGCGATTCGCCGGTCGCTACGCATCTTTTGATTGCAGCGATCCACTCACACTCCGTCCTCAGCTGGCATAATCAGCGTGTGCGAGATGCGGAGGGCGGACTCCACTTGGGCTGGCCGCTCGGTCGCGGCGCGCCCATTACCACATACTACATATGCACCAAGGGACCGCAGTCGCAGTTCCCCAGACCGCAGGCCATCGCATTGTTGTCTGTCTTTTACGGTCTGGCTGGGTGCGATTGTACGACTCAACGAGGCTGTCTGCAGGCGTCGTGGCGTGGCATGCAGATGGCCCCAACGACAGCTCTGGTTAGCGGCCGGATGGAACTGCCGCGTCTGCATGTACCTTTGAGTGAAGTTACGACGTACGAGAGACGATACGAGTGCGGGTGAAGTAAGCATGTGCTGAGGGAAGAAGAGGGGAGAGGGATGAGCTCGGTGCAGTGATGGATGAAGTGGAGGCAGCTGAAGAGGAGGAGAGTGGTGCCGAGTACTTGCGCGACGTGTACCGCGTACTATGGTAAGTCGTGAATTAGCTCACGAGCTAATTAACATTTGACTGCTGCTGCCCCTCCATGATCATCTAGATCTCGACTGTTTCCCCAGAAAAGCTTCACTTGAGTGTCCCGCCAGTAGTGATCCAAAGAGTGCTCGCCTCGGTCGGATCGTTCCAGTCATCCAGCTAAGGTACTTGACATACCGCACATGTATCCAGGCGAGCACCAACAGCGGCAACAATGGCAGTAGCATCAACAAGTGACAGCGGTATCCCTTGTGCCCATCGCCAATCGTGCATCCTTCGAGCCCGAGCACGCGGCCGTTTGAGCGGTTCGTTTGCGCAGTGCTGCAGTAGGCAATCAATCCCTCAATCACAGGCCGCATCGCGCCTGCCCTCCCTCCCTCATAAGCCCCCGTCCGTTAGTGAGCTCCACGTGCTGGGACTGCCGCCTCTTCTCATTGCGCGATAGCGTGCGGGCGCATGTGATCTCGCACTGGTTGGCAGCAATCTATCGCGCGCGTTTGCACACACCTCACGTCACCACCTTTACCTCTCTACCACAAACCACAAACCCACCCACCTACCTACCTTCACCTCTTCCACTACCCACCGACACAACCACCACTACCTGTAACAACCTCCTTTGCCTGACCTCAAGCAACACTAGACCGCCTGTGTGTGAGCAAGCTTCGTGTGCGACATCTTAGTTACACCTACATTCTTTCGGTCCCTACCTGAAACGGCCGTTCAGCAAACATGTCCAAACTCTTCATCGGGTGCGCAATCACCTAGGCCATCACTTGCGCGACGCCACCTTGCTAATCTGCAACTACAGAGGCCTCGCCTGGCACACCGACGACCAGACCCTCCGGAGCAAGTTCGAGGAGTTCGGCCAGGTCCAAGAGGCTGTATGTGTTCCCCACTCGCTCCAGCGCGCCCTTCACTAACACGCGCAGATCGTCGTCAAGGACCGCGACACCGGTCGCAGCCGTGGCTTCGGTTTCGTTCGCTTCAGCCAAGACTCCGAGGCCGACAATGCCATCCAGAACATGAATAACATCGAGTAAGCGCATCTGCCGACAGGCAAGTCTCGCGGCGCAATTCTGACCACTCGCCTTACAGGTTCGACGGTCGCACTATCCGCGTGGACAAGGCCTCAGAGCGCACCGGCGGCGCCGGTGGTGGAGGCGGTTTCGGCGGCCAGCGTGGTACGTTCTCTTGACTCAACATTGCGAACAACGGGTGCTGATACTATCAAAGGCGGTTACGGCGGCGGTGGTCGCGGCGGCGGAGGCGGAGGCTACGGCGGCAGCTACGGCCAACAGCAAGGCGGTTACGGCGGTGGTTACCAGGGGGGCCAGGGTGGCTACCAGCAGCAGAACAGCGGTAAGAAGATACTCTGTCTCATTCCTCTTTCGGACATGAGCTGACCTTGACTTTCAGGTTACGGTGGCCAGGGCGGCGGCAACAACTGGCGTGGCGCTCCAGGTGGCGGCGGCGGCTACCCCGACCAGGGTATGAACATTCTCTCTTGGTAAAAGCAACAATCTGCTAACACTTTTCAGGCCAAGGTGGCTACGGTGGTCAGAGCGGCTACCAAGGCGGCCAGCAGGGTGGCGGAGGTGGCGGCAACTGGTAGAGGATTCATCCTCCATGCCTCACCGGACAACTCTCCATGTGGATTTTTCTTTCCTTGATGAATTGGGGAATCTCTCGAGAGATAGATGTTCGACTGTTGATATTCAGCAGTCGAACGACGATTCACGACGAGAGATGCGAGTACTGCGACTGCAGGATTCTGATTTGGCTCCCCATCAGAAGGACACTCGGATCATGCTGAGTTTCAGATCTGACTTCTCGAGATACCCGACCGTTGCGGTGAGCGAAGCAGGCAATCAAGCCTGGGTTTTTCTTATTTTCTTCAGACAAAAGCTAGCTCAGAATGCAAGACAAATGCCCCCTTCAGTATCTTGTGCCTGTGAGGCGGTGACGATGGCGATGATGATTGTGGGAAGACAAGGAGTCGGAGATCAACATATTGCGATTGTAGAGTTTTCTATGTGTAGGTGTATGTAGGAGGAGGAAGAACAAACAAACAGTATGGAGACGGAGAACCAGAGAGGAGGGAGGAGACGCCGATTTACCGCCAGATGACTTCATAGCGAGAAGACCCATGGGCTGCAGATCATAAGAGATGCTGTCCAGATCGGCTAACTACATGTATCCCTTGCCAGAATGTAATAGCAGTACGTGCTGCAGGCCATCGAGCACAGAACTCGCAACACGCTGATGGACTCGTTCAATCGGAAAGCTTGTCGCTTCCGTCTCCAGTTCATGCCATGGAAAGTTTGTACATTGCCAACGTGATCGTATGATGATATCTCGTCGTTACACTTGTAATATGCAATTAATTTGTAGAAGAAACAAAGTCCTAGGATCTCACGACAAAAAGTCTCGTAAGAGGTACTTACTATGAGCAGCTTCAATACTAAACAAAGCGAGATGCTGCCTCCGAGAACCCGAAGACTGAGATTTAACCCCAACTCTGATCAAACACTAACCCTAAAGTTCATGTTTTCACATGCAACCAACAAGTTCCAACGACTTGGAAAAAAAGTTACCAACCATCTCAACATTCGACCACATATCTTACTGCCAGCCTAGGAATTCCCAAAGATTCAAAACATTGTCAAGCGACCTCCGACTAGCACAACCACCCTGCGCCAACCGCAACCATGGCCGCCCCGACAGGCCCGCCTGCGCTCAAATTCACCGGATCAAAGCACCTTGCGCAACGATTAGTACTCGCAACATTAACAGGCCGCACCGTCCGCATATCACAAATCCGATCCTCCTCACACTCTGCGCCCGGTCTCGCGCCTCATGAGGTCTCCTTCCTCCGACTCCTCGACTCGATCACAAACGGATCGCAAATCGAATTTTCCTACACTGGAACAACAGTCGCATACAAACCCGGCCTCATCGCCGGATCAGCAGCAGGCTATGGCGCCGCAGGAGGCGTGATTACACATGAGCTGCCTGCGGACAACACAAGAGGTCTCAGCTACTTCCTGATCCCGCTGTGTCTGCTTGCGCCTTTCGCAAAGACGCAGGTCAATGTCCTGTTCAAGGGCCCCGGTGTGATCACTAGCGCGACGGAGTTTGGAGATGTGAGCGTGGACACAGTACGAACGGCGGTCTTGCCCGTGTTCAGGAGCTTTGGCATCGAGAGGGAGATTGAGCTGCGGGTAATCACGCGGTCGAATCCTGGACGTGGCGGAAAGGGTGGTGGTGGAGAGGTGCAATTGGTGTTTGGACAGCAAGTGCGTTTGCCCAAGACGGTACACTTGATGCAGGCGGGAAGCGTCAAGAAGATTCGCGGTGTGGCATATGCGACTGGTGTGGCGGGCGCAAACAATGCTCGTCTAATTGAGGCCGCGAGAGGCGTTCTCAACGAGTTCGTACCAGATACCTACATCTTCTCGGACATGAGCGGCGCGCCGCTCGTCCCGGCGCCGGAGAAGGGCAACCCGAATGCGAAGGTCAAGACCGGTCTCGGATTTGGACTCAGTCTGGTCGCGGAAACGAACAACTATGTCATGTACTCTGCAGACACAGCAAGCCCGCACCAAGGTGGTGTGACACCAGAGGAGCTCGGCCGGAAGTGTGCTTTCCAATTGCTGGAAGCGATTGAGCAGGGAGGTTGTGTTAGCGCTGTCGCTGCGCCCACAGTCCTGACTCTCATGGCGATGGGAAGTGAGGACGTGGGACGAATCAACATGGGCAGGGACGTGCTCGCTTCCGAAAACGTTGTTCAGCTCGCACGGGATCTTCGCACGTTCGGCATGGCTGGCTGGGGATTGAAGGATGGTGATGAGGAGGGCGAAGTCATGGTCAGTGTGGTTGGCAAGGGTGTCGGCAATGTGGGCAGAAAGATTGCGTGAGCGAGTATTGACGTTTCGATTGCTCTTCCGGGGAGAAACGAAGATGCCGACTCAAAATTCACCTCACCTTCCAAGGAGGAAGATTCGACAACCCAGCTCCCGGCGCTGGATAAAGTCGAATCCTGCATAGCAACAGTTGAGATCAGGAACGCAGGATTGTCTCGACAATTGGAGCCGTCCTCGAGACAACAGGATTACCACCACTCCGCGACCGGCTGTTGTAATACGCTGGATTTCACTACACGCACTGAGAAAGAAGGTCAGATCAGCCACTCTAGGATAGCTTGACGATGAAGGCGTCGGCTAAGAGTGAGAATCACGATTGCCTAGGGGGGAATTGGGCGGCGTGGGCTTGGGCCCGTTGCGAATGCAGGGATAGTCATTCTACAAAATGTATAATTGTACGTTTTGACACGCAAGAAAAACCATCAACGGTGTGCCAATGCTTCGGAAAGGGGATTCTCATAAACAAGTCGTGACGTTTTGGGTGCCGTATGTTTTTCAAAGTACATACAACGCACTACGGTGAATTGTGTGATCCGGGTGACCCGAGATCATAGATAGTCATCAGACGCGATCCGATCTTCAGCTCTTTCCGGCAAATCCTCAGACTGCCTTCAGACACATCGTGTTCACGACGAGCTCGATTTTCAGTGTATTTTTCCCTTTGCCACCTTATTGCTCACCAGACGCTGCACTAGTAGCTAGAGAATGCGTCTGCTGACATTCCTAGGGACCGGCAGCGGCAACAGCCTCTTCCATGGCCTGGTATATCAACACCCTAAAGCGTAAGTCATGCTCACTGCTGCACGACCTGAATCTTGTTCTTTTTCTGCAGACAAGGAAGATACATTAGCTCAGCTTCATCTCGTGAACATAGCGAGTGATCTCCAACAACGAAAGAATAGGGAGACGACGCACCTTCCACTTCTCCATATCATCCTGCTTCGTCTTGTACTGCTTGGCCAACTCCACGAGCACCTTGTTCATGTTGTCCGAGTTGGACTGCAGTTGCGGCAGCACATCGCCAACAGTACGCTCGACGAGTACGCCGTTGATCATGCGGAAGCATTTGCGGGTGGTCGGGAGGGGAGTGAGGGTTTCTAGGACGAGTCTGCGTTGCGTGGAAAGTCAGTATGTACATTCAGGAATTGAACCTCTTCTTTTGTTTTGTTCTTCTTTCGAGTGAGATCAAGAGACATAAGCTGATTGTGTTAAAGCGTTTTTGCAGTCGTGCTGTGCGATCAAGAGAATGATGTGTTGAAGATATTGATTCGTCGAGTTGTCGCTTTGCTGCAGTCGAAGCCAGAATTGCGATTTTTGCGATGTAGACGAAACGCCATAAGGTTCACGAAAGCAGGAAACATTGACAGTAATGATCACATACTTGTGCTCTTCGACTTCTTGCTCAACATTGCCGATTTGAGAGGCGATGTTTTGCAGGGTATCCTTGAAGTTGGAATACTGCATTTGCAGCTCTGATTTGATAGTCAGCCTCCTGCTCTCATAGTTTCGAGGGAAATGATATTAACTACTCGCCTTGCTGCTTCTGTCCAGAGACTTGTTGCGCCATCTTTGCTGTAGTTTTTTGGTCAGGTCGTGCGTTCGTTCGTCGACAATATTTAGCTGTTTGAACTCATTCGCCGTCCCACCACTTTCGCCCGAAACCTCGCCACGTGATGACCGAGACTCAGGACGGACACTTCCAACTTCAAGGCATCACACATCTCTAGCCTCACTTCCGATCTAGACCTTCCAAGCTGCAACATCTTTGCCAACATGCATCCTCACTTGCACACGAAGGACAATGTCGGTTAGTCCTCCCCGTTCCTTTTCCTGCTAATGGCAAAATACGTACAATGGTCTAACGATTCCACTTTCTCAGGCTGCGAGGAGATCATGACCGCGCTTGACGAATGCCAGGCCAAAGGCTTCATGTGGAAGACGATCGGAATGTGCACAAATCTCAAACACGAAGTCAACATGTGTCTGCGCGCTGAGCGCCTGGATCGCACGGCCAAGAACAGAGAGGTTGCGAAGCAGAAGAGGGAGAAAGCCAAGGCTCGTTGGGCGGAGATTGATGCGAACAGCTGAAGGGCGATCGCATTGTATCGGAACTACTGCTTCTGCATGGGCGTGGAAAGAATCGAGGGTGGGTGGACATACGGACAACACGAGCCAGACGTGTGGTGCTTCCCGAAATGCTGCCTCGTAAGGTCAGACTTCTCTCAGCAGCACCGCTGGGTAACATGCGCGGAACTACAGGGGGGTGATCTTTCCAGCATGGACATGTTGAGTGATCTTTCCATCCCGCTCGCACAATCGTACGGTGGAGGATACGCTCCAAGACTTTGGTTTGACTGGGAAATCAACCAACGAGTCACGGCCCGATCGGCACAGCACCAACGGCGTCGTATCGTGTGCATCTTTAGTGCTTTCAAAGACACGACGAGGAATGGCAAATGTGGAGATCGGTCAAGTGGCGAAGTGACAGGGGATGCTACGATTAGGTAGCGGCGTAGGAACGAATTGGTACGAATTGAATCTCAACTCTGATACGATGTAGGAACACATTATGTTGAGCCTGAAATTCGAGCTTCTAAGTCTATCTTCCTCACGAAGAGTGAGTGTTGAATTCAGCCTTGCGCTGCGCGTTCGCGTTTGCTGCCTGCAGCTCGGAACGTTGCTTCCTGCGTGCTACCCACCCACCTACATTGCTCACCTACAACACGTATTACCGTCCGCCCAACACCACAGACGCAATACACATCTTCGAGCATCAGATGCTTGTAATGCTCTGACACGGCAACATCGCCGCCCGGAAAATCTGCTCTTATGGCCTCGGACCGCGTCAGCTACACCGCGAAGGATGTGCTCGATTTGCTGCAAGATGTTGAGACAAACATTCGAAAAGGCGACTGGCACTTTGCAGCTTCAATCGATATGCGTAGTGATCATCACGACATGGCTTCGATTGCCCCTACGGTCGATGAATTGCATCCGCGCATTCGACTTCCTCAGCATGCCTCGCACGCTCTGATACCGCCCATTACGAACTCAAGAGAAGAGTGGCCGCCTCGCCACCCCAAGTGCCTTCGGGTGGTACCCACAGATGTGCTCAAGCGTCCACGAGTTAGACTTCCTCAACACGCTTCATGCACTCGAGCATTGCCTATCGCGAAAACAGGACAAGAATTGACATGTTCTACTGGCAACACAAAGCGCACGCGTAGTCGACATTCTCAGGACCCTGAGTCACATTCATCTCCCTCAAATGGAGGCCGATTCGCGTTGGACTCTCTAGATGGCCAGAGAACATCTGCAAACCATGAGGCCAACAGTTTCGACCTACCGGAGATGAGCTATGAAGACACGCCCCCGACAATCGCCACTCCTGAACAAGAAGACCTTCCAAACACAGCGCACATCTCTCATACAGAAGACATGGAAATAGACTATGAGCAGCACACTCTCACCGAACACCCAATCTGTGTAACACCAAGCAGCACTCGAAACAAACGTCAAAGAGCCGCTGATCTTTGGGATGACTATGATGATGACGAGCAACAACGACGTGTGATCAAACGAGTGAAGCTGGAATCACTGGCGTCAACGCCAAAGACCCCAATCCGGCAAGGAGTTTTATACGATACCTTCTCTGAACCGCCGCACCAATCAACTATGCTAGCTTGGGATGGCTTCGAGATGGGTACTCACAGCCCGATTCCGGCTTCTTGCATGGCAAAGATTGAATCCCAGAAACCCGACCCGCATGATCTTTGGCTGCTTTCTGGGGATTTATTGCATCCCAACGAAATGGACATCGACCCGCCAGAGTCACCCACCTCGAGCCGACACGTCAACAGTACATTCGGAGAATTGGAGAGATCTAGTAATGATGAGGCTCGCAAATGGAAGCAGCGAGCTCAGCCATCCCGCAATACATCTCAAATTTCAGGAGATATGAGCTTTCACGAGACCCTATTGGGACCGATATCGAGGAAAGACACTGACAGGGACTACGGACTTCCAACAAGGCCTGTAGGACTGTTAGATCTGCCGGACGATCTGCTGGACAGGATCTTTACAACCGTTCTCAAGTGCGATGATGAGATAAACCTCAGCGCTTCATGGCTCATGACTGTTGTCAACAGCGCTGCAAATGGACCTTCGGTCACGTTAAACAGTCCAGGGCTACGTGAAACAATGAAGTCTGCTTCAATCCTGCGATCCGATCTAAAGAGAATCAACGCATCCCTAAAAGCCATTCCTGGCGACAAGTGGCCGTGCGAAGCCGCAAAATCACAAACCAGCGTCTTGACACGCTCACTCCTGGCCGTAAACAAGTCGCTTCACGAGGGAGCAGCGAGGATCTTCTACGGCAGCAACAAGTTCAACTTCTCCCACCCGAAGACTTGTTGGGTGCACCTGGAAGCCTTCCTAGCCACCATCGGTTCCAAGAACGCCAGCCACATCCGCCACATTCGCATCCATGTTCCCATCTGGCACGTCGGCGTCCGACGCGATGCCCTCACCGGCGCTCTCTTCGACGCAACGAGCCCCATTACCCGCCTCGCAGCCTTCGTACCCCCCGCCGATGATCGTCTGATCTCGGCGATCAAAACCTGCGCCCACGCGTTAGGCGAGTCAGGGAACCTTGCGGACCTGCAGATTGACGTTTCGTATCAGGATGGTGTTCAGGATGGTGTCCAGGATGGTGTCCAGAATTTTATCAAACGCGACCCGGATCGACGGTACCCTATCCTCCCCGACGAAGCCGCTCACCACGAGCAGCGCAGAGACGCCGGTTGCCAGACCTTCAAACGCTGGAGTCTCAAATCTTTTGATCCGGATAAAAAGCCCAGACTGGTCGCTCACGCTGCCTGTCGTGTCGACCCGTACGAGATTCGCAGATTTAGGATGTTGCTTGCTCCTTTGGTTAGGGAGGCGGCTAGGTATGGTTGGGTTGTCGATGAGACTCTGAGGGAGGCGGAAAAGGAGACTTACGCGGGATAGTACCGTGTGTGAGTTGTGTTCTACTACAGGGGGAGGCCAGTGTGTGTGTTCATGTCGAAAGAGCAAGCAAGGACTCCATTCGCTGCTGTGAGGTAGAGTGAACGCAGAGTCTTCATCTTCGATAAAATGGAGTACACCTTACCTTGTTTCTGAATGCACAGACATTTCAATACTTCTCTGCGGTTGTCTGATCAGCAAAATCCTGCATTGCCGTTGACAGCGCGAGAGAACGGTATGGTACATGTAACGCCAACAAAGTGTGAGTTAAACGGGTTCCTTCTCTAAATGAAAGAGCAACGTCGTACATCCTTTACACATTACACATGCATTACTCCCTAACTCTCAGCCGACATGGCATCCCGCCTCTAGGCTTCGCAGTCCCTTTCTGCACCTGCCACGCCTGATCCCCAAACTGCCTCATCGCAGCCTCAGCCGCGCTCTCCCCCCTTCCATACCCATCGCCATTCAACACCCTAATCTCGTCATAAGCAGGAGAGAAATCGAACAACCGCATTGTAAGCGCAAGAATGATCCTCGACTCAATCATCGCCAGCTCCTGCCCAATGCAGTTCCGCGGCCCTTTGCTGAAAGGCACATAAGCCGGGTTCGCAGGCTCTGGCTTGCCATCGCTGCTCTTCTGCAGGAAACGCTCCGGGTCGAAAGTATGCGGGTCATTCCAATGGGCCGGGTTCCGATGAAGACCCACGTCTACGGCCCAGAGCATGAAGTTCGCGGTCGGGATCGGCGCTCCTGTTTCCGGGTCGTGCAGGTAGAAGTCTTCCTGGCCTACGCGGACTGTGCTGGCGGGCGGCTGCAGGCGCAGGGACTCCTTGATCACGGCGGTCGTGTACTCGAGTTTGTTGAGGAGGTGGGCGTTTTCCTTCAGCTGGGCGGAGGCTTGTGCTGGGTCCGGGCCGAAGACTGCATCGTGCTCGGCGCGGATGCGGGCGAGCATGGCAGGGTTCTGGGAGAGGTAGTAGTAGGCGTAGCAGATCGTGGAGCTCGTCGTGTCGTGGCCGGCGAAGAGGAAGGTTTTGATGTTGGAGATTGCGGCTGTGCGGAAAGCTGGGTCCATGTGGGCGACATCTTTTTTGTCTGCGGCGCTGCCTGATGCTTCTTTGAGGTAGGATTCAAGCGCGAGGTCAATGACATACTTTTGCCGTTTGCCGCCCGTGGCTTCGTGGCGGGCGTTGCGGGTGGAGAAGCGTTCGTCGAGGAGACGGCCGATATAGCGGTTCATCTTGAAGTTGTTCCAGGCCAGCATTATGGGCATCCGGATGTCGATGAGTTCGATCGGGTTGAATTGGACTCCGATTGGTGTCCATCGAGTCTGTGAGATGAAAGAATCGACGAGCTCGTTGGGGTGGAGCTGTGACTTGAGATCGTGGTCGAGGACGACTTTGCCGATGATGTCGACGGTCAGGTTAGTGGTTGCGGACTCCATGCGGAAGAGCTCGTTGGTTTTGGCGCGGGCGAGCATGATTGAACTGAAGACATCGCAGTTGTCGACGATGGAGGGGACGAGGGTCATGAGGTAGGCGGCACTAAAGCCTGGGTTGAAAGCAGAGCGCCACTTCTTCCATTGGGCGCCTTCGGATGATACCATGTTGCCTGCGCCGCCGAAGTTTTGCATAAAGTCGTCCACGACGGGATGCTTGGGCATGCTTTGCTTCACGGTGAACTCGTGAGCCATTTCTGGGGAGAGAGTGACTAGCGTTACAGGACCAAAGGGCCATGGATCGAAGACAAACCAGTCGCCGAGGTTGTAGTATTCCTTGATGAAAGATGGGTAGGTTTGTGGTGCAGCGCTTCCAGGCTGTTGGGCGACGACTTTGCCCATACTGATAAGACTTCCGAACAGGTACGAGTGAGGCGGACCTGGCAAACCTTTGACCAGGCTACGGTGAAAGTGCAACTTCTGCCAGAAGCGTAGGATGGTTGTGAGCAAGACGATACCGGCAGCCCAAGCCAGGCGTGTGGGCGTGAGGAGGTCCATGGTGGGAGACATGTTGGAGACACGGGGTGAGGTGTGTTCGGGGTGTCTTTAGAGAGAGGTGGAGAGAACAATGGAAGTGAGGTGTACAGTACTCTAATTTATACTAGACAATGCCACGTCTTGTGGCGTTGCTGTAGTTGTAGTCTGTCCTCCATAGTCCAACAAGCCCTTGAAGGATCCCGCACCCACATACAGTATACCTCCGTCTTTAGGGTATAGCGTGACGGGCCACCACTAGTCGGAGTATATATAGTACTATGTAACAATGCTGCAAAACATCATGGCCATGCCTACCTTACCTACATAAGTGAAGGTCCCTTTATGTTGTCCACGACAGTCAGTGTATGACGTCGTACCTACTAGTAGTAGTAGGAGCGTGCGTTTGCTAATGCCCTTGCCTTGGCTTAGGTGTAGAGGTAGGTATCGTTTTCCTACTTGTTCTTCGCGTTAGAGGAGATTCTAGTAAAAACAACAAAATCACATCAACGAAGTCAATACGAAATACGAAACGAGAGGTCACCAAAGGCATGTCGTCAGACGAACAGAGGCGCATCGGACTCGCATGGCAAATGCCGGGATCTGGCCAGAATGCGAGTGCGAGTGGGTCGCCGAGCTGTGCTCCAAGCAGCAGCCGCCGCGCCTCCGACCATGACGACCTACTGCACAACGGCGAGACCAACGTCTGGCATACCCAACACGCCCACAATAATCAGCTATACCAACCACCACCACCACCTACCGTTAATAACACATCACCACTGCACTCCGCTACCTTACCACCGCCAACACCATCAGCTACCCTCACCACCATCAACCCTCCACCACATCATTCTGAGGCAGCAGACTCCGACCCTGATTCCGACTTCGAGCTTGTAGACTCCGACACACCACTGCAAATTGACGGAAATATCGATACAAAGGTTACGCCTTACAAGTACATCCCAACCGCATTGAGGCAACAAACGGCCACTCGCTCAACCAGAGGCCATCCCAAACCCCAAGATCAGTGGGACGACGACGAGGACTGGCCAGCCACAGCAGGCGCCAAGAATACCATGGAGGGCGACAACGAGTACGATCAGCCCGAGTGGAATCAGGCTGGACCACATGCCGACGCGCAAGACCTTGCCGGACCAGGCGACCACGGATTGCTTCAATGTACTGTTACGAAGCCCCAGAAAGAGGGCGAGGGCACACAGAACCTTTACGTCTCATACCTTGTAACCACAGACGTATGTACAACACTCCTGGAAGTTTAGGCTCGTAGCTAACCAACAATCCATCTAGACCGACTTCAAGTCTTTCCAGACCTCGCACCAAACCGCGCGCCGGCGCTTCACCGACTTCATCTTCCTCTACAAGACCCTTGTCAAAGAGTACCCTCAATGCGCCGTACCGCCCGTGCCAGAGAAGCAGAACATGTCCTACGTCCGCGGTGATCGCTTCAGTCCTGACTTTACGGCTCGTCGTGCGCATTCTCTCCAGCGATTCCTCAAACGCCTGACACTACACCCTGTTCTGCGCCGCTCCACGATCCTCACACTATTCCTCGAGAGCAACGACTGGAATGCTACAATGCGTAGTAGACCCGCACGCGGTCTCAGTAGTAGCGATGGCAACTCTGGCGGCGTGCTCGAAACTTGGACCGACTCCTTCCTCAACGCTTTCACCAAACCACACAAAGCCGACAGACGCTTCACCGAGGTTGAAGACCGCGCCAAAAAGCTAGACGAGGATCTCGCAACTGTCAGCAAAACGGTAGCCCGGGTCGCAAAGCGCGAGTCCGACCTCGAAACCGACTACGCCGATCTTGCTCAACAATTCCAGAAGCTTTCTGCTCTCGAGCCCGGTGTGACAGACGAGCTGACAAAATTCGCGACCACTTTGCAAGACACAAGCGAAGGCTGGAAAGAGCTGCGCGATCACACAGACCAGAGTTACCTAGGCTCGCTGAAAGACATGGAAGCGTACGGCCTCAGTGTCAAGTCACTCCTCAAGACCCGCGAGCAGAAACAGCTGGACTTTGAAGCTCTCACAGATTACCTCACCAAAGCCGCACAAGAACGGGACTCGCTCGCCTCGCACGGCGGCAACATGGGCGCTTCAGGCTTCTTGCGCCAGAAGATCGAAGATGTCCGTGGTGTAGACCACGAGCAGGCGCGCCGCGAGAGACAACGAAGGCTTGAAGTGCAGATCCAACGGCTGCAGACGGAGGTTGAGGCTGCGAAGAAGACCAGCGAGGCTTTCGACGAGGAGGTTGTGAAAGAAGTTGGCGATTTCGAAAGGATCAAGGCTGTGGAGTTTAGAGATGCTTTGGAGGGGCTTGCGGACGCCAATGTCAACTTTTTCCAGAACAATGTGGAGATCTGGGAGAAGTTTGTCAAGGATCTTGAAAGTCTGCAGCAGGAGAGGAAAGGAAGTCGTGCTGATGCTGCTGCTTGATCAGTGGGGACAGTATTGCATAGTCTGACGAGCTGGGCTGGTACTGAGAGATGCATTCTTAATGAATGTCGAGATATTAATTTGTAATGAACAAAGTCATGATCACGATACTTTCCGAGAGGATCTAGATACCGAGACCTCTCACGCACGTTGACCTAAGACCGGTAACTGTGAGCCCAAAATATCGATGAGACAGAACCTCGATCCATCTCGATTTACCAAAACGCGTCTAACTCACCGTCATCACTTGCAGTTCATTTCACCTCCCCCTCCTTCTTCCTTTCCTCCTCCGCCTCCTGCTTGAACAACTCCTCCCAATACTCCTTTCTGTACCCGTCCATCAACCCCGTAAACCTCTCCCCACCTTTCACCCAGCCTTTGACTCCACCTTCCAGCACAAGGACTTGCATGTCGTTGTCGCCGGCGACTTCGCGCACGTGCTCGAGGAACCAGGAGGCGCAGCGGGGGCCGCGGCCGCGTGAGGAACCTGTGATGGATCAGTAGGGGCATGGGGGAGTGAGGAAGGTGATGGGTAGGGATTGGGTGATTCGGGGAATGGTTTTGCTTACCGCAGGTGAAGACGACCCATTCGATGTTTGCTTTGTAGGCGAGTTCGTACCTGATCACAAAAGTATTAGTAAGAACTTGGTATTGGGTGTTTCCGTCTCTTTTGTTTCCTTGTGTCGAATAGGTAGAGAAGCCGATTGATGATATTCCCACTCTTGCATTTTGTTTCTCGACGCGAATGAGATTACTTAATGTAGCAGAGCAAATTCCTCGATCGATCTCTCTTTTAACCGTGGAGGAAACGTACGCTATAGCTTCCAACCTTTCTTTAGATGGGAAGAGAACATGAAAAGCAGACATGATTTAGTCCCACGAAGATGGAAGCTGGGAGCTCGGGACGAAAGAAAGTAGAGAACGCAAACTCACAGCATCCCCCTATTCCACCAAAACCCTTGAGCCGGAATGTTCAAAGATCCTCTAATGCTCCCACCTTCGTAGTCCGTCCGACGCACATCGATGATCAGCATCGAAGCAATTTTCATCGACAGAATCATTTGAGCGCGCGGGGCTGGCATTGTTCCTGCTTCTAAGCGAGGAGCCGGGAAGGAGGCGTGCCATGGCTTCTCTTCTTCTTGGTCTTTCTGTGCGGTGGTGGTGAGATCTTGGGGAGCGGCCATCTTCGAGGTTCTGGATTGGGTTGGCGGGCGTGATGGGTTGATGACCTTTCCCTAGTAGACTGATACTTCGTGGTCGCGGAATTGGAGATTTGAGGGAAGAAGGCTCGTGTTGTTACTTTGATATGTGGCGCTTTTGGAAATGTATCATATAGTTGAGAGGTGACTTATCAAGTGGGGCGCGCTTGTTCGGGACCGAACTTCATGGCTATGTGTAGTCCGACATCGTCTTCGGCATCTTCTAATCTGTTCCAATGTACGAGCAACTCCAATCACATTAATCTCGCTGGCTAAACAGAAGATATCCATTATCGTGCGTTGGTGATGCAGGTCGTGACACGAACACAGATCAAGATGATAGCAGAAAAGTACTAGTTAGACTTGAACTGCGCGAGCAGTATGAATTAAGCAAGCCGCTACATCTGGCTACATGTGATCTAGACGGGGAATCTGACCTTTCCCCTTTACCCTAGCTTCCCAAGAAGAAGAATGAGCAAAAGAGAGAAAACTGCCCCTAAAACAATAAGAAAGCAACAACAGCCTGTTAGAACGCCTTATCGCCCCAGTGGTCACAGATTTATCCTCATGTCGACCACTGGCTCAACGCCTCTTTCTGCTTGCTTGCTGCTGTACATGAGGCCCGCTTCCCTTTCCTCCTAGGCCTCGCTCGTAACGAGTAGTACACGACACAAAAGAAAAACACACCAAATTCCGCGAAAGTACCCTGGGGTGGCGTGCTGAGCTCTGCGCTCTGCGCTTCAGGGGTTGATGAGAACGTAGCCAATTCCTGCGCAGTTTCGCAAGTCCAGAGGTCTTTCACCGCTGCAGTCCACGATCAAGCCATAGCTTGAAAGTCGTCAATGCCGATGCGATTTACTCAGACCTCCCACGGTTTTCGGGATCCCCGAGCCTTCTAGTACTCTGGTTGGTGCGCGACGGAATAGCCAGCAAAATCAGTCGCACCCTCAGACGAAGGATCCATAGTGTTTCCAAGAACAGCGTTGTTAGAGTTGTCGTAGGCGGATGCTGATTCGCCTTCGGCTCCAGTCTGTCCAGGACGTTGATGTTCACCGCGGGCAACAAGGTTCTACATCAAGGTGTCAGTAAAATTCTGCAGTTCTCGTCACCTCGAGTGAAGGCCGGTGCGCAACTCACCTCTCTGTACCTGGCGAGGTAGATCTTGAGTGCCTCGCCATAATTCTCGAAACCAAGAGACGTCATGGCGAAAAGGATATCTTCGCCGTTGACGGTCTTGCGCTTCTCCTGTTGGCATTTCTCCGAAGCTGATGAGCATTGATTGTTAGCAAATCTCATTTGCCACTAATGGGATAACCGTGAATCGTTACGTACCTTCACTCGTGATGAAAGATATGAACTCCGAGACACACTCTTGCATGCACTCTTTCGCTTCCTTGGCGATTTTGGCATTCTCGGGCAGAGCCGACTTCATGATCCTCGCGACTGGAGCAAAATTTTGTATGTTAGCGTCTGTATGCAAGTGCGCTTTGTCGGCGCTCTTGAACGCGCTAGATGACGAGCGCTGCGCGGGTGGTGATGAGGACGACTGCGGGGAGGATGAAGGCATTGCGATTCGCGCCTCGCATCACCCGGTCGCGCGAATCGAAGGCTTCAGATGGTTGGCTTTCAGAGGAGCTTCTGATTCGACGAAGACCGGGAAGACCAGATGCGAGTACTGTAGGTGTTATATGTCGGTGGTGAAAGCCCGAGCGCGACAAGGTCACAGCAGCGGGCCATTGCGGGTGTTAAAGGGAAGATTGGGTACACAAGACGTCCCAATCGACAGGGAAGGACCGGGGAGTAGCCAGTTGTTTTGCGGGCAGAGCACGCAAGGTAGGGTCACATGCGAGAGTCGCGAGGCATAACACACGTCTCGTCTGATGGGTAGGAAGTGTGTGATGATTGTGATGGAAAGGGGGAGAGATGTTAATGTACGCACCATTTGCTATGGGTAGCCATCGATCTTGCTCCTTGACTTCGAAGTCGTAGCCCAGGTCGAGGTCTGGTCTGTTCATGTCGGCAGCATCGCCCTCGGTTTGCTGAGGAGCATCGTCGTCGGGTGACGGTGCCGAGTGTTGCACGTCGTCGGTGTCGCGGGGACTCTGTGACATATTGTATTCGGCGGGTTGCAGGCTCGGGGCCTAGCGTGGGTCTCTTCGTTGGCGAGTGATTCGCTGGCAAGACACGTCACTTCCAGAAGTAGGCTGACCGTCTTTGCGGCCTGGCCCGAAGCGGATTCCCTGCTGCAGATGGGCGTTGGAGCTGGTGCGACGTGGTTGTGAGCAGCGATGCGCAGCGATGCAGGCCGATAGGGCTCCCGGTGCCGGCAAATGCCACAGTTCCGCAGTGGCGGGCAGCCTGTTACGCGGAGGGTCAAGGCGGTGTAACGCAGGGCCTTTGCAAGAATGCAGCCAACGGTAAAGTATGAGAGTCTAAGCTCTGCGCGCGCGAGCACGATCAACGCCGCAGGTTGCGTGGTGCAGCGGCGGTGTGAGTGTGAGTGCGAGCAGGGATGCCACTTAGCGCAGTCGACATGCGCAGCTAAGCAATCGTAAAAACGAGTCAGTCAATCGACGTCAGACGGGAAGGGCACTGAAGGTAAGGTAGTTGTAGTGACGCGAACAACCGGACAGGTGCATGTATTGTTGTCGATGGATTGGGGTTGGAACTGGATTGGACGCGACGCAGGTGTTACGCCCGGGAGTGGAAGTTGAAGTTGAAGAGGCGGGTTGCCAAGCCAAGCGACTGTCTTTTACTGTACGGATGCCCGACGCCTGCTGCTTGAAGACGTCCAACTATTTACCGAGGGATTGGGGAGAATGAAGGATTGATCCACGTACCTTTGGACAATACACGCGCTTCTTTAGCTGCTGGCGGCGGCGATTATGCAATGCGATGCGATGCTGATGGTGGCAGAGAATCGGGTGGTAGAAAGGACTTGGACTCGGTGCGTCGCAATATTTTAGAGGGGTTGGGCTAAATGTGCATAGAACAATAAAGTAACGTACTTTGTGCGACAGGCCAAGGTCAGCAATAACTACAGTAATCAATCATATCAACGACCTAACAGGCCGATTGATAGAGTAGACTTGCGAGCAAGATGAATGCGGCCCGCCACCAAACTTCACCAGCCATTCACCCTTACCCAACCCCCTTCTCCTTCTGCCATTGGTGAGTCGCACTTCATCACCAATTTATCTCACCACCTACATGGTCACAGCAATTCCTGGGCCTGGCGTAGTTCCCATGGGCGCCTCCACTCTCATCAAGATCTCCGCAGCAAGTCATGTCATCTTGCGCCGGGACATGCCATGCCAAACCGAGCTACAAGCACGCCCGCCGGTTTCATACATCCAACACGAGAGGATCCTGTTGCAGAGCGAACTAGCCAACGCAATTCAATATGCTGACTTCGAGAGAAAGATGAGCAACCTAATGATTAAGCCTATCCCCATGCGCTGTCATCAACTCTGACGAACACACCCTTTTCCCACGGAACTATGTACAGTCCAGTCTTCCCATCACTTACCATCCCCAACAAAAGGACATGAAGTCCAAATCGCCCACTCCCCACACAGCCGTACCTGACATCCGGCCCTCGCTCTCGGGAACCCAATCACCACGTCACCCAGCCTTTGAGGCCTCGTGTATTGGGCAGCGCTGAGGCGCTTCCAACGCAGCTACTTCCAAAGCTACTGTACCTACTTGCCGTGCTGCTGCTGAAGACGCCAGCGCATACTTGCCTTAGTTCCCTCTGTTCTCCCTACATCACTACACACCTACCAACGTACAGTATAGTACTTGTGCGTGGGTATCGAACCGGTTTGCGTAGAGAAGTGTCGCGTGGCATATGCATTACTTGGGAGCGTTGTGGCCGGTGCCTGCCTGAACGCTAGCTGGCTGGCTGAGCTGGGTCTGACCAAGATTCGAGACTGCATTACATCGATTCTCTGCCTCGGGTATAGTTGCATAAGACATGCGTATGTGCGATGGTCTCGCGATGGTTCGGTCCACTGCGAGCGCAGGCAGATATGGTCAGGTGATTATTGAGAGCGACATCATGCTTTAAACTATCTATCCCTGTGGTACGCACGCTGAGACACTTTTCCTTGACACAATACCCAGGTTCGTGAATGGAATTGTGCGAATCTGTGAGTCTACTGAATGAGTCTGTTGGGCAGGACATGGGTGCAGGATTTTGATCGGATATACTGATAACTCCAACCCTAACCCTGTGGTATAGGCGAGGCAGGAGTAAAGACGACAACACATGGATCTCGCGCCGATCTCAATCGCCGTATGGAAGTACTAAAGACTTCGAACGCTGAGTTCCAAGATTCATCCGTCGAGATTTGAGCATGGCAACGCCGATAACTCCGGTATCGACAACTCCATTGTGAGGTGATACCAACGCCCACAGAGAGCGTGCTCCAACCTCATGCTACGGAGATACCAGAACGAAACACCAACAAATCTCGGATGGATCCAATAACACAAGTGAGTGAGTACCAGCCACCTTCGACACCACCATTATGTATTACACCATTGAGAAATACACATCGATGCTCTGAGATCTCTGGAACCAACCCTTCCGGACGAGGTGCTACCGCCCACTCTCGACACCATCCTTTCATGTATCGACCACTGAGATACATGAATGGAAAAACGAGTATCTCTCGCATCGGCTAGATAACGTAAGCAAGTCCCAACAAGCTCGGAAACAAGAATCCCACACATCGCCGCCGAGATACATTGATGGAAATACGAGTATCTCTCGGGTCGATCGGGGCAACATGAGCAGGTACCATCCACCCTCGAGACTAGTATTCTAGGTATCCCCCTTGAGAAGCACACGGCGAGATACCTTTATCTCCTGGCTCGGGATCTCAACACGAGGTGATACCATCTACTCCCGATCCCACAAGTACAAGAATTGAGATGCATCAATACAGACACGAGCATCTCCCGGATCAGCCTCTCCATATGAGCTGGTACCATCCACCTTCGAGACCAACTATTTCACGTCTCCCATCGAGATACGTACGTTCGAACACTGTTATCTCAACGGTCGATTCGTCAGCACACGACGATACTATACACTTTCGAGAGCATCCATCTCACGTCTCCCATTGAGATACACACATGCGAACATCGATCTCTCAACGGTCTACCTGCCAAAATGTGCTGATACCATCCACCTTCGACCCCAGAAGATTATCGTGTGCCACTGAGATACACACATTCGAATACTGATATCTCAATGGTCGATCTGTCAACACACGCTGATACCATCCACCTTCGCTCCCAGAACGATTCACTATGCTACTGAGATATACGCACTTGAACACTGATCTCACCTACCAACGTGCGCTAGTACTATCTACCTCCGAGAGCATTGATCTCACATCTACCATTGAGATACACGCAGTCGAACGTTGGTCTCTCAATGGTGGACCTGCTAACATGTGCTGATACCATCCGCTTTCGAGAGCAGTGTTCCCTCGCTTTCCTCTGAGATGCACAAATATCACTGATCAACTCTCCAAGTCATCCGTGTCCGTGAGATGTATGAACGAAAGTATTTGTATCTCCCATTGTCTCGTGGTGCTACCGGAAACTCTGATAGCGACAGGACGGGAATGACCATTGAGATGCCTTCTATGGAAGCACAGTCTCTCTCTGTTTCCTCAGGTGATATCAACATCGATCGTGTATTGAGATAGCATAGCTGCCATTGAGAGCGTTACACAACGACCTCAATCGCTCTCCGTACACAACGGTACGGTGAGGTAGTCCCAACAGCTACCGCACACTCAAGTTGTATAGCTACCATTGAGATACACTTAAAGGTATACGTTATACGTCCAAGGCAGCATGGTTCACATCATTGGTAATGAGTGAGAGATTCAAATTGGTCATTCGCAATACGCATTTCATACACATTCTCATCTCCCACGACGTTATCTATTCATGACCGCGGGAGACAAGAAGTAACTACCTGTAATGCTCGCTTGTGGAAAAAAAAAAGAACATAACCGTTAAGAGCCCATGCACCCCTGGCCATCCGAAACCAAAGTGCTTTTGCGCAGACTGGTGCTCATTGACAGTCTAGTAAAACGCGATTGAAAAGCAAAAACTCCCGTAGGAACTGCTTAGCGGGTGGACATGGCCTTGGTGACGGCGCGCTTGAGGGCAAGCTCCTTCTTCTTGAGGTCGTCGCTGGTGGAGTCCTCAACCTCGAGCTGGGCCATGGCGTCGCTGAGAGCAGACTCGATCTTCTCCTTCTGGCCGCGCTTGAGCTTCATGCTCATGCCGGGGTCGCTGACAATCTCCTCAACACGGGAGATGTAGCTCTCGAGCTGCTGCTTGGACTCGAACTTCTTGCTGAAGGCCTCGTCGGAGCTCTTGAACTTCTCAGCGTCCTCAACCATCTTCTCGATGTCGTAGGAAGAAAGCTTGCCGACGGAGTTGGAGATGGTGATGTTGGCGCTGCGGCCGGAGGTCTTCTCGGTGGCGGTGACCTTCAGGATACCGTTGACGTCAACCTCGAAGACGGTCTCGAGGACGGCCTCACCAGCCCTCATGGGAGGGATGGGAGCAAGAGTGAACTCTCCGAGAGAGGTGTTGTCGTCGCAAGAAACACGCTCACCCTGGAAGACAGGGAACTGAACAGTCTGCTGGTTGTCGGCAACAGTGGTGAAAGTGCGCTGGAATGAATTAGCATTGGCCGTCGAAATCGGTCAGGCGGGCTCAGCTTACCTTCTTGATGGTAGGGACGGTGGTACCGCGGGGGACAACGTTGGCGAAGATGTTGCCCTCCATGGCGACACCAAGGGAAAGGGGAACAACGTCGAGGAGGAGCATGTCGGCGGTGTCGGCGGAGGTGGCCTTGCCGGAGAGGATACCGGCCTGGACGGCGGCACCGTAGGCGACAGCCTCGTCGGGGTTAATGCTCTTCTCGAGCTTCTTGCCGCCGAAGAAGTCGGAAAGGAGCTTCTGGATCTTGGGGATACGGGTGGAGCCACCAACGAGGACGATCTCGTCAACCTTGCTCTTGTCGATGCCAGAATCTTTGATGACCTGCTCCACGGGTTGGATGGTACCCTGGAACGCCTTCTGGTTAATGGACTCGAACTTGGCCCTGGTGATCTGGCTGTTGAAGTCGGTACCGTCGAAGAGGGAGCTAAAAGGTTGTTAGTGCTGGACTTCTTGAAACTCAGGATGAGTGCTTACTCGATCTCTACGGTAGTCTGAGTTCCGTTTGACAAGGTACGCTTGGCACGCTCGCAAGCAGTGCGGAGACGGCGGAGGGCGCGGGCGTCACCGGAGATGTCCTGAAAGCATGTTAGTTGTGTTTCTCAGTGGCGATTGCATCCGAATAGTCATGGGAAGGCCAGTAATCGACCACGTGACATTCGGAGATGTGATTTTCGCTAGGGCGGAAGTGGCTTACCTTGCCTTCCTTCTTCTGGAACTCCTTCTTGAAGTGCTCAAGGAGGTTCGTGTCGAAGTCCTGACCTCTTCACTTTCCGTCAGCTCTGTATCAAGTATGTGATGGTCTTGAAAACTTACCCAAGGTGAGTGTCACCAGCGGTGGCCTTGACAGTGAAGACACCGCCCTGAATGTGGAGGAGAGACACATCAAAGGTACCTCCGCCCAAGTCATAAATCAGGACGTTACGCTCCTTGTCGGACTTGCCGGCACCGAGACCGTAAGCGATAGCGGCAGCGGTAGGCTCGTTGATGATACGGAGGACGTTGAGGCCAGCGATGGCACCGGCGTCCTTGGTGGCCTGCCTCTGGTTGTCGTTGAAGTAGGCGGGGACGGTGACGACGGCCTTCTCGACCTTCTTGGCGAGCTTGGTCTCGGCAATCTCCTTCATCTGTGGGAAATTGTCAGTTCTTGTCCAGTTCCATATCGGAGTATTTTCCTGCGTACCTTGACAAGGATCATGGCGGAGATCTCCTGGGGGGAGAAGGTCTTCTCCTCACCGAGGTACTCAACCGAGACCTTGGGGCTGCCGTTGTCGTCGACAACCTTGAAAGGCCAGGACTCGATGTCCTTCTTGACGGTGGGGTCATCGAATCTGCGGCCAATGAGACGCCTGAAAAGGCTGTCAGATGTTGTCCTTGTTTGCGCTTCTTGTGTTCCCAACTCACTTGACATCGAAGACGGTGTTGACGGGGTTCATGGCAGCCTGGTTCTTGGCGGCCTCACCGATCAGACGCTCCTCAGCAGTGAAGGAAACGAAAGACGGGGTGGTGAAGGAACCCTGGTCGTTGGCGACTGGAAGATGGCATTGTCAGCGCAGGCTCGCGCGAATTCGAGGGACGGTTGTACATACTGATCTCAACGCCATTGCCCTCGTAGTTGGCAACGCAAGAGTAGGTGGTGCCTGAGCGGTGTAAGCATGATATCGCACAAATCGGACTCGCGCACGGGCGCGCAGTGTCGGCAGCATACCAAGGTCAATGCCGATGGCACCGTCGTAAACTTCGTCGCTCATGTTGGGTGGTTGATATGGGGTGGTAGAGAGGTGGTGATGGAGGGAGTCGAACTTTTCGGGCGGCAGCGATTTTGATCAGTCGAAAAGTTGCTCGGTAGACTCGAAAAGTGGGTCGTGGACGCTTGAGCCTTGGCGGGATTGAGATTTCTGAGAGACTCCAACCCTCACTCTCGCCACCCATCTCGGGCCAAGGTTCCTTCAATTGCAGTTTTTCACCAATCTCATGAGGTATCGGAGGAGCGGTGATCCATATATTCTCAAGTTCCGAGAATCTGTTCAACAGGACGACGCCATATCATCGACCATGATATTCGACCCTGACCCCGACCTCGCTTGGGTAGCTCCATTGAGGATACTAGCGCTATCTGTCGTAAAGTACGAGCTCGATCACCTCCACCTGTAGAAGGTTGCATTGGTATATATAAGTTACCGGTGAATCAAGTGACATCCATCTCTCACATGCCTTAAAGTCAAATGTTGACCACGCGTTCTTGATTTGACGATGCTCACGTGCAAGCAGGTGACAGTTGTTTGACGATCGTGATACTTCGGCCGTTGATCACTGCGGATAATTGTCTTCGAAAGGAACGTGAAAGATCGTCTCACATGTTTGAGGGTTAGATGAATGTTCAAATCGTCACCGAACCTTCCATCTGTCTCGCCTTGTAGTCTTGTGAGCACTGGAATCATCTTTCAATCACTAACAGGCCATGTGACACCTAGCAATCGATCATGGATGAGTACTTCTACTTCGACCGTCAAGGTCCATTGTAAGTGATGTTCGAGAACATCGGATTTCGCGACAAGTCTATCATACATGTGTGCAAGTATTTGTCTCAACCTCCTACATTGTCCGTGGATCTATCAATATTCGACGGTATGGTTCACAGCTCAGTGGTTTCTATCAGCTTGCTACTCCCAACGTCGATGCTTCATGGGACTATTGTATCAGATCCGTTTGATGATGATAGACACTGCAAGACAGGGTTAGGGTTGGGGTTCGTCGACGTGCTAGTATTGGGCTGCTCGCTATTAAACGATTGTAATATCAAACTTGTATGTTAGTGTCCCTATAGTAATGCGGAGGCACTGATTGCATCGTGTGTTATCAATATTGGTATGCGTCGAGCGAAGGACATTTTCATCATTGATGTCCCTCTCTGATATCAGTCATTTCGAACGAATGATACGACATCATCGAGCCAACCTGACTCCAGAACAACGAGGCTTCCATTGCCACAATCGTGACAAGTCGGTCGTCGTCCGGCACGCATCGGAAAGCTCAGTTGCAACCACGACATTAATGTCCACCCCAAGACTGCAATAGCAAAAAGGCAGAGCCGTAGGCACAGGAAAAGGCACAAGCTCTGAGAACCAGAGCGATTGTCCCAGAACACACCTTCTTCCTTATGTACTCCCCTCTTGTCAAAAACACAAACCAATCACCTGGCAAAAGCAATAGTTTCCCCTCACACCAGCAAGGATGTCCACCAAAAGTAAAGGAGAATCTCTCCTCAGCCTGGGATCGAACCAGAAACCTTCCGGTTGCTTGGACCTTGCGATCATAACAGCCGAACGCGCTACCAATTGCGCCACCGAGGATTGAGAGACGAGTGGAAGAAGCTCGGTCTCAGAGAGACGGAACTCCTCAGCCTGGGATCGAACCAGAAACCTTCCGGTTGCTTGAATCCTGAGATTATAACAGCCGAACGCGCTACCAATTGCGCCACCGAGGATGGTGATTGATGGAGACTGGATCCGGACTAGCGGTACAAGTACAGCAGGCCGCGACTGTTCGCCTCATCGTGATGGAGTTGGCCAAGGGGGTTGCTGGATGAAGCCTGACGAAAGAGTTGTGCTCGCTCTGAGGCTGCCACTGCGAAGGAAGGCCAGTGCTAGTAGTGTCAGATCCATACATGTCCGTCGGATGTGTCCATTGTCAAAGTGTGCCGCTGCGAGATGGCAGTATCACCATTTTTCATCCTTGACATCAGAATCATGGTGTTGTACGGCAGTCAGGTCGGCAAGCTGTCATTGTTTCGAGACTTCGCAGGAGGAGGGCGTGATGATATTAGGAGCCCAGATTTGAGTTTGTCGGTCCAAGGGCGATGAGGAGAAAGTTGCAACTGATGAGTAGCAGTAGTAGTGTTGCCTATCTCGCCTATCAACCCTTGTCTCTCACACAGGAAAAGTCAGCGACCGCGTCGGTGGCGAAGCTTAACGGGACTCAGAGGTTGGAAATTTCAAACTCATGGACTTCAAGCTGGGGTCAATTATTAGACATCGTAGAAAAGAGGGTTGCCATACAAAGTAGATTGGCCCTGCACAATAATTGTTGCAATCCAGATATGCGGTCGACTACAGTATACGAGGAAGCAGAAGCAGTGTTCTGTTCCTCAGAAGGAGAAGGTGGCCTCAGGCGCCACAGGGTTTTGAGATCGTCGCCTGTTTGCTGTTTGCGGGGAAGTCGCGTCTACCTAACTGTTGACCAGAGACTTTGACTGCACTCATTCCTACATGTATGTAACAACCAGACAAGCATTTCTATGTCGTTGCAACCGGTGACAGCGGTCCGGATCATGCAGACAGACCAAAATTCTTCAAGTCTCGAGAATCGCGAACGTCTCCGACTGGAACGACCGTTCAAGCCCTGCGTTCTTGCAACGCCAACGCATCAGAAGTAACGTCGCGCTTGAGATCGACTTTGGCGCGAGCGAGCCGCGGATCCCCATCGGATCTGATAGCCGCACCAGCCATCCATCGCCCTTTCCAGCATCCGCTAAGCTCAACGGACTCCTTCACCCGCTTCCTCTCACACGATCTCCAGGTGTGGACCGGACGCTTGGACGACATCTCGCGCATCCTGCGTCAGAATATCCGACCTCTTGTAAGGGTGACTAGCTACAGGAGCGTTGTTGAAACCGCCGTCGACAATACGAAAGCGTCCGTTGATTTTCGCCGTTTCCGAACGACTGGGAGAAACATCTCTTCATGTGCTCAGTCAAGCGTGGTCTTGCCGTTCAAGTCGACGTGGACTGATCATGCTTCAAATGTACAGGGATCTGAGAATGAAGAGCAAGCTGCCGTGCCGTCCGTCTGGGGCAATTATTGCAACCATATCGAAGATTCCCGCGTATGGCAGACCCGGTCAACCAAAAGTCCATGCCGATATCCATCTTGTCGTCGGAGAATTTGTAGAGGTCACCGAGAATAGCAGCCTGCACCTGCAGTAGCGTGTGTTAGATCGACTGCCGTACTGCCCTTTCGGAGACTGTGGCAAGGATTTGGCTTCGTCGGTTGGCGCTGGAAGGCTTGTCGCGGCTTGCGGCTCGTATGGTTATGTGGCTCAGCTTATCATTGTTACTGTTCCTGGCAGATCTGCAAGTTCGCAGGATGCATTTGACCCCCTAGAGTCTTGAGATGCGCTCTACACCCCGATGTCGAAAAGGTACTTTCGCCTGGAAATGTCATTGTTGAATTGGAAGAACAGGATACGATCGCCACATGGTGGAGTGTCGATGTTGTGGATTCGAATCGTTGTTCCACCTTGGAGAAGTCAACGGCATCGATATAGTGGAGCTCGCATGAACTAGCACGCGGTCCCACGTGCGATCTTTCCGAAGAAAGATCAGTCGTGCCTTGCCATGCCGCGCAGAAACCATACAGGGGCGACTAGGAAACTCTGGATGCAGGGCAAAAGAACGAAACAAGGGATGTGTATGCACCTCGAAGCCGACAAAATGCTTGAGTTGACGTGGGAAGCCTGTTAGCTGTTCGCAATCGTTCCAACGACGCAAGAATGGTGGCATCATTGTCAACGGCTTATGATGCCTTCAGCCATGAGTTGCGCCCAAAACGACGGGCCTAGCGACAGCCTAAGAAGATCCCTGAGCATGTTGTCCGGGTGTATCGCCATCTTGTAGCTCTGGTTTTGCCTTTCGCTAGAGCCACAAGACGGCATGAACGGGTCGCTTGGGGAAGTGAACGCGATACGACCATTCGCACTCCACTAGGGCCTCTTACTGAAAGTGCTTATAGGCATGGCCTGCCTACTTGCGTCTCACCTTTGTCTTGCTCACATCGCTTCACACACATCTTAGCCATGCCTTCATACACAGTTGCCGGCGCTACCCTCGTCCTTCTATCGCTCGTTCCCAATGTCCTTGGTGACTGCGAGTCTTTCGGTATCGACTTTACAAGTGGCGGTACCTTCTTCCAGAACAGCAACTCAACAGATCCGTTCACTGCGATCCAAGAGTTCAAGGGATGCCAGTCCGACAACTCACACAATGTCATGATCGACCCTACTGGAGATCAAACAGAATGTTCTGAGACGCCAATGCATCCAGACGACACACCACAGGTGGTTACCTGCCAACAATGGACGAAAGACAGCTTATACGATGGCGACTGGTCACTCCTGATCATCGCCAACAATGGCGATGCACCCCCAATCGCTTATCAGCGTGATTTCTCCCTCGAGGTTGGCGTACAGCAGACTTCTACCATCACTCCCACCGTCACCGTACACGACAAACAAACTCCAGTCGTGAACATCACGAGCACGGCGTTTGAGACAATCACCCAGACCGCGGCCGTATCGACCATCACATCAGGCCGTGGTACACAAACAATCACACCCAGGCCAACCACCATCACAAACACACGAGGTTTCTTCACCGTGACCCAGCGTAAACAGACTTGGGATGTCGTCGCAAGTACAACCACCGTCCCAGCTTCCTGCTCCATCAAACCGACTCGCCACGTCAAAGACCCGCTTGCAAGCATCGTTCCCACCGTGCTAGGCGACGACCTCAAGGATCTTGTAGAAAACATCATCCACGGCCAGAAGAGCCTCATCGGCGGCCTCATCGACAGCGTCTTCCACCCCTTCGGCAAGAGCAGATTCAACGCAGGCTTCCACTTCAAGCGCGAGATCGCAGCGGGCCGCAGCCCAAGCGAAGAGCTCAAGCAAGCCTTTGTCGCCGAGCGAGCAGCGAACCTGAAGAGGCAAGCTTCTCTCAACAAGAGAGCACCCGATGACCGCACCAAGACCGTCACCGCCGGCACTCCTTTCACTTCCACCATCTCTGAGGTCGGTGCAGCCACCACTCAGACCATCACAACAACTCAACAAACGACCATCACCTCTACCCCTCCACCAGTCACTGCCGGTCCCATCACCGTCACAGGCAAGCAACAAACCAGGACCCGCAACATCAATATCCCCGTCGTCGTCACAACCAAGACGCAGACCTTCACGACAACCATCGTCAACACCGCTACGACGACCTCGTCCGGTGCGGCTGAGTCGTGTGCGGGCAAAGGCGGCGTGCTTCTTGATTAAAAAGCCCTGCTTTCGCTTGTGTGACCAAAAGGACTCTTCATTTCTTGCATTATTCTCTTCATTATAGGAGCATCATAGACGCATTAACGAATTTCTTAATCCATGTATATAGTTGAGACGAATAGACGCTCGCTTTTGCTCTGATTACACCTCTCTCTTTTCGCTACTCAGTTTCGTGATATTGTTAAGTAGTCTTCTCTCGTTGGCAGAGATGGTTTATTGGGCGTGCCAATAATCGTGTGTGACCTTCCGTTGTGTTCGAAAATGCCTTCAACGAGCAGTAGGCAAAGATCTTCGGATGATGTTCGAAGGCGGTATCTATCGGGTATCTTGAACAAGTTTTGCCGGACAAGTCATCAAGCGGACAAGTTCATCACAAGACTATAAATTGTTGTGAGTGAATGTTGTTTAGAGGGAAAGACTTCACGAGTCTGAGTTCACTGTCGTCTCCCTAACGTCCCTTGGTCCCGGTAGTTTGGGCGGCTGTCCCCACTCTCTCCACCACCAGCATCATCATCCAAGGATCCTTTCACGCATCGCGTCTACAATCCAAGAAAAAACCCGCCCACTCGCAACACACACTTGCTCCACCACACTAGCTCAAGCAATGCCATGGCTCCCCTGGCCATTCGGGCAATCAACATCGCGCCAAGCTGAAAAGGAAGAAGCCTCCGCCCTCGAAGGCGGCAGCACCTGGACCAAGAGTCCACTGAACAAAGGCGACCCGGGCCACTACACCAGCACGCAAACAATCGTCTTCTCGGCCCTCACCTCCATCGCCACGATCTCGCTCTACACCCTCTACAAGAACCACCTGCGCCGCATCCCCGGCGCTGATTATCTCAAGCCTTCTTTTTTCCGCCGCCGCAGTCTCTACGGCTACGTGACCAGCGTGGGCGATGGGGATAATTTCAGGTTGTTCCACACACCCGGTGGTAGGCTGATGGGCTGGGGCTGGCTGCGGCAGATTGGGCAGAAGAATAAGACGAAGAGTGGCAAGAGGAAGATCGGCGGCACCGAGGGCACGCTGCACGTGCGGATCGCGGGCGTGGACGCGCCAGAGTGCGCGCACTTTGGCCGGCCGGAGCAGCCTCATTCGAAAGAAGCGCTCGAGTGGCTGAGGTCGTTTGTTGGGGGTAGGTATGTGCGCGTGTACCCGTACCGTCGGGACCAGTACGATCGGGTGGTCTGTACGGTTGTTCGCAGGCGATGGCTGGTTTGGAAGCAAGATGTTGGGCTCACGATGCTGAAGCGCGGACTGGCCACTGTGTATGAGGCGAAGTTTGGGAGCGAGTTCGGGACGGAGGAGGAGGCGTACAGGGAGGCGGAGAAGAAGGCGAAGGCGAAGAAGGTGGGGATGTGGCATGGGCCTGGGTTGGTTGGGAAGATGCTCGGACAGACGAGCAAGCCGCTCGAGTCGCCTCGGGACTACAAGAGTCGCATGGCGAAGGATGAGGCAGGTGCTTCTCAGCAAAAGGCAAAATCATGAAACATATTGTACAGCATTGCACACTGCACTACACTTGTTTGGCAAGCTCTAAACCGCACCCGGATACGAATGGAACCTCCAGACTATGCTATGTGGTCTCCGAATTCAAGATGCGCTTTTCCAAGTACGCCAACACTACCAAACGCCTCCCAACCATTTTCTGGGTATCTTCAGCCTTCGATTTGTAGCGCACTGCGAACCACTGTTGCCGCCTCACATTGCCAGTATCTTACATCAACCCATCCGGTGCAAGGTTCTGGAAGGCAGGTATGTCCTGACTCAAGAAGAAATTCCAGTCAAACTCCGTGTTGTTCAGATAATCCATGTTCCAGTCCTCGCCGCTGCTGGTAGTTAAGGGTCCTTGATCCCATGTCACCTGCTGCTGATCGTCCATCATTGGTATTGGAGGATGCTGCAAAGGCTGTTGCGGATGTGAATGTGGCTGCTGGTTCATAGGTTGTGTCTGCGGCTGGTTCTGGGGCTGTTGCTGTAGAGGTGGCACAATGTTTTTAGCTTTAGGCTGGAGTGGTTGGAAGATTTCGGGCTTCGTATCGCTAGCGGTGGTTTCGCGCTTGAGACTCTTCTCCAGCACTTCCGAGTCCTCGTCCTTCTTCTTCTTCGAGAGCCGGACCAGGAAGCGCGCCGTCTTTAGCGCCTCTTTCATCGCGACGGTGTCGAACCGCTTCACCACCATCTCAAGTGTCCGCATGGCTGTGCCAATGTGGGCGAGTGATTCTCGTGTATCGATTGCCAGGAAGACGCAGATGCATTGGAATGGAACGTTGGCGACATGCCACCAAGGCATTCCCTGGTTGGCCAAATTGCGCGCCGCCTGTAGTCCCCCAAGGCCGATTGCAACGATGCGATTGATGGTCTCGGACGGCAAGTTGGGGTTTCCAAGACGCAGTCGGCGGTACGCACATAAACCCAGGTTTGCGCGCGATAGCTCCATGCAATCGTGCGGTGCATCATACTGCTCCAATTGTCGAAGGAAATCTTCCCACTGAGTCGGCTTGTCTGCGTTGTCTGGATCAAGGCAGCAAGAGATGCTGTACAGGTCGATGTATTCGCGCGTAAAGTCACCTTCGCGATGGGCTGGTAGCTTGCTCGTGATGCCACGAAGAGCGACTCTGTTGCGCCCGTACTCGAACGAGATCCATGTGTTTAGCAGTCGCGCTATCCAGAATGTTCGGCGTCGAATCTCCAAGTCATTCATGTGGTCGTTCGTTGGCGGGTACATGATGGAACTGGTCGCGTCCTTTTCCTGCTGAAGACCGCAGGATTCTATTAGATGCATAGTGACGCTGCTTGCCATCCAGCATGCATGTGGGTGTCCGGTCGCGCGGAGATATATCGTTCTTAGGATCCAGGATTGCACGTCGTATATCGTAGATGGCTGCATAGTACTGGTGCTTTCAAGCGAAAGTTTCGCCGAGTCTATGAGCGCTGGTAAAACGCTGTCAAGACTGTTGTCGCCAAACAGAGTCCCCAAGGCGGCGACACCGGCCATGAGGTGGTCAGGGCACTGGACTGGCTTTTGCGAGGAATACCTCAACATGACTTGCTTCATGAACCATTCCACATCCAGAATTCCGTACAGGGGATGGGCATTGGCAAAGAAAAGCCTTGCCATTGCAACCATTTGGTCCTGTGTCAGGAAGCCAGATATTGGGTTGACGATTGGTACACTGCTGGATCCAGTCCCCAAGTTCCACCCGAACGTGAACAACTTTGGCCCTGCACTCGCGTCCAGCCTCATGCCTAGTAATTTGGTGAATGCAATCCCAGAATTAGCCTCCATTGACTGCATTTTCGACACGTCCTCGTGGCTTGTCTCCTCGCGTGGCGGCGTGGCGTTCCTCGTCGGGCTGGCTTGCACAATGCCATTCTCAACAGCATCCTGCTCGACCAGCTTGGAGCGTTTCCGCGGATGCTTCTCGAAGTAGCATTTGTACTCGAACTGCGTGCACATGTTGCATGGCATGGCGCCGTCGCACCGTCGTTTCCTCAGTCGACAAGGCTCGCATGCCTGTTTTGCACGCTGGCGCTTCTGTGAGGGAGGGCTGGTATCGCCACTGCCATTGGTCGAAGCTTCCGCCATGTCGTAGGTGCTGGATGTGTAGTCGTTCAGTCCGGTCGCATAATAAATTGGGCTAGGTTCATGTCGGGTGTAGGTCTTGGGAGATGTACAAAGTCAAATTGCATGTGTTTTGGTTGGACAGCAGGAGTCAGCCCTCAGCCTTACTCAGCACCGGCCGGTGTCCCGCAAAAGGAAGGCGCGTTGTGGGGAGGAGTCTCTTGTGTTCCGCTCACAGCTCCTCTCGTCTCTCCTCCCCTCTCCCTATCTCACTTCTACCAACAGCATCCTGCATATGCGTCCTTGGCGGATTGGTGGGAATCCTTCCAGGTACTTGGCACCACCATCTCCATCTTTTGTTAGAACATCGTCTCTTCGACCTTCAGATACTCCCACCCTTCACTTCACTTCTACCGCCTTCTGGAAGACTGGTCATTCGACGAGTCAAATTTCAACTCCGAGACATCCGGGCTCAAGACCACGCGTGCGAGCACGTATGTTCACATCCAACACGGTCTGGCCGCATCCCTCAATAATAGAGCACTGTTGTTCACTCTGATTCTCAAACACGTCTTTGACCGCTTCGTTCGCTACGGCCCGACTGTGTCTGCTCGCTGCTAAGGCATGCGTTTCGTCTTGTGGTGCACGTCAATGCGCCTAACCCGCTAGCACCGGCACCTTCAAAGTCACGAACATTCGCCGCGATCCCTCCTCTTTATCTATCAAGCCGGGTTGCCGTGGACAAGACCATGCTTCCAGAAAATGCACAGAGGATCAAGCATAGACTGGGGAGTTCGGACCCATGCTCGCAGTCCATCTACGACTCGTTCCGCTGTGACGAGATGACGGTAAACATACGCCAACGTATCCGTGCGCCATCCTGTGTGCCCATCACTTAAACCCCATCGAGGTAGTACTCCAAACTTCGCATCAGCTAAGCCATCACGCCGGTTCTTCAACATGAGCATTGGCGACCATCGATCGGGAGTGAACGATGGCTCGTAATTTGCACGAATGGGCGCACAGCAGATGCGATACCATCTATTGAAAACTGATCCTGCAGAGCCGCTACCAAACTAGGCTGCATGCATGCAGTATTATTAAAACTCTTCCACATCCTGCCCCTTTGCGAACAACATCACACAACCGTACCTCAGTTACCAAAGGACTTTCTTGAGACACTTCGATGTTGGCCTTCTCGCTTCTGTTTGCCAGTCTGGCGCTCGGCGCTCTTGGCCAGGATGGATACTCATCATGCCCGGAGTCCGTTGTGACAACCAAGACCATCGATGCGGCATCCACGGACTACGCCGACTCGGTATTCTCCACGCGCAGTGATACCCTTACCTTTGCAACCACAATCGCGAACTACACTCGCACCACGACCCTCACGCATACACCCAAAGCACACACCGTCAACCAGACTACCGGAACTTCTACTGCTCTAGAACCCACGGCGACCACCTACACACTTGAGTGCACTTCGAACAGCACGGTCAGCGTCGAGTACACCAGCACCGAATACACCGGCTCGTTCTCTTCGTCTTCCCTGCGCACCACGTGCATACCATCTACTCGAACCAAAAATATCTACGCCAGTGGAACCACGACAATTACGCCAACGGAAACCGTCTACGACGTCATGTACAACACTTTCTACACGCCAGAAGTGTCCACTACTTGGCTCAGCGGTCTAGTTGCAAGACCCACCACCACCGTCAAGGTGGACAAAATAGTGTTCGTGCCAGGCACAACGACATCCGCCGACCTCATTGACTGCTACCCCAAGAAGACGACGGCTACTGCATCTACGAAAACAACACAGTCCATCGCATGCGCGCCATCCAACCTCATCAACGGCGGTGGCATCACCGATCAAGCCGATGGTACCTACGTGGTCAACGATGCCAAATTCGCTGCTGCCAGAGATGCATCCGCATGTTGTCAGCTATGCCTGGAGGACGACGATTGTGCTGCAATGACCTACGTTGATATCTCAAACGATCCATATGGAGTTTGCACCATCTACAATTCCACAACTCCCGCTTGTGGTTTCGCGGCCGCAATGGGTAGTGGCAACATCGTGCAAGGCCAGGCAGGGTGTGGTTTCCTTGCGGAGAACATCGCTTGGGGTGGTGGTGACTATCTCAGGGACGTAAACCACGGGTAGAAGCGGCGCATACTATACGGAGATATTTCATCTGACGTGCTAAGTCGGTGTTTGATCCTCAGAGTGGGACGAGCGTTGTACGATGACACGAGTGCAACTGTATGTTATAGCGTATCTCGACCACATGACCAGTTACGGTTGACGAACATAATAGGCGGATTATCATTACGTCTCATACCAAAACACTTTTCACATGTTTCCACTTCGCCGGCGTGCATTGATGAGACGAGCCGAGGATGTATGCCTCCACGACTTTTGACCGGAGCTGTCCCTATGCTTTCTTGACCGCCTGTACGCGCAAGCAGGACATCGAGATTCTATTCGCTGCAAGTTGACCTCGTGACACTTTCTTCCCGCATGCCTAAGCGTGTCGTGGAGATGAATAAACACCCAATCCCGGACGACGACCTACTTTTGGTACTTCACAGCGATGCTGTGGCTTACTCCTCTTCCCAAGCGCCCTGCCAACACCTTGGGAAACCACACCAAGGGTCGCGCTTGCAACAATAGCTACACGGGAAGAGTGCGTCCATCACCCATTGTGACCTTCCCTCCGATCAGAGAACATGTCTATGGTACAGTACAGAGGTATATGAGTTCACTTTACCTTCAACGTGTCTTCACTTCACAAACAACTTTCTCGTGCCAATTCGATCGTTCCAACACAATCGTTGCAATCACCTCGCTCCAACTCCATCGTTTCAACTCACTCACTCGCCCCAAACCCCTCATATCAATCACTCGTTCAAGATGCGCTCGCTCGCCACCTCTCTCCTCATCACCATCGCCGCCACAGCTCCTGTAGCTCGCAGAGCTGCTCCCTCGTACATCTTTGCAGGAGATGCACCCTTCTCCGTAAACGCAGACGCCCTCGCCGCAGCATTGACCTGCCCCGGAGGCAACCCAACAGCCGCCGCACCCCCGGTCCTCCTCGTCCACGGCACCGCCACGACCGGTGACCAGTCCTGGGGCAAAGGCTACGTCCCCGCCTTGCGCGCCGAGGGCTACACACCATGTTACGTGACGCTGCCCTCGAGGGCCATGGACGACATGCAGGTCTCGTCCGAGTACGTGGCCTACAACCTCCATTACCTCGCGAGCCTTTCCGGCGGTCTGAAACCGGCCATCATCTCGCACAGCCAAGGTGGACCTGTCTCCCAATGGGCTCTGCAGTTCTGGCCTAGCACTCGGAGTGTTGCGAGAGCTTTCATTCCTCTGTCGCCGGACTTCGACGGCGTTGATCTGGCCATTAGTGAGCTCTCGGCTGTCTGCGACTTGATCGATTGTCAGCCATCTCTCTGGCAGCAGAGCCAGGGCTCGAACTACTACAAGGCATTGCACGCGGGTGACTTCCGTGCTCTGGTTCCTACTACTTCCATCTGGACAAAGGTATGTAGAGAGGTCACCCTGAATTCCATTATTTCTCACCAAACATCTACATCTACTGACATCCACAAGCTCGACGGCGTCGTGACCCCACCCGAAAGAAACGCCCAGCTCCCCTCGGCAACCGTCCTGAACGTCGGCCAACTCTGCCCGCTACGCCTCGTCAACCACCTTCAAGTCACAACCGACGCTGCGGCTTTCGCAATCGCTCTAGACGCTTTGAAGCACGACGGGAAAGCCTCGATCGCGCGTCTGGTCCCGCAAGTCTTGTCGGTTTGCACGCGGACGACGGCTAAGAACATGGACGATTCGATGTCGGCGAACTTGGCGACGCTGTTCAAGCAGTTTTTGGATGGGTTCATGTGAGTCTTTTTGTTCCTGCTTTTGCTGACTCTGGTTGCATCAAATTGGTGGATTGAATGGACAAGTGCTGACAGAAACATGACAGTCTCCAGAAACCTAGGGTTACGTCGGAGCCGGGTGTTAAGGGGTACGCTGTGTGAGCGTGAGCCTTCTTCAAGGGACGATTACATGATGTTGATGATGCACGATATTGTATATGAGCTTCATGGTTGGCACTCGAAACGGTGGTCCCAGAGCAGCTTGCTTGCCGATGTGCCATCACACTGAGCACGTTCGTGGCAGACATTGTACGTCAAATGGTGGCCGATATGACATGATTGTCCAGACTTCACTTACCTTGGTGTTGACCTTGCAGCTATGACTCCACGATGCTCTTGAACAGTGCTAGACCGAATCACATGTAACTGCGTAGCACATGTTGGAGTTCATTCGATCATGATTGACTTGGCACGTGATCACTCAGCGGTCGTGCTTTGCTCACTTCTGCTCTTCACTTGTGCCGCCGGTTGTTGTCGTCGTCATTTGACACCCTGCATATAAACTCCCAAGCTTCGACCTCTTTCACTCTTCCCCTTCACCTCACTACCGACACACAACCCCCAACACAGTAACGCGTCAGCATTCTACATCGACCAACTGGCGACTGTCATCATGGCACCGCCACAAACCACCAAGAAGAAGAAGATCTGCCCACGTTGCACCGACCCAGCTACTAAGCTATGCGTCATCTGCAAGAACATCAGCTACTGCTCCCCCGAGTGCCAACAAGCCGACTGGGCGTCGCACAAGAGCCTGTGCAAGGACTTCAAAGAATTCACCGAGCCTCGACCTTCTCCCGACATGAGGCGTGTCGTAGTGATTCTGCCCGGAGAACCAAAGCCGCGCTTCATGTGGGCACCCGTGACCACTGATCATGATGGCTCAAAGCGTGTGTACCCGGGCACATTCCTCGACTACAGCCTAAAGTCCCTGGCCTGGAAGAACCTCGAGAGCAGCAACAACGTCTGGACGCGCGAGCCGCCCGGCTATGTCGTCCAGGTGCGGTACGACGCGACGCCAGCGAACCCGGTTCGGCCTTGTTTGCCGCGATTCGGGGCCAGAGGGCTACGAATTGGGGTGGGCCGATAGTGATGTGCCGCGCGACTCTTTTGAAAAAAGATCACGACGACGAGGACGTCCCGGCCGGGACTACTAAAGTGCTCGACATGGACATGGGTGCCTACTCGCAGGCCACAAGCATGTTGATTGATTATGGCAATCCGGAAAACATCGATCGTGCACCGTGCACACTCAAGAAGTTGCAGTGTGTCAAACTGTCTTGCGGCAGGGAGAGTGAGAGCCCCGAGCCTCGCAGAGTGATCATTCTGCCGCGGACTCACCCTAAGCTCAGTGAAGAGCCTTACTTGTCCGAGGTATCAGAGGTATGTCATTTCCATTCCTGAAACCCTACGCAGATCCATCGGTCACTCCGGAAGTATGACTGACATCACTCTTAGCGACTGCAAGAAACACTCATCTCGTGGAAAGTCGACTCGGAACCGGACTCAGACACGCAGATCAATCCGAAGTTCATGGCCCTTCATGTAGATTGCGATCCTAGCTCCGACGATGCAGACTTCGGCTACACGGATCTGCCCGTGGAGTGTTTGATATCCGAAGAAATCGGCACCCACCTCGTTGCTAGAGCTGACGGAAAGCCACTCGAAGCCGAGACGGTCGACGCCATGGCCGATTTCTGCCGCTTCCATCTCGGACCCTACTTTCGGAGGTGGGAGAAGCGCCACTCGAAGCACCGCCAGAAGGTCATGGACGAGATCACGCCCGCGAAATGGAGCATCTATCTTGCGCAGTGGAAAGCCGAACAGGCGGAAAGACTCGCGGCCAAGTCTCGTGGTGAACCCGTCTACACGATCGAGAAAGCGCGTGCTGGACTTGAGCGTATGGGCCTGACATACGAGGACAGCTGTCGGGTCAGGGAAATCCTGTTCAACAAACACGATCAGCATATTCAAAAATACAAGCTTGTTCACGGAGGGGATTAGAAGGTCTGCAGGCAGGATGGCATTGCAGGAAACCGAGGTAATCGACGAGTTTGCGGATTAGTTGAGATCGGACAGTCGGTGCCTTCTATGCGATGAACTGATTCATGAAAATGATCAAGTAGGTCGAGTGGGTATGGAGGGATGGAAGGCCCGAGGGGAAAATTGTATTGTTGTGATCGAGAGAGTCCGTGAGGGTACGTGTTGCTGAGACTGCAAAGCTGGGTTTGACCCAATTGACGGCGACGGCGAATTGGTTAGCTAGCTTGCATGCTTGCAGAGAACACAAGGGAGAGACAAGCACAGTCGACAAAATCGACTGTTCGGTTAGTTTGCATCATCAGAAAAAAAATCCAACCAACGGTTGACCAAACTCCCTCCTTGAGCCTCATACATTCGTGCATAGTCCAAATCCAAACAACATGACACCCTCGGCGTCCAGGAACTCCAAGTCGTCACACAGAGCAAAGCAACAACTTTTTTTTTCTTCATATCTTATCAAGATTTCCCATCGTGGATACACCGCCCGCCCAGACCCTAGCAGGCGGCGCAGGAACCATAGACCGTTCCTGCATTAGATTCCAGAATTGCGCAATGCGGGACGCCAACCCTTTGACCAAGGAGCCGGGTGAGAGAGCCGCAAAGGCTGTTTTGGGAGAAGCGTGAGCAAGCCGTTGTGCAACATCGTCCCTACGTTCGAAAGAACTTGGAAGCCTGCAGCCTTCCACCATGGTGCTTGTTCTTTTGACTTTAGATTATTCTTCCGCAGTGTGCCGATGCCTTTCTGCGGTCCCATAGCACGGACGCCCATACAAGGATGATGAGAGGCTTACAGTACCGGTATCCGCCTCTCCGATATGCTAATCTTTCAGCCAGGGAGAGCCGCAAGGCCGTTTTTGGAGAAGCGTGAGCGTAAGTAAGCCCTTGTGCGATTCGTCTCTCGGTTTGAGCGCTCCGGAGTGTCACCTTGTGTAACGTGACACCCGCGCGCCACGGGCTGGGACGATGAAGCGGATGAGGTGCCGCGGATGTTCTAGTGGAGTGGAAGACGCTCGAGGAATGTTAGTTTTGAGTAAAGTGGGGCGTGTGGTGTAGAGTGCATGCAGGTGTAGGTGCGGAAGCTGAAGATCTTGGCTGTCAAACATGACGAGGGGTGGCGGATTTTAGTGCTTGCATGATGGGAATGGGATGATGCAGGCTACTTTCGAGGGAGATGAAAGTGGAATTCGATAAGACAAGTGTGTTGAATAGACTAGATGGCGTTTGAAGATTGAGCATTCCTCGGTAGTACTTGCGCGACCGCGAGATAGACATGGTCAGGATTGGAGACGTCACAGAAGCCTGTGTTGCTGTTTGTGAGATGTTGTTGTTAGCGTGGCGAGGTAAACCGACTGCACCTTTGACAGCTGCGGAGATGTTCGCAAGTGGAGGTCATGTAGCAAAGTAGTGACAAGTAGTGAGCAAAGCCGAGACATGACAGCAGGCGTAGCCAATGAGTACTGTCCGGATTCAAGGCCGCCGGCTCCTGTTGGAGTGTTATCCCGAGCATCTCCTGCAAACGGTATTACATGCATGGGAAGCGTGCGTTATCTAGGACGGAGTCGTGGCAGTCAGTTTTGAAGACAGGTATGCAGTACAGCCATGTAGGTCGAGGTGGGACATGAGAAAAGAGTCAAGGTGTTGAGACTTGAGAGCGAGCAAGCCGGCATATGGTCGGTCTCCACCGAGCGGTGCATGAATATAATCCCTGATCAATATGTCGCGAACAGTTGCCCGTAGATCCGGGAGGGCCGGCAAGCACAGGCAACATTGGAGTCTTGCAGAGGACAGGATGGGACGTGATGATCGACGGGATGGTGATCCTGCTGCAGGTGCGGGCAGATGAGTGCTGGAACCCTGCGCGATCTGGCAGGGCGCGTCGGCGGCGTGCATGGCCATCCAAGGCAAGGCGTCTTGGGAGGTTCAAAGTGTGGCTGCAGGCGATCGCATTTCAGGAACCAGGTCAGTGGGACTGCCGGAGTGTTTGACAAGCCCGGGCAGGAGGTACAACGACATGTCAGCATGCGTGTGCCTGTACTCGGTGACGGATTCCCAGGACCAGGATAGCAGCGCCTTGAGATGTATGGACGACGGTCGATCAACCGATGGACGCGTGACAGGCCTCGCTGCCAACGGGACACAGCAGGCGTCACTGATGCAGAGGCGATGAGGGTTTACTGGCCGGCGACTATAGGCGTGACTGAGAGCAGACTTACATACAGAGCCTCTGTCTTTGGCGGCGGCGGCGGCGGCGGGGCTGCTATAGCAGTTGCGGAGTGGTGCCGTGGGAGGGGCGTGTTGGCGGGAAGCAGGTTGTATTGAAGGCTTTGTGACAGATCGGCTGGGATATAGTTAGGTGGAGGGTGGAGGTCGAGTGTGCTGTCGCGCCATTGGGTGCGGGCTTGGACAGGGGTGGGGTGTGGCGTTATGCAAGGCACCGAAGCGGGAAGCATGCAAGATGCTGGCCGCTGCATTGGATATACCATGGCGAGCGAGAGCTGCAGCAGGGCGGATTGGAAGTGGGGATTAGTGTGAATGGGAGGAGTGATAGTGGGCAAGTGGGAGCGAGGTTGGCTGTTGTGAAGGATTGTGAGGGATGAGTAGTGTGAGGTGTGAGGGGTGAGGAGAGATCTTGAGGACAGCAAGGGACTTTGAGGGGAATTGAAGACTTGATCAGAGAGAGAGAGCAAGTAATGCTTGATTTAGGTAGGCGTGTGTATATCTCGCTACAACAACAACAACCACAGTATTAATCAATATAGCAGTAATGACATGAATAGCAACAAAAAAACAAACAACCTACGTACAAACGATCAAATCGATCACTCTCCCAAAAAGAGTACCAAACTCTAACCAAGATGGTGGAACCGCTGGCCGGCATGCACACACACAAGACTTGCAGACTTGCCTTCTTCTAATTGGCTGTGGTTGTGGGCTTGCAGCGACGCCTTCTGGAATAGCATGCACATGCGGATTAGCAGCCCCCTCCCAGCCCGCCCAACTACCCTTCCCTTCCCTTTCCCTTCCCAGACTCCCACGTATGGGTGATTTACCGCTAACGTGCCCCATGGCTCGATACAGCAAGGATGTCGCTGCTGGCTGCTTTGGGACCAGCCGTGGTCACTGGCGGCCATGGGCTGGCGACGGCGCGGCAGTCGGCGCAGCATGTTGCATCTTCTGCAGCCCTCCACGGTACCACTAGACATTCTGCTCACTGCTGTTTCCATCGCTGCCATCTCCCCTTTCCCACCCACCCGGTCTGTACCCGCACCCTCATTGCCTTACCCTGTTCGGCCCCAGCAGCTTGGACTTGATCTGCCTTTGCCTATATAGCTTTGCCGGCCGGCGCTTCGTACCGACTTTTGTACTTCGTCCAGGATCAACAAGACCCCTTCGACCCACTGCCGCTATCACATGCCAGCCTTGTGTGTTCTAATCATCAGTCAAGACTTGTCATAACTACATCGTCGACCTGCCTCGTCCTCACTTGACAACACGACTTGCCTCGTCCTTCACTCAACTACATCTCCAGGACGACAAAGTTCCCTCAACCGTCACCCCGCCACATCACTACGACCATTGACCACACACTCCGACCTCATAGGCACTCCAAGAGACCTCTTCGACCCTCGACAGTCTTAGAAGACTTTTGACTTCTTCCCCAGACCACAACCAGTTTGTCCTCACCTTCTTATATTCATTCCAACAAAAACTGACTCTCAAACAGGCATCCTCACAACTTCACAATGGCCAAGCCAGGAAAGTGCGAACACTCCTTCAAGGTGATCAAGTCCGACACCACCCTCATCCTCTGGAACTGCAACATGTGCCATTCCGGGCCTCACTGGTGGATCTACGAGTGCGCCAAGTGCAAGCTCAAGGCATGCAAGACATGCATGGCAAAGGCGTAAGTCGATCCCACGGCACCTCGTACGATGATCGAAAACTTTGCTCACATATTATTATAGCGGTCGCTGAGGACATCTTATCACCACAACGACTTACGCCTCTTGCATGCGACTCCCACACACACTTACGAAAGAGTCGCCTACGCCACATCGACGGCCAATCCCGAATAGCAGCTCACGCCGTCACGCAACAGACGGCCCTTTCTGGCGTTCAACCAACATCTCTTTTACCGGCAACAATGAATCATCCATCTTGGGAAATCATCGGGTTATAATGATAGCGTTTAAGGATCAGCGCGGAGTTCTGGCGGAGCCGTCGGAAGGCCATGGGACAGAGGGCGAGTCTACGGGAAAGGCAGTCAGACGTGCGGGAGTTATTCACCGGGTTACTATTCACGACTACTGGGCATGGGAAAGGCATCATCACATGGAGTTGATCAAGCTCACTTAAGATCGGTCGGCGTCCGCGAGGACCAGGGAAGGGCAAAGCACGGCAAAGCAGTTGGGGAAGGCAAGTGTGAAAGCAATCACGCGAAAGCTTCGCTGCTATGCAATAATGGAGTGAGAATATAATATCACATCATCTCAAAGCGATTGTATTCTTCCGCTCGTTCGTTCGTTCATCCATCATTCAATACTCGTTCATGTCATATCATCTTATCTCATCTCTCAGCCTTGGATTCCCCGCTCAATAATACCGACAACCTGCATGTATGCATCCTCATCCCCAATAGCGCGATCGTTCGTCACCCTTGTCCGTTATCTCGGCCGTTTTGCACATCATCACATCGTCGTCACCCTTTCCCCCCCCAAAGCTAATCGCACGTCCCGTCCTCCCACGATCTTGGAAGGCAGCAGGGTCGCTGTCACCGTGAGACATGCATGCATGCGGCGGCTTAGTTGGGGCAGCTCTATACGACAGAACAGGCAAAGTCAGATAAAAGGCCTCAACTCCACAGTTTGCGGACAGCTATCCTGCCTTCCGCGAAACATCTTCGGGGGAAGATAAGAGTTGTAAGACAAGAGGAGCGAAACCAAAAAAAACCTACCGAGCCACAGCTGCTGCAGGTCTTGGAGCCGCTGGTCACGGCCGCGGAGCACTTGGGACAGGAGCCGTGCATGTTTGCGGTGTTAAGCTTTTGGTTCGTGATGTTGAGGCTGAGAGGGTTTGATTTTCCGAGTGATCGAAAAATAGGATTCCCGAGGCAGTGGTTCTGGGTCTTTGCTTGAATCGGATTATCGATGTTGTTATTTGCAGAGTGGAAAGAGGGAAAGAGGGAGAGGAGGAGGAGGAGCTGCAGTCGAAGCTGGAAAAGGAATCGGTGAGCAAGGCTATTCTGCACCCAAGCTCATCATCCCCTCCAGTCACGAGTACTTACATGTACCTAGTCCCGTTTCTCCCCCCTCTTCTCCATATATCGAGTCTATCCCCAAATAGTCGTGGTTATCTTATTGAGCTTATGCAAGAAGAGGTGACTGGCATGAACATTAATGCTGCCCGTGCCTCGGTTGCTTTGCCGCCATCTACAGTGCTAATAACCACATGCACAGGTATAATATGCACGCTTTTACACTCACACTTACATCCATCCCTGCAGAGCATTGTGAGGAAATGAGGCTGGGGTTGTTATAGTGCTTGGAGAGCATCCCAAATCAATACGATCTGGTTCGGGGCAGCGCATGACACGGGGACGGTTACGTCGGATTGACCGTGATGAGGCGGGATATATATTGACAATATACTTACCTGCCTGCCTTGTATATTGTGTATGGGTCTCGGTTGATGCAGCATCTCCCTCCACCGACGTGCATCACCGCCGTCGATCCTCGTCAAAGGCCGGCCGACCCCACGCTTTTTGGTTTCTTGTGAGGCGGTCGGTGGTCTTGGACGAGAGGCGCCTTCCAAGAGAGAACAAGGAAGGAGACCCTCCAAAGTCAAGTCAAGTCATAGCGCAGCTCGTCTCGTCTCGATCCGCCGAGCCAAGAAACAACCTAGGCAAGGCAAGGCCTCAACTCCACTCCACTCGGCTTGGGTTGAATGGTCATGTTTGCCCGGCGAGCCGCAACGAGCATAGCATTTGGACGGCCTCATGTGAGCAGCCTACACGCCGCTCGCCGCCATGTCCTCCCCGTCGTGCGTGCGCAGAGCAGCAGGCGTTGCATTCAGACAGCCACCGTGACCGACGCAGACATCCAGCGCCTGGCCGCCAAACCTCTACATCCACTGACCCTCGCCGACCTGTGCAAACATGGCCGCCCACCACTCCCAGCCCAGGCCCTTCTCAACAGCGCCAACTTCACCCTTCAGATCCTCCCCTCCCGCCTCGCTCACCGCATCCAATCCCTGCGAGCCCTGCCGTACATCGTCGTCGCCAACCCCAACGTCAGCAAGATCCACAGCAACTACGTGCACAGCCTGAGCACTCTCCTGCCGTACGCCGAGCGCAAGATCGAGACGCTGCAAGATGAGATCGACTTTACAGAAGTCATGGCGGACCTGGTGCACACGCACAGCAACACCATCGAGGTCCTGGCGCGCGGCTTCCTGGAAGCCAGAAAGTACATCAGCCCAGAGGACATCACCCGCTTCCTGGACGAGCACCTGCGCGCCAGGATTGGCACTCGCTTGATTGCGGAGCAGCACATTGCACTGCACTTTTCGTCCAAGCCGCACAAGAACTTGTCGGAAGACCACGACCATTTCCACCGCACGAGCCAGGATTCGACGTACATCGGGGTCATTGATACGGATCTGAAGCCCGCTACGATCATCCGCAACTGCGAGGCGATGGTCGGCGAGATCTGCGAGCTGAAGTACGGCGTTCGGCCGTCTGTTGTCATCAACGGAGACCCGGAGACGACCATCGCGCACATCCCAATGCATTTGGAGTATGTCCTTACAGAGCTGCTGAAGAACTCGTTCAGAGCCACGATCGAAGCGGGAATGGAGAAGGAGCCTATCGAGATCACGATCGCGCCCGCCCCGGCCATCGAAGGGCTTCCGGTCTCGAGAGCCAGCAAAGAGGATGTGTCGGACACTGGCCGAACGGCGATCACGAACCAGGACCAGGGAGCTGTTGACCTGGCGTCTGGCAGTCACATCGCAGGCGTCAGCGGGAATATCAAGGCACTGGAGAGGAGCACTCCCGGCGTGACCATTCGCATACGCGATCGCGGTGGTGGAATCAGCCCGCAAGTCTACGGCAAGCTATGGGAGTATGGGTTTACGACTTTCAACGAGGATGAGATGAACGACAAGCTTTCCGGCGGCGATGGCAGCGGCTCAGGTATGAACACACTTGATGTCATCTCTGGTGGTGCTGGGGGTGGGAGCACACTTGCGGGCTTGGGCTATGGTCTGAAGCTGGGGAGGGCTTATGCAGAGTATTTTGGGGGCGGTATTGCTGTGCAGAGCATGTGGGGATGGGGTACGGATGTGTACCTGAACCTGCGAGGTGTTGGTAAAATCAGCTGAAGGCGGCTGATGCGAAAGGCGAAAGGAGGCCCTAGTGGGAGATGCGAAGAGGGTACCTGCTCGACGGTCACATGCGATTGAAAAAGGCCATTTCTCGCGCACCCGGCGTGGTTTTGTGTAGTACGAGCTGAGAGCGAATCGGCGACTTCACACACAAACGACATCGTGCATCGCTTGACGATCTATGGGCTGGCGATGAATATTCACAAGGCTCGATTATCGACTCTGCCCGACGCGTCGATCGCAACGCGTTGTCTCATGGTCGAAATCCACGCGGTATAGCTCGTCATGTTCGTGCAGTGTTGAAGGCGAACATTATTGCATTGCCAAGCTTATCAGCGGCTACAGTGGCGCGTCTTCACGGTTACCGTAAGTGCGTACATGACGCGAAAGAGGTGGGACACTTCATCGACATCTGATGGGATAGCAAGAGATGGACAGCAGCATACAATCTCAATATCACAATTAGTCAGGCTATTAACACCACCATCAAACAATGGGACAGTATTACCATTACATATATCTACATTAGTCGCCAATCGCACGACATTCATTCATCCAAGGTAGATATCCAGGGAAAACTAGTGGACCGCACGTGCTCTCGCGTTAGTCCTCTTAGCGGGGGGCATGAACAGTGATGAGATGGGAACTCAACACCCGCGCAGCGACCACTCCTGATACCGTGATACATCTTACCACCAAGAGCTGTCTGTTGCTACGATCCCGCCCGTCGACACATTATTGTTCCGTCTCCGAATATATCACTAGTCTCGCTCAGATTCCGCCATACCAACACGCGTTGCCACCAGTCGCGTCGAACATCCCGTTCCGCGTCACCTGGCCGCCGCCGATCTACGCTACATCACCGCCTGGCCTGGCCTGGCCTGGAAGTGATATTGCCCAGCAGCACTACACGTACTACAGTATTCATACCACACCCGACCAGTCGACATAGTCATCCATCCGCTGCCTACAATGGAGACTATGCACGCCTCGTACCCTTCGCTTCGGCAGCCGTCCCATCTGCCCGAGTCGCGCCCGAGGCCCACCTTCGATCAACCGACGCGTAACATGCAACTATCCGACTCGCAATCGCAGCAACTGTCCGCTCCGGCGTCACAGGAATCGATCGTGAGCTCCAACAGTTACGGCAGCAGCGTGGCCTCGCAGTTGCAGAGTGCCAGCAGCAACGCTTCGCAGTTGACATCATACACCGATACCGATTCAACCTCACCATCTTCGACCGCTGCAACGAACAAAACAGAGCACTCAACATCGGCACTTGGCAACGACGATGCGGATGCACGCGACAGGACACCTGAAGAACAAACCGGACACGACGGGGTAGACGCTCTTATAAGCCCGGCAAGTTCCTCAACGCCCGTTGCGACGACTGGAACGAAGAGGACGTCTGACGGACACGCGAAAGACGTACCCGGTGGAAGCTTGACGCCATTGAACGGTGGGTTCGTGGGCAACAGATCGCGTGCGGCGTCCGCGGCTTCTTCAAGCAGCAGCAGGGCGGGTGAACTTGCTGCCAGCCTGAAAGCGCGTTTGGGATATGCAATGACAAAGGTTCAGAACGGTTGGGAACACAAGTCGTTCTCGGAAGTCGAGCGTTTGACTGCACAGAAAGCTGCCAATCGACATAGCATGTCACACATGGACTACAGCAGACGGCCGGTGAGCAGCGGTCTCAGCAATGGCACTTCTCGCCTCTCCATGTACGAACCTCACAACACCAACGCCCCCAACCTGGAAGGTGCCTTCTCTCCGCCCTCGAAGCGATTCTCAGGATCATACACGACCTTCGCACCCACAAAAGCACCTCACACCACAGCCACGACTCCACGTCTTCAGCCAGCGCCGGACATCAGACCAATGAGCGGCTACCGCAGTCACCCATACGCACAGCCGTCCTTACAGCGTGCACGCCACAACAGCGCCATGTCACCTCCGCGCACTCCAGTCACCCAACAACCCCGTCGCCCACATCCAATCCGCACAGACACGCAGACCGCCGAAGCAGAGCGCGAAGCCTTGGTTGCGTTGTTCCAACTTGGCTCTCCGCACGGCTCTCAAATACCACGCGCCCAGACTACAAGTCGAGCAAGTTCGTCCCAGACATCTCCCTTGCGAGCGGAATTCGCAACTCCGCGTCAAGCTCCGTTAGCGAGGAGTAACAGTGCCGACAGCGTTCACCAAAGCCGGCAAGAAGCTCTGCGTGAAGACGCTTTGGAGGACCACAGATAGGTCCGGCCTGGCCACTTCACTTATGGGACCTGAACTCGGGACTTTGACGAGGACATGAACCAGGGACGTTTGCCCGGCTGATCTGGGGATGATACCCGCTTTTTGGCTGCTTTGTGTTCAACTTTACGATTCGACGACATTTGGGTGGGATCGGAGTTTCATGGGAGTTTTATGGTTTTTTTTTTCAATTCGATAGACGGATGGAACTTCGGTTCTTTTGGGGTTTTCTTCGTTGGAGATGGAGATATTCTTGGTACTATTTGTACAGATGAAGATGGAAACCAGATCTCGAAGAAGTTGAACGCGTCGTTTCCATCTTGCTTGCATCACCAACGTTCGCGACTGATTGGTAGCCTAATAGCTATTTCTCTTCGGTTGCAGAGAAGCTTGCTGCTCTTTGTCTTGATTGTCACGAGGATGCTGGGAACGGAGACGAGGGCTTTCCCTCCTTTCAACAAAGAGTTGTTCACCTCAAGTCTGTCTAATTGTAAACCCAAACTTCGGACCTGACTAAGTGCTAACAAGACTTCGATCGTAGAACCTCTCTTTTTGCCGCTCAATTGAGTTTACTTCTCAGGTACAGCACTGGACCATGGCTTTCTGGTTCGGTGTAACGTCAATGGTCCGAACCGCCGGCTTGCAGACCACCAGCAGCAGCAGCAGCATTCCACAAACCTCCTCCCGCAATGTGGTGTCCGCCCTGATGACCTCGTCACTCTCAGCATCGTTGTCTTCGACGACAACCCAGCAACCTCGAAGCCGACAACAAGAGACTCAAAACCTCACACAAACTCTGACGGAATATCAAGAGTACCACAAAAACGCACGCAGTCCTCCTCTGTCTCGAAGCTATCTTTCGCCCGGAAACTCTCCTTCGTCCCCGACCTATGGCCAATATCAACCACGCCGGATTGGCAATTCGCCGGCTCCTGCCTCTTCGCGCTGCTCTTACTGTCTCACTGGCACGAGTTTCAGCTGGACGTCTGCTGATGATGATCAAGCATATGAGTACGAAGTGGCGGGGTTACGTGAACAGGATCGCGGCTGCAGGTGGACAGAGCGGGAAGGGCTAGGGGGATGATGCCTCTGCCTCTTGTGGTTTCGGGCGTCCTGCTTGGAGGTCGGTTGTATGCGATTTTGACTAAGGTCTCCAATACTGTTGCAGAACCTCGCACCATAGGTGCAATTACGGCGTCGGCGTGCCTTGAAGGAGGAGAAGAAGAAGAAGAGGAAGGGTTGGGTGGCTACAACACTTTGACTGCTTCTTCTAAGACGAATCAGGCGAAGAACCAGGGCACCGCTTTCAATTATCCCACGAAGACAACATGGCTGTCGCGGTCCCAACGCCCGACGGGCTAAAAAGCGCTATATGCCCTCGCATGGAAATTCTAGACTATCGGAACATCGCTTCAATAGCTCCATGGTATTCTTGGGTCGGAAAATCGAAGTTTAAGACCCAGAGAAATAAGAACGGTGAGATGGAATTTACACTAGCAGAGATACTGCCACTCGATATGTATGTTATTTGAAACCATCTCTCTAGCCGGAGACACGCCTTCCATCTATCACTACTCAAGCTTACAACAAGACGATCGTCGACAACACAATTTCCACCTCTTACTTGAACAGAAAACGCTGTGCTTTGAGGAGAGCAGTCCCTCTCAGCTCCCAAAAAGCAGATATCTCGCGCAAGAAGAAACAGCCATCCATCGCCGAGCCGATTGCAAGGCGCCCTTTCGCCATCATCATGTTCCAAACTCCAAATGCTCGAGAGAGAAAACACACTCCCAGAACACACCAGCGTCAACATGATTTTCGCATTCCCTTCAAACCCCCAGTGAACCCTCTCTTCATCACCATCATCGACATCACCACCCCACACCAAACCCCCCCATCACCCATAAACCCCCACATCAACCTTCCCCTTATTCACCACTCCGCCCGCCCTCCTCGCCTCCGCCAACTGCACCCTGACCTCCCGCTCGCTCCTGCCCGTCGCCTTGGCCGCCCCTTTGATCGCGTGCGTCAGCCGCTTCGTGATTACATTCACGCTCCTGATGCGCTGCGCCCGCGGCGCGCCGTAGGCGTCTACGCCGGGCGCGTGGTTGGCGTTGACGAGGGCGAAGATCTCGGCGTTGCTGTGCGATTGCGCGAGGCGGAGCAGGATGGAGTTTTGGATTAGGTCTGGGTCGAGGGCGAGGAGTTGGGGGGTGGAGAGGTGGGCGTGGGGGGGTTCGGGGCGGGGGCGTTTTGGGGGTTTGTTTTGTTGCTTGCGTTTGGGTTGGTTGGATTTGGTGGTGGTGGTGGTGGTGATGGTGGTGGGGATGGGTTGGGTGTTGTCTGCGGTTGCAAGTGCTCTGTTTGTTGAGGACTGGTTTTGGAACGATGTGAATCCTTGCTGCTGCAATGCCACAGGACCGTCGAAAGCGCGCCATTGCTCCGTGTACGTACTTCCAGCACTATCGTCGTCCAAGCTTACAACACACCAGCGGTACAGCCAGATGGTATCGGTGACCAGGCCAG